>Ga0308395_1000353_pt1 | contig 37346 bp, 29 predicted proteins | sample Hotspr20SampleP4_FD_202097 | JGI IMG/M metagenome (GOLD analysis project Ga0308395, IMG submission 202097) | Hot spring phototrophic mat microbial communities from Mushroom Spring, Yellowstone National Park, Wyoming, United States - 20050930_P4 ... | reverse complement strand
TGTGGCGCTCAACGTCATCCGTCAGCAAGGCTTCCGTTATGTTCCTGATGGACACAGGGCAGCCTCCGCACGCCCAGACCGAGGCCTGGCCTGGCTGGGCATTTGTTAGAGCATTGATAAGCCCTGGAATGTAACCTTTCAGGCTTCCTCACCCCACCCCCGCCGCCTGCGGCGGGCGGCGAAGCCGCTGGGGGAGGGGTGATGCTGAACAGTTACGTGGAAATTTGCCTATCCTTCAAGGCGGTGATAAAATTGCTTCTGGAAGATGTTGGGGCCAATGACCTGTGTCCTCTGTGGGCGCTCCGATTTGCCCATTGCTGCCATCCTGAGCGTCTGTCGGGAGTGCCTTCGGGAGGGCCGTCCGGACGCACTGCGCATCGCCGAGACGGCCCATAGGGCCACGCGCCACATCTTCGGCCTGCCGGAAACCCCGCCCCGCGCCTCCGATGGGGTTCTCTGCGGCCTGTGTGTCCACGAGTGCGTCATCGGTGAGGGAGAACAGGGATACTGTGGCCTCCGGGAAGTCCGCGAGGGAAAACTCCGCCACCTGGCGGGAACTCCAGAGCAGGGCCTTCTCCAGTGGTACCGCGACCCCCTCCCCACCAACTGCGTGGCGGATTGGGTCTGTTCGGGATCCGCTCAGCGGGGCCAACACAATCTGGCAGTCTTCTACTCCGCGTGTACGTTCAACTGCCTGTTCTGTCAGAACTGGCACTACCGGGACGCGGACCCGCGCCGCTCCAGGAAAATCAGCGCCCGGGAACTGGCCGACCTGGCCAACCAGCAGACATACTGCGTCTGCTACTTCGGTGGCGATCCGGCGTCTCAGATGGCCCACGCTCTGGCCTCCGCCCATCATCTGGCAGAACGGGGCGTCGTGGTCTGCTGGGAGACCAACGGGAGCGCCCATCCCCGCCTGATGGACCGTGCCGTGGAGGTTTCCCTGCGGAGCGGCGGATGCATCAAATTTGACCTGAAGGCCTGGGACCGCGCGCTCCATCGGGCGCTGACGGGGGTGGATAACGCCCGCACGCTGGAGAACTTCGCCCGGGCAGCGTCCCGGTTCGCCGAACGGCCTGACCCTCCGCTGGTTGTCGCCAGTACGCTGCTGGTACCCGGTTATGTGGACGCGGAGGAGGTGGGGCAGATCGCCCGGTTTATCGCGAGTTTTGACCCACGCATTCCCTACGCGCTGCTGGCCTTCGCCCCCCAGTTCTACTTCCACGACCTGGGCACCACCAGTCGCCGCCAGGCGGAGAAGGCGGAGGCCGCCGCCCGCCAGGCCGGCCTGACCCGCGTCCGCATTGGCAACCGCCATCTGCTGGACTGGCTGCCACCGGGCCTTCGATCTCTCTGACGGAGGGGACCATGAACTTCGGATTTCTGGACATTCTGCTGGTCCTGATCTTCCTGGTCATCTGCATCCTGTCTGTTGTGGCCGGGCTGATCCGCCAGTTGTTCAGCCTGCTGTTCCTCTATCTGGCGACGGTGGCCGCCGGGCTGCTGTATCCTTACGCGGCGATCTTCGTGAGCGCGATTGGCGGCAAAACCCCCACGTTGACCCAGTTCATTGTGTTCTGGATTCTCTTCATCAGCGTCACAGTGACGCTGGAGATTCTCATGCGCAAAGGATTCCCAGATACCCGTCTGCCCGCGCTGGGTTTTCTGGACCAACTGCTGGGGCTCCTGCCCGGCGTATTTTGCGGATTGATCGTGGTCAGCCTGCTGGTCGCCACTCTGGGTCACGCCCCCCAGCAGACGTGGGGGAGGGCACTGGAGGGGCTGCGCATCACCACAGCATACATGTGGCAATCTACCGCTCTGCGTCCCCTTCTGACCCAGTTCCTTACTGTATATCTGGGCCTGCACAAACTCTGGATGCCAGTACCGCCGCCGATTTTCTACCTGGGCGGGTAAAAGTTCACATGGAACGTGCCAGGCATTTCCAAAAGCGCCTGGCACGTTCGAAATGAGGAGGAACGGGATATGCGCATCGTTCTGGACGCAATGGGCTCCGATGGCCGGCCGGTGCCGGACGTAGCCGGTGGGGTTATGGCCGCTCGGGAGTGGGGCGACGAGATCATCCTGGTTGGCCCCGAGGAGGTCGTGCGGGCCGAACTGGCCCGATACGATACCTCGGGCCTCCCCATCACCATCGTCCATGCCCCCGAAGTGATAGAAATGCATGAGCACACCGACGCGGTGAAGCGCAAACGGGATTCCTCCATCCGCGTCGGCATGCGGATGGTGCGGGACGGTCAGGCCGATGCCTTTGTCTCCGCCGGGAACACGGCCGCCGTCCTGGCCTCCGCCATCTTTGACCTGGGCCGCATCCGGGGCATCAAGCGGCCTGCCCTGGCGACCATCTATCCGGTCGCCCCCAACCCGGTCCTCCTGATAGATAACGGTGCCACCGCCGACTGCAAGCCGGAGTACCTCCTCCAGTTCGCCCGGATGGGCGTTGCCTATGTGGAGCAGGTCTGGGGCATCTCCAACCCCCGGGTGGGGCTGGTCTCCAACGGCGAGGAGCCGGATAAGGGGAACATGCTGGTGCGGGATACGTACGCCCTGCTGGCCCAGAGCGGCCTCCACTTCGTGGGTAACGTGGAGCCCAAAGAGGTCACCCGGGGCGCCGCCGACGTGGTCCTCACCGACGGCTTCACCGGCAACGTGATGCTGAAGACGACGGAGGCCATCGCCTCGTTCCTCTTCCGCTTCCTGCGGCGGGAACTGACCGGCGGCCCGCTGAACAAAGTCGCGCTGGTGCTGCTGCTGCCGGGGCTGTTGGCGATGCTGCCCGGGCTGGCGCTGCTGGTGCCCTCCCTGCGGCGGGTGGCGAAGCGGCTGGACTATGCCGAGTACGGCGGCGCGCTGTTGATGGGGGTGGACGGCGTGGTCGTCATCGGGCACGGGCGCTCCAACGCCAAAGCGGTGAAGAACGCCGTCGGCCAGGCCCGGCGGGCGGTGATGGGCGACGTCTTGGAGGCGGTGCGTGCGGGAGCCGCTCAGGCCGTCCCCGAAGGAGAAGAAGAATGAGCCGGCCCCGTGTCCTACGTGCCAGGCACTTTCCAAAGTGCCTGGCACGAATGAGCCGGCTTCGCGTCGTCGTCACCGGTGTGGGCGCGGTCACCCCTCTGGGGCTGACGGCGGAGGAGACCTGGCAGGGGTTGCTGGCGGGCCGCTCCGGCATCGGCCCCATCACCCAGTTTGACCCCTCCCACCTGCCGGTGCGCATCGCGGGGGAGGTGAAGGGGTTTGACCCGGGCCGGTACATGCCCGTCAAAGAGGCTCGCCGCATCTCCCGTGTCTCCCAACTGGCGGTCGCGGCGGCGCAGGAGGCGCTATCTATGGCGGGGCTCACGCCGCCGCTGGGGGAGTGGGCCGGAGTGGTTATCGGCACCGGCATCGGCGGGCTGGAGTGGGCCTTTGCCCAGGCGCGCGTCCTCTGGGAGCGGGGGTGGGAACGGGTCAGCCCGTTCGGGATCACCGCCTCGTTGCCCAACATGCCAGCCCACCACATCAGCGGATGGGCCCAGGCGCTGGGGCCAACCCTGACCGTTGTCACCGCGTGCGCGGCGGGGACTCAGGCAGTGGGAGAGGGAGCCGAGGTGATTCGGCGCGGCGCCGCCGATATTGTCATCGCCGGAGGGGCGGAGGGGTTCATCCATGAAATCGCCATCGCGGGGTTCGCAGCAATGCGGGCCATCTCCACCCGCAACGAGGAGCCCCATCGGGCCAGCCGCCCCTTTGACGCTCAGCGGGACGGGTTTGTCCTGGCCGAGGGAGCGGGCATCCTGGTCCTGGAGCGGTTGGAGCACGCGCGGGCGCGCGGCGCGCCCATCCTGGCGGAGGTGGCGGGGTGGTCCTCGTCGTCGGACGGATTCCATGTGGCCCAGCCGGACCCGGAGGGGCAGGGCGCGATGCGGGCCATGCGTTGGGCGCTGGAGGACGCCGGCCTGCGGCCCGAGGACGTGGATTACATCAACGCGCACGGTACGGCGACTCCCCTCAACGATGTGGTGGAGACACGGGCTATCAAGGGGGTCTTCGGCCCCCACGCCTATCGGGTTCCCATCAGCGCCACCAAGTCCATGACCGGCCACGCGATGGGCGGGTCGGGGGCCATAGAGGCGGTGGCCTGCGTGCTGACCCTGCGGGACCAGGTCATCCATCCGACGGTCAACCTGGAGGAGCCGGACCCGGAGTGCGACCTGGACTACGTCCCCGGGCAGGCCCGCCGGGCCGAGGTCCGGGTGGTACTCTCCAACTCTTTCGGGTTGGGAGGACAAAACGCGTGTCTGGTAATGAAAAAAATCAACAATTAACAATTAAAAATTAAAAATAAGGACCGCGCGTTTCCTGTTAACCTTTTAATTGTTTATTGTTAATTGTTAATTTCCTTAAGGAGGACTGATGCGGATTATTGCCAACGAGAAATCCATCCGCCGCCGCGCCTTTATCGGGCGTTACGCCAGCATTGCCGGGCTCCTGGTCCTGCTGGTTTCGTTCATCCTCTCCATCTTCTGGACGAGCACGTCGGCCCTGATCCCGCTGGGGATGTGGCTGGCGCTGATGCTGGGGGTGGGGCTCTCCATCATTGGTGGCTACTATGCCGAACGGTTTGAGGGGCCGCGCGCCCACTACCGGAGCGTGCGGGAGGCGCTGAAGGGGCTGGACAAACGGTACATCCTCTACCAGCACATCCTCCCCTCCCCTCACGTCCTTCTGGGGCCGGAGGGCCTGACGGTGCTGGTGATCCGCTCCATCCCCGGCGAAGTAACCCATGAGAACGGTCGCTGGCAATGGCGGCAGCGGCTCAAGTTCCTGCGCGCGCTGGCTGGACAGGAGGGGCTGGGAGTGCCGGAGGCGGAGGTGGAGTACGAACTGCGGCGGATGGCCCGTTATCTGGGAAAAATTCTGCCCGGCGTCTCGGTGCCGATGCGGGGCGTGGTGCTGTTCACCCATCCGAACGTGAAACTGGAGGTCAAGGACCCGCCGGTCCCGACCCTGCTGGCGCGGAAGTTCAAGGACTGGCTGCGCGGTCCGGGAGCGGCCAAAGCGATGCCGGCAGCAGTACGCCGGCAACTGGAGGAGGCCCTGCCGGGAGGAGAGAGGGGTTCATAGGGCGGCGGCCTTTCTGGTGCTCCTTGTCCGGAGCGCCCGCCAGCGCCAGCGACTCCAGACCACACTTAGGACTGCTCATCCTGTGCCTGCTGGCGGTGTTTGGCATCATGTTGATTCGGGGTAACTATTCAGCGGAGAACGTGCCAGGCACTTCTGAAAGTGCCTGGCACGTTCAGAAGCAGTAGTATTACCAACTCCTAATGAGGACAAGTATCGGCGCAGGCCGACACATGGCGCGAATCGTCCAGGGAGAACGATTTCAATTGCTCTCCCGGAGGAGGCGGTTATTTGGGAACACAACCAATTTTACCAACAGGTGAACAATCACGAACACAAATCAGGGCTTGACAACTGCGACGATTTCCGTATAATATAGTGCGGGCGACGTAGCTCAACGGCAGAGCAGGGGACTCATAAGCCCTTGGTTGGGGGTTCAAATCCCTCCGTCGCCACCAGTGGAAATATAAACGCCCCACCCGGTGTGTGGGGCGTTTGTATTTTCGGGCATCACTCCGGCCTTTCGGGCTCTGAGGCCTTGCGCCAGCCCAGATGGGCCAGAAAAGCCCGGTCCTCCTCGGTCAGAGGAGCCCGCTCCAGCAAGTCCGGGCGGCGTTCCAGGGTGCGCCGCAGGGCCTGCTCCCGCCGCCAGCGGGCAATCGCCGCGTGGTTGCCCGAAAGGAGCACCTCCGGTACCGCCCACCCCCGAAAGACCGCCGGTCGGGTGTAGTGCGGATATTCCAGCAACCCCCAGGCATAGGAGTCCTCAAACGTCGCCCCGGGGTCTCCCAGGACCCCCGGCAGGAGGCGGGTGACGGCGTCTATGATGACCATCGCCGCCAGTTCGCCCCCGCTCAGGACGTAGTCCCCGATGGAGATTTCGTCGGTCGCCAGGTGCTCCCGTACCCGTTCGTCCACCCCCTCGTACCGGCCGCAGATCAGCACCAAGCGACGATAGCGGGAGAGTTCCCTGGCTACCTCGTGAGTGAAGAGCCGTCCCTGAGGGGAAAGGAGAATTACAGGGACGCCTTTCTCGTCTCCCAACACGGCCTCTACGGCGGCGAAAATGGGTTCGGGCTTCATCACCATCCCCCCGCCGCCTCCGTAAGGGGCATCGTCTGTTATGCGGTGACGTCCGGTGGCGTAGTCCCGGATGTTGTGCAGGTAAACGGAAATGAGCCCGCGCTCCTGAGCCCGTTTGATGATGCTCTCCTGCAGCGGGCCAGTAAACATCTCCGGGAAAAGGGTCAATACGTCAAACCGCATCGTCTTTCAGGATGTCCTCTTGATCCCGTCCTTCCTCCACTGCGGCGAGGGCCGACGGGAGCAGTTCCCGCAGTTCCCAGGGGATCAGGACGACTCTTTGCCCCTCTACTGTTCCGTCGCTGAGCAGTCCATAGAGCCGCAGGCGCCCCATCAGAGTTTTCGGCAGGGCATAATACCAGTCCTGGCTGTCCTCCACGTCATTCCCGTAGCGGGCCGTGAATTCGTCCCAGGGGAAAATGCCGCCCGCAGCCAGAACGTCCCGCAGGGCCCGCCGCTCGTCCGCCTCCAGTTCGGCTACCGCCTCCTCCAGACGCTCCGGGTCCGTGATGGCCTCCACCAGGTGCTGGATCAGAGGCTCCTTGCGAAGCCCGACGTAGGGGGCAGAGTAGGTCCGGGCCGTCGCGACCAGCGATTCCCGGCTCAGCCGTTCCAGGCACTGGCGGAGCGAAGCATCGGGCGGGATGGGACGATTCCGCTTTCGCTCCCGATACTGGCGGGACCGCTGAGCAAGAATGTATAGGCCAGAATCGGGCTCCCGCAGTGCCAAAATCCAATCCAGTTGATGGAAGCGTTCATCATCCGGATTCCAGCTCAGAGCGGTCGTCACGTAAAAGCGGGCCAGAGCCAGGTCTTCTTCGTGGAGGCTGATCGCCGTCAGCGCTTGAAGGTATCTCAGAAACTCCCACAGGGTGAATTCCTGCCGGTCCGCCAGGACTTCCAGGCACTGGCGGGCCGCCGGGATGTCTCCCCGGTCCAGCGCGAGCAGGGCCAGCCCGGACCAGCCTCCCGCGTGCCGGGGGTCCAGTTCCACCGCTTTCCGGAAGTACGTCTCCATCTGGGACGGGTCGTCGGCCCACACCAGCGCCAGGAACGCGCAGAGGTCTGGGTTGTTCGGAGCGAAGGAGAAGATTTTCTCCGTCAATTTCTGCGCATCCTGGAGTCGGCCCTCTTTCATAGCCTGAACCACCTCCTCGGCCATCTCCATCGCCTGCCGGGGGTAGCGGTCGGGTTCAACCTCTACAATCTTCCAGCGCGGGACCCTCAGCCGCCGCCACTCCTGCCGGACCTCGTCCCAGAGTTCCACCGGTTGGGAAACGTCCATCAGGCCCGCCTCATCCAGCGACTGCAACGCAACCATCCGTTCCGCCAGTTTCCCTTTTTGGGAAAAAGCGAAGCGCCGGAGTTCCTCCACAGCCTCCGGAGTGCCCAGGAGGGCGAGAATGTCTATCCACATGAAACGGGATCTGGACTCCTGGAACAGTTGGACCAACTGGGAAAAGACGATGGGGTAACGGGCGACCAGTCCCCGTAATCGTTTCTGGAAGGGTTTTCGGCCTATCTCCCCACTGCTCCATAAGGTCAGCAGTTCATCAAATTCATAGACTGCGCGCCGGGGCATCAAATGTCCGAACTGGAAGGTGGGATACCGGTCGGCGATCCCCGGTCCAGGCGCTTTCCGGTTCGCGGCCGACATCAGGGCAGAGAGGGTCTCTACCGGTCTGCCCGAGTATGACATCGCTCGTTCCCAAAGCCGTAGGGCCGTCCGAAAATGACCCAGGTTGGCAGCGGCGGAACCGAGGACAATCAGGCCGGGCTCATCCGCTATCTCCTCAACCAGATGGCGATGCTGGCGATACAGACGGTATATTCCCTCATCATCGTTCAGGTATCCCAGCGTCACAACCGCATTTTCCAGGTCCACAGGGGAATCATAGGATAGAGACCGGAGCGGCCGGGCCGCCGTCTCGGCCGCCTCCCGGTTGCCCAGGGCAAGATATGACCGGACCAGAAGGGGGATCGCGGCGTCCAGGTCCGGGAAGTCCTTCAGGAGTCGTTCGGCCACTTCTATGGCCTTCCGGGGTTGCCCGTCCATCAGCAGAATTTCCCCCTCTATCCCCCGGGGGGTAGGCCAGCGCGGGGCAAGAGAGGAAGCCCGGCGGAGGTGACGAAGGGCAGAGGAAAAGTCTTCCGCCTCCCCTGCCCGCCTCCCCAGTTCCAGTTCGTACATGGCCTCTTCCGCCCGGTCCAGAGGCAGGTCTTGCGCTTTGGCGAAATGGGTCAGCAGTTCCCCCAGTCCATCCAGAAGGTCTTGTGCCTCCTCTACCAGTTCTTGGGGCAGGATGTCCCGGTACTCCACAAACTCCCGCAGCGAGCGCCAGGCGTGGGCCGTCAGGTCCATCTCGTTATACATCATCCCCAGAAGGTAGTAGGTGAGCAGGTTATCGGGGTCGCGCCGCTGCACCTCTTCCAGGGTTAGCATCGCCTCCTGCGGGTTCCCCAGGCTGGCCAGCAGAAGTCCCCGGACCATCAGGAGTTCCGGTCGGCGCTGGAGATGCAGGGGGGCCTCGTCCAGAACCTGCAGGGCCTCCTCAAATTTCTCTTCTTCCTGCAGAGCCCGGACCCGAGAGAGAATTTCTTCCAGTCCAGGTCCCCGCGGGCTCAGCGGTGGCTGGGGGTGGCGGCGTTTGGGCTTTTTGGCCATAGTGCTCCTTTTTGCGGATCGCGTATCGCATATCGCAAATCGCGTATCGCGTATCGCTTATCGCTTATCGCATATCGCTTATCGCGTAACGCTTATCGCGAATCGCTTATCGCTTATCGCGCATGGGGTTTGAATGTAGCACAGGCCGCCAGGCACGTTGACGCAGGCTAAAGCCTATGCCACGCAGGCTGACAGCCTGCGCCACAAAAAATTTGGTGCTACTATCCAACGCCCGCGCTACTTTCACGTCACGTTTCACGTCACGTTTCACGTTTCACGGTTCACGTTTCACGGTTCACGTTTCACGGATCACCGTCGCAGCCCCCTCCAAACCCGCTCCGGGGTCAGGGGGAATTCGTGGAACCAGACGCCGGTGGCGTCGCGGACGGCGGCGATGAGGGCCGGCGCGGCCGGAATGAACGGCATCTCCCCCATCCCCCGCGCGCCCCAGGGCCCGCGCGGGTCCGGCCGCTCCACCAGGACCGGCTCCACCCGCTCCGGGACATCCAGCGCGGTGGGGATCAGGTAGGTGCTGAGCCGGTCGGTGAGGACCTGGCCCTGGCGAACGATAAAGTTCTCCACCGTAGCCCAACCCAGGCCCATCACCACCCCGCCCTCTATCTGCCCCTCCACCAGTTGGGGGTTGACCGCCTTGCCCACATCGTCGGCGCAGACGACGCGGGGAATCCGAATCTGCCCGGTCTCGGTATCCACCTCCACCTCCACCGCCTCCGCCACGTAGCCGTAGGCAAAATTAGGGGTGCCGTAGCCCGTTTCCGGCTCAAACTGGGTGGTCTTCGGAGCCAGGTAGGTGTATTCGGCGACGGCCGGACGCTCCTCCGCGCGCCACTTCTCCAGCGCGGCCGCCGCCGCCCCCCGCACAGCGTTCCCGGCCATAAAGGTGGTCCGGGAGGCAGAGGCGGAGCCGGAACTGCCGGGACTGGTGGCGGTATCCGAGGGGACCAGGCGCACCCGCTCTACCGGAATCCCCAGCGCCTCGGCGGCCATCTGGGTGATGACGGTGTGAGCACCCTGCCCCACTTCGGCGCTGCCGATATAGACGACGGCCTCTTCTATCTCCCCTTTCCCACGCAGTTCCACCTTCACCCAGCAGTTCTCCTGGTAGCCGAAGGAGAAACCGACGTTCTTGAAGCCTGCGGCGAAGCCGATGCCCCGGCGGACCGGGCCGGAGGGCTGGGGGAGTTCGGGCCTGCGCCAACCCGCATCTGTTTTGGTCCATCCCGCCGCCGCCGCGCAGCGCTCCACCACCTCCAACAGGTTGACGCCACCGGGAATGGGAGTGCCCATCGCGGTCAAACTCCCCTCCCGCAGGAGGTTACGGACCCGCAATTCTACCGGGTCCATCTCCAGCGCCTCGGCCAGTTTGTTCATTTGCGTCTCGGCCAGGAAGATGCCCTGGGGCGCGCCGAAGCCCCGCATCGCCGCGCTGGGCGGGTTGTTGGTGTAGTAGGCGTCCACGTCCACCTTGACGTTAGGGATTTCGTAGGGGCCAGTGCAGGTGACGGTCAGGTTGCCCATAACTTTGTTGGTGGTGTAGCAGTAGGCGCCGCCGTCGGCGACAACGCGCACTTCGGCGGCCACCAGTTTCCCGTCCCGCGTCGCGCCCCACTTGCAGCGGGCCCAGACCGGATGCCGTTTACCGTGCCCGATGATGGACTCCTCCCGCGTCCAGACAATTTTCACCGGACGGCGAAGTCTCCAGGCCGCCAGGGCCAGGACGATCTGGACGGACATGTCCTCCCGTCCGCCGAAGGCGCCGCCGATGGCCGGATAGACCACCCGAATCTGCTCCGGGGGGATGTCCAGCGCGTGGGCGATCTGGCGTTGGTCCTCCCAGGTCCACTGCCCGGCAACGATGACCGTCACCCGCCCCTTCTCGTCTATGTAGGCCAGGCCGGCCTCCGGTTGAAGAAAGGCGTGCTCTTGAGAAGGGAGGCGATATTCGGCCTCTACAATGACGTCACACTGGGCCCAGGCGGCGTCTACATCCCCCTTGCGAATCTGGTGGTGACTGATCCAGTTCCCCTCCGTCCGGAGTTCCGGATGGATAGGGTTGGGAGCACGGGGCGGGTGGAGGGGATAAGCGTCCGGCTTCATGGCCTCCAGAGGGTCGGTGATGACGGGGAGATCCTGGTACTCCACCCGGATGAGGTCACGGGCGCGGGCGGCGGCCTCCTCCGTCTCAGCGACAATGAGGGCCACCTGGTCGCCTTCCCAGCGGACGACGTCGGCGCCGGGTTTGGCGGAGCCGGGCCCGCAGAGGACCGGCTGGTCGGGGGTCTGCAGGCCATACTCGTTGACGGGCACGTCCTTCGCGGTGAAGATGGCGACGACACCGGGGACCCTCTCCGCCTCGGCGGTGTCTATGCTCAGGATGCGGGCGTGGGGCCGCCCGGCGAAGAGAATCTTGGCGTGCAGCATGCCTGGCATGGAGAAGTCACCGGGATAGAGGGCCTCGCCAGTGACTTTGGCGCGGGCATCTACCCGGGGGATGGATTGGCCGACAATCTGTTCGGGCATCGGTAGACCTCCTCGGGAAACGTGAAACGTAAGACGTGAAACGTAAAACGTGAAACGTAAAACGTAAAACGTGAAACGTAAGACGTGAAACGTAAGACGTGAAACGTAAGACGTGAAACGTGATGCGTGAGTTAGAACAGGGCCAGTTGGCGTACGCAGGGGGCAGTTTCGGCCAACGCCTTTCCTATTGCCTGTGCTTCCCCTGCCATTTCTTCCACCAGTTCGGCCAGAAAATCCTCCCTGGCGTCTATCGTTCCCTCCGCAACGGCGCGGGTGTAGAACTCTACCGTCTTGCCCATGACCACGGTGAAGACGTCCACCGGGTTGACGGGCAACCCGGTGTCCAGCGTACGCCGGACCCAGCGGTCGGCGTCGGCCAGGATGGAGGCCTTCAGGGACGACGGGGCCGCCCGGTCAGGCCGGTCAGGGGCCGAGGCCCCGTGTCCTGCGTCCTGCGACCCGCTCCCTGCGCCCTGTATCTTCCGACAGACCAGGATGCAGTCGTAGCGGATGTTCCCCGCGCTGGAGTGGAAGCCGCTGCGCCCCTCGGAGCGCACAATCGGCGTCGCGGAAACGTAGAAGCCCGCCCGCAGCAGGAGACGGGCCACCCCCTCCCAGGCCCAGGTCTGGTTGTGGTGGAAGGTGAAAATCAGAAGGCCGTCGTCCTTCAGCACCCGATGGCATTCGGCGAAGACTCGCCCCAGCCGGTCCACGAAGAAGTCCGCCGACTTGCCCCGCCGCTCGTTCTGGACAATCTCCTCCGGTCGCTCCGAGTAGGGCGGGTCAAACCAGGGATAGTCGTCCTTCAACCCCAGCCGGAGCCAGACGTAGAAGAAGTCGGACAGTTCGGAGTACTGGACGTTGTCAAAGTACGGCGGGTCGGTGATGACGGCGTCCACCGAACGGTCCGGGATGAAGGACAGGTCTTCGGAGGACTGGCATCGTAGCAGGGTGCCCCGGGGCGTCTGCTGCAGCGCGGCGAAGTCTTCCACCAGGATGCCTTCCGCCCGCTCGCCCCGGGCGGAATGGCGGGCCCCGTCTATCCGCTCGTAGGGGCGCTGGCCGTAGGCCTTCCCCCGCCGGACCTTCTCAAAGCACTTCACGAAGGTGCCGCGCCCGAACGCCGTCCCCCAGACGTTGTTTTCGGTCGGGCGCTCAATGGGGTGGTAGGCGTGAAGCCCGAAAAAGACGGAGACCTTGTGCCAGGCGGTCTCGTACTTGCAGAACATGTTGTTGGCATCCAGCGCATCCGAGAAGGCCAGAAGCATCAGTTCGCGGACGTTCCGGTCGGGAATCTCCAGGATGGCCTCCAGGAGGGTGGAGAGGCAGAGCAACTGGCGCTCGTTGAACATGTGCCAGAAATGGGTGTAGCCGTGGTTGACCGGACGGGGGTCGCTGCGCCCCTCGGTGGGGATGGCCTGACGGGGGAAGAGCAGGTCATCCCGACGACGCTCAAACTCCGCCCGCGCCTGCTCCCAGAGGGCCAGGTCGGCTTCGTCCACCCGTTTGAAGAATCGGCCACAGGTGGGACAGAATCCCTCCAGCGCGTGGAGTTGGGCCGGAAGGGGGCCACCCCGGCGCGCGGCGGCGTCTACCAGCCGCTGTCGCTTTCCGCAGACCGGGCACTGGAAAAGGCCGCGCCCGGAATTCCCCCGGCGGGGGTCAAAAACAGCCCCGCAGTCCGGGCAGGTTGTGCGAGGGTCATACCCCGCGGTCTCCACCACCTGAAGGCACTCCGGGCATACCACGACGTGGCAGTGGTCCCGGAGGGAGAGTTCGGTATTCGGCCAGAGCCGGACCGTGGCGCCGCACGCTTCGCACTCCGCCACCTTGACCCAGAAGTAGTACATCACGTCGGCGCTGTGGCCGGCAGGGCAGGTCGTCCGGTAGTACTGGCGGATTTTCTGCCCGGCGGTCTCTTCCAGGAAACGGAAGGCCCGGTCCAGGTCTTCCAGCGATACCGGCTCTATCTCCTTTTTCGTCACAAACCAGGCAACGGGGTTGATGTCCACGCCGACGACACGGCAGCCCAGCCGGAGGGCCTCCACCACCGTCGTGCCGCCGCCCATGAAGGGGTCCAGGACGATTTTTCCTTCGTAGCGCAGGCTATCAGCCTGTGCCAAAAACCAGCCCCAGAGGGTCTCTTCCGGGACGTCGGGCGGGGCAAAGGCCGCCAGCGTGATCATGCGGAAGACGCTTCCCAGCCGTCGCGCCCACCATTTGTGCATCTGGTAGATGGGCTTCTTGGAGTTTCCCTCCGCCAGTGCGACGGGGTTTAACCGCTCAACGGGGAAATCCAACTCTATGTATCGCATGACGCGCATTACGCGTTACGTGTTGCGCTCCAGCAGGTTGCGCCACATCGGCTCTCCGCTTGCTCCGTAGAGGGCCTGAAACTCCTGCTCCAGTTCGTCCAGTTTCGCCTCCAGAATCTCTGCCAGGGTCTGCCCCTGGGAATCGCGGAAAGCCTCGCCCACCTCAGCGGCGATGGCGTAAATCTCATCCACACAATGGGGGTCTCCGGAGATGAACTCCCAGAACTCCCGTCCGGCGAGCCAGTCTATACTCCCTTCCTCCCCGATATACTTGCGGACAATGCTGGACACCTGTTCTCGGGTACCGTAACACATTCCGAACAGAGCAACGGAGCCCCGGTTTCGCCGCTGGGCAGAACGCAACAAGTCGGCAATCCGCTTCGCTTGCTCCTTGGGGATGGGGTTGGGACCGCTTTTCACCTGGATATAGTAGTGCCGTCCCTCACGGGTCTTCAGGATGTCCGCCCCCTCCACCCCGGTTCCCTCGGAGAACACTTTGGCGGCATTCTGCAGTGCGATTCCAAACGCAGTCACTGTTCCCCGTTCCAGCCGCTGGTTCACCAGCCAGCGGACGATGGAGCGCGCATCGTTCAGCCCCAACTCTTTGGAAAGCAGGCGGATCAGGAAAGGGTTGACATCCAGGTCCTCTATCCGCAGGCGGCGGATCGCCCGGGCCCGTTCCCGCAGAAAGCCCTCAAAAATCCGCCGAATCTGTTCCCGTCTCTCCGACTCCATAGGCCATCATCACGTTTCACGTTTCACGTTTCACGCTTCACAGAATCGCCTCCCAGCGCCCCGCCAGTCTCTCCATGACCTGGGGGAGGGTGGTGTACTCCATTTCCTCCATCGGCAGCCGGTGGGGCTCAAAAGGGCCGTGGCGCCGGAAGTGGTCGGCGATGACGTTGCAGAGACGGCGCGCTTCGTCAAAGCCGGGGTCGTCAAACATATCCCGGGGCCCCACCAGCCGCCCTCCGGCAATCTGGAAGCCCAGGCAGACGACGCGCGGTGGGCCGTCAAACCGGCTGGGGGTGGCATGGTAGAGCGGTACGGGCATCAGCGGGCCGTAGTGGGAGCCCCGCATCCAGCCTTCCACGATGTGGGGCATGGTGAACGGCTCCAGCACCTCCCCGACGGCCGGAAAATCCCCCTGGCTGCGGACGATGCAGACGGGGTCGTCCTTGCCCACATACCGCCCGGCGATGAGAGCAAGACGCTGAGTGGAGGAAACGGCGGCAATCTCGCCCTTTTTGGTGTAGACGGCCTTGACCATGTAACGGCCCGGCGCGCCGATGAAGACCAGCAGGTCGTAGAGTTCCTCCGGCGTGTCAAAGAAGACCCGCCGATTCTCCTTGACATCGTGGACCTCAAAGCGAAAGCCGTCGTGCATGGCCGGGGAGATAACCAGACCGGCGGTGTTGAAAGGGTCGGCGAACATCCTGTAGAGGGGGAGATTCCAGGCCCCGGCGGAGGTTTTATCCGCCATAAAGATGAGCACCGGCTCGGAGGGCCGCTCCGTGAACTCCATCTCCGCCACGCCGGGGCCCATGCCTTTGACGTTACCAGCGAAAGCGTCCGCCAGCAGGTCCTGCCCGGCGCCGTAGAGTTTCAGCCCTCTGGCAACATCCGTGCAGGCCTCAAAGGTCTCCCATGCCAGGCGGTGAATCTCCGGGCTATCCACCCCCTTCCGATGGGTCATGACGAGTTGCAGGTCGTCGCCACAGGCGGTGACGTGAAAATCTACGATGAGGTCATCCTTCACCGCCGCTTCCAGTCGGTCCTCCGCCTCCTCTATCAGTTCGTCATAGACGCTGGAGTGGCCAACGAACCCGCCAACGTCGGCCTTGATGATGCTGAGGGTGATACGGTCCATCTTTCCCTCCTCTGTTCTGTCCGGTCTGTCACAGTGGGGTTTCGTAGCACAGGAGGTAACTACCTGCCCGAATCGGCTTGCAGGTAACGTAGCGCAGGCTGTCAGCCTGTATGCAGGCCTGGCGGCCTGCGCTACAGGGGCAATATCTTTGCTGCATCCTGGATAGCGCTTGCCCAGAGGATCCCTGGGAGGTAGTTACTACGGGAGTAAGTATTCACGCCGATTGAAATCGCCCTTCCTGGACACTTTGTGCCAGGTGTCGGCTTTCGCCGACACGCTTCCCATTTGTGTGAAAGGGCAGCGAAGCCGCCGCTCCCAACCCCCTATCGGCGCTACTTGAGTTTCTCCTCCCCACCGAAGGGCCGGTAGGGGCTCAGTTGATCCAGAATCTCCCGGTCTTCCGGGGTGAGGCTGTTTTGTACCATCCGGGTCAGAAGGACGCCGACGCCCGGCCCCAGCATGTACCCCTGTCCGCACATCCCGACGGCATAGATGTACCCCTCCAGTTCCCGCGCCCAGCCGATGATGGGAAAGCCGTCAGGGGTCATCGGATAAAGGCCCCGCCAGGTACGCCGCACTTTGATGTTGGCCAGTTTCGGCACCAGGTCCACCATCCGCCGGGCAATCATAGGCAGGAAGACGGAGGTCTCCCGGCGGTCGGTGCCGATGATGGGTGGTTCAGGGGTGATGCAGAAGACAACGGGGCCGGGCTTGTGCTGGTAGAAGTAGTAGTTCTTGGAGCCCTCAGCGGGGCGGATGTCCACCACCATCGGCTCCAGGAAACGGGCGACAGGTTCGGTGATGCCCGCCTCATGGCAATCCGGGGTCACGGGGACGTCCAGCCCGGCCATCTGGGCCACCGCCCGCGCCCAGGGGCCGGCAGCGTTGATCACCACCTCGGTGGCATAGCCGCCCCGGTCGGTCCGCACGCCCACGACCCGTCCCCGGCGGCGGATGATGCCGGTGACCCGCTCTCGGAAGTGGAACTCGGCGCCCCGCTCCCGCGCCCGTATGTAGAACGCGTGCGCTGTCAGCAACGGAGAGGCTGAACCGTCACCCGGGGAGTACGTCCCGCCGATCAGCCCCTCCGGATTCAGGTCCGGGATGACCTGCAGAAGGTCGTCCCGGTCCAGCCAGCGGATGTTCAGCCCGTAGGACTGCTGGACTTTCAGCAGGCTCTTGAGGACTTGCTCCTCCTGCTGCCGGTAGGCGACGAAGGAGTACCCGCCCTGGTACCATTCAATGTTGTCTCCATAGATCTCCTCCCAGGTGGAGAAAATCTCTATGGACTTCAGGCAGAGGCGGATTTTGGCGGGGTCAGAGTGAGTGGCGCGGATGCCGCCGATGGCGGCCTTGTTGGAGCCCTGTCCGGGACTGGCGAACTGGTCAATCACCAGAACTTTCAGGCCGGCATCGGCCATAAAGAACGCTGCGGGCAGGCCGATGCTCCCGGCGCCGACAATCACGACGTCGTAGGTCTGGGTGGTCACAGGAGACCTCCGGGAAGCGTGAAACGTGAAACGTGAAACGTGAAGCGTGAAACGTGAAACGTGAAACGTGAAACGTGAAGCGTGAAGCGTGATGTCAGGGGACGGTGCCACCACACGAGGCGTAGTTGGCGTTGTGTTCTGCTTCGGTGCGGGCGAAGAGGTGGCTACCGTCGTTCTTGTGACAGTCGGCGATGAAGTAGAAGTAGTCGGTCTGGGCCGGGAAGGCCGATGCCTGGATGGATGCCAGGCCCGGACTGCAGATGGGGCCCGGAGGCAGGCCGGGGTAGCGGTAGGTGTTATACGGGTGGTCTATGTCGGCCAGGGAGTTGATGCCCAGTTCGTCAAAGTAGAGCCGACGCCACCAGGTCCCCCTCCGTTCGTCGTAGCCCAGGGCATACTGGACAGTGGGGTCGGCGTTGAGAAGCCAGCCGTTCCGCAGCCGGTTAAAGAAGACGCCGGCGATGATGGGCCGCTCCTCCGGAATGACCGCCTCCCGCTCCACCAGCGAGGCCAGGGTGACCAGTTGGTGGACGGTCAGGCCCTGGTTGGCGGCGCTCAACCGCATCTCCTCGGTCACCCGCGCGTCAAAGATCGCCAGCATGCGCGCCACCACGTCGTAGGCCGTCACCTCCTCCGGCAGGCGGTAGGTCTCCGGGAACAGGTATCCCTCCAGCGTGGCCTCCGGCGGCAGGTCGGCCAGGAAGGGATAGTTCTTCAGGTCGGTCTCCCGCCAACCGATGGTCGCCAGGGCGATGAAATCCGCCTCGGGGATGCCGGTCTGGGCGGCGACGTTGGCGGCGACCTCCTCCAGGCGGAGCCCCTCGCGGACCGTGAGCACCCGCTCCGGGCGCCGACCGCTCTGCAGCGCCTCGGCGATCTGAGGGATGGTCATCGTCTGGCGCAGGGTGTAGGTGCCGGCCTCCAGGCCAGCGTCCATGCCCTTATACTGCAGGTATCGCCGGAAGAGTTCAGCGTTGGAGATGAGGCCGGCCTCCTGGAGCCGCCGGGCCACCTCCGCCGCCGTCTCCCCGGGCTGGACGACGAAGGTGACCGGGGAGTTGTCGGTGCCCGCGGGGCGCTGGAGTTCCTCCGCGTGCATCTGGATGTAGGTCTCCAGAGCAACCTCTCTGGGGGAACCTGCTGCGCTGATGTTGCAGATAGAGAGACCCAGCCCTCCGGTCTGGCGGAACGCCCAGAAACTCCCGCCAACGATGACCCCAACCGAAGCCAAAGCCAGCAGAAAGGCAACAACGCGGGTTGTCTGTTTCATTCTCACCTCGTCGGAGTACCGAAGGCACAAAGGGGAGTGGACATTGGCAATGCCTTGTGTCTTCGTGTCTTTGTGGTGATTTCTAACCGACAGGAGCGGGGACGCGCGGGCCAATCAGGGCGATCTGAGATAGTGGCAGGGATTCCACTTCCAGCCGGGTCAGGTTGACGATGCGGCTGGCATGCTGGATGTCAATTCCGACCAGATGACCGTCGGCATCAAAGTCCAGCACCACGCCCGGCGCGACCTCCCGCGAATCCACGCTGGTCCGTTCGGAAAGGTCAATGTAGAGCGAATCGGTATCTGGATAGTAATGGAACTTCACGGCTTCACCTCCCGGAAATCCCGATCGAGGAACGCATTGTGCACTGTTACACCGTCCTCCAAAGTCACCACGCGCAGGTACTTGCCCAATTCGGGGACGAAAATCCAGTATCGGACCCGTCCGTCCGGCTGGATCTCTCGCCGTACTGGCTCGCGCAACGCCCTTTCGCACCATTCCCGCCGGATGTAGGGGCGTTTGCGCAGGACTTGCTCCTCAAAGTACCGCGTGGTTTTCATTCTTCCTGGCCTCAAGGAACCCCTGCAGCAGGACGGCGGCGGCGACGGCGTCCACTTCGCCGCGTCGTCGGCGCTTTCCGGGGCGGACGGTCTCCAGAATCTCCTGGGCGGCGACGGTGGTGTAGCGCTCGTCCCACAACTCCACCGGCACGTCCAGCGCCTCCGCCAGCGCCTGCGCGTACGTCTCCACCCAGCGGGCCTGAGGGCCCACCTCGCCCCGCAGAGTCAGCGGCCGCCCGACAATCACCCGCTCGGCGCCGTATTCGGCCACCAGGCGGGCAATGGCGGCGAAGTCCTCGGCGCGGGACTTCCGCTCCACCACCCCCACCGGTCGGGCCACCGTCCCGCTGGGGTCGCTGACCGCCACACCAATTCGCCGTTCTCCCAGGTCCAGCGCCAGCACCCGCATGTTCTTGAGAACCACCAAGACACGAAGACACGAAGTTTTTGTTTATTTTCTTTGTGTCTTCGCGTCTTCGTGGTAAAAAAACCAGAACCACCAAGATACAAAGACACGAGGTTTTTTGTTTATTTTCTTTATGTCTTCGTGTCTTCGTGGTGAAAAATGAAACCTCAGGGCGTCACCTGGACGGTGATGCGCAGAGGGAGCAGGGGCAAATTCGGCAGCCAGCGGGGCCAGACCTGAATCTGGGGCGGCTGGGCCAGTGGCCACTGGCTCGCCAGCAACTCGGCAGCCTGGGCGATGGTCTTGCCCCGGACGATCTGCCGGACAGCCTGCGGGTCCACTTCGGCGGCCGCAGTGCCCACCGCCGAGACGGAGAAGGCAATCACGCCTCCCTCGGGGCCCGCCGTTGGCTCCCGAATCTCAAAGGCGGCATCCACCAGCACGTGCCCGGGTGGCAGACGGCGCACCAGGGCAGCATAGGCGACCGCCTCGGCGTTATCCCGGTCCACCGCCATACCGGTGACCAGCAGTTTCATATACACCTGCAGCGTGTCCGCTCGCTCGTAGAGAAACCGGTTGTACGAGACCTCGCGGGCCTGAATCTCCAGAGACTGCCGGAAGAGGACCTCATTGGGCTCCAGATACTCCTGCAGGCCCTGGTAGGCTTCCTCCAGCTGTCGGGCCGTCAACTGTTCCCGGGCCCGGTCCATATCCTCCTGAGAGACGGCGCGGACTTCCTGCAGGCCACCACCCCGGGTCGGTTCCGGGTTGATGACCCGCAGGGCCAGCGCAGCGACGCCTTCCACCTGATTGATGAGTCCAGCACCGACGTTACCCGCCGGCCCCTCCTCCAGGGCCTCTATGGGGGCCGGGGCCTGGCCGAAGGGGGGCACCGTCACGTCCTGGGTGGTGGCGAAGCGGACCGGGAAGGCGCCGGCAGAGGTCCGGACGACGGTACGGGCGGGCACCAGAATCTCCTGCCCCAGCATGTTGGTGAAGAGGACGGTTCCGGTGGCCCGGCCCGATTCGTAGGCGGCAGTGCCGGTGGTCTCCACCTCCAGACTCCCGACGAAGTAATCGCCCACCCGGCGGGCGGGAATCTGCCCGCCCGCCGCGTCCACGGCCTGCGTCTCCAGCCCGGCCGATACGGTGACGGTCGCCCGGACGGTCTCCACGGTGGGGACCAGGGTGATGGTGGCCCGGGGGACGACGGCGTAGGCGAAGGCCAGGAGCACCAGCAGGGTGGCGAAGAAGACAGCCAGCCGGGCGCCCAGGCGGACGTTCCGGGCCCAGGGCGGGAGCGGGCGGACAGGCGGCGGGCGGAGGGGGATTTCCTCCTCCCACCAGGCGCGGGGCGGCGGCTCCAGGGGCGGCCGCTCCGGGCGGGGCCAGCGTTGGGCTGCCTCCGCCTCCTCCACCGAGGCGAAGGCTGGCAAACCAGTCCAGCGGACGTAGGCCCGTCGGTCCGGGTCCTCGGAGACGACGGCGACCTCCGCCCCCAGCCGCTCCGCTTCCCGGCGCACCCGTTCGCCGTCCAGCGGATTGGAGAAGAGACGGGTCTCCCAGGGAAGGACAATGATGACCCGTCCGTTCCGCGCCTGCCGGAGGCGGTAGCGCAGGACCGCCAGGTCATCGTCGGGTTGAAGGGAAATGATGTGGGTCACAACCTCCCCTGATTGGCGGATGTTCAAGCACGTTTAACCCATGTGTTTCTCGCCGGATGCTCAATCAGGCCCAAATCCCTCAGTTGTTGAAGGACCTGTCGCACTTTTGCCCGGATATGCTGGTTGTCCGGATAGAGTCGTCTGAACTCATCTTCAAATTGATACATATCACTGGTCTTGAACTCTCCATGAGGCAACCGTTCAAAGACAAGTTTCTGCCAGCCGTACAGGTCCCTCTGCGTTGGCGTTGGACGACGAAGCGCGTTCAACTTCTCCTGAAAAGCAGATTTTAGTGAAGAACCTGTCCGGGCTTCGCCTCTTCGCCCCCGCCTCTGGCTTTCATACAACTGTGTGTACAACTCAAGGAATTCCCTGTCGGGCTCAACCCTTTTGGGAATAAACTTCAATTCGTTGTAAACGGCGTACACATCCGAGACAATTTCCTCCCGGACAGAAGCCCGAATCAGCACATTCACTTCCAGGTTTCGCTCCAGGCCACCTTCCGTGAGGTTAGAGGACCCAACGATAATGATGGCCTCTTCGCCCTCTTTCAACACATACAGTTTCGGGTGATATACAACCGACGGTCCGAGATCAACGTGGCAATACATCTTGGCGCTGGCATACCTTTGAGTGAACTCGTATAACTTCCACAATGCCTGCGGCTCGGTGGTGGAGAAATCAAGGCCCACGAGGAACTCTACTGACCCGTTTCGGCCCAGACATTGCTGAAGGGCAGGATCAATGAGATCAACACCTCCTCTGGAAACAAAAGCCACAGCAATTCTGGCGTCTTCTGCCTTCTCTACTGCAGGCAGGATGGCCGTCAACAGTGTCCGGGAGACGTTGTCTATCAGTTCCAGTTGCATAAGGCCTATAGGTGCGGGTCAGGATGAGATCATCGCGTCAGCAGGGTTCTCCACTCTCAGCCCTTCAGCGCGGGCGGCGGCCAGGAGTTGAATTCAGGGTAATTACCTACCCTGAATCGTTTTCAGATAATGTAGCGTAGGCTTTAGCCTGCGAATACAGGCCTGGCGGCCTGCGCTACAGGGGCATGCCTTCGCCGCGTCTTTGATAGCGCTTGCCCGGGGGCTCCCTGGTAGGTAGTTACAATTCAGAATCTTCATCTCCGGCCTGACAGGAAACGCTCGTAATCGTCATGATGGCCAATCCATAGCCAGGTTATCGTATCTCCTTCTAACACGCCAATGGCCCGGTACCCTCTCGTGATTCGTACAGCCCACAGGTTTTCCTCCCGGTTAAGGCATTTGAAACGCAGCGATGGATGAAATGGGTTCTGCTCCCATAACCGGAAGGCCTCTCTGGCCCTACGTTTTATGCTTTGATCCAGAGAGGCGTAAGACTCCCAAAATGAGGGCAGGGTAGCGGATTTCATAGACGCTCAAAATCCATAGGCTCAGCCCTACCCATCGCGATTTCCGCCCTTGCCCAACGGGCCACCGCCACCAGTTGGTCCTGAGTGCGTTTAAAGAGAGCATCCCATATCAAATCGTCCTGCAGGTCCTGAATGTATTCCCGCAGGTGTTCTAAGACCCGCTCCTGGGCCTCCTCAGGCAAGGATTCCAGCATTTTTGTAATGGTTGCAATGGCTGCTGAAGTCATTTCTCGTCCCCTTTTCACACCGAGAGAGCATCACAATAGTGCAAACAGTTCCTCTTTCGTCATCTCGCAATCCCGCAAGATTTTGGACAGTAACCCTGGACCAATCGTTTCGCCCCGATGGACCGGTACGACCGTGCACCGTCCGTCAGGATGACGCAGAAAATAATGGCTTCCCTTCACGCGGATCACCTCAAAGCCCGCCCGGCGTAGCGCAGCGACCAGTTCTTGCCCTTTGATGGACGGCAGCTTCGTCATACCTCAACCTGGACTCGCTGGACCCCTATGAATTCTTGAATCTGAATATCCTCACCCTCCACTTCCAGGCACAACTCAATAGCCTCCCGAATTCTTTCCAGCAGGGTATCCAACGACTTTGCCTGGGTGTGACAGCCGCGCAGAGCAGGAACGGTAGCCACATAGTAGCCCTCGGCGTCGCGCTCTATAATCACGCTGAACTCTCTGACCATTGGCCTTGCTCCTCACTTCGCGTATCGCTAATCGCATATCGCGAATCGCATATCGCATATCGCGTATCGCGTATCGCCTCCGCTCCTCTGCTCCCCCGCTCCTCCGCTCCTCTGCTCCCCCGCTCCTCCGCTCCTCTGCCCCTCCGCTCCCCTGCTCCCCTGCTCCCCTGCTCCCCCGCCCCCTTGCAATCTTGCAATCTTGCAATCTTGCTCTTATGCCTGCCCCAGGGCTTCCCGCAGGAGTTGCGGGGCCCGGCGGAGCGCCTCATCCAGACGGCGGGCGTCTTTGCCCCCCGCCTGGGCCAGGGTGGGCCGTCCACCACCGCCGCCACCCACCACCTGGGCGATCCCGCGCACCAGTTTCACCGCGTCCACTCCCTGACGGGTCAGGTCCTGGGTGACCGCCGCCACGAAGGCCGGGCGCCCTTCCAGAATCGCGCCCAGTACCACCACGCCGGAGCGGACCCGCTCCCGGTACCAGTCCGTCATCTCCCGCAACGTCTCTATATCCGGGACGTTCACCCGGGCCACCAGCAGGGGGACTCCGGCGACTTCCTGGACCTGGTCCAGCAGGTCCTCCAGTTGGTAGCGGGCCAGTTGCCGCTGGAGACGGGCAATCTCTTTGCGGGCCGTCTGGAGTTCATCCTGCAACTCCAGGACTTTGCGGTTCACCTCCTCTGGCGAGCAGAGGAGATGGGCCGCGACGGATTCCAGAGAGCGCATATGCTTCTGAATCCACTCCACCGCGCCCCGCCCGGTCACCGCCTCTATCCGGCGCACCCCCGCGCCGATGCCCTGCTCGGAGATGATGTAGAAGAAGCCAATCTCGCCGGTCTCGTCCACGTGGGTGCCGCCGCACAGTTCCTGGCTGAACGGCTCATCGGGCCAGCCGACGCGCAGCACCCGCACCACATCGCCGTATTTTTCGCCGAAGAGGGCGATAACACCCTCCGAGAGCGCCTCCCGATACGGTTTATACTCAGAGATGACCGGATAGTTGGCCAGGATGGCCTCGTTGACCCCGCGCACAACCCGGTCAATCTCATCCTGGGTGAGCATGGCACCGTGGGTGAAGTCAAAGCGCAACCGGTCCGGGGCGACCAGGGACCCCGCCTGCTGGACGTGTTCGCCCAGCACGTAGCGGAGTTCGTTGTGGAGCAAGTGGGTGGCGGTGTGGTTACGGGCGATGTCCATGCGCCGCTCGTAGTCCACCAATGCCCAGGCCTGTTCGCCGACACGCGGAGTACCCCGGATGACCTCGCCGACATGGACGATGAGGCCGGGGACGGGCCGCCGCATATCGTCCACGCGGATTTCCCAGACCGGCTCCTCGGCCTCCGGGCTGGGAAACGCGGCGATGTAGCCGGTATCGGAGACCTGCCCGCCCGACTCCACATAGAAACAGGTCTCGGAAAGGACGACTTCCACTTTGTCGCCGGCGCGGGCGGCCTGGACGGGCTTGCCGTCCCGCAGGATGGCCGAGACGGTCGTTTCCAGTTCCGTCGCCTCATAAGGATCGTGCAGGACGCCTTCTGGACCCAGGAGGCCCTTTTTCTGCAGACTCTCCAGCAAGTCCCGGTAGACCCGCAGACTCTCCTCGTCTATCTCCTCAAACATCTCCGCCGCCCGCGCGCGGGCCCGTTGCTCCTCCATCGCGGCGTGGAATCCGGCCTCGTCCACCGCCAGACCGTGCTCCTCCGCGACGTCCCGGATAATCTCCATGGGGATGCCGAAGGTGTCGTAGAGGCGGAAGGCGTCCCGACCGGGGATGATCCGGTCCCGGCGCTCCCGCACGGCGGCAATCACTTCGTCCAGGCGGGCCAGTCCCGCATCCAGCGTCTTCAGGAAGCGCAACTCCTCCTGGCGGATAGTGGTGAGGATGAACTCCCGCCGCTTTTCCAGTTCGGGGAAGACGTGGCTCATCCGCTCAATGACCACCTTCGCCACTTCGTCCATGAAGGGGCGGGTGAAGCCGATCTTGCGCCCAAACCGGACCGCCCGGCGGAGAATCATCCGCAGGACGTAGTTGCGGCCCTCGTTGCCCGGAAGCACCCCGTCGCCGATGAGGAAGGTGACGGCGCGGGCGTGGTCGGCGATGACCCGGTAGCCGACGATGTGCCGCTCCCGCTCCTCGTCGGTGTGGCCCAGGAGTTGCTGGACCCGGTCCATAATCGGGGTGAAGAGGTCGGTCTTGTAGTTGGAGTCCACGCCCTGCAGGACGGCGACGAGTCGCTCCAGGCCGGCGCCGGTGTCCACGTGTTTGGCCGGCAGGGGCTCCAGGCTCCCGTCCTCCTTGCGGTTGTACTGGATGAAGACCAGGTTCCAGAGTTCAATGTACCGTCCACAGTCCTGGTTGACGCCGCAGACGTGGGTGGGGTCGTCCTTTTTGGAGCAGAACTCCGGCCCCCGGTCGTAGTGGATTTCGCTGCAGGGGCCGCAGGGGCCGGTGTCGCCCATTTCCCAGAAGTTATCTTTGCGGCCGAAGAAGAGGATGTGGGACGGGTCAATGTCGGTCTCGGAGCGCCAGTACCCGGCGGCCTCGTCGTCGCGCGGGAGTTCGCCCCGCTCGTCCTCAAAGCAGGTGGCCCAGAGCCGCTCTTTGGGCAGGCCCCAGACCTGGGTGAGGAGTTCCCACGCCCAGGCAATGGCCTCTTTCTTGTAGTAGTCGCCGAAGGACCAGTTGCCCAGCATCTCAAAGAAGGTGTGGTGGTACGTATCCCGCCCCACGTCCTCCAGGTCGGCGTGCTTGCCGGAGACGCGCAGGCACTTCTGGGTGTCGGCGGCCCGCTTGTACGGACGGGTGCCGATGCCCAGGAAGACGTCCTTAAACTGGTTCATCCCGGCGTTGGTGAAGAGCAGGGACGGGTCGTCCACCGGCACCAGGCTGGAACTGGGGACAATGGTATGGCCCCGGGCGGCGAAGAAATCCAGAAAACTCTGTCGTACCTCGTCGCTGGTCCACTTTTTCTTGCTCATGGGCGCTCCTCTCATCTGCATTGTGACGCGTATTGTAGTCTAAAGGGGGGAAACTGTCAACTTTAAGACGTGAGACGTGAGACGTGAAACGTGAAACGTGAAACGTGAAACGTGAGAAGTGAGGAGGGGTGGGAACTCTGCGACTGATTCCAGCGTCTATAAGAAATAGAACAAGAACACGGAGGGACACGGGCTGCCCTGTATCTTGCATCTTGCATCTTGCATCCTGCATCCTGTAGACAACCTGGCCCATTCGTGGTATACTGCAATTGCCCCTCACGTTTCACTTTTCACGTTTTACTTTTCACGTTTTACTTTTCACGCTTCACGCCCTGCGAAAGGAGTTGCGATGAGTCGCAAACGATTCTGGACCCTACCACTGATCGTCATCCTGCTCATCAGCATGGTCATTTCCTGCGCGCCCCCCTTCCTCCGCCGCGCCACCCCCACCCCTCCGCCCCTCCCCGCCGCCCACCCCCTCCTCCTGGTCCGCTCCCCCGCGCGCGGCGAGGAGACGCCGCTGGACCGGCCCCTCCGCCTGGTCTTTGACCAGCCCATGGACCGGGCGTCGGTGGAGGCCGCATTCCGCATTGAGCCCAAAGTGGAGGGCACCTTCTCCTGGCCCGACCCGGTCACCCTGGTCTTCACCCCCAAGGGGGAGTGGCGGCGGGCCACCCGCTACCGGGTCAAACTGGAGCCCACCGCCAAATCCGCCGAGGGGCTCCCCCTGAAGGAGGAGGTGGAATTCACTTTCGCCACCGTCGGCTACCTGGAGGTGGCCCAGGTCATCCCGGCACCGAACGCCCGCGACGTCCCGCCGGACACCCCGGTCACCATCATGTTCAACCGGCCTGTCGTCCCCCTGCAACTGGTCAGCGCGCCCGTGGCCGATATGCCTGTCCCCGTCGTCTTTGACCCGCCCGTGGAGGGGACCGGCGAGTGGGTGAACACGTCCATCTACGTCTTCCGGCCCAAAACCGGCTTCGTCCCCGGCAAGACCTACCGGGCCACTGTCCCCGCCGGCCTCTCCGACACCACCGGCGGCGTCCTGGAGGAGGACTACACCTGGCAGTTCACCATTGAGTCCCCCTATGTGCTCTTCATAGAGCCCGCCAGCGGCTCCACCCAGGTTGCCCTCACCCAGACCATCACCGTCACCTTCAGCCAGCCCATGGAGCGGGCCTCCACCCAGGCCGCCTTCGCCCTGAAGAACATGCAGAACGAGGCCCGCGTCCCCGGCCGCTTCGTCTGGAGCCAGGACGACACGGTGATGACCTTCATCCCGGAGGGGCGGCTGGAACTGGATACGGAGTACCTCATCACGCTGGAGCCGTCGGCCCTCTCCGCCCAGGGCGCGGCCCCGCTGAAGGCCCCGTACCAGTACGCCTTCCGCACTGTCCCCCCTCCCCGCATCCTCTCCACCACCCCCGCCGACGGCGAGAAGCGGGCGGATCCCGGCACCGCCTTCATCATCAAATTCTCCGCGCCCATGGATATCTCCACCCTGATGCCCAACATCACCATCCTCCCCAAACCGAGCCGCGTCTACACCTACTGGGATCCGTGGGAGAACTCCTTCATTTTAAACTGGGAACCGTCGGCTTCCACTTCCTGGGAGGTCCGCCTGGGGCCGAATATGGCCGACCCCTACGGCAACCGAATCGGCGAGGAGAAGGTGGTCCGCTTCACCACCCGCCCCCTGGACCCGTTCATCTATCTGCAGGTGCCGGTGCAGGTGCCGGCGAACGTTGGCCTCTACAACGCCTACACGTCCACCTACGTCTATATCTCCCACCTCAACGTGACCCAGGCCGACATCACCCTCTCCCGCCTGACCTGGGAGCAGTTCCAGCGCCTCACCACGGGCAGTTGGTGGTCGGCCTGGGAGAGTTACCGTCCGGCGGAGGAGAGCATTGTCCGCAAGTGGACGGTGCCGCTGGAGGCGCCGCTGAACGACGCCCGTTTCAAACGGATTGACCTGACCGAGGACCGCAACCCTCTCCCGCCGGGGGCCTATTTCCTGGAGGTCACCGCGCCGGAGGTGGCCCGCCGGGGCTGGAGCCCGTCCCGCCACATCCTGGTCGTCTCCCGCATCCACCTGACCCTGAAACTGGCCCCGCGGGAGGCGCTGGTCTGGGCCACGGACCTGGCCACCGGCCAGCCCGTCCCCAATCTCCCCATCACGGTGGAGGGGAAGGGCGTGAGCGCCACCGGGCGAACCGATGCCCACGGCGTCTTCCGTACTGGCTTCCCGCCCCTGGAGGACCTCTGGACGACCTTCCTGGCCTACTCCGGCGCGCCCGGCGAGCCCACCTTCTCCGTCGTCCACAGCGACTGGTACAGCGGCATCGGGCCGTGGGACTTTAACCTGACTTCGGAGTTCTACGTCCGCCCCTACCGCATCCACGTCTACACCGACCGGCCCATCTACCGGCCCGGCCAGCCTGTCTACTTCCGGGGCGTCGTCCGGGCCGAGGACGATGCCCGCTACAGCCTGCCCCCGGCGGGCGAGACGGTCTCCGTCACCGTCCGCAACGACCAGGGGGAGGAGATTTACAAAGAGACGCTTCCCCTCTCCGATCTGGGCACCTTCCACGGCCAGTTCACCCTGGCCCGGGAGGCCAGCCTGGGCTACTATTACATTGAGGTCAACTACAAAAAACAGACCGACGGCGTCGGCTTCCAGGTGGCGATGTACCGCCGCCCGGAGTATCAGGTGACGGTCACCCCGGATAAAGACCAGGTCCTGGCGGGCGACCGGATCAACGTCACCGTCCAGGCCACCTACTTCTTCGGCGGCCCCGTCGCCGACGCGAAAGTCCGCTGGACCCTGATGACCCAGGACTACGGGTTCCGGCCCGACATCCCCGGCTGGTGGGACTGGACCGACACCAGCCGGTGGGACTGGTGGGGGCCGCAGGAGGTGCCCGGCTACGGCCGCGTGATCGCCGACGGCACCGGCACGACCGACGCCCAGGGCCGCTTTGTCTTCACCGTCCCCGCCGACATCGGCGACGCCCTGATAAGCCAGCAGTTCACCATAGAGGCCACCGTCACCGATGTCACCGATCAATCCGTCTCCAACCGGGCCCGGGTTCTGGTCCACAAAGGCCTCTTCTACATCGGCCTGCGCCCCCAGCAGTACGTCGGTGTCGCCGGGGAGGAGCAGAAGGTAGACATCCGCACCGTGGACTGGGAAGGGGAGCCCGTCGCCCGCGTCCCCTTGACCCTCACCCTGAACCGGCGGGAGTGGCTCAACGTCCAGGAGGAGGACGAGTACGGCAACGTCTACTGGACCTGGACCGTCTCCGATACTGTCGTCCTGACGGTAACCGTCACCACAGGCGAGAAAGGCGAGGCGACAGTCGGCCTCGTCCCGCCGTCGGGCGGCTCCTACATCGTCAAGGCCGAAGGGACCGACGCGCGGGGCAACCGCATCGTCTCGGCGACCTGGCTCTGGGTCTCCGGGCGGGAGTACGTCTCCTGGCGGCAGGAGAACAACGACCGCATCTACCTGGTCGCCGACAAGCGGGAGTACCGCCCTGGCGAGACGGCCCGCATCCTCATCCCGTCGCCCTTCCAGGGGAAGGTGACCGCGCTCTTCACCGTGGAGCGGGGCCGCATTATCAAACACTGGGTTCAGACCCTGGAGGGCAACGCGGAGACGATTGACCTGCCCATCACCGCCGAAATGGCCCCCAACGGTTTCGTCTCCGTCGTCCTGGTCAAGGGCGTGGACGAGACCAACCCCGTCCCCGCGTACCGGCTGGGCTACGTCTCCTTCGCCGTCTCCACCGAGAAGCAGGAGTTGACGGTCCGCATCACCCCCGACCGGGACATCCCGAAGGGCGAGCACTACGGCCCGCGGGAGACCGTCAACCTGAACGTAGAGGTCACGGACGCCGACGGGAAGCCGGTGGAGGCGGAGGTAGGGCTGGCGGTAGTGGATAAATCCGTCCTGACGCTGGCCCCGCCCAACGCGCCGTCCATCGTGGAGGCCTTCTACGGCCGGCGCGGCCTCTCCGTCCGCACCGCCGACAATCTCTCCATTTCCGTGGACCGCATCAGCGTCCGCATCGCGAAGGAGGCGAAGGGCGGCGGTGGCGGCATGGAGGTGGCCGTGATGGGGGCGGAGTTCATCCGCCAGGAGTTCCCCGACACCGCCCTCTGGGCCCCGTCGGTCCGCACCGACGCGCGGGGCCGGGCCACCGTCTCTTTCCGACTCCCCGACCAACTGACCACCTGGCGCATAGAGGCGCGCGCTGTAGGGGCAGGGCTTGCCCCTGCCCCAGGGGGGCAACCGCAAGGGTTGCTGGTGGGCCAGACCGAACTGGAGATTCTCTCCACGAAGGACCTGCTGGTCCGGCCGGTGACGCCCCGCTTCTTCGTAGTGGGCGACCGGGCGGACCTGGCCGCCGTCGTCCACAACCACACCGACCGCTCCCTGGAGGTAGAGGTCTCCCTGGAGGCGCCGGGGCTCCGCCTGCTGGGGGAGGCCCGCCAGCGGGTGACGATACCGGCGAAGGGCAAGGTGCGGGTGGAGTGGCCGGTGGAGGTGCCGCGCGACTTCTCCGGCGACCGGGTTGACCTGGTCTTCCGGGCCCGGGGCGGCGGCCTCTCCGACGCCACCAAGCCTCCGGCGGGGCTCCCGCCCGACCAGTACCTGCCCGTCTACCGCTACTCGGCGGTGGAGGTGGTGGGGACCGCCGGACAACTGGCCCAGGCCGGGAGCACTCTGGAGTCCATCGTCATCCCGCCCAGCATAGACACCACCCAGGGCGACCTGACGATCAAACTGGAGCCCTCGCTGGCGGCCGGGATGACGGGCGGGCTCACCTATCTGGAGCACTTCCCCTACGAGTGTACCGAGCAACTGGTCTCCCGCTTCCTGCCCAACGTCCTCACCTACCGCGCGCTGAAGGAACTGGGGCTGGCGAAGCCCGAACTGGAGGCGAAACTGCGGGACCTGGTCTCCGGCGCCATCCAGAAACTGTACCAGCGCCAGCGCCCCGACGGCGGTTGGGGATGGATGGCCAACGACCCGTCCAACCCGCTGACCACCGCCTACGTCATCTTCGGGCTGGTGAAGGCGAGGGAGGCCGGCTTTGCGGTGGACGAGAAAGTGATCCGGAACGGGGTGGACTATCTGCGGATCCGGATCAAGCCGGTGGACGACCTGAAGAGCCCCCGGCAGGCCAACCGGCAGGCCTTCGTCCTCTACGTCCTGACGGAGGCCGGGCATGCGCGCGAGGCGGACCTGGCCAACCTGTACGAAGTGCGCGGGCGGCTGGGGCACTACGGGCGGGCCTACCTGGCGCTGGCGCTGGGCATCCTGAACCCCCAGGACCCGCGCATCGGGACCATCATCGCCGACCTGACGAACGCGGTAGTGGTAAGCGGGACGGGCGTCCGCTGGCAGGAAGCGGAGCCGGAGCCCTGGAACTGGAATACCGACACCCGGACGACGGCCATCGTGCTGGCCCTGCTGGCCCGCTTGGATCCGGATAACCCGCTGGCGCCGGGGACCATCCGCTGGCTGATGCGGGCCCGCACCGCCGACCACTGGGAGACGACGCAAGAGACGGCCTGGGCGCTGATTGCCCTGACCGACTGGCTGGTGGCAACCCGCGAATTGGAAGGGAACTACGCCTGGGGCGTGCGGGTCAACGGGCGGGACCTGGGTTCCGGCCGGGTGACCCCCGCCACGGTCCAGGAGGTGGCGGAGTTGCGGGTGGCAGTCAAGGACCTCTTCGTTGACCGGGCGAACCGGGTGGAGATCGCGCGGGGCGAAGGTCCGGGGCGGCTGTACTACACCGTCCACCTGCGGGGGTATCTGCCGGTGGAGGAGGTGCAGGCGCTGAACCGCGGGATCATCGTGGGCCGGGTCTATGAGCGGGCGGACTGCCGTAGGGGCGAGCCTGGCGCTCGCCCCTGCCAGCCGGTCACCGAGGCCCGTGTGGGGGACCTGCTGCGGGTCCGGCTGACCATCATCGCGCCGACCGATCTGAACTACGTGGTGGTGGAGGACCCGTTCCCGGCGGGGACGGACCCGGTGGACACCAGCCTCCTGACGACGAGCGTGGCTGGGACGCAGCCGGAGTTCGTCCGCACCGACGGGGAGTGGAGACGCTGGGGCTGGGGCTGGTGGTGGTTCGCCGACGCCGACCTGCGGGATGAGAAACTGGTGCTCTTCGCCACCGACCTGCCGCGCGGTACCTACGAGTACACTTATCTCCTGCAGGTGGGGCTGGCGGGAGAGTACCGGGTCCTGCCGACCACGGCCTACGAGATGTACTTCCCGGAGGTCATGGGCCGGACCGACGGGCTGGTGTTCCGGATCAACCGGTAGAGACCAGCGCCTGAATGGGACACGGATGGGCACGGATTCTAATCCGTGCTCATCCATATGTTGTTGAATGGGACACGGATGGACACGGATGGTACGGATGTTCACGGATTCTGACCCGTGCTGATCCGTCCAACCCGTGTTCATCCGTGTGCTATTCAATGGGACACGGATGAGCACGGATGATACGGATTTTCACGGATTCCTATCCGTGTTCATCCGTCCAACCCGTGTTCATCCGTGTGCTATTCAATGGGACACGGATGAGCACGGATGATACGGATTTTCACGGATTCTAACCGTGTTCATCCGTGTCCTGTTTCCAGATTACGGCGTCTCTCCCCGGAGAAAGCACAGAATGCCATCCACAATCCCCTGGGCGACCAGGTCCTGTCGGTGCAGGAGGAGGTCCCGGTCAGCCAGGAGAAACCCGATTTCTATGATGGCGCCCGGGGTGAAGGGGTCAATCTCGTAGAAAGCGTGGTACTGGGTCATATCATAGGTGATGCTGCCTTCGTGAAAAGGCAGGCCGGTTCGGGCCCCATAGCGGCTGACCAGACAGGCGACCAGGCGGTCCTCCACATGAGGGATGGCGCTCTCTTCCACCCGCGCCACCTTGAAGCCAGAGGCCTCGGGGTAGAGGCAGGCATCAGCGTGGATGGAGACCAGGGCGCGGGCCCGGTAGCCCTCCAGTCGGGGGTCAAATTCCTCCAGCAGGTCGGTGGGGTATCCGGCGGCGTTCAAGGCCGCCACGACCCGCTGGGCAACCGCCAGATTTACATCTACCTCCCGCAGCCAGCCATCGCAGATGGCACCGGTATCATTCCCCCAGTGCCCGGCGACAATGCCGACAGGCAACACCTCCGGTGTATCGGGGAGCGGCGTTGGACGGGGGGAAGGGGTGGGGAAAAAGACGAGGGCCGGTATGGAGCCAGCGAATGGCGGAGTGGGAGACGGGGGGCTGGCAGGCCTCTCTGCGTCGGCGCTCAGTCCGATGCGGATCATGGCCAGGAGGGCAGTGCCCAGAACCACCAGGACCAGCAGCCGCGAAGCACCTGAGGCCGCTGGCGGCCTCCCTCGCAGTTCCATCGGGCGGGCCATCGGGCGGGACATGGGGAAGAAGGCAAGATGCAAGATGCAAGATTGACGATAAGCGATAAACGATAAGCGATAAGCGATATGCGATAAGCGATAAGCGATAAGCGATAAGCGATAAGCGATAAGCGATAAGCGATATGCGATATGCGATATGCGATATGCGATATGCGATAAGCGATATGCGATAAGCGATATGCGATATGCGATAAGCGATATGCGATAAGCGATATGCGATATGCGATAAGCGATATGCGATAAGCGATATGCGATAAGCGATAAGCGATAAGCGATATGCGATATGCGATACGCGATACGCGATATGCGTTTACCGGCTTTCTTCCACACAAAACGCGCCGATATGGCGCTTGTTGACCAGGATGCCACCGGCGTTAAAGACGATATCGGGCCGGACTGAACCGCGCACCCGTCCGTCCAGAACCACCAGGAAGTCCTCCGTATCCGTTACCAGCAGCCGCCGCAGGTCCACCCGGGCGGAGAGGCGCAGGTAGCCGCTGACCTCAAACGTGGGGACGGTCAGGAAGATGTTGTAGAGATACGCACCCATGTAACTGCCATAGGCCTGCTTGCGGGGCAGCGCGTCCTCCTGACGGGTCACCAGAGCCAGGGTCAGGTTGGCCTTCGCCAGCATGGAGGCAGGATACGAAGCGAGAATCTCGCCGGGCCGGTCAATAGGGGAGATGTAGGCATCTTCCAGTTGGAGGAACCCCGTCGTCCGATCGTTCAACATCTCAAACAGGCACTGGCGGCGTACATCCAGATGCCCGGAGATGCGGTAACTGTGGGTGAAAAAATCCACCACCAGCCAGCCGACCTGTCGGATTTCTTCCATAGCGACTCCTCCGCGATCTCTCACGTTGACGGCGGACGATACAGCAGAGCAAGCCACTCCTCCCGCTGGTGTCGGTGCGGGCAACGGGGGCACAGGGCCAGCGCGGCGGCCCGCAGCGGGGGGGACTGTTTCTCCGCGTAGCCGGAGGGACAGTAGGAACAGGGGATGGCGTCGGTCAGGATGGCGGACGGGTTCTCCTGCAACCGCTCCAGCGTGGAGAGCAGGCCCGCAGGGCTGGAAGTGCCCAGACGGAACCGCTCCGGCACCCGCAGGTCGGGCGTCGGCGCGCCGGCAAAGATGAGCCGCACCGCGTCGGCTGCGGACCGGATGCCCCCGGCGGCCTTCACTCCCATCCCCGGCCCGACGGCCTCCCGCATCCGGCGGATGTGCTCCGGCGTGGCGCCGAAGGCCTCCATGCCGGTGGAGTTCTTCACAAAATGGGCACCCGCTTCCTGCGCGATCCGGCAGGCCAGGGTGATGTCCTCGTTCCGGAGTTCAGAGGAGCGGATGATGACCTTGACCACCTCCCCGTCGGCCGCGTCCACCACGGCGGCCACCTCCCGCCAGGTGTGTTCCGGGTCATCCCGGAGACGGCCCACGTTGATGACCATATCCAGTTCCACCCACCCCGGCCCTTCCCGGCGAATCGCACGGCTTTCGGTGACCAGTCGGGCGGCCTGATACGCCTTCATCGCGATGGTGGACTTGCCCAGCGGGAAATCCACCACGTAGCACTCCTTCACCCCCGTCCCCGCCAGCAGTCGGGGCAACAGGTCCACCTCCACCGGGTTCACGCACACCGAGGCGCAGCGGAGGCGGACGGCGATCTCAGCCAGGGCGCGGATGTTCGCCTCCGGCGTATCGGCCCGCAGGTCGGTGGCATCTATCAGCGCGGCCAGCCGCTGGGGGGTGAGCCAGCGGATGATCTCTTCCAGCGCGTCGGGGGGAAAATCCACCAGCGGCAACGGCGGTAATTCGTCCATTTTTGCCTCCTGCAACCCCTGTAGCACAGGCTTTCAGCCTGTAGCGCAGGCTGTCAGCCTGTAGCACAGGCTGTCAGCCTGTAGCGCAGGCTTTCAGCCTGCGAGTCTGCATCCACAGGCCTGGCGCCTGCGCTCCAGCAGTTCTCCTCTACTCCTGCTCCCCGCCCGGAGACGGGAAGGAATAATGGGGAATCACCCCCCAGTACTGCGGGGGCCAATAGCAGAGCCAGGCCTTGCCGATGATGTTCTTTCGCGGCAGCGGCCCCCAGGCATGGGAGTCGCTGGAATTGGCGCGGTTATCCCCCAGGACGAAGTACTCATCTGGCCCCAGACTCCAGGCGCCGGTGTACGGGATGCCCGAATTCAGGTACGGCTCGTCCAGCCGGTACCCGTTGATCCAGACCGCGCCGTCCCGGATCTCCACCCGTTCCCCTGGCAGGCCGATGATCCGCTTGATGTAGTCCTCTCCGGCCCCGTTGGGGGAGACGAAGACCACAATGTCCCCCCGCCGGGGCTCGCTCAGCCGGTAACTGATTTTGCTGACGACCAGATACTGGCCGTTATGCAGGGTGGGCTCCATACTGGAGCCTCGGACGTAGAAGCGACCGGTGAGGGTGTTGATGACCAAGTAGATCAGCAGGGCCAGGACGAGGCTCTCCACCACGTCCCGCAGGAAGGCGCGGGCCGCTGACGCCCGCTCATGGGGCGGGGTGGGCTCAGGAATTTCTGCGTCGGCTGGCAGGGGTTCCAACAGTACCTCCGTTAGGGTATCTGTTATATGCGGTATGCGTAGAGAAAACCCAGGTATGAGTGAACAGGATTGGGAGTCACTCTGGTCTGGAAGCCGTTCCGCTCAAGGTGGTTGATCAGGTCGGCAAGGGTGTACTCGGTGAAACCGTCGTGATATTCCAGACAAATTCTGGAAATCCTCTCCAGTGCGGCGCTGGATGCTCCGAGCAGCACGTCAAATTCGCATCCTTCGCAGTCCATTTTCAAAAAGTCACAACGCTCTATCCCGTTCGTTTCAAAGACATCGTCCAGAGTCATCCCCTCCACGTCTAATGAGGGACTCCCCAACTTCTCTGAACACCCACCTTTTGTAGTGGTGTACTGGACCGCTTCTCCTTTGGTAACCAGTTTCAATGTCTCGCGTCTGGCCCCAACGGCGGCCTGGAACGCGTACACATTTTGGACACCGTTCAGGACAATGTTCTCATGAAACAGGTTGTAGGATTCGGGAAAAGGTTCATAGGCATACACGCGGCTCCGGGGATTCTCCCGGGCAATCAAAATGGCGAAGTCGCCCAGGCCTGCCCCTATATCTACAACAACCCATCCATCCTCTATCCGGGTACCGTTCCGTTCGTACTGGCGGTCCAGGCAGGTCTCTTTGATAATCCAGACATCCATTACACTTCGCACCCCGAAGGTGATTGAGGGGTGCGTTGTTGTTTGTGATTCTTTGATAATCCAGACATCCATTACACTTCGCACCCGGAACCGGCATCCGTTCCTGAGGCAAATAACAACCCGTTTGCCCAAAAGGAGCAAGAAAACAGCAGGCCAGTTCTCCACCTGCCCGAGGATTGTTGGAATAGAGGTTAAATAGTACTGAAGGCGCGAGAACATGCTCATTGACATGCCTCTGAAGGATGTAATGCCAAAGCAGGATCAGCGAAATATTTCCACCAGTTGTTCGCTTTCTCATCAGGTCCACAACCAACATTAGAGGGGAGATGTCCGAACCAATATGCCAGATAATCCAACTCAGTACAGTTCCAGGATGAACAGGTAGTTGGTTTCGCTATAGTAGCGGGATCACCCAAATTGGGGTAGTTGAAAAAATCATCGCAGTTGGAGGGAACCGGCGATGAATTGCTATAGTCATAATCCGTGATTGTTCAAAATTCGGCAAAGGGGGGAAAGAGAGGCCTATCTCCCTGCTGTTCTTGCTTTTCTTCCCCAATCCCTCAGGCCAGCAGGAGGGCCAATGGCGCTCCCCCCTGGTGCAGATGAT
>Ga0308395_1000352_pt1 | contig 37443 bp, 31 predicted proteins | sample Hotspr20SampleP4_FD_202097 | JGI IMG/M metagenome (GOLD analysis project Ga0308395, IMG submission 202097) | Hot spring phototrophic mat microbial communities from Mushroom Spring, Yellowstone National Park, Wyoming, United States - 20050930_P4 ... | reverse complement strand
CGCGACACACACCCGTGCCGCCGCAGGATGTGACGGATGGTGTGGGGCGACAGGGATATCCCGTGCCGTTGCAGGTACAGCGCCAGGCGACGCCGCCCCAAACCCGTCTCCTGACGTGCCTGCAGCACTGCCTGTTCCCACGCGGGCGGGGTCTGGCGGGGCGCAGTGTGCGGACGGCGGGAGCGGTCTTCCAGCCCTGCCTCCCCTTCTGCTTGGTAGCGCGCGACCCATTTGCGCACCACCTGACGTGAAGTATGCCACAACTGCGCCGTGGCACGGATACTGCTCAACTCCTGATAACTGCGTACCAACCGTTTCCTTGCCTCTACAGGGTTCATCGTGTATATTTCCCGATAAGCCAGTTCGGCCATCGGCGGTGCTCCTCCTGGTGCAGGTGTTGCCACAGCTCATGTATCCGAGGAGCGCCGCCTTTTGTCAAAATCGCTTCCACCTCCTGGTAACGATCTCCTGGCGCAGGTACTGCCTCGCTTTGATGCCCATGAGAAGCCTGTGTTATAATCCCGCCATCTTCGCTGACTTGATTGCGAAACCAAGCTACAATTCGTATGAACCGACGGTCGGACTATTACATCGGGCGGCGCGAGTTTGTGGCGGGCGTGGCAGGTGTACTGGGAGCATTAATCACCATCCTGGTTGGCCTGCCCATCATTGGCTATCTGATCGCGCCGGCATTGCGTACCGGCGGTGGTGCGGGCTGGGTCTCCCTTGTGCCGTTGTCGGCGCTTCAACCGGGCATACCCACTCCTTGTTCCTTCTCCATTCTCAAGCAGACAGGCTGGAAGCGCATGCAGATGACCCGGGCTGTCTACGCCCTCCTGAGAGAATCCGGTGATGTCATCGTGCTTTCGGATATCTGCACCCATCTCAGTTGCAAAGTCCGCTGGTCGTCTGAACAGGGTGTCTTTGTGTGCCCCTGTCACGATGGGATATTCGACCGTGAGGGCGCCGTGCTCAGCGGCCCTCCACCGCGTCCTCTCGATCGTTTCGAGACCAAGGTGGAGAACGGTCAACTTTTCATCTACGTGGAGGACTGAGGTGTGAACGGTTGGGTCTCCTGGCTTGACGAGCGCACTGGCCTCCTGGTCGTCTGGCGAGTCGTCTTCGAGCGCAAGGTGCCTCGGGTCAACTGGTGGTACACTTTGGGCAGCGCTTCCCTGTTCTTAGCACTGATGCAAGCGGTAACGGGCATCTTTCTCACCATGTACTATGTGCCTACTCCCGAAGAGGCGTACAACAGCATCCAGTACATCATGAACGAGGTAGCCTTCGGCTGGCTAATCCGGGGAATCCATCACTGGGGCGCGACACTGATGGTGTTGACCGTGTTTCTGCATATGCTACGCGTCTTCTATTACGGCGCCTACAAATATCCGCGTGAAGTGACATGGATAACCGGCGTGGTATTACTGCTGGCGACACTCGGCCTCGGATTCACCGGTTATCTGCTTCCCTGGAACCAGCGCGCCTACTGGGCAACGGCGGTGGGCACCAGTCTCGTGGGCACTGTCCCGCTGGTGGGAGACTTTCTGCTGCGCGTGTTGCGGGGTGGGACGGAGCTCTCGTTCCTCACCCTGTCACGCTTCTTCGGCGCTCACGTCTGGGTTTTGCCGGCGATCTTGTTCGGCACTATCGGCCTTCATTTGTACCTTGTCATTCGCAATGGCATCAGCTATATTCCGCGACGCGATGAGTAGCGAAACCTTGTACGTTTTTCTGGAGATCGCCGGAAGGGTCAGCCCAGCGTGAACCATTCGGACAAGCAGCGCATCTTAGCCCGTTACCGCGAAGAGAAAGAGCGAGGTGTCCACTTCTTCCCAGACATCATCTACAAGGACATCGTTGTGATGTTCGGGTTGTTTTTCCTGTTATTGGGCCTGGCCGCTTTCGTGGGAGTGCCTGCCGAACCCCCTGCCGATCCTTTCGACACCAGCTATGTGCCCCGTCCGGAATGGTACTTTCTATTCTTATTTGAATTGCTCAAGTTTTTCCCCGGGGAAATCGAGTTCGTCGGAACCTTTGTCATCCCTGCGGTCGCGATCCTGGCCCTTTTCTTGCTGCCCTTCTTCGACCGTCGCCCCACACGCCATCCGCTGCGCCGTCCGGTGGCCAGTGGGATTATGTCCGCTGCAGTAATTATTATGGTCGGCCTGACCATCCGCGCTGCTATTACCACTCCACCACAACCAGAAATACATGGCGCGAGTTACGAAGAGCGCTTGGCACTCGGTGAAGAGCTCTATGCCACCGTATGCGCCGAGTGCCATCAGCCAGAAGGCGAAGGTGGCGAAGTGAAAGGGGTAAAAGGCCTGGAAGGGAGGGTGCTTGACCCGATCAACAGCCACGACTTCCTCTATACGCGTACCGATGAGACCATCTACAACATCATTGACTACGGGCAACCTGACCTCGGCATGCCGCCTTTTGGTCTTGCGCACGGCGGCGAGCTGAACCGACAACAGATCGAGGCCATTGTGACCTTCATCCGCAGCTGGGATGACCGTATCGTCATCGAGAGACCACCCGAACCGATCCCAGAGCTTGCTGCCGGAGAGATCCCGGACTACGAAACCCATGTGCAACCGATCTTCAAGCGCTATTGTGTGGCCTGTCACCGGCCGGGCAGAGCTCAGAACAACTACGTGATGACCGATTATCACAGCGTGATGACCACGGGCGATCACGCTCCCAACGTTATCGGGGGTGACCTTCGTTGCAACCTGGTGCGGATGCTTTACCGCGAGGAGATAGAGGCCGGTGGGCCCATGCCTCCTACACGACCGCTGGATCCCCAAAAGCTGGAGATCATCGTACGCTGGGTCGAGGCGGGTGCGCTGCCGGCCCGTACACCTGCCCCAGCGATTCAAACCCAAGAGCCCATCAGCCCCGTTGCCACTCCGACACCGCCGTGAGGGCTGAGGGCATTTGGCACGGCTTCGAAGGTGCACCATTTGACATTCGCGAGCAGAAACAAAAAAGCCGTCGTATTGCTTACGTGACGGCTTACTTGCCCGCAACACTTTATGGGATAGCGGGGGCAGGATTCGAACCTGCGACCTCCAGGTTATGAGCCTGGCGAGCTACCACTGCTCCACCCCGCATTGCTGGATGCCGAGGGTGGGATTTGAACCCACACGAGCCAATGCCCACTGCGCCCTGAACGCAGCGCGTCTGCCTGTTCCGCCACCTCGGCTCGTCTCTAATTCCACTTACATTATACTTCATATGCTACAAGCTGTCAAAAACATCTCCGCTTCTAAACGCGCTCACAGGTTACTGATAATCGCCGAGGCAAATTCGGAGGTGCGAACTTCGCGTGCCCCTGACATCAGGCGTGCGAAATCGTACGTGACGATGCCCTGCGAAACTGTATTCTCATACGCTTGAACGATCCGATCGGCCGCTTCCCGCCACCCAATGTGACGCAACAACATCACCCCGGAGAACAGGAGACTGCCTGGGTTCACTCTGTCTTGATTTGCGTATTTAGGTGCCGTGCCGTGGGTGGCTTCAAAGAGGGCCAGCTCGTCTCCGATATTGGCACCGGGAGCAATGCCCACTCCGCCCACCTCGGCAGCCACGGCGTCGCTCAGATAATCTCCGTTTAAGTTGGGAGTGGCGATGACGTCGTATTCGTCCGGACGCAGCAACATCTGCTGGAACATGATATCCGCCATACGGTCTTTGATCACGATCTTGCCTTCGGGCTGTTGGCCGCCGTATTGCTCCCACAGCTCCTCTTCGGTCAAGGTCACATCGCCGAATTCCTCGCGGGCGACTTCATAGCCCCAGTTGCGAAAAGCGCCCTCGGTGAACTTCTGGATGTTTCCCTTGTGCACCAAGGTCACGCTGCGACGGCCTTCTTCTAACGCGTACCGGATCGCCTTGCGCACCAGCCGTTTGGTGGCGAAGGCGCTCATCACTTTGATGCCGATGCTGGAGTTCTCAAAGAAGTGGGCGCCCAATTCTTCCCTGAGAAACCTTTCCAGCTTGGCGGCCTCCGGGCTGCCGGCCATGTACTCGATGCCGGCATAGACATCCTCGGTGTTCTCGCGAAAGATGACCACATCCACCTTCTCAGGGTATTTGAGCGGGCTGGGCACACCGCGATACCAGCGCACTGGTCGTACACACGCATAGAGATCCAGCTGCTGACGCAACGTGACGTTGAGGCTGCGGATGCCGCCTCCGACCGGTGTGGTCAACGGCCCCTTGATCCCCACTTTAAATTCTCGCAGGGCTTCCAATGTCTCGTGCGGTAGATACTCACCATGGTATAATGCCGCCGCTTTTTCGCCGGCGAAGACTTCCATCCAGGCGATCTTACGCTGTCCGCCATATGCCGCCTGTACGGCTGCATCCCACACGCGCATGCTGGCGCGGGTGATATCCGGACCGATGCCGTCACCCTCGATGTAGAGGATAATGGGATTGTCAGGCACGCGCAATATGCCCTGGTGCACAGTGATAGGCTGGCCGTCTGATGGAATCACAAGCTTATCAAATGGCATATGGACAATATCCTCCCCCATTTGGATGAATGATGGATTTCAACCCTTCAACAGCTGAGCGACGATATGGAGCGCGTGCTCAACATCTGCGCGCTCAATGCCGTAGTGAGTCACGGCCCGCACTGTATAACGTCCAAGGGGGAGCATCAGTACTCCCAGAGCCGCGAGGCGCTCACAGAACTCAGCCGCCGTCCATGACGTCCCTGCGACCTCGAAGAACACCAGGTTGGTCTGCACCCGCGTCGGGTCAAGGGTGATCCCCGGCATATTCGCCAGTCCGTCTGCCAGGAGACGTGCGTTGGCGTGGTCTTCCGCAAGCCGATCCACCATTTGTTCCAATGCGACGATGCCGGCAGCGGCGATGATACCCGCCTGTCGGGTGCCTCCCCCGACCACCTTGCGCACCCGGCGCGCTGCCTTGATGAAGTCACGGCTGCCACATACCAGCGATCCTATGGGTGCCGCAAGTCCTTTGGACAGGCAGAAGCTCACGCTGTCCGCATCGCATACCAGCTCTGTCACATCCACGCCCAGCGCCACAGCTGCATTGAAGATGCGCGCGCCATCCAGGTGGATCATCAGGCCATACTGATCTGCCAGCCGGCGCACCTGGCGCATATACTCCGGTGTCAGACAAACGCCCCCGCACATATTATGGGTGTTCTCCAGACAGATCAGCCTGCTGCGGGGGAAATGGATGTCGTCTTCGCGCACGGCGGCTTCGATATCGGCGAGCGCGAGGGTGCCGTCCGGCTGATTAGGCACCTGATGGGAGTGCACACCTCCCAGGGCAGAGCACCCACCTGCCTCATCCAGGAAGATGTGGGCCTTGTCTCCCACGATGATCTCGTCACCTCGGCCACAATGGGTCAACACGGACACCAGGTTGGCCATGGTGCCGCTCATCACCAGCATAGCTGCCTCTTTGCCGAGGCGTTCCGCGGCCATCGCTTCCAGGCGGTTGACCGTCGGATCTTCCCCAAAGACGTCGTCCCCCAGCTCCGCCGTGGCGATTGCCTCGCGCATTGCCGGAGACGGGAGTGTCACAGTGTCGCTGCGCAAGTCTACGATAAGCATAGGGTCCCCCAGATTTATACGGAAGTGGAAGAGAAGTATACTCAATCAGGCATATGGGACAAGTCGAGCGCCAGAGGAGACTTGCCCCGGTTCTCAATCCAGGCGAATCACCGCGTTGCGTTCAGCCGATTCATAGGATGTGTACACCAGGCGCATGGTTTTCAAATTATCCTCACCGCTTGTCTCGGCCGGCTGATGCGTTTGCAGCGCATGGAGCAGATGCGCGTTGCAATCCACAATGCTGGGATGGCACGCTCCATAGCGTGGGTCGGCCCAGGTATACCAGGGATAGAAAATGCGCTCGCGGTAGATGCCCTGCTCTGTGTCCAGCGTCAGCACATCATCCGAAGTGAGGGTGAGCGTGCCTTGCGTACCCTCTACGAAGAGGACCGGGTTGTCCACCCAACCCAGCTCGCACACACAGATGACCGGACCAATGCGCAGCATCACCGTAGCGATGTCTTCCCCAATGGCACCCGCCCATTTGCCGGATTTGTGGATCTGGCAATAGAGGCTCTGAGGTTCTCCGAAGAAGAAACGCGCCAGGTCGAGCACATGGCTGCCCATATCGGTGAGCGCCCAATGTTCCAGCTCCTTCAAGAAGGGCTGGTTCTCCACCTGCTCCAATGTGCCGTGGCCGAGCTGGATGCGTGCCCGATAGGGCTGGCCAATGCGTCCCTCTGCCAGTGCCTGCTTCGCCGCGCGGATGGGCTTCTGCCAACGGAAATTCTCGTGGATCATAAAGGGGATGCCGGCCCGACGGCACGTTTCCACCATTTGGACGCAGGTCTCATAGTCCGGCGCCATCGGTTTTTGGCAAATGACCGGCACGCGATACCGGACCGCCATGTAAGTCAGCGGAGCGTGCATCACCTCGTGGGTGATGATGTCCACAAAGTCCAGCTGTTCATTCTTGAAGAGCTCCTCCGGATCACCGTAGACGCGCGGAATATGATACTGAGCCGCCAGCTGTTCTGCCTTGGAAACGGTGCGATTGTATAAGGCGACCAACTCCACACCCGACAGCTCCAACCAGGCCGGGATCTGAAATCTTGCCCAAAAACCGGTGCCCAGAACGGCGAATCGCAAGGTGGTCATCGGTTTTTTCCTCCTCGATGTCGTGTATTGAGTCACTTGCTTAAAGATATCAGGATAAGACTACGGGATCGGAGCGTCCTCCCCCGTCAAGGTGCTGTACCAGGTGTCACCGCGATTTGTACTGGCAAACACCCCTCCTTGCCAGAGTGCCGCGTAGAGAGTACCCCCATGTGCGGTCAGGGCACGCACCCCATAAGGTGCCCCCGTCGTTTCATCAATGGGCAAACCGAGACTGGCACGTTGCCAAATCTTGCCGGCGTCCCAGCTGCGGTAAACTCCCACATCGGTGGCGAGGTAGAGCATGCCCGATTCATCAAAAAGCAGGTCACCGCTCCACATCCATGGATCTGGAACGCCGCTGCTCCAGTCATTCCAGCTCTGCCCTCGGTCGAAAGAAACGAACACGTAACCATGCAGTGCCGCCAGGTAAAGCTGTTTGCCATCCGGTGAGAAGACCAGGGCCTGAGCGGAATAACGGTTCATGTCCTCCGAACGCAGATGCCAGCTGCGGCCCCCATTGGTCGAGACCAGCAGACCACCATAGTTCAGCCACGCAAACGCTGCTTGACTCTCCGCAAAGTCAGTTGAGAAGGCAATAGCATCAATCCCCGTTATCCCCATCGTGCTCTGGAATTTCGATGCGTCGAACACAACGGTCCAAGTCTCGCCGCGATCATCTGAGCGGATGATGGATGTGCCGTGACGGCCGGTCCCTCCTGCCAGGACAATGCTATCGTTGCGATAGTTCGGCGACACAGCCAACGAAGTTGCTTCGAAACCGCGCGGAACACCGTCAAGGTAGTGCCAGGTTCGTCCGTTATCGCCACTGCGTTCCATCGCACCGCCCACCGCAGCGAAAACCGTCCCGTCTTGGGCGACAGCTAACAGTGCCCGGTCAGTAAGACTTCCACGCAGCGGGAACTCGCCAGACGACCAGGTGCGTCCCCTATCCGTCGAGCGCAGGACGCCCATTGTGCCATGGGCGGCCAGTAAGCTGCCGTCTGATAGAGCCACGATGTCATGCAAGTCCAGCTGAGTGATCTCCTCGCGCCAGACCGGCTGACTTTCCCAGATGAGCTGATCGGGTGGAATCGTCACCATATGACCATCTGAGCCCATGATGAAGAGGGCACCATCAGGCCACAGGACGAACGCACTTGGGTGAAAGTCGGGCGGCAGTCCCCCCTGCAATGTCTGCCATGTATAGCCCCGGTCGGTCGAACGCTGCAGGACGCCGGCAGTGTCCATTCGGTACACCGTCTGATCTTCAAGAAAACGGGGTGAAAAGAGGATGTTCTGCGCTCCGTTTCCGCTGAGCCCTCGGGCGGACGGTTGCCACGTGAGTCCCCCGTCTTCGCTCCGCCAGGCACCGTCGCTCAGCACCATTCGGTCGCCCGCAAAATTGGGCGAAAATGCAAGCAACCCTCCTGGCACGCCGGTATCATCCCATGTCATCCCTCGGTCGGCGGAGCGCAGCACAGTGTCACGGGCGATCATGGCGATCCCGTCTTCCGCAAAGTTTGGAGACAGCGCAATGTGACGGACTGAGAGGTCTCCGTCCTCAGCGGCATAGTGGTTTGCCAGCCACTCCCACGAATCCCCACCATCATTGGAGCGAAACAAACCGCGCAAGTAGGAAGCTCCGAAGACAACGCGATCGCGTTCAAAGGTGGGTGAGATCGCAAGCTTGCAGATCTCTGTGTCGCTGAGACCACGCATCGTGGGAAGCCACGTGTCCCCCCCATCCGTCGAGCGATACAGCCCACCCAAGCGCCCGTAACCATGCAGGCCCGCAAATAAGGTTCGATCTTCAGCAAAATTGGGAGATAGGGTCAACGCGCATACCGGGCGGCCGGGCAATCCTCTTCCCAACAAATCCCAGTGTTGCCCGTCTGCTGAACGATAGAGGCGTTCCCTATAAACACGAAACAGAGTGCCGTCTGATGCCACAAGAAGTTGTTGCGGAGAGGTAAACGATGTAAACGAGACAGAAACAGGTGCGGGCGATACTAAATCGCCCCCGCTTGTTGCGATCACCAGCAGCTGGCCGTAAGGATCTCCGAGGTAAAGGCGCTGGTTGGCTGTATCCATATCAAGCAGCCGATAATTCGGATCGGGAAGAACCATTTCACCAACGAGGGAGAGCGCACTGTCAAAGACTTGCAATGTGTCCCCAGAGAGGCTGAAGAGCCGCTCATTTTGCCCGTCATAGGCGAGATAGCCCCCCGCACCAGCCAGCACCCGTGCCTCGTAAACCGAACCATCTCGCACCTCAAATTGGTAGATGAAGCTGCGGTCCAGACGGTAGCGTGTCATATAGGCGCGTCGCTGGGTCGAATCGAGAGCCGGCGGACCAAAGTTGATCTCTGGGTGCGTATAGAGAAGCCGCGGCGAGTCGCTCACGTCAGAGACGGCGAAGTAGCTGCCACTGTTGGAACCAGGCACCCCGTTGTTGATGCGCACATAGAGCAGCTGGTTCAGCGCATCCCAATAGGTATCTGTGGGGCATTCCGCGGTCAGTGGATCCATCGGTGGAAAGAGTTGCCCCATGATCGTCATCGTCTCGGCATCGACCACAAAGGTGTTGCACGGCTCTCTGCGACATTGGCACCATGGGGTGAGATACAGCCGATCACCAGGCGATTCTACCGCCAGCTGACCTGCCAGCTCCGGATAGACGGTAACATCCCAATCGCGCGTGTCTACCACACGAATGGGGTTCCCGTCGAGGTAGAGGCGATTTCGTGAAGCGTCCAGCGATATCTGTCCATAATCTCCCCAATTATCCGGGAAGGCCGCGAAACCTGTCTCCACCCGGGCTATCTCGTGATAGTCCTTTAAGTCCAAAACATACAGGTTGCCGGCATCATCCAGCACATAGAGGCGCCCCGTAGTCGGATCTGGGAGCACGTCCCGCACACTCAATGCCGTATATGTAATATGCACCGTCTCCGCCCGAGTAGGATCGATCGTGACCAAGGGACCGAACCAGGAAGTGTGCAACGCATACAGCAAACCCGTTCGTCGATCGGCGACCATTTGGTCCGGTCTGCGAATGAGAAACGCACCAGGCTGTGGACGCAGGTCGGGCAGCCGATAGGCGGTGATCCTGCAAGCATCGTATGGTGCGCTTCCCAGGTATAGAGTGTGCCCATCCGAAGCCATTAACACGTAATCGCTCATATAAGGAGCGGTCGAGACCTCAATGGCGGTAGTTTCGGTCACGGGTGTTCCCATTGGGTCTAAGATACGCACCACGGCCTGATCGTCACCGGATGCTTCCAAGAGGAACAGTCTTCCACTCTCCGAGTGAAGCACCAGCTGCCGCAAACGTCCGGTGAACGACGCCAAGCTCAGAGAAGTCAGGTTTTCGGAATCGAATACGACCAGTTCAGAGGGGCCAGCGCGCAGCAGGTAGAGGCGGTTGAGGGACGGATTCAGAAGCATCGAGGTGTTGAAACGACGATAAGGAAGTGTTGTCGCCCCTTGCTCGGCAAACCGTTCTGGATCCACCTTCCAAAGCTGCACATCATTGGCCAGGTACAGCGCGTCAGGTCCAGGTTCCATCGTCTCGACGCCGCGAATGCGCTCCATGATGCGCAGTGTGTTTGTGTCTAACACGAACATCTCGGCTTGGGTGGTGTCTGCATACGGATCCCCGGTGATGGCGTAGAGGCGCGGTCGGTAGGGATCAACTTTGATTTCCATAGGAGTGGGGGGCATATATTCGCCTGGATTCTGCAGAGCAACGAGCGCCACGAATTGGCTGGCCGTCAGATCGAACACGCTGATGGTGTTGCCCTTTTGATTGTCGCCATTATTAAACAGGTAGATACGGCGACGGTCGCTGTCTATCGCAATGTGAGCAGGATAGAGCCCATCGCCGGCGGGGACACCGAAATCCAGCGATGTCACAATCTGGGGGATTTGAACCGGAAGGGGCGCCTGTGCAGCGGAAATATCAGCTCCTGGAAACAGGACAGCGACGAGAAGGCCGCCCAGTATCAGGCCCAGTATCAGTAAGTCTGCCAAGATTAGCCTGTGGGTCATCCAGTCTTTTCCTTGTCTTGCAATGGAAACCGGGTAAGGGGATCAAAGGATCTCCCGGCGCACGGATTAAGGAAAGGAGGCAACGAGATTGGCAAATTCCCACCTTGTAGGCGCAACTTGTTGCCGCTTTGGGAGTATTATATCATGACTATACCTGATGTACTGCAAGTGTCATACGTGCGTATGTGTTGACACGGAGTTGTATGGTCTGCGAAGAGGGGAGGGTTTGCTAAGGTGTCATGATTGATTGGGTGCAAATGGCACACAGTGCCCGCGAGCGGTCTGTGAGCACCGAGGTCGAACAGGAGATGAGGGGTGAGATTGGCACCTCCCAGGACGCTGCTTGGCGCACGGAGGCGTATGAAAGCACAGCAAGGGAAGCGCCGCTGTCTGCCGAAACGTGGTCTGAGGTGGGAAAGCAGTTCAAAGCGCTGGGTCAGAGCATTGCCGCTGCTTTCCGCATCGCCTGGGAACACGAAGAAAATCGCCAGCATATCAAGGCGATGCGTGAAGGCTTGGAAAGTATGATGGGGGAGATCAATGAGCTGCTCAAGCACACGGCAAGCATACCGGAGACACTGCGGGTGCGGGAGCAAGCGCATAAAGCGGCCGAATCGGCCCGGCTTGCCGGTCAAATAGCTTTTGAGGAGGCACGTCCCTACCTGCTCGCGGCATTACGCCAGCTCGATGCTGAGCTGCAGAAGCTGATCGCCCAAATGGAAAAGGAACAGCTGTCCAAGCAAGCTTCCTCGGTAAATCATCATTGTTCGTAATGCAACCAATCGTCCCGCGCCAGGAAAGAGCACGAAGCTGCCCTCGTAACAACGGTCACTTGGGCACTGAGTAGTTCGATCGGACACTGAGGGATCAATCAATTTTGGAAGAATAGACCTATGTCGCGCAGGAAAGTCGAAAAGACGGATCAGGAATGGCGACAAATCTTGAGTGCCGAGCAATATAAGGTGCTGCGCCTGAAAGGCACCGAACCTCCTTTCAGCGGTGAGTATTACAAGACCAAGGCCAAGGGGGTCTACTATTGTGCTGGCTGTGGCAGCCCTTTATTCAGCTCGGAAACCAAATACGACTCGGGAAGTGGATGGCCCAGCTTCTGGGCGCCCATCGACGCGCAGGCAGTTGAGTACGCAGAAGATTTTAGCTACGGAATGCACCGTATTGAGGTCTTATGTGCCACGTGTCAAGGACACCTTGGGCATGTCTTTGATGACGGCCCACCCCCGACCGGTAAGCGCTATTGCATCAATTCCATTGCTCTGAAGTTCTCGGCGCACAGCGGAGAAACAGAATGAGACGAAAGGGGGCTGCAGGGCATAGGCTCTGTCACAGTCCCCCTTAGCACTCCGAGTATCCGCAGTTATAACACTTATGGCAGCCCTCGATATGTAACATGGTTGCCTGACCGCATTCCGGGCAAAAATCGCCTTTGATGGGCAACACCAGCTGAATCGCCCCTTCTTCCACCTCTGGCAGGCCGGGTAGCTCCTCGTGTTCTTGTAATCCAATGTGTTCGGCCAGAACCTGAGCGATGGCATCGGGCAAGCTCTGGACGCGCTGTCGTCCGAACCCCTGGGGGCGTCCTGAACCAATGTTGCGCAGCTGGCTTATGATGTCCTGCACGCGCTGCAGCGGTGTCAGCGGGCTTGGCATGCGCAAAATCAAACTGATCAAGCGCCCCAGACCCTCCGCATCCGCCGCCACGTCGGAGCCCGCCTTGCCGACATTGACAAATACCTCGAAAGGCTCTTTGTTGCCTTCGCCATTGGCGTTGATGGTGATATACGCGGTGCCGATGGGGGTGTTTTTACGGTATGTAAACCCCTGCAACACAGCCGGACGGGCACGCCATTTGATCTCCGCAGCTTTGTCCTTTTCCGGGCTGACCTTTTTCAAGACCTGTTCATCGCGTGAGCCGTCCCGATAAATGGTGCCTCCTTTCACCCCCAGCTCGTACATCAGCTCGTACAGCTGCCGCGTCTGCTGGATCGTGTAATGGTTGGGGAGGTTGCATGTCTTGCTGATGCTGCTGTCCACCCAGCGCTGGATGGCTGCCTGCACGCGCACGTGCTCCTCAGCCTGTAAGTCCATCGCGGTGACGAAGTAATCGGGCAATGGCTCATTGGGATGTTCCGCCAGCCATTCCTCCAGGACTTTAACCTTCTCCTGGTGGACACCCAACCGGCTCTTGCGCGTGTAGGTCCAATAGTAAAAAGGTTCAATACCGGTTGATGTGTTCACCATCGTGCCCGTCGTGCCCGTCGGCGCTTGAGTCAAAAGCGTGACGTTGCGAATACCCTTCTCGCGCACTGCCTGACGCACCTCTTCGGGCATCCCTTGCATAAAACCGCTTTGCAAAAACTTCTCGGCATCAAATGCAGGGAAGCTGCCTTTTTCTGCGGCGTAGTCACAGCTGGCCAGATAGGCCTCCACGGCGATGAAGCGATACAATTGGTCAATAAACGCCAGCGACTCAGGGCTGCCATAGCGCAATTTCAAGCGAATCAGCATCTCTGCCAGGCCCATCGTGCCCAGGCCGACACGGCGTTCCATCATCTGTTGCTGACGGTTTTCCTCGAAGAAATACGGGCTGGCATCCACCACATTGTCCAGAAAGCGGACGGCATAGCGTACCGCACGGCGTAGGTCCTCCCAGCGCACCTCGCCATTCTGCACAAACTTTCCCAGATGCAACGCGCCCAGGTTGCAAACCCCCCAAGCCGGCAGGCCTTGCTCACCACATGGGTTGGTGCACAGGATGCGTGCATAGTACCAGGAGTTACTCATCTTGTTGTAGCGATCCACAAAGAAAACCCCCGGCTCAGCGCTTGCCCATGCGCTCTCGATGATGGCATCCCATATCTGGCGTGCCTTGACGGTCTTGTAGACCACCACAGGTTTTCCTGCGGCCCGCCATTTGTCCAGATCGCCATCCCATGTCTCATCGTAGTCGGGGTAGGTGGTGAGCGGGAACACCAAATCCCAGTCACCGTCGGATTTCACCGCTTCCATAAAGGCATCGGTGACGCCGACACTGATGTTGGCATTGGTAATGCGCCCCATCACGCGCTTCGACTCGATGAACTCCATAATGTCAGGATGCCAGACATTCAGAATGAGCATCAAGGCGCCGCGTCGGCTGCCCCCCTGCTCGATCAGACCGGTAGCGAAGCTATAGAGCGCGCCCCACGACACAGAGCCGCTGGACCGCCCGTTAACTCCGCGCACATAAGCATAATGGGGCCGCAAGCTGGACAGGTTGATCCCAACCCCTCCCCCACGGGACATGATCTCGGTCATGTGGGCGAGGGTCTTGATAATGCCACCGCGTGAATCGGCCGGGCTTGGCAGGACGAAGCAGTTGTAATAGGTGAGGTTTTGGTCGGTGCCGGCTGCCGCGAGGATGCGGCCACCAGGGATGAACTTCCACCCGTACAACAGCCAGCGGAAGCGTTTCTCCCACAAAGCTCTGTTCTCCGGTGCTTCGACACCGGCAATACCGCGTGCCACGCGGTCTAACATCTGCTCGGGCCTTGTCTCGATCGGCTTGTCAACGTACTCGAGCGCGCGGCGTACGCGTTCCCCACCGGAGAGCTCGACGACGACCTCTTCACCGTGCACTTCCTGCACGATGCCCATTTCGCGTTGCCCTGACTTCATATCCACAATGACCAACACCAGATCACCAGGCACGATGGTGGCCTTGTTGGACTCCTTGAGGGCATAGCGATCCAAAAAAATCTTCTGCCCCAAAGGATGAAGATCGCTCACTTCCATGGGGATGTCCAGGGCAGGTTCATCAATGTCTTCCTGCCGCTCTCCGGGTGTCGAGATCGCTCTTCTGTCTTTAACCGTAAATGTCGGCTGAGTAGACATCATGCTATCCCCCATATGGGCAACTTGCTGAGGATGGGTGACTCGATATGGCAATGACCTTCAGCCTTCCCATCCCAGCGAGACGCTTGTCGCCCTGTAGATAACTATCCTGTTCTCTTATCCATCCCAAGCGCCTTGATCCCCTTTTTAGGGTGCGCTATCCGAAGCCAAGAGTAGAGCGATTGAATTTTTTGCTCTCTCACGGCGACGCTCAATCGGGTTCTGGCCGTCTGGCCACCGTTGTCCCGCCGGTCCGCTTAAAGTGTCAGCAATGGAGCTGATAATGGGCTGCTACCGGATGCGAGTGAGGTCAAGCTGATCAGCGTGACAGCTTCGTCGTCCGTCACCCCAAGGTGTCACGGTGACCCTGATGCCACTGAGAGTCGCTGCATAAACCGAACACCCAACCGTCTTTTGGGAGCCTCAAAGCAAATCCCACTAGATATAGTATGTTATCCTTATAGCAAACACGACTTCTGGCACGCAAACACAAGCTAGTATACAACAAATGGACGCGCGTGGCAACGGTTTTGAGGGGCTGTAACCTTAAAATTCGCGGACGGGCTTTTTACATTGTTTGGAGCGGTAGCTGCAACTGATTGCGCAGCTCCTCTTCTCGCCGCCTCGCTTCCTTAAGCGCTTCAATCTCCTCGATCATGCGGTCTACATCAGCAAACTGACGATAGACGGAGGCAAAACGCACATAGGCCACATCGTCAATCTGACGCAGCCGCTCCATCACCATTTCTCCGATCACATGGCTCTCCACTTCTGCTTCGCCCAGTGCATATAGATCTGCCTCGATCTCACGTGCTGCTTCTTCCAGGATACTCGCGGGCACCGGGCGCTTGCTGCATGCAATCTGCATACTGCTCAGGATCTTGTCGCGCTCGAACTTCTCGCGCCGTCTGTCTCTTTTGACCACCAACAGATTGATACTGGCGATTCGCTCATAAGTGGTGAAACGTTGCTTGCATTTCGCACATTCACGGCGGCGACGGATGCCATCGGTCACATCGCGTGTGTCCACAACACGGGTATCTGCGGCTCCACAAAATGGGCATTTCATTTCACAACACCGTCTTTATTTTTAAAGGGAGGAAACAGCCCGATCGTCTGACACTGATACACAGAGAGTCGCCGGCCAGTAGGACGCACGTACCGTATGAGAGACACCCTCACTATACATCGTTCACGGCCACACGGCAAACTCACACCCACGAGGGTGCTGGAAAAGTTTTTAGTTACCCGCTTTATTGGCCCATTTTCTTGTGAAAATCTTAGCGGTCAGGGGATTTTTTCGAGACTTTCACCTGCGCTAGAAGATCGTTCAAAGGGCTTGGATTTCCCTGGAACGCCTTGTCCTTTTCCAGAATAAAAGATAGAATTCGGAGGCAAATGGGGCGCTGTGGCAGGAAACCCATTGAGACGCTCCAGCATTGCACGGGTGTGTTGCCTTTTGTGGATCGAGTCGGCTGCAGCAGTTCCCATTATCGGCATCGGATCACCCACCACTTATGAAAGGATCGGAAAATGGCAACCTCGTCTGACAACAAGGGATTCGGTATTGTGTCCGTTCTGATCGTGCTGTTCACCCTGTTCACCGCAGGAGTACATCTGTACCTGGGCATCATTTACTATGACACGCTGTTCGTGCTGAACGGTCTGGGATATTTGGGGCTGCTCGGTGCCCTGATCCTGCCCATTCCCTTCATCCGGGATCTGCGCAGCGTGTGGCGCTGGTTGCTGGTGGGCTATGCTGCGCTCACGATCATCCTGTATTTCGTGATCAACCAGCTAGGCGTAGACACCTTGGGGTTGGTGACCAAGGCAGCAGAAGTTTTGCTGATCGTGTTCCTGGTGGTGGACCACCGCCGGAGCAGGTGAGCCCATAGCACATCCTGCCACCTTTCTGAGGATGACAGCGGGATCGGCTAGACCGATGGGAGGCTATGCGGGCAGGCAGGCTGGAGATTTCCACGCAGCCGCCGGCCGTTCTTGCTGTCCCTCTGAACCGGTCTTGGAGAAGGGGGGCCAGGTGACTGCGTCCTAAAACCGCTCCCTGACGATCACCGCTTCATTGACGGGTGCGACTTTGCAATGACAGCGCACTGCACCCACAATGGGGGACATCATCTCCCGCTCATTGTGGGTGGTAGGTAGATCGTAGAGTGGGCTAACTCCTTGCTGCCACGGGTGTTTGTGGGACTTAGACCGGGGCAGCGAGACATCCTTCCCGCTGGTAACGCTGGAAGAGCTGTCCCCACGAGGTCGTGGCCTTCCAGTGCTCAAAAACCTTGCGGTCGCGCGTCGGCCAACGGTAGTAATCGTGATACACCTCGGAACCTAGGATGAAAATATTGACCAGCGGGGTGCGAAAGAAGAAATTCTGGATGGATTTGAGCGGGCCGAACCACAGCAGGTCGCCGGCGCGGCTTGCCAGGTTGTCCCCCACGTGAAAATTCCAACGTTCCTGTGCGGCCTCGACATCGCCCACCACCTCGATGTCCCGCACATCGCCCACCCCTAATCCTTGCTCATGGGCCAGGCGGATGTATCCGATGTCGCGCAGCGGATCAAAACCCATCATGCGTGCAGCCAGTGCGTCGATCGCCACCTGATCCGCGCTCGCCAAGATCACGTTCTTGACCTCGGGGATCATCGTGCGTGGGCCGGGTCCGTTGCCCGCTGTGGTGCCATCCATCACAGCGAAGAGGCCGGTGTGGATCTCCTTCTGAATGGCCAGCAGATCCACCAACGTTTCGTGAATCCAGCTATGGGTATAGTGTCGCCGCGTGCAGAGCAGGCCGCCAAAAGCGTTTTTCATGGCGCCGGTGGTGGTGGTGTAAATGTGGCATTTCACCGTGGGCAAGTGCACGATGTTCTTGCCGATGAAGTAGTCCGGAATGCGAATGCCCTCCGGATAGATGTGATCCAGCGCCAGCATCTTTGCCTTGGGGCGATACACAATCCATTTCATGTCCTCATCCCGGAAATTAAACAACACGGGGATGTTATGGGCACGGAAGATGGGCACGTAACCGTTCAAGTCCTCGCCCTTAAACGCGTCGGTGACCACCGTCTTGTTCTGCACGCACACTAAATCCTGGTATCCATGGGCGCGCAAGCCCAGGATCGTGCCCTCCAGCTGCCATGGGGTCGTGTTGGCGCCGGGAAAGGGGAAATGCCACGAGATGTTATCCTTCAGGATCGTGGTGGCCGAGCGGTCCAACGCTCGTTCTACCTCGGCGAGCTCGAGCAGGCGCTGGTAATCTTCCAGCACGGTCTCAGGCTTGGTGCGCAGGACAGCCACTTTGGCGCGTGTGCTCATATGCCCGGTTTGCCTCCCTCGTCATCCACACAATCTTTCGATAGGTCTGATCCAGGGTGTCTCACTATGGTCGTTCCTGCCATAGGGTCATATGGTCAGCACTGACGAACTTTTTTCCAGTATAGCCAAGCTGGTCCCTCTGGCCAAATCGCCCCCTTGTTACATGGCTTCAGGTATTGGCTCCGACAGCGCTATTGGGGGAAGTGATCGGGCAGGGTGCGATCTGACCCCGCTGCCAGTGCGCGAGGATTTCGCGATTGGAGCGGAAGGCGATTTCGGTCGGAAGCTCGTGAGGGGCAAAGAAACGCGCTTCGTCGGCGTCGTCGCCGGGGGTAAGCCAACCTCCCACCACTTGGGCTTGATAGAAGATGAGAACGCCCGCTCCCCGGGGATCATTCCGATAGCTGCCCACGTGCAGCAGACCGGTGATGCGCACCTTCAATCCGGTTTCCTCCAGGCATTCTCGCGCAGCAGCCTCGGCGGGGTCTTCATCGCTTTCCACAAAGCCCGATGGGAGGCACCATGCCCCTTGAGAGGGCGCCACCGCTCGTCGCACCAAGAGCACCTTTCCCTCGTGTTCGACCAGCACGGCGACGCCCAGTTTGGGATCCACAAAGTGGACGAAGCCGCACGAGGGACAGACACGCCGCGTGCGGCCAAAGACCAAACGGTCGCTCAACTCGGTGCGACAGTAAGGACAATAACGATAGGGTGGCCGTTCATCTCCCATCAGGATGTGCGCTGCAATTCTTCCACCGCTTCCCGGGCGGCCCACAGATTGCTCCATGGCGCGGTGATCGGGGTCACACAGCCTGTGCCGAGCACCCAGCGGCGCCCGCCATCGGTCTGCTCGAAGGCGGCGCGGGCTTCAGCACGTACCTGTTCCGGTGTGCCGCGCACCATAGTTTCCCATTGCCGCAGTCCACCGATCAGCGCACGGGGGAAGCGCTGCAGTGCCTCGCGCAAGCTGGGTGGCGTTTCCTGATCATGCCAATTGATGGCCTGCACGGGATAGTCCAGCACCAGATCGAACATCACGTTGCGCCCATGGAGATGCAACACATTGAACCAGAGCCCCTCAGCCGCTTGCAGGATGCGCAAGTCATAGGGCCGGCCAAATTCGCGGTATTCCGCTTCACTCAGCAAGTCATAGGTCGCGTGCTGGAGTGCCAGAAAGATGCCGGCGATTCCGGCGGGACGTGCCGCTTCGACGAAACGGATGATGGATTGCGTGATCGTCTCCAACGCGGATTTGACCAGCTGCGGATGCTGGCGCAGGTCGGAGAGCAGGCGCTCACCTGCCAGATTGCGCGCCTGTGCCAGTGGACTGAAGATGGTAGGGATGAAAGGCACCTCATCCTTTACTTCGGCCCCGATGAGAAAGAGCGCGCGGGTGATTTCCCCCAACAGTCCAGTATGGGGGTCGAGTACGGTGAGCTGGGTCCAATCCTCCGGCCGCTTGATCACACGCCCCACCCATTCGCGTGTGCCCTCTTCATTGCCCACCCAGCGCGACTGCGCACCCCAGTCCGCCAGACAGTAATTGCTCGAGGGCGTCACCTTGATGAAGTCGAAATCAAACAGGCGCTGAAAAGCGAGTGTGGAACGTGCCAGGAGCTCGCCACGCTGATCGTCCACCGGCCAGTGGCGCCAAAGCGCCACGGCAGGGCGGTCCACCGGCTGGCCCGCGATCGTCGCTTCCAGGCGTTCGCGCTTGCGCATCGAGGCCTCCTTATGCTCTCAGCAGCCAACGACCGCCTTCGGCCACGCTGGCCGCGGCGATCGCCTTCAGCAGGTCAACCGCGATGAAGGGCACGAGTCCCCCGAGCACGGCGGCCTCCAGGCTTCCCAACGCGAGGCTCAGCCATATTACCCCGCAGAGATAGATGACGGTGAGACCGGCCAGCGCAGCCAGGAAGCGCCCTGCCCGCGAGGCAGGCAATCGAGTGACCACCCAGCCCGTGACAAATGCTCCTGCGACAAAGCCGATCAGATAGCCTGCCGTCGGCCCACTCAAGGCCGCGGCGCCACGCCCATAGGCATCTACGGGCAATCCGCCGGCGATGGCAGCCAGATAGAGCAGCTGGCTGAGCGCACCGGCGCGCGCACCCAACACCAGGCCGGCCAGGAGCACGGCGAGCACTTGCAGTGTGATGGGCACCGGCGTGAACGGCAACGGAATGGTGATGCGCGCGCTGAGGATGGTGAACAAAGTGAACAGGACGACGGCGCCGGTGTACGTCAGATACCGAACCTTTCCATAACGTGCTATGGCGTGTAACAACATATTCCCGCTCCTCGAAGACAATCTTTTGCTTTGATAGAGATTACGCAAATGCTTGACCAGTATCTCTAAATGAGGCCCATCCGTCAAATCGCCCCCCTGCGTCCAAAAGGCCGGCGCTCTCTTGGAGTTGCTCGACCATATGAGTTTCCCTATAATCCAGGCTGTTTGGGGAAAGGCGCTTGCGCGATTTGCCGGATCGCTTTCGAGAGCGCCCGCACTTGTTTAACGCGAATAAGGTGGGAGGATCCGATGTGCGGCATTGTAGGATATGTAGGGTCGCGCCGTGCGGTATCCCTGGTGCTGGAAGGGCTGCGGCGTTTGGAATATCGCGGTTACGATTCGGCCGGATTGGCCACCATCCAGGATGGAATGCTGTGCATTCGGCGGGCCGAAGGCAAGCTGCACAATCTGGAACATCTGCTCCAGGAACAACCTGTCGATGGGCATATCGCCATCGGCCATACGCGCTGGGCGACCCATGGTGCTCCGTGTCAACGCAACGCCCATCCGCACGTGGACTGTCACGGTGACCTTGCGGTGATTCAGAACGGGATCGTCGAGAACTTTCTGTCTTTGCGCCAGGAGTTATCGGCCCGGGGTCACCGCTTCTCCTCCGACACCGACACTGAGGTCATCGTGCATCTGGTTGAGGCATACCTGGAACAAGGATGTGATCTGGTTGAGGCAGCGCGCCGGTCTTTTTCCCGCATCCAAGGCGCCCATGCAATCGTGCTTCTCAGCCGGCAGGCGCCTGATACGCTGATTGCGGCGCGCATCGGCAATGCCGGCGGGGTGATCGTGGGCATCGGTGAGGAGGAAATGTTTTTGGCAAGTGATATCCCTGCCATTCTGGAGCACACCCGCCGCATGATCTTCCTCGAAGATGGTGAAATGGCGATTGTGCGCGCCCAAGGGGTGCAATTCCTGAAGCTGGACGGGAGCCCGCTCAACAAATCGAGCGTCGAAATCCCGTGGGATCCTGTCAGCGCTGCCAAGGGTCCTTACCGCCATTTCATGCAGAAGGAGATTCTGGAGCAGGCGCGTTCGATCACCGACACCTTGCGGGGACGCATCGATTTCGCCAGCGGTCAGGTGGAATTGCCGGAGTTGAACTTGCCCCCAGAGGATGCCAGGACCATTGACAAGATCATCACGGTGGCGTGCGGCACATCGGCCTATGCCGGGTTGATCGGCAAGTTTATGATCGAAAAACTTGCCCGCATCCCGGTGGAAGTGGACTACGCCAGCGAATTTCGCTACCGCGACCCGCTTGTCACCCCGAATACGTTGGTCCTGGCGATCACCCAATCCGGCGAGACGGCGGACACGCTCGCTGCTCTGGAGGGCGCACGCGCCAAAGGTGCTCGCACCATCAGCATTGTCAACGTCATCGGAAGCATGGCCCAGCGTATCAGCGATGGATTTATCCTGATGCAAGCGGGTCCTGAGATCGGGGTGGCTTCCACCAAGGCATTTACAGCTTCCCTGGTGGATCAGTTGCTACTGGCCGCGTATTTGGGACAGGCACGTGGAACCCTGTCCTGGGACGAGAGCCGACAACTGGCGCAGCACCTGGCAGAGCTGCCGCAGCGGGTGGGCACCGTCCTCAGCGAGGGATATAATGATTACAAGGTCTTGGCCGATGAGTTTCACCATTGTGAGCATTTCCTTTATCTGGGGCGCGGCATCAACTATCCGGTCGCATTAGAAGGGGCGCTCAAGCTGAAGGAAATCAGCTATATCCATGCAGAGGGATATCCAGCCGGAGAAATGAAGCATGGCCCCATCGCCCTCATCGATCGGAATATGCCGGTGGTCACCATTGCGGTGCGCGACAACGTCTATGACAAGATGATCAGCCAAATCGAGCAGGTAAAAGCACGGGGCGGAATTGTGATCGCGGTGTGTCATCCAGATGACGAAACCGTGCAGGCCAAAGCGGATTATGTGTTACACATCCCATATGCCGATCCATTGCTTACCCCCATTTTGGCGGTGTTGCCCCTTCAGTTGTTGGCCTATCACCTGGCAGTGCGGCGCGGCTGTGATGTGGATCAACCACGCAATCTGGCCAAGAGCGTCACGGTAGAATAGTCACCAGGTTTTTTGAGGTTGTGGAAGATCGAGAGTATCGGGTTCGGACTGCGCGGATGGGTTGGATCGTGCTGTCTGTATAGGATTTGGATGGCTGTGTCACCGCTCCCTCGTGGCCCCTCCCGGGGCTGCAGCGCCTCTGGAAAGGGGCAAGCCGGGGCGAAGAGTCGCGAAGTCGTGGCGCTCCCATAAGTGGGATGCGGATTGTGCCCTCTTCCTATACGTGTTATATAATAGCGTCTCTGTGTGTCCATTTTGTGTATTGTGGAGGTGCCCAAGCGCATGGGAGGGTCGAAGAAGAGCAGTGTGCTGAGTCGTGCCGGCATCATTGGTGAGTTGTTGCTGTTTCTATGGCAGCGTAAGCTGTGGTGGCTGATCCCGATGATGGTGGTGATCGTGTTGTTCGGGATGTTGTTGGTATTCGCCCAGGGTTCCGCTGTCGCGCCGTTCATTTACACCCTGTTCTAGACGGTCATGAGATCAGCGCACTGCCAATATCTGACAGCAGCTGCTCTCAAATCACTTTAACAAGTCAGTGAGAAGCTCTCCATGGAAATTGCTTCGAGTATTGCTTTGATCTTACTCACCCTCACAGGCTATTCGGCTGGAGCCGCACTGGGTGCCCGCGGCAGAATCCCGGTTCCGGGCTTGCTTGATCTTCTGGTGATCGTGCTGTTGTGGATTGGGGCGATGTTCTCTCGTGCGGCATTGGGCAGATGGCCGGCCATTGGTGTATGGGTTCTCGCCGGTCTGCTCGTTGGACTGGTTTTGACCCGCGCGCGTCTGGCTCAGTACTCCCAAGCTGAGCGCAGCGCGCCGGCGACGAATGTATGGCAAGCATGGAAAGCCTTTGCACGCCGAATGGGCAACTATCAGGGGCGTGTCTTCATGGCTTTGCTTTATTTCACAGTTGTGTTACCCTTTGGTGCGGCTGCAACCTTGCTGGGAGATCCTTTGAGGATCAAGCACAAGAGAAGCGCTTCGAACTGGCAGCCCAAGCAAATGGCGATCAAGCCTTCGGTTGAGGAAGCAGGGAGACAGTACTGATGCATATCTTAGGTGTGTCTTGTTTCTATCACGATTCGGCGGCGGCTTTGTTGCGGGATGGGATGTTGGTGGCGGCGGCAGAAGAGGAACGCTTTACCCGGCGGAAGCACGACAACCGCTTTCCGCGCCATGCCATTCAGTTCTGCCTGCAAATGGCCAACATCAGCGGTCGTGACCTGGATTACGTTGTCTTTTACGAGAAACCCTTTGTCAAATTCGAGCGCATTCTGCTGAACATCCTGGGCACCTTTCCACGCTCATGGCGTGTGTTCGGCGAAGCGATGATCAATTATTTCGATGAAAAGCTATGGATCAAGAACATCTTGATGCACGAGTTGGAGGTGCCGGCTGAAAAGATACTCTTTGTGGATCATCACGTCTCGCATGCTGCCAGCGCGATGTTTGCCTCGCCTTTTGAGGAAGCGGCGATCCTCACGTTGGACGGGGTAGGCGAATGGACGACGGCCACGATTGGGCGTGGTACTGCCAGCTGGAGTGACGGCAGTCGCAATTGTATCGAATTAAGCGAGGAGCTGCGCTTTCCCCATTCGGTCGGGTTATTGTATTCCGCTTTCACCGCCTATCTGGGCTTCCGGGTCAACAACGGGGAATATAAGGTGATGGGGATGGCGCCCTATGGCGAGCCGCGCTACGTGGATAAGGTCTACAAAGTGGTGCACGTTGCAGATGATGGCTCCATCGAGATCAATTTGGATTATTTCTCCTATCACCATTCGACCAGCGACACTTATAACCATCGTTTTGTGGAGCTCTTTGGTCCGCCACGCCAGCCCGAGTCGGAGTTCTTCACCCTGGTGACGCACCCGCGGCGCGACCATCCACAATGGGATGAGCGCGCAGCGGCGGAAAATCAGCGCTTTGCCGACATCGCGGCCAGCATTCAGCTGGTCACCGAGGAGATCATGCTGAAGATGGCACACACCGCCTACCGTAAGACTGGGTTGGATCGGTTGGTCATGGCGGGTGGCGTGGCGCTGAACTCAGTTGGCAACGGGCGCATTATGCGTGAGACGCCTTTCAAAGAGGTGTGGATCCAGCCGGCGGCTGGCGATTCGGGGGGAGCGCTTGGCGCCGCTCTGTACGCGTATCATGTCATCTTGGGCCAGCCGCGCCGCTTCGTCCAGGAGCACAGCTACTGGGGCGCGGAATATACCGAGGCGCAAATGCGCGAAGCTATCGAAGCCCGCGGCTTCCCCTATCAGCGTTTCGATGATATGGAACAGCTGCTCGACCGCGCTGTGGAGACCATCTTACAGGGTAAAGTGATCGGCTGGTTCCAGGGCCGCTTTGAGTGGGGGCCGCGCGCGTTGGGCAGCCGCTCGATCCTGGCGGATCCGCGTCGTGAGGAGATGAAAGAGATTGTCAACACCAAGATCAAGTTCCGCGAGCCGTTCCGCCCGTTTGCACCTGTCATCCTAGAAGAGTACGCTGCTGAGTATTTCACCACACCGGGTCTCGACCGCCAGTATCCGCCGCGATTTATGCTGATGGTATCCCCGTTTCGGGAGGATAAACGCGATAAAGTGCAGGCAGTGTGCCATGTGGGCGGCACCGGCCGTATGCAAACCGTGCGTCGTGAGTGGAACCCGCCCTATTACCGCATCGTGGAAAAGTTTGGGGAAGCCACCGGCATCCCTGTGTTGCTTAACACCAGCTATAACCTGCGCGGTGAGCCCATTGTCAACACCCCTCAGGAAGCGCTAAACACCTTCGCCAACAGTGACCTGGATCAGCTGGTGATGGGGCCGTTCCTGGTGAGCAAACCTGACCATCTGACGGGTCCTGTCCAGCGCGGGCCGGCAGCGCTAGACTGAAAACACAAAAACGTCCGATGTCGATCCCACGAGAAGCTGGCGGAATCGCGAAGCATTTCCAGGCTACCACGTAGGCCAGACTAGGACTTATAGCCTATTGCATTTCGATTATTCCCCTCTTATAATGAGGAGCAGATAAGGAAAACAAGTACTACAGGTCTCTCAAAAGGGTACGACGTCGGATAGGCTCAGGTACAGCGTTGTACGGATAGGCACTTTACCATGGCAAATGGGCGTATATGTGAACAGTCGCATGTGATGCTGCCGGAGGCAGCACAGGAGAGCTTTCTCCACCATCAGTACCGGTTGCTCGTTATTGAAGATGAGCGCGACATGGCACGTCTGGTTAGCTACACATTGCGACGTGCCGGGTACGAAGTGCATTGTACTGCTACGGTGGATGAAGCGCTCGATCTCATTGAACGCATCGGCCTGCCCCATATGGCTGTTGTGGATCTGATGCTCCCTGGAAGGGGCGGGTTCGAATTCTGCCGACGGGTGCAGGAATTCAGCGATTTGCCCATCCTGATCATCAGTGCGATCCACGACAAGGATACCATCATCCGCGGAATTCGGTTGTATGCAGAGGATTACATCACCAAGCCTTTTGACCCCCAGGAGCTCCTGGCGCGTGTGGAACGGGTACTGAGGCGTATCGGGAATTTTGCTTATGCCTTACAGCCGGTTGTTCAAGTGGACGATTACCTGGCGGTGAACTTCGCGCGTCAGCAAGTTTACGTGCGTGGCACACCTGTCGCGATGACACCGCTGGAGACCAAACTCCTCTACATCCTGATGCGAAATGCCGGCCAGGTTGTCAGCACCGATTTCCTGTTGCGGCGGTTGTGGCCTTGTGAGGAGGTGTACGAGGACACGCTGCGCGTCCACATCCATCGATTGCGCCAGAAGATCGAGCCCGACCCCGCACGCGCGAGTTATATCATCACCCAACGGGGGATTGGCTACCTCTTCCCGCCTGCCGACAATTAGGCATGCCTTGAAGGATCGCTGCGCCGTGGTGCGGATATTTCCCAACGGTTGATCCGTGCGCACCAGCGGCTTCCTTGCTGCGACAGATTCATCGTGTATACTTCTCGATGCGCCAGTTTGGTCATAGGCGGTGCTCCTCCTGATGGACATGTTGCCACAATGCATAGGTGCAGGGAGCGCAGCCTCTTATTAATCCCTCGCTCACCTGGCAGCGATCTCCTAGCGCAAGTGTTTTTGTCAGCTTGCAAGCAGAGCCGTGACGATATAGAATTCACCTCCATAATCCGGTTCAGTGATGGTCGCCCCTGTTGAACCGGGGCAGCCTCATTGAGGTGAGACACGTTGTGTTCCCTTGCCACTGTGTAACTTGCTTTGCTACAGCTGTACAAAATGTTCTGCAGCGAAGGCACGAGCGCTGTTGTCCCTGGTGCTATAACACAAGCTCTCGTCCCCATAGGATTTCGGATCGTCCTGGACATCGTTCAGGATGGCATTGTCAGCAGATCAACGGGATGGGACTATGGTAAAAGGGGTCGCTCAAATCGGTGGCAGTTCGCGCTCAGTTGATCTTTCCATATTTACATAACTCAAAAGGAGGGGATCATGAAACGAGAAGGTAGAATTCCGCTCATCCATTTTCTGGCACTGTTTCTGACGTTGACCCTGGTGACAGGCATCGGGTGGTTCCATACTATACCGGCGCGGGCTCAAACCCCCACCCCGAAGGCCGGTCAAGAGGCCACTGCAATGCCTACAGAACGCCCGCTGGCAACCCCTGATCCCAATAAGCCGCCATTGATCGTGGGCGCGGTATTCAACGCCACCGGCTGGATGGCAACGTATGATCAGTTGCCACGTAGTGCGGCGCTTTTGGCCATCGAGGACATCAACGCCCACGGAGGGGTTATGGGGCGTGAGCTCAAGTTGATCGAGCTGGACGGCAAGACCGACCCGGCCACCGTGGGCAATGCGGCGCGCCAGCTGATCAGCCAGGGTGCGGAGGTGATCATTGCCCCTTGTGACTTCGACATCGGCGCGCCTGCCAGCCAAGCTGCTCAAGAGAAAGGTCTGGTGGGTATTTCCACGTGTGCCACCTCGCCGTTGTATAGCTCAAAGGTTTTGGGGGACAAGCAGTTCACCGTCGGAATGTGGAATAACATCATGGGCGCGGCTATGGCCGAGTATGGCTACGAGAAGCTCAATTGGCGCACTGCGTATATCGTCACCGACACCTCCACCGACTATGCCACCTCGCTGGGCGACTATTTCGAGCAGCATTTCACTCAACTGGGCGGCAAGGCAATCGGGCGTGATACTTTCACTGCCGGTGATCAGGACTTCTCTGCCCAGGTGCAACGCATCAAGAGCCTCGCTTCGCAGCCCGATGTGCTCTATATCACCGGCACGATGCCAGACCTGGGCATCGTATTGCGCCAGGTGCGTGCGGCAGGGATCACCATTCCGTTGGCGGGTGGCGACACCTACGATGATACCGAGCTGTATAAGACACTCGGCCCCGAACTGGCTAACGACCTTTATATGGCCACGCATAGCTGGTTAGGGCCCGAAGCAGGTGGTGAAATGGCACGCTTCGTCCAGCTCTACAAGGACAAATATGGCGAACCTCCTTCCAGTGCCTTCATCGTTATGGGTTGGGATGTCATCCAGATCATCGCCCAGGCGGTGGAGAAAGCCGGCACCACCGAAGGTGCTGCTTTGGCCAAGGCTATGGAAGAGATGGAATTCGATCTGTTGAGCGGGAAGCTCAAGTGGTCGGACGCCGAATCGGGCCACCAGCCGCAAAAAGAGGCTGCGATCGTGGTAGTGCAGGGTGGTCAGCCCCAATTCTTGGGCTGGATGCGACCGACCAATCCGCCGCAACCATAAACGAAGCCCAGGTATCCTGATCCCGCAAAGCGTTAGGGGTGATGAATCGGGACGACGCGCTGACACTGTATGTCGAGGAGATCACCAAGGACTTCGTGGGGCTGCGTGCTCTGGAAGATGTCACGCTGCGCTTGCACCGGGGTGAGATTCTAGGTTTGATCGGCCCCAACGGTTCGGGCAAGACCACTCTGATCAATGTGATCACCGGTTTCCTGAAGCCGACGCGCGGTCGCATTCGAGTGGGTGAGGCTGATATCACGGGCTGGCCGCCGCATCGCATTGCTCATGTGGGGTTGGCACGCACATTCCAGACTATCAAGCTGTTCCGCGGGTTGACCGTGTTGGAGAATGTCGAGGTGGCGGCGGTGAGCGCCGGACTGCCACGACACCAGGCGCGTGAGCGAGCGCTTTGGGCATTGGAACGAGTAGGGGCAACGCGCCTCGCCCCCATCCCGGCCGGTGCGTTGCCCTATGGTGAAGAACGGCGCGTCGAGATCGCGCGTGCTCTGGCGTCCCGTCCCGTCTTCCTCTTCTTGGATGAACCGGCAGCAGGCCTGAACGAACAGGAAAGTGACGCTTTGCTGGAGATGTTATCGCCCTTGCCACAAGAACTCGGGTGTGGCGTGTTGATCGTGGATCACGATATGCGCCTCATCATGCGGCTGTGTCACCGCCTGCATGTGCTGAATTACGGCCGCACCATCTGCGAAGGAACCCCCGCCGAGGTGCGTCATAACCCCGAAGTTATCGCCGCTTACTTGGGAACCAGTCGCCAGGTGTTGCTATGCTAAGCGTTGAGGATGTGTATGCGGGTTATGGCGCGATCATCGCGTTGCGGGGTGTGTCGCTGCACGTCGAGGCAGGCGAACTGGTGGCACTGGTGGGTGCGAACGGCGCCGGCAAAAGCACCCTGATGGCCACGATCGCCGGGGTTTTGAGGCCGTTTCGTGGCCAGATCACTTTCGAGGGACACTCACTTCTGGGGTTGTCCCCTGAAGAGATCGTGCGACAGGGCATCGCACTGGTACCGGAAGGGCGTCGCATCTTTCCCAGCTTGACGGTGGCCGAAAATCTGCGCCTGGGAGCGGCCACCCGCCGTGATCCAGCCGCAGTGCAACGCGATATCGAGGAGATATGCACACGCTTTCCGATCCTGGGCAAGCGGTTCCATCAGCCGGGTGGCACCTTGTCAGGCGGCGAGCAACAGCAGCTGGCGATTGCACGTGCGTTGATGTCGCGACCGCGTCTGCTCATGATGGACGAACCGTCGCTGGGGCTTTCTCCCATCCTGGTGGATGAGGTCTTTGCTATGATCAGTCAGCTCCGCGCCTCCGGGGTCACCGTTTTGCTCGTGGAGCAGAATGTGGAACGGACGTTGGACATTGCGGATCGTGTATACCTGTTGAACACAGGCAGGGTGGAATACGAGGGCACACCGGAACAGCTGCGCAAGCAGGTGGACATCGTGGGCGCGTACCTTGGAGATACGCGGCGGAGAAGTTGAACGGGTGAACGTGCTTCAGGAAGTGCTCCAATTCATCATCAATGCCCTGAGTCTGGGTGGGCTATATGCGCTGATGGCGCTCGGGCTGGTCATCGTGTATGGCATTCTGAGGCTGGTCAATTTCGCCTATGGCGAGTTGGTGATGGTCGCGGGCTACACGTTGCTCGTATTGGGCACCGGGCCCATCCCGTGGCTGATCGTCGCCGTCATCAGCGTGGGCATGGCAGTGCTCACCAGCTTGCTTCTGGAACGGGTGGCCTTTCGACCGGTGCGTCAGGCGTCCCCTACCACGATGTTGATCACCTCGTTTGCGGTCAGCGCTTTGCTGCAAAATGCCGCGATCCTGTTTGTCTCCCCGCGCGCCAAGGCAGTGGTCACTCCCTCCTTCTTCACCGAGAACTTTCAGGTGGGCAATCTGCTGATTTCCAAGGGAAACCTTGCCGGCTTGGTGGTCAGCTTGCTTCTGTTGGGATTGCTCACATTGTTTCTGCGGCGCACATTGCTCGGCATTGCCCTGCGTGCCGCAGCGGATGATTTTGTGATGACCCGCCTGGTCGGCATCCGGGCCAATCAGGTGATTGCCACCGCATTTGCCATTAGCGGCTTTCTGGCCGGCGTGGTGGCACTGTTCTGGATCGGACGATTGGGCTCGGTCGGGCCATTTGTCGGTTCGACACCGGTTTTGATCGCCTTTGTCGCTGCCGTTGTGGGTGGTATGGAGAGCTTGACCGGCGCGGTGATCGGCGGTTATCTTTTGGGCGCACTCACGGTGGGATTGCAGCTCGTGTTACCCCAATCCTTGCTGGATTATCGCCAGGCTTTTGTATTTGCCATCGTGCTGTTGGTGCTCCTTTTCCGCCCCCAAGGTCTGGTACGCGGCCCCGCTGTAGCAGAACGCGTTTGAACCAGGATGATGCGCATGCGAAGGACGAGTTATCTGGGAAGCTTCGGCAAGTGGTCTACCGGACTGCTTCTCGCTGGTCCGTTAATCGTGCTGGCATTGGTGGTGCATCTTTTCGGAGGAGAGGTGTTGCAACGCATTCTAACTGTGCTGTTCATCAACCTCTCGATGGTATTGGGCTTGCAGATTTTCATGGGAAACTCCGGCGTGGTTTCCTTCGCCCAGATTGGCTTTATGGGTATTGGTGCCTATGCCTCGGCGCTCTTCTCGATGTCGCCCCAGGCGAAAGCGATGGCTTTGCGCAATCTTTACTCCTGGCTGGTGCCGATTCAGGTGCCTTTTGTGGTGGCAGTGATCATCGGCGGGCTGATGGCTGCATTTGTGGCTGCTTTAGTTGGTTATCCATTGATGCGCCTATCAGGAGCTGCAGCAGTCATTGCCACCTTTGCCCTTTTGATCATTGTGCACAATGTCCTGATCAACTGGTCGGAGGTCACCAATGGCCCGCGCACATTATTCGGTCTGGAGGCGTATACGACGCTATGGGTGAGTGCGGCGGCGGGCATTTTGTTCCTCCTCTTGGCGTTATGGTTTAAAGAAACCCCTCTGGGGTTGCAGCTGCGTGCCTCGCGTGAGGATGAACAGGCGGCTGCCAGCGTCGGGATCAACATTGTGCGGGTGCGCTGGGTTGCCTTTGTGTTGGCCGCATTTATCACAGGCGTGGCCGGTGCCTTGTGGGCACATTTCATCACCTCCTTCTCGCCATTGGCCTTCTATCTGCCCCAGACCTTCTTGATCATTTCGATGGCCATCATTGGCGGAAGCGCTGGTGTCAGTGGCGCCGTTGTGGGCGCGGTAGCGGTAACGGCGATCTTTGAGGGGGTGCGTGGTATCGAGAATGCGATCAATATCTCGGCCGTCTTCCCCTTCACGGTCTCCGGACTCACCGAGGTATGCCTTTCGATCGCGATGGTTCTCATTTTGATCCTGCGCCCCTCTGGTATTCTGGGCGCACGAGAGCTGCGGATGTGATCGCGCTGGGTTTAACCGTGGCAATCACGCTCAAAATCGTGCGAGCGGTTTCGTGAGAACCCGTGCTGCAACGGGGATCGTATGAACCAGCTTCCTGCAGCCTTCCGGAAAGAACATTGAGTTGGTAAGGATGGTGCGCTCATGACAGACCTTGAGCTCATGGTTGATCTGGATGCCCGCCTGATCTCCGATGCGATGCGGTTGCGCTTCTATCCGCTCGCGATGGAACGCGCGCAAGGCTGCCGTGTGTGGGATGTGCAAGGAAAGGCATATCTCGATTTCGCCGCCGGTTGGGCAGTGGTGAACATCGGTTACGGTCACCCATGCTTCAAAGAGGCTCTTCTGAATCAATTAGAGCGCAGCAACTTTGCCAGCCTGATCTCAGGAATGCATGCCTCGGCACTCCATCTGGCCGAAAAGCTGATCGCGCTCACCCCTGGTGACTTTCCCAAGAAGGTCTGGTTTGGCTTCTGCGGCTCGGATGCCAATGAGACAGTGGGCCGTCTCCTCCCCATCGCCACAGGTCGGCGTCGCTTAGTCTCCTTTATCGGCGCCTATCACGGTGCCACCGCTGCTTCGATGGCGATGTCGGCTCACGCAGCCCAAAGTCACTTCATCGGGGGCGGTCACGTGGTCAAAGTGCCGTATCCACACCCTTACCGGTGTCCTTTCGGTGAAGAGGTGCGCGACTGCGCTCAAGCCGCCATCCGCTTCCTGGAGGACTACATCTTCAAGACCATTTGCCCGCCTGAAGATGTGGCCGGCATCATCGTCGAGACGATCCAGAGCGATGGCGGCGACATTGTGCCGCCACCGACCTTTCTGCCCATGTTAGCGAGCTTGTGTCAGCGCTACGGCATTTATCTCGTCGTGGATGACGTCAAAGTGGGCATGGGGCGCACGGGTCGGATGTTCTCACCGGAACATTTCGGGGTGATACCGGACGTGTTGGTACTGGGCAAAGCGCTGGGAAATGGCATCCCGTTGAGTGCGGTGGTGGCGCGCAAGGAGATCCTCGACGCCGGGGTGGGGTTGGCGATTTTCACCGCTGCCGGCAACCCACTGAGCTGTGCCGCCGGCCTGGCAACGATCGAGGCCATTGAGCAGGAGGGGATGATAGAGAATGCAGCGCGGGTGGGGGCTTACCTGCATCAGCGCCTGCGCGCATTGCAAGCCAAGCATCCGTTGATCGGCGATGTGCGTGGCATGGGATTGATGCAGGGCGTGGAGCTGGTCAGAGACCGTCAGACCAAAGCGCCTGCTGCCCGCGAGGCGGCCAAGGTGGTCTACCGCGCTTTTGAACTGGGTCTGCTGATCTTCTATGTGGGTATGTTCTCGAACGTGCTGGAAATCACTCCGCCGTTGATCCTCACCGAAGCCGAAGTGGACGAGGGCGTGGCCATTCTGGATCAAGCGCTCTCCGATGTGGAGATGGGGCGTGTCAGCGACGAAGTGATCGCACCTTATAGCGGCTGGTGACCTGAATCTGAAATGGGGAACGAGCGAGGGAAGCAATAGCGTGCTCGGAACGTGAGCCGATTGAGCACTTCCGGCTCTTCAAAGTCGAACAAACCAGCTGAGTAGCACACCTTTTCTACGAAATCTATTCTCACGGGAGCAAAACGGTGAACACAGCGGAAATCCTTCAGCGTCTTGCAGAGGACAACGTTCAATATTTATGGGTGATCTACCACGACTATAGTGGCCGTTCGTGTGCCAAGGCGGTGCCACCGCATCGCTTCGCTACCGTTTTCGAGCGTGGCATTGTCTTTGCACGCGCTAATGTGGACTTTAACCTGCTCGACCACATGGCGCCTGGTAGTGCCTTCACTGCCGAGACAGGCGATGTGTTGGCCGTGGGAGATCCGACGAGCTATGCACCGCTTCCCTACCGACAGGCGAGCGGCCGTGTGCATGCCTTCTTAAGGGATATGGATGGCAGTGAGTGGCCAGGGTGTCCCCGCACCCGATTGGACCATATCGTGCGTGCGTATGCCCAACGTGGCTTAACGGTTCGTGTCGGTTTCGAGCCCGAGTTCATGCTGTTCCGGCGCACCGAGGATGGCGAGTATGTCACCTCAGACCGCGACGGGATGTTCACGGTGGCAGGGTTAGATCGGCATTATGTGTTGTGGTTGGAGGTGATGGAGACGCTGAGGGCGATGGGGGTGCAGCTGGAACAGCTGGGCAAGGAATATGGTCCCGGCCAGTATGAAGCCACGCCGGTGTGCACGGGGCCGTTTAAGGCGGTGGATGACTATCTCACCTTCAAGGAAGTGGTGCGTGCGCTGGCGCGTCAAGCGGGCTGGATCGCCAGCTTCATGCCCAAGCCCTATGCCCATATGCCTGGCAGCGGATTACACGTGCATCTCAGCTTGTGGGATGCGGAGGGAAAACGCGATCTGAGCTGCGGTGAGCAGCCGGACGAACCTTTGTCGCGGTTGGGAAGATATTTTTTGGGCGGTCTGCTGGCCCATGCCGCGGCGATCACCGCGGTGGGGGCACCGATTGTCAACTCTTACAAACGCCTGTTGCCCGGCTCCTGGTCACCTGCTCACATATGTTGGGGCGTGGGCAGCCGCTCCGCACTGGTGCGCATCCCGGGCATGGGAGCACGCCGTCACCTTGAGTTCCGCTCCGGCGATAACGCCTGCAATCCCTATATGCTGTTGACCGCATTGTTAGCGGCCGGTCTGGATGGCATTGAGCAGCAAATCGAGCCACCGCCCGCCGTGACCGACGATGTGGGGGCTTTGACCGATGAACAGGCACGTGCCAGGGGATTGGCATTGCTGCCGCGTTCGCTGGACGAAGCGCTGAGCGCTTTGGAAGCAGATCCCGTCGTGACGGCTGCTTTGGGGCCGGTCATCACCAGCGAGTTCATCAAGGTCAAACGTTCCGAGCTGACCGACTACAACCTGCATGTGCACCCTTGGGAGCGTCACCTCTATCTGGAGACGATCTGATGATTGACACAGCCGGGCTGCCCGTTGTTGACGTACATTGCCATCCTTTCCTCAATGCCGGTGCACTCACGCCCGAGCAGTTTATAGACACGGCCTCGTTCCCGGGCGGAGGGGTCAGCTATATGGCCCAAGCCGGTCTGTCGGTGGATGATGCACTGGTGCGCGAGATCCAGACTGTTCGACGCAATACAGTGTATATGCGTTATCTGGTGCGCCAGATGGCTCGTTTCTTCGATTGCGCGCCCGTGTTAGAGGAAGTCGTGGCTGCACGTAATCAGGCGGTGACAAGCGACTACAGGAGCTATGTGCGCCGCCTCTTTGCCGCGTGTAACCTCACCGCGTTGGTGACCGACTTCGGTTATCCGCAGCCCCCTTTGGATGTGACCGCTTTTCAGCAGGACATGCCGGTGCCGGTGGTGCCCATCTATCGCATCGAGCCTCTGATCGTCGAATTGCTGAAGGCGGAGATCGGCTGGGATGAGTTTCGGCGTCGCTATGATGGAGCGATTGCCAACGCGTTGGAACAGGAGGGCTTCCGTGGTCTGAAGTCCATCATTGCCTATCGCACCGGTTTGGATATCTCGCCGCTCAGCCGCACGCCTGATCAGGGCATGCAGGCGTTGGACGCTATTCGACGTGGCACCGGCGGTGGTGCTATGAAAAAGCTGCGGGACCACCTGTTGTGCCGGGCGCTCGAGCTGTGTATCGAGTACAACGTGCCGATGCAGATTCACACCGGAGTGGGAGATTATGAGATCAACATGCCTGACTGTCGGCCTGCCCTCTTGATGGAGCTCCTGCGCTTCCCGGCTTTCCGTGCCTGTACCGTAATCCTGGTGCACGCCGGCTATCCCTATTGCACTGAGGCGGGATATATTGCCGGCATGTTGCCTCGGGTGTATTGTGACGTTTCAGAAGGGATCCCCTTTGCAGGAGGTGGCGCACGACGTATCTACGCGGAAGTCCTGGAGATGGCGCCCATCTCCAAGATCGTTTATGGGTCAGATGGCTTGGCATTGCCTGAGATCAATTATATTTCTGCGTTGCTGGGCAAACAGGCGCTGGCTGCTGCCTTGCAAGACCTGGTAGATGGCGATCTCCTTTCGCCCCAGGAAGCCTATGAAGCAGCCCGCCTCATCTTGGCTGATACAGCACGACAGCTGTATGGACTAGAACTAGCCACCTGACAGTTTGCTGTCACTGATAAGCAACCAACGGAATATGGATAGGCAAGGCATTGATCAATTGTCTTTCGATAAAACGCAGGCCAATCTGGAAGATACTCCAGTCACGGCGGTCGGCACGATCCACCAGATGGCGCAGACCACTACGCACCGTCCGTCCACCGACGGAAATGAGCCAGACGTAGCGCAGCGCCACGGCCAGGGTGAGACGCGACAGGCGCTGAAAATGGCGCAGCATCGTGCTTTCCAGGTCAAAGCCGTGCCGTTTGCAATCGCCGAACATCTCTTCGACCCACATCCGCCGCCGGTAATAGGCCAAAACCAGTGTCTGTTTCGGGAGGTTGGTGACCAGATACCAGGGCATCTTGGCACCGGCGGCCCAATGCACCAGCAGATGGGTCATGTGAAGATGCTGTCCCGTCAGGTAGCCCCGACCCAGCCAAATGCTCTGGCCAGGCCGGCATATGCAACTGCCGAAAGTGCGCCAGGTGGGCTGGGTAGCCACCCAGATACGGGTGTTAGGGCGCTGACGCAGCCCATAATACCACCCCCACTGCTCCACTTGGCGCAACACCGCCACCGCGCCGAATTCGGCATCACCGACCAGCAAGACCGTCGCCCCTGGGGGGAGCAGGCGGCGCACGTAGGCCAGCAGCGCCCGTTGCTTGTGGGCGGTGCTGTGACCACGCGTGTGTTTAACCCACGTCCAGGTAATCGGAATGGCACGCTGGCGGTAGGCCAGACAGACGATCAGCCACTGATGGCCGAAGCCGATTTTAGTGCCGTCCACGATCCGGCGCACCTCGCCCAGATGGTGATATGGCGCCGCCAACCATTGCCGGGCAATGGGCGCGTACCAGTCGCGTACGCGGATGGCCGGATTGGCCAGCGGGCGACTCAGACGCCGCGTGACGCTGGTCAACTTGGCCTGGCTGGGGATCTTGGCGGCCACTTTGCTCAGATGCACCGAACGGCTCAGGTAAATGCCGATGATGAGCCCTACGAATGCGCAAATACGGGTGATCCGTTGGCCGTGTAATGGGCCAATAGATCGTTACCAGTCTCGGGACAACAGGAGAGGAGCAGATCGGTACTGATGGCGTCCAGTAGCACCGGCGGGAAAAGGGCAATCCACTCATCCCCAGTATATCCCAAACGCTGCAGCACTGCCAGAGGAGGTTGGTGGTCCATCCCCACCCCACTGTGGGGACGCAACACGTTGTAGATGTACACCCAGCGTGCGCTGAGCTGCAGGAACTGCCGCACATTGTGCGCCTGGAGGAGATAGGGACGATAGAACTCCTCGTCGTCGGTGCGATGACTGCGTTCCACCCGACCGTTGTAGCCTTTACGCCCCAGGGGGTAGCGCTGCAGGGCTCCCCCCAAGGGCATCAGGAAGCGTGGGCTCAATTCCTCCACGTGGCGGGGATTGTCACCCCCAAACTCCTGTCCCCAGTCGGTCTGGAAAGTCACCGGTGTCTCCACCCCAAAGGCACGCAGCCAGCGCAACACCAGGATCAGGAAGGCCAGGCCGTGGGTGCTGTTCAAGGTGTGGCTGAACGCCAAAAAACGCAGGCGGGTGCGCCCATCGCAGGCCGTCCATTGGTAACGGGGCAGGTGCTGACGCCGCAGGTGGGTGGTATGCTGTGTGCCCAGGCTCCCCTTGTCGTGAATGTCCTTCACATCGCTCTGGATGAGCGCGCAGGGTTCGTCCACCTCCCACGTCCAGTGCGCCGGGTAGAG
>Ga0308395_1000349_pt1 | contig 37721 bp, 27 predicted proteins | sample Hotspr20SampleP4_FD_202097 | JGI IMG/M metagenome (GOLD analysis project Ga0308395, IMG submission 202097) | Hot spring phototrophic mat microbial communities from Mushroom Spring, Yellowstone National Park, Wyoming, United States - 20050930_P4 ... | reverse complement strand
ACCAAAACCCCCACCTCCTCCTCTAAGCCATCCTCCCCCTCCACAAGTAAAACCACCACCATCGAAATCACCGTCCAAAAAGGAGATAACCTCACCCAAATCGCCAAAGCCTTTCGCACAACCCGCTCCTCTATCCAAAGTGCCAACCACCTCGCCAGCGAAAACATCCGCGCCGGCCAAAAGCTCTCCATCCCCGTCAAAGGCATCCAAATCCATACTGTGCAGAAAGGTGAAAATCTTTCCAAGTTAGCGCGTGAGTATCATAGCTCCATTGAGGCCATCCGCCGAGCTAATAACCTATCTGATAAAGACGAAATCAAAGCTGGACAAAAGCTCAAAATCCCTATCCTAGAATAATCGCCATGGGGGATCTTTTAGGGAAGAAACTGCTTAACTATCGGATTGAAAAGCTTCTGGGGCAGGGGGGCATGGGCGAGGTCTATTTAGGTGTCCATACGGAAATAGAGCGAAAAGTGGCTATCAAGGTGATTAGCCCCCATTTAGCGCAGGATGAACGTATTCGGGAACGGTTTAGGCGAGAAGCGCTGATCCTCTCTAAGCTTAACCATCCAAATATCGTTCAACTTTATGATTTTTGGGACCGGCCTGAGGGACTCTTTCTCATTATGGAGTATGTCAATGGGATTTCTCTGGATAGGTACATCCATCGGGTAGTTCGGGGGCCCTTGCCAGTAAAGTTAGCTACGGAACTTTTTCTGCAGGTTTTGGATGCATTTGAATATGCACATCAACAGGGTGTAATTCATCGCGATATAAAACCCAGCAACATTCTCATCCGCAATGATAATTTCGTTAAGATCTTGGACTTTGGGATTGCGCGTATTTTAGCGGGAGACGACACCCAGAGCGAAAAACAAAAAGAGCTCACACGCACAGGGACGACGTTGGGAACCGTCGCTTACATGAGTCCCGAACAGATCAAAGCCAAATCTCCCAGCGATATTGATCATCGTTCCGATATTTATTCGCTGGGTCTGGTCTTTTTTGAAATGCTCACAGGCCAGCCCGCCTACGATAGAAACGAACTTTCGGAGTTTGATTTGCTTCTCAAGATTGCCACCGAGCCGCCTCCCAAGCTCCTCAGTATTAATCCCAACCTCCCCCCCGAGCTGGAGCCCATCATTACCAAAGCCTTAGCCAAAGACCCCAAGGACAGGTATCAAAGCTGCTTTGAGTTTGCCAGCGAGCTGATGCATGCAATCGCGCAGTGTTGGCAAAGACTCGCCGATCCTAATCCCACCCCCTCCATCAATCCCGCCCTTAGCAGCCCCACCATAGCCCCCTCCAACCAAGCTCGCCCCTCCTTCCGCAATACTCTTATCAAACTTCGCGACTCCCTCTCCCTTACCAATCAACCCCCCGCCCGAAAAACTCTCTTGTGGGTAGGACTCCTAATAGCAGCGCTTGCTATCCTGTTTTTTAGCATAATAACCTGGCGCTACTACCAATCTAAACAAGAGGCCCTTCAAATAGCCCAGGATTTTGTAGAAAAAGTCTTGAGGCAGCACAATGCAGCTTTGCTATCAAGTTATTTGGCAGATACTTTGGAATATTTTTTTGACAAGCCTCAGAAGACCTTACCCGAAATCCAGAAAGGCTACCTAGATTTCTGGCAATCCCTCCAAAGCGACTCCGTAGCCTGGCTGGATAAGCTAATCGCTACCCGGCATGAAGGCACCTGGATCATAAGCGGCACCCTATACTATCTCTATACTACGAAGCCCAGAAAAGAGATTGAACCTAAAAAACGTTACAATAGGCTCTGGGGAAGGTATGAAACCTATAATGAGACCAAACTCATCCCTGCGCAAACAGTATGCAAAACGAAAAATATCCAAATTTCCGTACAATCGGCTAAAATCATTAGCATCCGACAGCTAAGCGAAACGCCCTGCAGGTAGGATCAGCTCGGCCCTGTATCCCTTTCCTTAGAATAGGCTTCATACCGAAGGGAGATAAGCGAGTATAATCCCTGAAGATGAGTTTGATCTGATACCAATTCCGGGCAAAGGGTTTCTGAATGTAGGAGGGTAGAGTTAGGTGTGGCTGCCGCTCCCCCCTCAGGCGGACATGCCCACCTCCTCCTCACAGTAAGAAGGCCTTTGACTTGAAGTGGTATAAGGTCACGAGGAGGGCCCCGAAGGGGCAGGGTACATGGGTGTACGATCCCCCTTCACCCCGACCCTCTCCCCCCTTGAGAAGGGGGGAGAGGGTATAGGGAGTGGGGGGATGGTAAGAGGGACATTTTGAGCGCCCCCGCCCCACAGAGCGGGTGCGCTGGGGGCGGGTACCGCCTAAAAAGAAAGTCTGTGCCAGGAAATAGTATGAGAGGCTTCATGACAAGCGGCTCACAAGGAAGGTGGTGCAACGGACAAAAGAAAGAGGGGGTTGGAAGCGGCTCGATAAGGGGGAGATCGCACAGTACCATAGATAACAGGCAGCAATTCACCCATAAGAAAAGACCCCCGCCTCTGGGCGGGGGGCTGACGTTACACAAATCGGGATAAGCTCTACTCAAAGACTACTTTCATTTCCACGCGGCGATTGCGGGCTCGTCCTTCAGGCGTAGCATTGGAGGCTATGGGACGCAAGGGACCGAAGTATTCCACAATAAACCGATCGGCTGATACCCCTTGAGAAACTAAGTAGTTTCGTACAGCTTCGGCCCGGTCTTTGGAAAGTTTCATGTTGAATTCCATGGTGCCTTGATTGTCCGTATGGCCGGATATTTTGAGCTTGTAAGTAGGGTTATCTATGAGGAGCTGAGCCAAGGTATCCAGATAAGGGAGGGATTTCGGGCGGATGATAGCCTTGGCGGTCTCAAACTCAAGGTTTCTGAAGGCGAGGTCCAAGATACGTTTTTGTTCTTTGGGGATTTCTGGGCAGCCGCGATTGGCTTTGGTGCCTGGCGTGAAGGGGCAGTCGTCTTCTTTGTCTGGCACACCGTCGTTGTCTTGGTCTTCGTAGGGGCAGCCTTTATTTTCGGCGGGGCCAGGGCGGTCAGGGCATCGGTCTACATGGTCAGCTAAGCCATCGCCATCGCTGTCCGGACAACCTTGATAAGCCATAGGGCCGGGCTTGGTAGGACAAGCATCCTCCTTATCGGGAATGCCATCGCCGTCGCTGTCCGGACAACCTTTGAAGGCGATAAGCCCCGCCTCAGTAGGGCATTCGTCTTCTTTATCCTGCACGCCATCCCCATCCGTATCCGGACACCCCGCAAACTGCGGCAGCCCCTTCTGATCCGGACAAGCGTCTTCCTTATCTATGATGCCGTCTCCATCTCGGTCCGGACATCCCTTGTATTGAGCCAAGCCCGGTTCGTCAGGGCAGCTATCCTCCTTATCAGGAATGTCATCGCCATCCCGGTCCGGACAGCCACTAAACTTAGCTAAACCAGCCTCCGTAGGGCATTGGTCCTCCTTATCAGGGATATCGTCGTTATCTGTATCGGGACATCCACCAAACTTAGCCACCCCGGGATCCAATGGACATTGATCCTCCTTGTCCGGAATGTGGTCCCCATCTGTATCGGGACACCCCTGAAACGCCCAAACCCCCGGCACGTCCCGACATAAATCCCGCCGATCCGAAACCCCATCCTTATCTCGGTCCCTCGGAGGACGACGATACGGAATGCCGCTCTTAATCATAAAGTAAAAGTCCAATGTACGGGTCACCTTCTCCCCAAAAATCCATCCTAAGCTATTGGTTCCGACTACAAACGGACCCAGTTTTAGAGCCACCCCCCAGAGCCGCTCCCCTAAATCATTGACCGTGAAGGGTACCCCAATCCCCACATACGGCGTCTCAATCCGAGGATAAATCGTATAAGTACGTGGCGCCCGCAGGTGCTCTATTTTCTTGCCAAAGGGAAATGTCGCCATGCCTCCCAAATACAACGGCCCCGCTATCCGCCAGTCTAAGTTCAGGTTCAGCATCGCAGGCATAATCAGCACAAAGTCCGGATTAGAGTCTGCAATGCCAAACCGCTGACGAAGCGTGTCATTGAAGTGGCGAATCGAAGAAAACTTTATAGGACGGAGATCCCACTCGTGAAGGGCATTACTGAGATTATTCGGCGTTACCTCTATGGCGTTGCTGAGGGGGCCCTTTGCGAAACGCATCCGAGAGCGAATATCCACCACGGCCGCCGCCACCCGAATCAAATACTTCTCCCGGTCTCGCCGCTCTAAGCCCACCTCCCCATCCATGTCATACAAATACTTCTGAAACCGAGGCCGATACTCATATACCACCCCAATATCCCCCCCCAAAGAAAATCGGGTCTGGTGATCAAAAGGCCGTTCTACAATCTTATTGTAAATATCATAGTCCACATTCGCGGCATGACCCCAATAAAAACGGGACCCCCGCTCAATAGCCAAAGAGTCGTCATTGTAAAACTGATAGCGAAACCGATCCTTATCTACATAAAAGTACGCCCCATAAACGCCATGTAGATATTTCAGGGTCAGTCCCGCCTTCAAGAAGTGAGGACCCTGACTAAGCAGAACCCGCGCGTAAGTCAGAGCAATATCGTAGTAGGTTACATACTGAAAACTCAGGTCTTGGCCCTCAATCCAAGTATTCCAATAGGGGGGGTATACCAGCTCTTCGTAAGCGAGCTTAGCCAAGCGGTAGTCTACATTATTAAGGCTAAAGCGGCTCCGCATACGAAGATTGAAGGCAATAGCCGAACGGCGCCCCAACGTAAGCAAAAAGCTCGGCAGAAGGACCTGCTGCTCAAAACGTACCTGCTTAAGGCTGGGATTGAGGTAATCGTCGTCCAAATACACCCGCCGAAAGTCGGAAGTGTCGTCCATTTGACCCTGCAATAAGTCTGTCAGTAATCTTCGTTTAACGCCTACATAATTGTTGGTGAGATTGAGACTGAGGCCCCCGAATAGCAGGTCAAACCGATACCGACTATCCGCGATAAAAGCGGGGTTTACCTGAGCCCCTAATACCCCAGCTGAGATGCCCGTCGCATAGGGATAATATTGCTGGGCCACGCCCAGCCCCAAAAGCAGCCACAGCCATTGACGCATATCCGTGCAAAGGTAAAATACAATGCTCCTATCTCCCCCCTATTCCAAACTTCGTTTTTGATTCCACCTACCCGATAGCCGCCTCAGGAAAAAGCCAACGCAAAAGCTCTCCAAATCCATACGATAAGGCAGTCGTTCCTCCCAAAACAGCAACACTTTCTATAACTTCTGCTCGGAAATTGCGCTCAAACAGCACACAGCTATAATAAACAAAGGCCATGATGAGTCCTATGGCTACTCCTACGGATAGCCAGAAAGCCCAAGCCATCTTTTGAGTAAAAAAGTAGGGCAGGGCCAAGGCGACCACGGCCAAAAGATAAGCAACTCCCGTATACAGAGCGGAGCGCAAGGCAGATACGGAGTCGTTTTGTTTGGCCTGGAGGTAGGCTGCCGAAGCCATGGAGATAGACGCCGCAAACCCCACAATCAGCCCCGCAATGCCTGCCACTAAGGGCCGATGCGACACCCCCAAAAATCCCGCATGCACCCCCGTAACCTCAATAATCGCATCGGACAGGCCCAGCACAATAAACCCCACATACCGCACCCGCGGCTCCGACTGCCCTATGGCCGCCATAAAAGCCTCCTCATGCTTTTCTTCATCCTCTACCAGGGCTAAGAGGGCTTCTCGCTGCGAAGTAGGTAAGCTTTCAGCCAGCCGCTTGTAGGATTCTATCGTCTTATGTTCCCCTCGCTCTAAAAGCTTTATCACAAATGTCGGACCCAAAAGCCAAACTAAAATCTTATACCACCATAACCGAAATCGGCTATAACCCGTCTCTTCCCCCACATAGGCTCGCCAAAAATCATAATGTCGCCGCTCTTCTTCCGCAAAAGCCTGCAAAATCTCTTTTAGAGCCGGAACCCGCACTTGCGCCGCCAGCCAAGAGTAAAAATGCACATTGAAAAGCTCCTCTCGCGCATACCGCCAAGCCTCTATTCGCACTATGCAAAGATAAGCCCTGATTCTGAAAAGCCCCCAACAGCCCACGCGCTTTTATTCTCCCACTTCTGCTCAGATTAGGCTACCTTTGCCTCATGCAGAAGGCGTATATCGTTGCTGCTAAGCGCACACCCACTGGAAGTTTTCATGGGAAGCTGGCGGAAGTGAAAGCCACGGATTTAGGGGCTCTTGCGCTCAAGGCGGCTCTGGAAGAGGCTCGGGTGCCGGCTGAGGCCGTAGAGGAGGTCTATTTTGGGAATGTGCTTTCTGCCCATCTGGGGCAGGCTCCGGCCACCCAAGTGGCGCTTAAAGCAGGGCTTCCCCCGACCGTGCCGGCCACCACCATCAATAAAGTCTGTGCCTCGGGCCTAAAAGCCATTATGCTGGCGGCACAAACGATTGCCTTAGACGAGGCAGACCTGATTGCCGCAGGCGGCATGGAAAGCATGAGCCAAGCGCCCTTTTATTTACCCACGCACCGAAGCGGGCAGAGATTCGGGCATGCGTCCATCGTAGATGCGATTTTACGCGATGGCCTGGAAGATGCTTTTTGCGGGCTGACGATGGGCACTATCACAGAAACTTGCGCATCCACTTACCATTTGAGTCGCGAGATGCAGGATGCCTATGCCATAGCCTCGTATCAAAGGGCCCAGAGGGCCCAAAGAGAGGGGCTCTTCGCTCGGGAGATTGTACCCGTGCAGACCAGTCAAGGCTTAGTAAGCGACGACGAAGAGCCTGGCCGAGCTCGCTTTGAGAAGATACGCACTCTCAAACCCGCCTTCAAACCCGACGGCACCATCACCGCTGCCAATGCTTCCAAAATCAACGACGGCGCTGCTGCGGTCATTGTGGCCAGCGAAAAAGCCCTCCAAACCTACAACCTCCAACCCTTAGCCCGCATCCTAAGCTGGGCCGATGCCGCCCGAGAACCCGAGTGGTTCACCATCGCCCCCACCGATGCCATCCAAAAAGCCCTCCGCAAAGCTAACCTCTCCATAGACCAAATAGATGCTTTTGAAATCAATGAGGCCTTTGCAGCTGTGGCCCTGGCTAATCAAAAACTCTTAGGCATACCACACGAGAAGCTGAATATCTTTGGTGGAGCTGTGGCCTTAGGGCATCCCCTGGGAGCCAGCGGCGCCCGTATCGTAGTCACGCTCCTGAATGTACTTGCGCATATTGGAGGGCGGTATGGCGCCATTGGCATATGTAATGGGGGCGGAGGAGCCTCCGCACTGGTCTTAGAGCGGCTATCGTAGAGAAGATTTGTGTTTAGAAGGGGGATGAGTAAGCTCGCGGGCCTACGGGCCTTCGTAGAAAAATTAGAAGCGCACGGGGAGCTAAGGCGCATTCGTACGTCGGTGAGTCCCATTTTAGAAATTTCGGAGATCACGGACCGGGTGGTGAAGGCGGAAGGGCCGGCGCTTCTTTTTGAGGAGACGGGAACGGCGTTTCCTGTGCTTATCAATGCCTACGGTTCGGAGCGGCGCATGACGCTGGCTCTGGGCCTCTCCATAGATCATAACTCTAACTCTCAAGGGGCATCCTTGCTGGATGCGGTCAGTGCTCGCATAGAAGCCCTTTTTGGGAAGCTCCTTAGCCCAAAGGCATCCCTTTTGGAAAAGCTCCAGATGCTTCCGACATTGGCACAGGTAGCGGGGTACCTCCCTAAGCGCCATCGGGGCAAAGCCCCTTGCCAAGAAGTAGTTTACACGGGCGATGCCGTCAATCTTTACCAGCTTCCCATTCTCCAGTGCTGGCCTGCGGATGGAGGCCGGTACATTACGCTGCCTGTGATCCATACTTACCATCCTCAGACTCGTCAGCGCAATGTAGGCATGTACCGAGTGCAGGTACTGGATGAGAAGACCACGGCTATCCATTGGCAGCTGCATAAGGTGTCGCGGCGGCATTATGAGGCATGGAAGAGTATAGGCCAAAAGATGCCTGTGGCGATAATTTTGGGAGGAGACCCGGTGTATGCGTATGTAGCTACGGCGCCTTTACCGGAAGGGGTAGATGAGTACATTCTGGCGGGTTTTTTGCGGGGTCGGCCCGTGCCCCTCGTCCCCTGCCTCACCCAGCCCATAGAAGTACCCGCAGACGCCGACATCGTGATTGAAGGATATGTAGACCCCAACGAACCCCTCGTTTTAGAAGGGCCTTTTGGAGACCACACCGGCTATTACTCTCTGCCCGATTATTACCCTGCATTTCATGTAACGGCCATCACTCATCGCAAAGACGCTATTTATCCCGCGACCCTCGTAGGGATTCCCCCGCAAGAAGATGCCTGGATCGGGAAAGCCACCGAACGGATATTCCTTACACCGATCCGACTCACGATGATGCCCGAAATCCACGATATGGACCTACCCATCCATGGGGTCTTTCACAACATGGCCATTGTGAGCATTGAGAAAACCTATCCGGGTCAAGGGCTCAAGGTAGCGCATGCTTTGTGGGGAGCTGGTCAGCTCATGCTTACGAAGATTGTGGTGGTGGTGGATAAGTCGGTTTCAGTACATGATTACGAGGCGGTGGCGTGGGCGGCCTGCGCTCATGTGGATTTGCGGACGGATATTGTGTATTCGCAGGGGCCTTTGGACGTGCTGGACCACGCCTGTTCGCAGATGGCCTTCGGGGGGAAGCTGGCCATTGACGCTACGTCCAAGAGCCCCGAAGAGCGCCTTTTCCCACCCCCGCCCTATCCCGAGCCTATACCCAACCTCCTCACTGCTGAATCACTTCGCCCCGATTTCCCAGAAATTCTCCAAGTGAATCTCCGACTCCTTGAGCGGGGCATTCCCATATGGATAGGTAGTTTTAGAAAAACGCAAAAGCACCATGGTCGGCGTCTCGGCGAAAAGTTAGCCCATCACCCGGCTTTTCGGGGAGTTAAGGTGATACTTCTATTGGATGGAGCAATGCCCGTGGATGATCTGGGGGATGTGTTTTGGCGGTTTACCAGCAATGTAGATATGCGGCGGGATACGGTGGTGGTGACAGATGAGGCGGGTTTATTGCACCTAGTGGTGGATGCGTCGGTGAAGAGTTTAGCGCTGGATGATTTTCAGCGGCCCTGGCCAAATGTAACCGTTATGGACGAGGCCACCATCCAAAAGGTAGATGAGAAATGGCCTACTTATGGGCTGGGGCCGCTACTTCCCTCGCCTTCTCGGAAGTATCGTTTGCTCATGCAAGGAGAGGGAGCCGTCCTCTCTGCATCGTAGCTTTGTGCCGTGCGGCCGGTCTTCAATTCAGCTCAGATGCGCCGAGCCGATGAAATCATGCAGATTGAGTACGGCTACCTGAGCATCCTCCTGATGGAAAATGCTGGGCGTCGCACCGCTAAGCGCATTCTCCACTACTATCCTCAGCAGCAGCACTTTATCATTATTGCCGGCTCCGGTAATAATGGCGGGGATGGACTCGTGATTGCCCGCCACCTCTACCGCCACAAGAAGACTCTATTTATTCTCATCACTCGTCCGCCCGAAAAGTTATCGGCTTTGCCCCGCATTCAGTATGATATGCTCCAGCGACTGGGCATACCTGTGCATGTTCTTTCGCCGGATAGCTTACGTTTGCTTTCCGCCTTTGTAGAGCGCAGTCCGGAGAAACCTTTGGTGATAGATGCGCTGGTAGGGCTGGGGCTGGAAAAGGCTCTAAGGGAAAGAGAGGCCGCCCTCATAGAACTTTTGAAGGAGCTGCGGCTACCGGCGGTAGCAGTGGATTTACCCTCAGGGCTAAGTGGAGACACGGGTCAGGTTCTTTCGGAGCCGCTTTCATGCAGTTATACTTTTACCTTTCAGGTGCCGAAGATTTGTCATGTCGTAACGCCGGCGGCGCGCTACTGCGGAAAGGTAGAGGTATTAGATATTGGGATTTACCCTGAGGTGCTGGATCGGATTGGAGCGACGAGTTTTTTGATTGAGGGGCGGCAAGTTCAGAAACTTTTGCCTGAGCGGCCAGCGGAAGCCCACAAAGGGAGTTTTGGGCATGTTTTGGTGGTGGGGGGTTCGGAGGGAAAAGCGGGGGCTCCGGCTTTGGCGACCTTAGCGGCTTTGCGCAGTGGGGCAGGGCTCGCTACGGCCCTCATTCCGGGCAGCTGCGCCCCCGCCTTCCACCGAAAAGTTCTCAGCGGCATGAGCCTCCCCTACGGAGATGCCCACGTCAAATACCTCAACGAAATCTCCGCCCTCTGGGCCACCGCCCACATAGAAGGCAAAAAGGCCCTCGTCATAGGACCAGGTTTAGGAGCTAACGCCGACACTTACGGCTTCCTCAAGGCCTTCCTCCCCCAAACGCAAAATCTCCCTACCGTCTTAGATGCCGATGCGCTCAACCTCTTAGCCAGCTACAAAGACTTAGCCGAAGTCCTTCCTCACACTATCATTCTCACGCCGCATCCGGGGGAAGCGGCTCGTCTTTTAGGGACTACAACGGAACGGATTCAAGCGTATCGGTTAGAGTCCGCCTTGCACTTAGCGCAAAAGTATCAGGCCATTGTGATTTTGAAGGGCGCCTATCCCATCGTGGCCTCCCCCAAAGGTGAAAACTACTTTTTGCCGGTGGCAGAGCCAGCTTTGGCTACCGCTGGCACCGGGGACGTGCTAGCAGGCATGATAGGGGGATTCTTAGCGCAAGGGCTATCTCCCCTATCCGCTGCTATCGTGAGCCTTTACCTGCATTATCGGACCGCTCGCTTAGCCCGAAAAAAGATAGCCCCTCCCGCCTTTACGGCCGCTACCCTACTCCGATACATGGGAATCGCCTACAAGAAGCTCGCCGGAGAGTAAGATACCGCAAGCTCCTTGGAAAGCGCAAATGCACGGGAGGTTTAGGCGAGGTAGCCTTTGCGGTAGAGGGTTTTCAGCGCTCGAGTGGTGAGCTTCAATCGGATTAGGCCTTCCGAACCGGCCCTCGTCACCAAAGGAATACGCTTATATTGCAGATTGATGTCAAAGCGGCGCTTTGTATGGCGGTTAGAATGGGAGACTTTGTAGCCGGTGCGGGGACGCCGTCCCGTAACTTCGCATTGCCGCGCCATGCAGCAAAGGTACAAAATCTCTTCCCCTGAAAGGCCCATCTCCCCCTGCCCTTGGTGCGCTCCGTTTCTGAGAGTCTGATGAATAATCCGGGGGGCGGTGCCCCCTTAGAAGGCTGAGAGTTTAGTCGGAGGAGCCTCTTTTTGGGCTTATACCAATTCAGTCGGTGTTATTTTGTGCGGCGGCGGCCAGCCCGCTGGGCTGGCCGCCGCCAAAACCTCTCTCTTCATTCAGATGGCTTTTAATTGCAAATGGTATTACTCATGGCCTTATGATTCGCAGGAGGAAGCATTCTCTCGGTGGGGGGCTGTTTCGCCGACCTCCCTTAGGGTAAATGGCTTCTCGTGCTTTGTCCGCAGGGAAACCCCCTACCTTTGCGACGTGCGAGTGGGTATTTTCTTTGGGGGTGCGGCCCGAGAACGCGAAGTGTCCTATGCGGGGGGGCGCACCGTGTATGACCTTCTAGACCGGCGACGATTCCTACCTATTCCTCTCTTTTTGGATGCCTATCACCGGCCCGTGCGCCTCAAACCAGAAAAGCTCTATTACGGCATGATCACCGATTTTTTTCCTCCGCCGGAGGATTTGCCCCCCGAGGTGCACTTTCCTCTCTATGCCGAGCAGCTTTATCATCCTAAAAGCAGTGCTTACCTCCGAGCCCTGGGTGAATTAGGCCCCCTCCTTTCTTGGGAGAGCGTGCGAGAATCCATAGATGTGGCGTTTTTAGTTTTGCATGGGCTGGGCGGAGAAGACGGGAGTATTCAGGGGCTTTTGGAGCAGCTGGGAGTGCCTTATGTAGGCACGGGCATTGGCAGCAGTGCCTGGGGCATGGATAAGGCCCGACAACGCTCCTGGCTTGAGGCCCATGGTTTCGCCGTACCCCGATATACGGTACTTCCTCGCCGCCTGCTTTGGGAGAGCCCGCAGGAGATACCCGATCGCCTCTTGAGCGAAGTGGGTCTCCCCTGCGTTATCAAACACCCCCTTCAGGGCTCTACCATCGGCATAGCCTTCTGTCACCGAACTGAAACCCTCTTGGAAGCCTTCACCCAATGCAGCTTCACGTGGCCTGTGCAGAAGCTCGCCCAAACGCTCATCCCCGAGATTTTGGACCTCCAAAAAGGGCTCAGCCTCCCCATCCTCTACCGGGACCGCGAAGGAATCCCCCGAGAAATGATTCACACCTATGCAGATTTGCAAAACTTTTTGCGCAGGCTGCCCGCTCACGGCTGGGTAGAAGCCTGGGATGCTCCCGAGCACCTTCTAGTAGAGCGCTTTCTGGAGGGCGAAGAGTTTTCGGTGATTCTCCTAGAAGCCCCAGATGGCCGCCCAGTGGCTCTACCCCCCACCCACATCCGAAAGGAAAGCGTTCTCTACGACTACCGAGCCAAATACCTTTCCGGCATTAGCTCCAAACGCACACCTTCCCCCGACCTCCCCAATGAACGGATCCAAATGGAAGCCGAACGTTTAGGGCAGGCCGCCAACCTTGAAGTCTATGCCCGCATAGACGGAATCGTAACCCCCGATGGAAACATCTACTTCAACGACCCGAATACGACTTCTGGCATGCTGCCGGCCTCCCTCCTCTTTCATCAGGCGGCTGAGGTCGGCTTCACTCCTGCAAGTTTCTTATCGTATCTCATAGATCGCTCGCTGAATCGGGTGCGGACGGGACCTCTAACGGGTTTTGAACGGCGCTTCCAGCTCCTCCATCGCCCCTTGCCTTCTGAGACTACCGCTCCTAAGGAGCGTATTGCTGTGATTTTTGGCGGCCCCTCCACCGAAAGGCACATCTCCGTAGAAAGCGGCCGAAATGTGTATCAGAAGCTCAGTAGCCAATACACGGTAATACCGCTTTTCTTACGACAGGTGGGAGAAAGGATAGAGCTGTGGGAGCTGCCGCCGCGACTTCTTTTCAAAGACAATGCCGACGATATTGCGGCGCATTTAGGAGTGGAGGAGGTTCCTCCCTCTACGGCTCGCAGCCGAAATCAGCTCACTGCCGTAGAGGCCTATGACCGGGTTTTGACTTACATGGCTACTCCTGTAAGTTGGGAGGAGCTATCTAATCGGGCGGATTTTGTTTTTCTGGCGCTCCACGGGCGGCCGGGCGAAGATGGCACGGTGCAGGCCATCTTAGAGCGACTGGGATTGCCCTATAATGGCAGTAGGCCCGCCGTCTGTGCCCTCCTGATGGATAAGTATGCAACGCACCAGTTTCTGGAAGGGCGGGGTTTTCGGGTGCCCCCCCATGTGCGAGTAACTAAAGCAGAGTGGAAGCAGGATGCAAAAAAAGTTTATCACACTTTGCGGGAAAAGCTGGGGGATTTTCCTTGGATTGGCAAGCCTATGGATGAGGGATGTAGTAATGGGGTTCGGGTTTTGGAGGGGGAGGAGGCGGTTCAGGCCTATCTGGAGGTGATGTTTCGGGAGGGTGAGGCGATACCTGCCTTGTGGCGAGAAAAGCTTTTGATTCAGCCTGGCGAACTCTTTCCTGCGAAGGAGGAAGTACTTATAGAGCGCTACCTGCAGGATCGGCCTGGGGAAAGGTGGATAGAGGTTACGGTGGGGGTCATCACGCATACGCAAGGCAGCGAGGTGCGGTATGAGGTGTTTTTCCCGAGTGAAACGGTAAAGGAGACGGCCATTTTGAGCTTAGAGGAGAAGTTTTTAGCGGGGGTGGGGCAGAATGTAACGCCGGCCCGGCTTTTTCCTCAGGACCCCGCCCAAAACGAAAAGACCCTTCGCCAAGTGCAATCCGAAGTAGAAGCTATTGCCCAAGCCGTAGGTATTCATGGGTATGCGCGAGTGGATGGTTTTGTGCGGGTTATAGAAGCTACGGGGGAAGTGCAGTTTTGGACTCTGGAGATTAATGCTTTGCCGGGTTTGACGCCGGCGACGGTATTCTTCCACCAGGCTGTGCGGGCGGGGTATAAGCCCTTAGATATTTTAGTGCATCTGATTCGGGAGGGCTGGCAAAAGGCCAGACGTTTGGCCTCGGTATGAATGCCTTTTCTCGTAGCGAGGGGTGGCTCATTACGCGCTTGTGGTATCCTCTGGCGCTGACTTGGTTCATGATGTCGGTGGAAGGGCCATTTGTGGTGGCGGTCATAGGTCGGCTTGCGGACCCTGCTTCCAATCTGGCTGCTTTTCAGGTGGCTTTTTCGGTGGCTATGCTGGTGGAGTCGCCGATTATGATGCTTTTGAGTGCGTCGGCCGCTCTGGGGAATAGCCGCCCGCAGTATGAGCAGCTTTTTCGGTTTGCTAGTCTCATGAATGTTCCGCTTTCTTTGCTGATGGTAGTTATTGGGGTGCCGCCTATCTTTGCGAAGCTTAATCAAGTTTTCTGGGGTTTGCCGGTAGAGGTAGCGCAGCTAGTGCAGGGGGCGGTTTGGCTTTTGGTTCCGTGGCCGGCGGCTATTGGGTATCGGCGGCTGTGGCAGGGGATTTTGATTGCCCGGGGGGAATCTAAGCGGGTTACGGCTGGCACGGTGGTGCGTCTGCTCAGTATGGGGCTGTGTGCGTTGGGTCTGCGTCAATTTTCGGGCTGGCCGGGGGCTTGGGTGGGGGCTGCCAGCCTCTCTGCCGGAGTAGTAGCCGAAATGCTCGCCGCTCGCTTCTGGGCACATCCCTACCTCCAAAGTCTCCCCCCAAAGCCTAAGCAGCCCCTCCTCGGCATGACCGGCCTCTGGCGCTTCTACTCCCCCCTCCTCCTCACTTCCGTCATCCATGTAGCCTTGACTCCCTTCCTTACCTTCCTCATGGCCAAGGGCCGAGAAGCCTTACCCAGCTTAGCCGTTTTTCCAGCTGTTAGCAGTACGGTCTTCCTTTTTAGCTGCTTGGGCATAGCCTATCAAGAAGTAGTGATCGTCCTTATGGGCACGCGGCTACGCCGATGGCTCTGGAAGTACGCGCTGGGGATTGCTGTAGGAACTGCCTTAGGGCTTGCCATCATAGCCTGGCCCGACTTCTCTAAGTGGTGGCTAAAACACCTCTATGATCTCCCGCCGACCCTTGCCCCCTTAGCCCAAAAAGGCCTTCTCCTCTCTCTCTTCACGCCTTTTCTGGTTTCCTTGCTGGCTTACTATAAGGGTGCCTTCATTCATGGGGGCCGTACGCGCCTCAATCTCCTCGCCGCTCTCTTAGAAGTGAGCTCCGTCCTCCTTCTGACGAGCATAGGGCTATTTGGCTTGGGGCTTCGGGCGCTGGAAGGGGCCATCTTGGGATTAGTAGGAAGTCGGATGCTCACGCTGGCTTGGGCCAGCTGGGTACAAAAAAACCACCAACAGATCCCCAAAACCCCCACCGTCCCTGACCTCCATACCTAAAATTCCGTAGCTTTGCCTGAGTAGAGGTGGACCCCCTCAGTTCCGTACTTACTTTATGCCTTCTGCTGAGTATCTCTGCCACGTTATCGGGCTATGAGGTGGCATTCTTTAATTTAGGAGATGAACGCCGGGAGGCCTTATTTAGCCAACATGCCGACCGGTTATGGGCCCACTGGCTGAAATTTTTCCACCAAATACCCGAGAAAGTTTTAGCCACCCTCCTCATCGGAAACACCTTTGTCAATATTGGGATCACCCTTCTTATTCTGGACTTGAGCGAAACCTTTGCCTGGCCTTATCAAGAGCTGCTGGGGAGCTTTACAGCTCTCACCCTGATCGTCTTTTTCGGGGAGATTTTACCCAAAGCCGTTGCCCTCTCTATCCCTGAGCTTACCCTGCGACTGGGCACACTCCCTGTCCAAATCCTATTTCTTTTGACCTATCCCCTGGTAATGCTCTTAGAGCGTCTCCGCAAACGTTTAGAAAAAACCATGCCCCTCTCTCACTCTCCGGAGGCCCTCTTAGAGGTTTTGGAAAACCTTCCCCTAGAAGCTCTGCCCAACATAGAGCGCCATACCCTGCGTAATCTGATTCTCCTTCGCACGTTACCGGTAAAGTCATTCATGATCTCCCGCATAGACATGAAGGCTATTCCTATCCATTTCACCTGGGCCGAAGTCAAAGCCACCTTTCAGAAGCTGCCCTACATTCGCATAGCCGTGTATGGGGAGAATTTGGATGATATGCGCGGGGTCTTGTACCTTAAAGACCTTTTACCCTATTGGCAAAACGAGAATCTTGAAAACTGGCAGGGGCTTTTGCGACCTATTCATTTTGTGCCAGAAACTAAAAAAGCCTATGCGGTATTTATGGAGCTGCGGGCCCGTCGGCAACACTTAGCTATTGTCGTGGATGAGTATGGTTCTGTGGCAGGGGTGATTACGCTTCAGCGCCTTCTGGAGATTGTCTTTGGCTATGGAGAAGAGGACCGCAGTCCGGACACCGGTTATGACATTCAGCCTGACGGAAGCATTATTTTTCAGGCGCAGGTACCGCTGGTTTTGGTGCGCTGCCTTTTGGAGCTGCCCGATGACTTCTTTGACCAGCCGGAGGCCCGCCAAGCCGAGAACTTAGCCGACTTTTTGCTTGCACTTACAGGCCAAATCCCAAAAAAAGGTGAGAAAATTCCCTATGAGGACTACATGTTTGAGATTTTGGAGGTTACGGCTTATCGGATTGATCGGGTTCGGGCTTATCGGCTCTTGTCAAAGCCCGACCCTACCCCGTCCGAAGGTTTATCCTAAGTTGACTTTGCCCCCTATGGGGCGGTATGATACGCTGGATTGCCAAGCTTGCCCGGTCAAGTTTGCCTATCCCGCCTACGCTAAGCTCCAGTATGTGCCCAAAGACTCCTGCTGGTTTGATCTGTATTTTCCTGACTTAGATGCGTACTGGCATATTACTGCCCACGACCTGAAAACCCTCCACAAATCCCCCAAAGAAGCCCTCCGAATCTACAACAAACTCATTTACAAGCATGCCATTCGGGCCACCGACATCACGCATAAGCCCCTGGAAGGCCCCAACGGCTGGGGAATGTTCTACGAAATCTATGGGGAAGTGCCGACCCATGCTCTCATTTTTTACACGGATTCGGTGCGATATGCGATTATGATTGCTTCCTACTTCAAAGTGGCGGGGGCTGAAGATTCGCTAATGCCCATTATTCAGCGGATGCGGCAAGAGTTAGAGGCTATTTATCCTTCCATTCAATGGCGACCCGTGGGATTGACACGCACGCCCACCTGTTTTTAGAGGCGTTTGCGGCGGATATAGAGGCGGTTACGCATCGCGCCCAGGCCACCTGCAAAGCCGTACTTCTACCCAACCTGGATGAGACTACCCTTCCCGCCGTCCAAAATCTGATCCAAAAAGCCCCTACCTTTTACTACGGCATGATAGGCCTGCATCCCACGCATGTACGGGCTGACTTTCATCAGCAGCTCCAAATCCTCCAAAGCGCTCTCTCAGACCCCCGCTGGATAGCGATCGGGGAAGTCGGACTGGATGCCTACCATGATGCGGATAGCTTACCTCAACAGCGAGAGGCTCTTTTCATCCAGGCTCAGTGGGCCAAGGAATTGAACCTTCCGCTTTCCATTCACTTTCGCTCTGCCTTAGAGGAAACATTGGAGGTTCTGCGGCCCTTTTTTGGGGAAATCCGGGGGGTTTTTCATTGTTTTACGGGCAGCTGGGATGAGGCTCGTCGGATATTAGATGCGGGTTTTGTGCTGGGGCTGGGTGGAGTTGTTACTTTCCGAAATGCGGTTACCCTGCATGAGACGGTGCGGCGGCTTCCTCCGGGCAGTTTTGTCTTGGAGACGGATAGTCCTTATTTGGCGCCGCATCCGTACCGAGGGCGCCGCAACGAAAGTAGCTACCTTCCGCTCATCGCAAAGGCCATAGCTGAGTTGCGGGGCTCCCCCATAGAAGCTATATGGGAGGAAACCACAGCTACGGCTTGCCAGATTTTCAGATTAAGCCCATAAGAAAATAGGAGGCGGGACCGCATAGGCCCTGCCTCCAGAATGAAGTGTCTTACGTAGGCGTTTTTAGGGGCGAATGAGCTTCAAGCTTTGTTGGAAGCGTCGACCCGCTGTATCGTAGGCTTCTACCGTGAGCAGGTAAGTGCCGGCACTAAGCGTAAGTCCGGGCTGCACCGTAAGGTGATGGATGCCGCTGGTGAGATTTTGGTAGGTGTGCGCATGGACTCGGACACCACTAAGGGTATAAAGCTGGTAAGAAAGCTGTCGTAGCGGAGTACCGGTTTGAACTTCTATGGTAAAGTCGTGGGCGAAGGGATTCGGGTAGGCCCGAATAGCTATAGGTGCTTGCATAGAGGTGGGAAGGGGTAGGCTCGTCGCATAAACGCTGGCTAACTTCCAAACGCCTCGTCCCCAAGTGCCAATAAAGATAGGCCGCTCTGGGTCGGGGTCTAAATACTCCTCCGTCTTGGGGAAGTCGGGATTGGAAACGTCTACTGTGTCTATCCGGAACTTATAGGGCTTCCAAGTGATGGAGGTGACGGGAATGCGTCCGATCGCTTCGCCGGTCATTTCTTCCCAGAGAGAGGCTTGGACATCCATGCATCGCCAGAGCCCCCATTCTGTACCGGCCAGAAGCAAGCGAGAAGAATCCGGATGGAAGAAGAGCGCATAAACAGGCACATCGGGCAGATTGGCCTGAATAGCTGTGAAGGTTGGCCTAGCCGTAGTGGCATTTTGCGAAAGAAAGACATGCTGGGCTCCACTATAGCTGCCTGTAGCTATGGCTACTAGGTCAGGGTTTTTGGGGTGCACCGCGATAGCGCTAATCCAACGGCCATCTATGAGCGAGGCGATGCTGGCCGTGAGGTCCTCCAGACCATTCCCAGGTTGAGTCCTGTTTAAACGCACATCATGCGCATTTTTGAGCCGATAGAGTTTGCCATCAGAGGTGCCTACCCATACCGTGTAGTTACTATCCACGGCAATCGCTGTGGGGATAGAACGAGCGGAATTGACATAGTCTGCATAGGTAGCGCCTCCAGTAGTGAGGTTTGTAACTGGCAGGTTGCTCACTCGATTCCATCGGAATAAGGTGTCAAAAGTAACTGTCCAGATGTATCTGCCGGTAGCCGCAAAAAGGAAGAAGGTATCGGTTCGTTGTTCATTCCGGTCTTTGACTAAACGCTGGAAGCGCTCAGCCAGGGCTATAGGAGGAAATAGAGGCCCAAATAGATGGGGGCGGTCCTGAGAGCTAGCAGCGCAGCCACCACTACTGGGACACCACGCGATATTTTGTTGAGGGTCATCCTTATCATTATAGAAGGCATCCGAGCGGGGCACATTATACACGCTATAGTAGGTATTCCCTCTGGTTTCGCAGAAGCGAACGCGGCCTCCTTCGTAGGAGAAGAACGAGTGGTCGGGTCGGGCCTGGCGAACGACCACCTGCCCTATAATGGAGGTGGCAGGGGAAAAGTCCGTAGAGACTGCATTGATGCGCCGGAAACTGCCCAAGGGGTCTGTGGAATAGCGATTGGTGATTAGTACCGGAGAAGGGCCTGAGGCATAAACATCGCCGTTAGAGGAGACGGCTACAGACAGCACCCGAGTGGCCTGGATGCCTTGGCTGGCATCTTCTATGCGATTCCCCCCCTGGGTAATGCGCACAGGACGACCATCCCCTACCACCAGCAGGTCTCCCCCCTCTAAGAATACCACTACCCGAATAGGAAGCGGTAAGCGCACAATGAACGGGTCCTGATTAGCCGGATTGATACGGCGCCAACCGATGGAAGGCGAAAACTCCCAAAGCTGCGAGCCCCCAATCACAATATGGAGAGGGTCCTGAGGGTCCACCGTTAGCGCAAAAGGACCAGTCCCCCGCCCATTTAGAACTGCAAAAGATGGACTCTCAGGATTGCATAAAAGCGTCCAGGTATTGCCGTTGTCTTGGGTAATCCACACCCCCACTAAATTGCCACTTGTGTTAGCCGTAGCCACGTAGAGCGTCTTGGGGTCCGAAGGAGCTCGAGTAATCACCACATTGCCCCCTGTGAGCTGATTAAGGTCAACGCCCGAAGGCCGCGGTAAGCTACGGGTAAGACTTTGAAAGGTAAGGCCCCCATCCGTAGAGTAGTAAAGGGAATCCGAGGTCGTTACAAAAATCGTCTGATCATCCTCTCCCCAGGCCACGGTGGAGATGCGTTTAGCGAATTTGAAGTTGAGCTGCACAGCCGTGGCAAGGTTATCCGAGCTCACATAAAGCACCTCATGGGTAGCTACGAGGACTTTGCCGTGAGCGGCATCTAAGGCAGTAACCACCGTCCAATCTTTGGGGGAATAGGCATAAGTTAGCGTACTGCCATTCCAGGTCGCAGGGGCGGGGGCAAAGGTGTTTCCTCCATCGGCCGAGACAAAGACCCCCATACCCGGACGGCCTACGAATCCTACTACTCCACCCTTTCGGGTATGAATAGCCCACACGGGGGTCCCAGAAGGATTAGCCAAAACCGCTATACCGGTACTCACATAGAGGCGCGTCCCATCGGTGGCCATGGCTGTTACTGAAGGGCAACGCCAGGTGTCTTCCCCATTTTGGTTGAGATTGAAGCCTGGCACCACGCTCCAGGTGCGCCCACCATCCGTGGAGCGAAACAGCCCTCCATATGCTGAACCTATATAGAGGGTATTGCCTACTCGAAGAGCCGCATGCAGATTGTGCCCCAGATTGTTAGGGCCAACAGGTTCCCACGGAAAGCTCGCTCCTACTTGCACTTGTCGCTGGGGGCTACGCCAACCCAAAACGGTCAGCCCTATAAGCCCTATAGCGATAATGAAGTAACGCATAGCGCAAATATACAGGTTTTTTACCTGGCAAGGCGTTCGGCAGGGAGCCACTGCATAGGCCTATGGAAGTCTGGCGAAAAGCGACCCCAGCTGGGAGGTGCCTTTTCAGTGGGGGGCGGTAAAGCTACATAACGAGCATACCGAAGCGGCTCTATAGGCGGAGGCACTCTCAACCGCTGTCGCAACCAGATGTAATTCTCCCAGGCCGTGCGGTAAGTAGGATGATATTGGAGGCTTTGTTTCCACAAGGCTAAGGCCTCAGCACTATCACCCCGACAAAGGGCAATATACCCCAACTGCTGATAAATCAAGGCCCGCCGCCCAGAGTCTCCCTCCGTAATAAGAAGCTTCTGCCAAGCTCGCACCGCCTGCTCCCACTTCCGCTCTCGCGTAAGCTGTTGCGCCTGACGATACCCGTCCTGACCCCATACCCCAACCCCACTAAAAACCGCAATCCATAGCCCCCTCCAAAAAGTCTCCATCCCTACCCCCCCTCCTTAGCGACGTTTCCCCATCTGCCGAAACCAGCGCGGCATGGCCTGACGCGTCGAACCCGTATGCCCCTTCTTCAGACGACGCTCCCTCAGCTTCCGAATAATGGCCCCCTTATCTACCAGCCGCCGCATAATCATCGTCTGCCCAATCGTAAGAATATTCAGCACCGTATAATACCAGCTCAACGCCGCCGAATAGCTGTTGAGAAAGAGAAAAAATATAACAGGTGTAAGGTAGGGCAGCCATTTCATCCCCGGCGTCGTAGAAGAGCTCTGCGGCGACAAAATCGTATAAACCAGCGTCGTGAGCGCCATCATCAAAGCAAATAAACTCAGATGATCCCCCAATATCGGAATATGAAACCCCCACCGAATAAGATCATCATAAGTGGAAAGGTCCTTCGCCCACAAAAAACTCTGCTGCCTCAGCTCAAACGCCGCCGGAAAAAACGACACCATCGCAAAAAAGAGCGGCATCTGCAGCAAAAGCGGAATGCATCCACTTAAAGGATTGACCCCCAGCTCGCGATATAATAGCGACTTCTCTACCATGAGCTTATTGGGGTCGTCCTTATACTTTTCATCTAAGGCCCTCACCTCAGGAAGCTCATTGATAACCTGCATGCGCGCCCCTGCTAAATAACTCTGCCAAGTGAGCGGCGATAATAATATCTTCACCAAAAGCGCTAATATCGCAATAATGATCCCATACGACGGAATGTATTTTTCCAGCACCTGAAAAACAGGAATGATAAAGCCCGTATTGATATATCGGATGAAACTCCACCCTAAGTTGAGCTGCTTTTCATAGTCCCAGCCGTACTCCCGAAGGTACGTATAGCGCAGCGGCCCTAAGTATAGGGCTTCCTTGGCTACTCCATCTTCAATGGGGAGTTGCAGCATAAGATCGTACTTGGGAAGCTCCCTCTCAGAGAAAGGTAAGCTGGTTAGTGTTACCGCTCCATACCCCAAATCACTTCTAAAAAGCTGGGCAAAAAAATGCCCCTTCACCGACACCCAAAAGATATTCCCCTGAAAGGTCTTCTCTTCCTTCTCCTCCTCGTCGGGCCGAAGGTAATCTACATCCTCCCCCTGACGATAGTATAGGGCCGTATAGGGCCGCATGAGCTCAACAGAACGTTCCGTCTGCGGCGTCTGTATAAATAGATGATGGACCAAATAAGGATTACGGAGGCGATTCTTGAGATTTTGAAAGCGAATCTCTCGCTCTATGTGATAATCCTTAGGGAAAAACCGATACACCACTTGAATAAAAGTATCCGGAGCCAAACTCAACCGAAAAACCGCACTATCAGGGCCTCTCTCTATGGAGCTTTGGGGAAGATGAACCACCTCAAAGGAAAGCTTATGCAGAGGGATTAGATAGCGCCCTTCGGCAAAAGTCAGCTCACTCTTTTGCCGATGATCCCAGAGTACCACAGGATTGCCAAAGCCATCTTTGTAGTTTGTCAAGCTATAACGCATTAAGGCCGCCCCTTTCGTACTCAAGATAGCCCTGTAGTTAGCGGTCTGAACCACATAAAACTTTTCCTCCCCTCCCAAAAAACGTCCATAGGGACCTATGTCCAAAGTGTCGGCAGCCTTTGGGCTTTCCGGTGAAACGTTTTTAGCAGAATCCACTTGGGTGGGGGATGCTTGGGGCGAGGAGGTAGGCTGAGCCGACTGGGCTAGCCACAGCGTCCAGAGAAACATGAGGATTGTGATTAGGAAGATTCCAATCCAGCCTTCGCGAGACACAGCGGCAAAGATAGCGGGTATGTATCTTTGGGTATGGAGGTATCCTGGCGGGAAGGCATCGTATGGATAGTCTCAGAAACCTACGAGGGACCAGCAGACCTGATGAATTTCTTTATAGAGCGAGGGAAGCTCCCCCCTCATGAAGTAGCGGCTCATCCCCTTTTGGAAGCCCTTCTGCCTCTTTTGGAGCGGCTTCCTTTGGAAGAGCGCATGGAGGTGCTGCTTTTTTTAGCGCACTTACTTTGGCTCAAGACCAAGGCGCTTTTACCTACCCTCCCCTCTCCGGAGGACCCTTCTGCGGAAGCCAAACCGCCCTCCGCCCCAGAAAATCCCCTTTCCCCTACCCTCCTCCAAACCTGGGAAGCCATCATCCAACAAAATCTATACCGTCTCTCGCGGCCCCCCACCAACGATATTACCCCCCTCCCCTTGCTCAAACCCATCACCCAAATGGACCTTTTGCGCACGTACCTTGCCCTCCAAGCCGCCTACGAAAATCGCCAGCGCCGCTACCAAGTCCAGCTCCCCCCTCTTTCCCTTGAGACCGTCGCCCAGGACCTGCAAACCTACTTCAGCCAAACCCCACAGACTACCCTTTCAGCCCTCTTCTCGTCCCTCCCCCCAAATGCCCTCTACTGGGCCATGGCGTTTTTCGTGATTTTGAGCTGGATTCAAGAAGAACGTCTCCACTACAAGCCCATCACCCTGTGGGAAGGCCACCTCACCTGGATAGACCAACCAAGGTAACAACCTTACCAACTTTGCCTCATGCGAAACCTTTGGCACCTCCTCAGCCTTTTAGTCCTGGTCTGGGGTCAGGCCTTAGAGAGCCCCAATAGTTATGTAGCCCTGGTCGTAGGGGGGTGCCTGCCCTCAGGCCCAAGTGCCTCTAAAGGCCTACTATATCCCACTAGCGGCTACCTGCAGAACGGCGCCGCTCTCGGCCTCCATCTTACCACCTTCATCATGCCCTACCTCAGCCTCAACCTCCGTCTCAGCCAAAACTTCCTCCCCATGAACACCAAAGCCTTAGAAAAAAGGTACGCTCTCTTTCCCACCGCCGTCGCCATCCCCAAAACCCCCACCGTCTCCCATACCCTCATCGGCTTTGGCGCAGGAACCGGCTTACGTTTAGACTTCGTGTCATTTTATATACCTATCCAGTTTGCCATGGGCATTTACAATGCCCCCACCATAGAAGGCATCCAAAGCGCCACCAAAACCTGGGTCCAAGAAAAGCACAGCGCCTTTCAAGTAGGCTTCTCTACGGGCCTGGTGATAAACTTCTCGGTATTAGACCGCGTCCCTGTAGGCCTCTCCTTACTCTATGCATCCCTTCGGTCTGGCGAAGAGACTTTTGAACGAAAACGCTACGACAAAGGCACCTTAGATGCAACTTTCATCTACAGAGCTCCTATCCGCACTGACCTTACCGAAGTGGGCATCTTGATTGGATACGAGTTTTGATACGACTCAGCGCTAGCCCGCCTCTCCTGAGTAAACCCCGATAATACCCCCAAGGTTCATCACCAAAGGGGGCATTTTGTCTGAATACGAGTTTGATACGACGCAGTCCAGCCCGCCTCCCTAAGCAAAATCCGATAGAAGCCCCAAGTGTCATTTAGGTTTTTTAGGAGTTTTTCGGTACAAGGAGCTATAGGCCACAGGCAGGAGCCAGAGGTTGAAGAAGGCTCCTGCCATTAGGCCTCCGATGACTACGGTGGCGAGCGGCCGTTGAACCTCGGCCCCCGCCTGCATGGAAAAGGCCATCGGCACAAACCCCACCACCGCCAAAAGCATCGTCACCAGGATAGGCCGAACCCGCTCCCGTAAAGCGTAGGCTAAGTGCCGATGCAAAATCACCGGAGAACCGCTAGTAGTCTGGATCCGATTCAGGAGGACGGTGCCGTTGAGGGTGGCCAACCCCAGCACGCTTAAGAGCCCGATGGCCGCCGACAAACTAAAAGGCAAACCCCGCAGCCATAAAGCCACCATCCCTCCCGCTGGCGCAGACATGGAGACCACCAGCACCAGCCCCACCGCCCCCCAGCGCCTAAGCGTCAAGTACATGAGCATCGCCACAGTTAGAAGCGTCAAAGGCCCAATCCATAAGAGCCGCATCCGCGCTTCCTGATAGTTTTGCCACTGGCCGCCATAGCGAATAAAATACCCCGGCGGCAAGGCCAAACGACGCACCCGAGCTTGAATCTCCTCCACCACCTCCAAAGCGCCTCGCCCCCGCACATTGATCCCTAAGATATAGGCACGTTCTCCTTCCGCATGGGGGATCTCATTATAGCTGGGTACGAGGCGCACTTCTGCAATGCTGGAAAGCGGCACATAACCTCCCTGCGCCGTAGGAATGGGAAGCGCTTCCAATCCAGCCAAAGAGGACGAGACATCTAATCGCAAGGCGGTGGGGATGCGTCGCTCCCCCTCATACACCTCCCGCAAAGGAAGCCCTATCCGAAAAGCCTGCACTCGCCGTTGCGCTTCTGCTAAATCTACCCCGTACGCTGTTAAGAGTTCGGGACGCCAGCGCACTTCTACCGCCGTCGCCCCAAAAAAAAGCGGCCGAGACAAATCCGCTACCCCCGCCACCCCCTCACACATCTGCGCAAGCCGCTCCCCATACAAAGTGAGCGTATCTAAGTTCGGCCCTAAAAGCTTAATCACGATATCCGTGCGCGCCCCCGCCAAAAGCTCATTAAATCGCATCTGTATCGGCTGCTGCACCCCAATAAAAATCCCCGGATAATGGGCTACCACCAGCACCTTGAGGGAATCTGCCAACTGCGCCCGATCCAAAGGCGCCTCCGGCCGAATATGAACAATAAGGTCCGCACTTTCCACAAACATCGGGTCCATCGGAATCTCCGAAGTACCTATCTTAGCCACTACCTGCGAAAACGCCCAGCCCATCTTCTCCAAGAGCAGCCGACTGATATGCTGGGTATACGCTATGGTCTCTGAAAGAGCACTCCCAAGCGGCAGCCGCGTCTCCACCGCAAAATCGCCTTCATTCAGCTCGGGCAAAAACACAGTCTCCGAAACCCTCAGCAAATACCCCCCCAAAGCCACCCATAACCCCCACCCTAAAAGAGGCCAATAAGGCCGACGCACACTATACCTATACACCTTCCAAGCCGCCTCCCGAAGGATGTCAAAAAACCTCTCACTAAGCGACGGAACCCACCCCACAGAAGCCCGCAAAAAACGCGCCGAAAGCCAAGGCACCAACGTAAGCGACAATATCAGCGCCCCCAAAAGCGCATAAATCATCGTCAGCACCATCGGACGAAACATCTTTCCCTCCACACCCCGCAGAAATAAAAGCGGCACATACACCGACAAAACCACCAGCTCCCCAAATAAACTCGCCTGCCGAATCTGAATAGACGCTTTCTCCGTAGCAGCGCGCCGCTCCTCTTCTATCAGAAGCCGACTCAGAACCGCCTCCACCAAAATCACACTTCCATCCACAATGAGCCCAAAGTCAATCGCGCCCAAGCTCATGAGATTGGCCGACTCCCCCGAAAAGTACAGCCCCGCCAGCGCAAAAAACATAGACAATGGAATCACCAGCCCCACAATAAGCCCTGCTCGCCAGCTCCCTAAGAGTATCGTCAAAAGCGCTATAACTATAAGCCCCGCCTCTATGAGGTTGGTAGAGGCCGTATGTAAGACCCGCCGAACCAAATTCTCTCGGTCTAAGAATGGCACGATGCGAATTCCGTAGGGCAGTTGGGGCTCTAATCGTCGCAGTTCTGCTTTAAGGCGATCTACGACCTGGGCGGTATTCTCGCCTTTCCGAATCAGCACAATCCCCCCTACTACTTCTCCCAGGGTGTCTTTGACCAGAGCACCGTATCGGGGCAGATGCCCCTCCTCTACTCGGGCTATGTCTCGTACCAGGAGGGGCCGTCCTTTATACACCCCCACTACGCTATGTAAAATGTCCGCTGGGCCCCGCCACAGACCATCCACGCGCAAAGCAATCGTCTGCGCCTGCTTCTCAATGTACCCCACCCCCACCAGCTGATTAGACTGCAAAAGCGCCCGCTCTAAATCCACAAGCGTAAGACCATATCGGCTCAGTGCCGCTAACTCCACCACAATCTCCCACCGCCGCACATATCCCCCAAAGCTACTCACATCCGCTACTCCCAGCACTTGCAGGAGAAATCGCCGAATAGTCCAATCCTGAACGGCTCGCAGCTCCGTAAGAGAGACCGGCACCTGCGGCACAAGATAGTACTGATAGGCTTCGCTAAGCCCCGTACTGAGTGGCCCCAGCTCAGGCTGAACCCCCGGCGGCAGCTGCCCAGAAACAGCCATGAGCCGCTCCAAGATCGCACTCCGCGCCCGAGTCAAATCCATCTCCTCCTCAAACACCAACGTAATCAACGACAAACCCGTCCGAGATATGGACCGCCACTCCACCCGCTGGGGCAATGTCGCTAGCGCCTGCTCCAATGGACGCGTCACCAAAAGCTCCACCTCACTCGCCGAATACCCCGGCGCATACGCATACACCTGCACCTGATTATTCGTAATATCCGGCACCGCATCCACCAGCAAATGACTCGCCCCATAAATACTAAACCCCAAAAAAATCGCCAGCACCAGCCCCGTAAATAACGACGACCGAATACTAAGCCTCAAAAGCGCCTCCCACACCGCCCCAAAAGTAAAGACCCCCGCCCATCCCGTAAAAAATCCCCTGCCCACTCATCGCCTCTACACAGCAGAAAAGAACCGAAACGGGAGAAGTCTGCCTCCAAGTAGGCCTTAGCTTATACTGGTTTCTTCACCTAATACCCTTTGCAATCAAAAACCCTCTGAATAAAGAGAGATGTTTTGGCCGCTCCGCCCCTCGGGGCGGAGCGGCGGGCCCACAAAATACCACCGACTCGTATTAAGTAAGGCTTGAGATGTCTTTCGCTTGGCTTATAAGACTAAGGTTGGGTTATGGACTCCACGACGCCATCGGCTAAAACGCCCTCCTCATCTTCGCGCTCGGCGCCAAAAAGGGTTTCCGAGTCTGCCTCTTCCAGAAAAAACTCGCCGAAAAAGGCCTACCCAATTTTACCGCATCTTTGCCTGCATGAAGCTTGTCGTGGCGGGCACTATGGCTCTGGATACGATTGAGACCCCTTATGGCCGGGCTGAGCGCATTGTAGGGGGGGCCGCTACTTACATCGCCCTTGCTGCCGCCTCCCTTACCCAAACCGTCGGCATCGTCTCCATCATCGGCACCGACTTTCCCACCGAAATGCTCACAGAGTTAGAAAAGCGCGGCATAGACCTGCAGGGCGTGGTTCGCCACCTCTCTAAGCCTTCCTTTTTCTGGGCAGGTCGCTACAAAGCCGACATGCAGAGCCGCGACACCTTAGAGACCCAGCTCAATGTCCTCACCGAGTTTCCCGACACCATCCCCCCTGCTTACCGTTTTGCCCCCTTCCTCCTGCTGGGTAACTTAGACCCCGTCCTCCAACTGCGCATCTACCAGCAGATGAACCCCCGCCCCCAAATCGTCATGCTGGATACGATGAACTACTGGATTCAAAACCGCCGGGATGCCTTAGAAGAAGCGCTCTCCATCGCCACCATCGTCTCTATCAACGATGAGGAGGCCCGCGAGCTGGTCGGCCATTACTCCCTGCGCCGATGCGCCCGCGTAATCCTGGATAAAGGCCCCCACTACCTTCTCATCAAAAAAGGTGAAAATGGCTCCCTCCTCTTCACAAAAGAAGGCGAGATCTTCTTTTTTCCTGCTTATCCCTTGGAGGATATTTTTGACCCTACAGGCGCAGGAGATACTTTTGCAGGGGGCATTATGGGCTATTTGGCCCAAGTCGGCCGCCTCACCCTCCAAACCCTCCAAGAAGCTATTATCCACGGCACCGTCCTCGCCAGCCTCTGCGTAGAACGTTTCGGCCCCACCGCCCTCTTAGAAGCCACCCCAGCTGAAATCCAAGCCCGCAAAAAGGCCCTCATCCGCATGAGCCATTTCATGGCCCTCTCGTAAAACCAACCTCCTGCCCATATTCCCCAGCCCATCCACCTGCCGCCTCCTACGCCTATGCCCCCCTACAAACTGGGCTGTGCCGTAAACTCTCTCCTTCTTGAGACGAAAGTTATACCATTTGCAATCAAAAACCTTCTAAATGAAGAGAGATGTTTTGGCGGCGGCCAGCCCTGCGGGCTGGCCGCCGCCCGCCGAAGGCGGGCGGCGGCCCCACAAAATACCACCAACTCGCACTCAGAAACTCTATGCGAGAGGGACGTGTTTTAGCTCACAACAGCAGGCTCACCCACGCCGCAGAAAGGATGGCCGCTAAGGAACCGCCCAGTACAGCCCGCAGGCCTAAGCTGGCCAATTCCCCGCGCCGCTGCGGAATAAGACTCCCAATACCCCCCAGCTGAATAGCAATAGAGCTGAAATTCGCAAACCCACACAGCGCATAGGTAGAAAGTACCCGCGCTTTTTCGGAGAGGGGCAACGTAGGAATCTGGGTATAAGCGATAAACTCATTCAAGACGACCTTTTGGCCAAGGAGGGCGCCCACCGCCAGACTTTCCTCCCAGCTAACCCCCATAAGAAAAGCAATAGGACGAAAAATCCATCCCAGTATCCATTGCAGAGAGAGGCCCGCGTAAAGCCCTTGGGAAGTTTGTTGAATCCAGCTATTGAGGTGGAAGAGGTCGCCAAGTTTGAGAAGGAGGTCATTCAGAAGGGCCAAGACGGCAATAAACGCGAGGAGCATAGCCGCGATATTGGCGGCGAGGCGCAGGCCATCGGCAGCGCCTTGGGCCAGGGCTTCAATGAGGTTGGCCGCGCGCTCCGTAGGAGGCAGCCGCAAAGGCCGGCGCGCCGCCTCAGGATCGGTCTCTGGAACTAGCAGCTTGGTAAAAACGAGCGCAGCCGGCGCATTCATGATGGAAGCCGTCATAAGGTGGAGAGCAAACTTCTGCTGAGCTACGGGGTCATTCCCTCCTAAAAAGCCCACATACGCAGCCAAGACACCCCCAGCCATGGTGGCCATACCCCCCGTCATCACCGCCAAAAGCTCCGAACGCGACATCTGAGAAAGAAAGGGCCTAATCAGCAGCGGCGCCTCCGTCTGACCCAAAAAAATATTAGAGGCCACGCATAAACTCTCAGGCCCAGAAGTACCCAGCGATCGCCGCATCACCCACGCCACACCTTGAACCACCCGCTGAAGAATCCCTAAGTAGTACAGCCCCGCCGTCAAAGCCGCAAAAAATATCACCGTCGGCAAAACCTGAAGTACAAATATGTAGCCAAAAGTAGAGCTATATTCCGGCCTAACAAGATTTCCAAAGAGAAAGAGAGAGCCCTGATGACTATAGCTGAGCGTCTTTACAAAAGCTCGGCTGAGAAATTCAAACACCTTTCGGACATATTCTACTTTTAGGACGAGGAGGCCGAAGGCTACTTGGAGGAGGAGGCCTCCCAGTACGACCCGAGCCATGAAGGGGCGGCGCCGTTCGGCTAAAAGGTAAGCCATTAGGAGAAAAACGGGGATACCAAGAAGAGCCTGCATGCGGGGTTTAAGACTTATTGAGGCGCTGGATGATATCTCGGAGCTGAGCTGCCAGCTCGTAGTTCTCTTTCTGGATGGCCTCGTCCATGAGCTTAGAGAGGAGTGTCACGAGTTCTTGTTTGCGCTCGGGAGGAAGGAGAGTGAGTTTTTCTAAAAGGCCCTCCAGGGAAGGAGGACCGCCTTTGAGAAGCATGTCTATGAACTGCTGGAGAATGGCGGGGGGACGAGAGGAGGTTGCTGGGCCTGTGGCGCCCTTAGGCCCCGAAGGCTCTGGCTCTTCTTGGTCTTCTTCCACAGGGACGCCCGCTATCTCTAAAAGGTGCTCTTCGCAATAGATGGGCGCTTGGGTTTTGAGAGCAATAGCCACGCCGTCGCTGGGACGACAATCTATTTCTAAGACTTGTCCAGCAGCTGATTCTAAAAGCAAATAGGCAAAAAAGGTGTTATCTTCCAGCTTATGGATATTTAGCTCCAAGACTTTAGCATCGAGGGCATGGATGATGCTGACTAAGAGGTCATGGGTCAAAGGGCGTCGAAAGGTATATCGCTCCAACTCCATGGAAATGGCCTGAGCTTCGGCCTGCGCAATGATGATCTTCAAACGACGATGGCCCTTTTTCTCGTCTAAAATAAGGGCAAAGGCAGCCTCGGACCCATAAAGGTCTCGCTGGACACCCACCACTTCCATTTCCACTCGGCCCATCGCATTCAAAGGTACAAAGAGAGGCAGGTCTTACAGAGCCGCCCCCTTGGGGACAGCCCAAAGATAACCCACTTCCTGATAAAAAGGAGTCGGCCCATGATGAACCTCCCCCTTAACCTCGTAATCCGCCTCCGCTAATAAGCCCTTTATTTCTCCGAGGGTATCGTGGAACTCAATCCACAAAGTAGGTTTATAGCGTTGAAGGGTCTGCCTGGCACCTTTCAGAGCTTCCACTTCAGCACCTTCAATGTCCATTTTGATCCAACTTAGCCTCGGTAGGGCCAATGCCTCCACCAGATTATCTATGGAGGTGGCTAAGGTATCTCCCCGCTTAGTATCGCTCACTTTAGAAAGGAAAGAAGATATCTCTTTGTCCGAAACTTCCTCAACAAAAATCACCGTGCCTTCTCGCCAAGCGGCCAATCGTAGAGGAATAACATGAGAAATCTTATTTTTAGCTAGATTTTGAATCAGTAATCGGTAGTTTTTGCTATTCGGCTCCCACGCAAAAATAATCCCCCCTGGTAAGACTCTATTCTGATAAAGAATAGTCCAATATCCCCGATGCGCCCCTATGTCAAAACCTATCTGTCCTGAACCCATACCATCCAGCCAGTGGGCAGGATGTTCCGAAGGATGGGTAAAGTAAATCCACGTTATCCCAACTGCATCCATCCATATCCTCAGTGTGCGATCATAATAATGTCTTTCTCCCAAGTCAATGGGAAAAGCTGTCCAATGTAAGTGCTGCTTTCTCGAGAGTATATAGCTAACAAAGTCTCGTTTCGTAGCGGAGGGATGAGAGAGTTTGTAGAGGAATTTGTGAATTTGCCACACTATAGCATTGATCCAGAGTGCTAAGGTATCCCCTATCGTTTCCCCCCGAAAGCGCAAAAGCCAGAACATAACCGCAAAAGTAAATGGATAGAGTTTTTCGTGCCCTATGAACAGACGAGGTAGGCCTTAGGAGACAGGGGCTTGGGGAACAGCCCAGAGATGCCCATACTCCCTAAACTGGCCCGAAGAAAGATGGATCTCACCTTTGATTTGATAGTTCGCTTCTGCAAGAAGAGCTTTGACTTCCTGAAGCGTACCATGAAACTCAAGCCATAATGTGGGCCTATACCTAAGAAGGGTCTTCATGGCCCCCTTGAGCGCTTCTACTTCGGCCCCCTCAATATCTATCTTTATCCAGTCTAACCTGGGCAGGCCCAATGAATCTACTAACTTATCTACCGAGGTAGCCAAAATACGTCCTTTCTTATCCTCTTTTGTCTTCACAATGAAAGATTTTATATCCAAGTCAGATACTTCCTCAAAATCGAGCAGGGCACTTTCGCGCCAGGCAGCCAGACGAAGGGGGATAACGTTACATATATTATTTTTAGCGATGTTTTGAATCATTTTTTGATAGTTTTTTGGATAAGGTTCCCACGCAATGATGATACCTTCTGGTAAAACTCTCTTATGATAGAATATTGACCAGTAACCTCGATGGGCGCCTATGTCAAAACCTATTTGGCCTGCACAGAGGCTATTCAGCCATTCGGAGGGATGATCAGAAAGATGGGCAAAATAAAACCAGATAATCCCAACAGCATCCATCCATACTCTCAGCGTGTTGTCATAATAGTGATTTTCACTAATATCTATGGGAAATTTAGTCCAGTGGCGATGTGGCTTTTCTGAATGTATGTACCTGACAAATTCCTGTTTAGTAGAATTGGGGTGAGTGATTTTGTAAAAGAGCTTCTGAATTTGCCACACGATGGCATTGATCCAGAGTGCTAAGGTGTCCCATATCGTTTCCCCCCGAAAGCGCAAAAGCCAGAACATAGCCGCAAAAGTAGCTTTTGCAAAACTTTGGCGGGTGTGGTGGGTGGCTCTCTGGTGGATAGTGTATGGGTACTTCCTTTGGCGCTGGCGGCCCAGGGAGGCTCGCGAGGAAGCGCCCGCTCCAAAAGAAGCTACGGAAGGCTATTTCCATGCAGAGAATTCTGCGGGGCGGACCCTATCGGTTTCTATACTCATTCCTGTGCGAAACGAGGCCGGAGGCTTGTCTCGGCTCTTAGAGACGTTGGAGAAAGAGTCTTTTCCGATTTTAGAAGTGCTAATAATAGACGATCATAGCACAGATGGGACGGCGCAGGTGATTGAAGCGTGGCGGAGTCGGATGCATTTTCCAATGTACTATTTAGAGAATGCGGGCATAGGCAAGAAGGCGGCGCTTTTGACGGGTTTGCGGGCGGCTCGGGGAGAGATCATCGTGACGTTGGATGCGGATACGGTGCCGGAGAGAGGGGCTTTGGAGAGGCTGGTGCGGCCCTTTCGCAGTGCGGCTGTGCAGATGAGTGCGGCCTATGTGCGATTTTGGGATGGGGCTGCCTATGGTCAGGGAGACTTTTGGCGGCAGTTTCTTTTAGCGTTTCAGGCGCTGGAAATGGCGGGTATTTTAGCTTTGACGGCAGGCAGTTGGCAGCGAGGCGAGCCCCTCACGGTCAATGGTGCTTTTTTAGCTTACAGGCGAGAAACGTTTGAGGCGGTAGGGGGTTGGGGCTCCGCTCCTCATCCGGGCGGTGACGATGAATTTCTCATGCGGCGCATCTATCAACGTTATGGAGCAGCAGCGCTGGTCTTTTCGGGCGCAGTGGCAGAAACCCGTCCGGCCCTCAGCTGGAGCGAATTCTGGCATCAGCGGCGCCGCTGGCTCAGCAAAGAGCGCTATGCCCCCCTCTCCCGCACCCAAGCCGGCCTTCTCCTATTGGGCCTGACCCACCTGCTTTTCTGGGGACTCCTCTTCTCCTCTCCCACCTGGGCCATAGCCCATCTGATAGTAACCGGCCTCTTCCAGGCCAGCATAATAGAAGCCGGAAGACGGGCTATGAAACTACCAGCGACTTTATGGGCTTGGTATGGACTCGCCCAGTTGGGGTACCCCGTATATGTCGTAGCCTTGGGGATTCTCCTATGGAAGAGGGAGTTCCAATGGCGCGGCAGAAAGTATAAAACCAGATAGCCAGCACTTCCCCCAACCATCCCTCCCCCGTCGTCCGAAGGAAAAATGCCTTTCGGAGGCCCCCCTTTGTAGGGCTTGATTGAGAAGATTGCCTTATATTTGGAGCATGAACAAGTTTTTTCTGGTGTGGGGGCTGATAGCGGTGGGGGTTCGGGATTGTAATCGTACGCAGACGTCGTCGCCTTCTCCTACGAGGTCTGCCAAAGACTTGTATGTGCGTATTGAACGTACGCCCTGTTATGGGCGCTGCCCGATTGATAAAGTGGAGGCTTTTGGGGATGGAAGGGTACGTTATGTTGGAGAAAGATTCGTGCCACGCTTGGGTACCTATACACGCCAGTTATCTGCACAGGAGCTGAGTAAGTTAGAGTCCATTCTCCGCGAAAGTGCTTTTGAAAAGTACGACACCCTATATGATAATCCCGGAATTTCGGACCTCCCCAGTCTGATTCTCACCTACCGGCTGGATGGCCGAGAAAAGCGCATCACCTGTCGGACGGGGTGTCCTCCGGATTTGCCAGGAAAGATAGAACGCCTACGCACCTTCTTAGCAGAAGAGGGGAGCTTCCAAATGGAAAAAGGCCCAGAAACCGAAGAGAACCTCCAAGACTTGCAGGACTAAGATGCGATACTTCCTCTTTATAGTTTTTCTGTTGGGGGGATGTAGTTGGTTTCGGGACCCCCGGGCGAACTGCAACCACCCGAAGCATGAGGAATATCTGCGGCAGCAGCAGGCTTCTCGTTTAGCGAAGGAAACCCGTTCGTACCAGAAGACCGGTAAAACGGCTCGCCGCGCCCCTAAGAGCTGCCCTAATCCATAGGGACGCCGCTCCTGCTTTCGTATTTTTGCCCAGATGAGAAAATTGGGGGCTCTTCTCTTATGGATTTTTTCGGTCTATGCGCAGCCATCCAGTGGTACCGATCGGCTCATAGCCCTTATCCAGAGGGCCGAGGAGGCCGCCCCCAAAGAAGTACGGGCTATCGTGGAGGAAGCATTACCGCTGGCTCGGGCCGCTTGTCAGGAAGCCCCACGAGATACCCCTTGTCAAAAGTACTTCCCACAAGTCCTGGACCTTTATGCGTATGTCCTGTACTTTGAGCAAAAGTTAGACTCTGCCCTCGTTTATTCCGACTCTGCCTTTCGGCTTTTGGAAAAGAATGGATATATCCGGGAAGCGGCTGGGGTTTTAGGTAACTTAGCCTATTATTATCACCAGAAAGGCCAGATTACTCAAGCTATTGACGCGCATTACAAAGTATGGGACCGGGCTGCTGCGCTCCAAGATACTAAGCTGCTCTTCTACACCATGAACAACATTGCGGCGGTTTTTCATGAGATTGGCCTTCAGGATAGCGCTATTCGTTTTTACTTGCGGGCGCTTCATTACGCAGAGGCGCTGAAAGACCCCAACCTTGTAGGCACCGTGCTGAATAATTTGGCCCGCATTTACTATGATCAGCGGCTCTATCGGGAGGCGCTGCGCTATGGTCAGATGTCTGTGGAACTTCGTCTGCGCAACAGAGACACCATAGGAGCAGCCACGAGCTTATCTAACTTAGGCGCTTACTACGAGGAGTTAGGCCAGACCGACTCCGCTTTGGCGCTCCTTCATCAGGCTCTTGCTCTCGCTCGCCAAAGCCGGAGCGCCAATGTGCAAGCCTTAGCCCTCTCTAACCTCGCCCGCATCTACATGCATAGAAAAGAATGGGATAAAGCCTACACCTATCTTTCGGACCTTCTCCAGCTACGGGCCCAGGCCCCCGAAGCCGAACGTTTCCGAGCCTATGTGAGCTTCATGCACTTTTATGAGAAACAGGCTGAGCATACCTCTAACCCTACCCTACTATACCTCCAAGCTCTCCAATGGAACCAGAAAGCCGCCCCCCTCCTCCCCTTCATAAAGGAGATAGATGCCCTTCGTAACTACTACGTGATTCTCTACAAAGTATATTCTGGCCTCCAAAATCATGCTAAGGCCTTAGAGGCCTACAAAACTTATATCTCGTACCGGGACAGCCTATCCAATCGCAAGGCTCAGCAAAGGGCGATTGAGTCGCGCTACTTATATGAGTGGCAGCAGCGGGAAAAAGCGCTCTTTCAGGAGCGCCTCCAAGAAGAAGAGCGCCGCAAACGTCTCCAAATTGCCCTCCTTTTTGCGGGCCTTTTAGCCTTAGGGGCCATTATAGCTGCATGGTTCTTCCAAAAACTCTATCGCCAAACTCAAATCCAGCGCGACATCATTAGCCAGCAAAAGCAAAAAATAGAAGAAGCCTACCATATCATTCAAGAGCAGCACGACGAGCTCCGCCGAAGCCTCCGCTATGCCCAGCGCATTCAAAAGGCCCTTTTGCCCTCTGAAGAAGTTCTACGCGCCCTTCCCTACCCTTCGGCCTTGTGGTACCAGCCCCAACAGGAAGTGGGCGGCGATTTCTACTGGGTACGTTTCACCAAAGAACCCCAAGAATACCTGCTGGTCTTGGGAGACGGCACAGGACATGGGGTGCCCGGCGGTTTTATGACGGTTCTCGGTACCTCTCTCCTGGAAAGCATCTGGGAAGAAGGTGTAACCGACTTGAAAAGCGTTGCAGCTGCCCTCAGCCATAAACTTGCCCTTTATTTGCATTCCGACGAAGGTAGCGGCGTAAAAGATGGCATAGAAGCCCTTTTTATGCTGATTCGCCCGCATCACAACCGCCTAAAATATGTCAATGCCGGCGGAAGTGTGCGCGGCTTTTACCTCAGCCATCACCAGATAGTAGAGCTGCCCAAGTCTGGACCCGGCCTGGGACATGACATCTTAGGCACGGCCCAAGCCTGGGAAGAGCAAGAGATAGAGTTAGGAAAGGGCGGACGCTTGGTCCTTTTCTCAGATGGGCTGCGCGATCAGTTAGGAGAAAATGGACGCAAGTGGCCACTCAAACAGCTTAGGGAACTCGTTTTAGAGACGGCGACCTTACCACCCGACCAAGCCTTGACTCACTTAAAAACCGAATGGTCTCTCCACAAAGGGCGAATGCCTCAGGTAGATGATGTAACGATATGGATAATAGACCTGTAAAAATCTCGGCGCAGGGCGGAATATGTGCGTATTTTGTTGGCATTTTGGATAGGTGGGGGCATAGTTCTTATACTATTTCCTGGCACAGACTTTCTTTTTAGGCGGTACCAGCCCTCAGCGCACCCGCTCTGTGGGGCGGGGGCGCTCAAAATGTCCCTCTTACCATCCCCCCACTCCCTACACCCTCTCCCCCCTTCTCAAGGGGGGGAGAGGGTCGGGGTGAGGGGGGATCATACACCCATGTGCCGTGCCCCTTCGGGGCCCTCCTCGTGACCTTATACCATTTCCTGACACAGACTTTCTTTTTAGGCGGTACCAGCCCTCAGC
>Ga0308395_1000343_pt1 | contig 38225 bp, 33 predicted proteins | sample Hotspr20SampleP4_FD_202097 | JGI IMG/M metagenome (GOLD analysis project Ga0308395, IMG submission 202097) | Hot spring phototrophic mat microbial communities from Mushroom Spring, Yellowstone National Park, Wyoming, United States - 20050930_P4 ... | reverse complement strand
TACGATACAGTGTGAGGCTATTGTTCATTTCTTCCTTCCTACGGCTGGTTATGTGTGGGAACATAAGTTTGCCATAGAAGGAAGAATGCCGATAGCCTTCTCTTATTAAGATTTGTCAGTCAATCAGATTACGGAGGTTAAAATGAGTTTTTTAACATTCAACGACATGCTCCGCCGTACGGCATGGCGCCTGCCGGAACATCCCTTCCTGTACTGGAGCGACCGCAATCGTTCAATTACCTATGCGCAAGGTGAGCAGCTCAGCGATGCGGTTGCCGGTGGACTGGCAAACCTTGGGGTGAAGAAGGGTGACCGCGTCGGAATTTTTGCCCATAATGGACTGGATTATGTCATGGCCATGTTTGGCGCCTGGAAATTAGGCGCTGTGTCGGACCATATCAACGTTCTGCAAGCCCAAAATCTGGCATGGTTCGTTCAGGATTCGACACCAACCGTTTTGATCTACACCGGCGACCTGCATGAAGTGGTTGAACGCAACCGCCCGCAGATGCCCTCCATCCGTCATTACATCTGCCTGGATGGGGAACGTCCCGGTTCACTGGACTGGAATGCGATGGTTGCCGCCGAACTGAAACCGCCGGCAGTCAAAGTAGATGGTGAAGATGCGGCGCATCTTTCCTATACCTCCGGTTCTTCCGGCAAACCCAAGGGCGCCATTCTCGCTCACGGATACACTGCACGCGCAACCCACTGCATCGCCGAGCGGTTGCAATTGACCAGAGAGGATGTTTCCTTTGGACCGACCTCGCTGGCCAGTTCCTATCATCTGGTGGCCAATTTACTACCCGGGATTCACCGTGGCGTATTTATTGGTGTGCGTACCCGTTGGGATCCCGAAACTGCGTGGAACGAAATGGAACAGCGCGGCGTTACTTTTATGGTCGCGAACCCATTGCTGCTGAACGACTTGCTGCTGCACTGTCGTAAGATGGGCCGCAAGCCGGCTGCGCTGCGCTTTGTGGTTTCGGGCGGCGCGCCGGTACCCCCCGAATTGAAAATGGCCTATCAGGAGGAACTGGGGGCTCCACTGGTCGAATCCTATGGACAATCCGAGCTGGGTGGTTTTGTCGCCCTGGGTTACCCGCGCCCCGAACAGGGCGAAAAATTCAAGGCCATTGGCCCGGAACTGCCCGATCGCGAAGTGCGAATAGCCGATGAACAGGATAACGAGGTACCGATTGGAACACCGGGAGAGATTCTTATCCGCGGCGGGGTAATGATTGGATACCACAACCTGCCGGAAAAGACCGCCGAAGCCTTGCGTAACGGCTGGCTGCACACCGGCGATATGGGCGTGATGGATGAGGACGGTTATATCCGCCTGGTGGGACGCTGGAGCGAACGCATCATCATGCACGGCAGGGTCATCTTCCCCCGCCCGCTGGAAGAAGCCCTGCTGCGCCACCCAGCCGTGCGTTACGCCTGTGTCATCGCCAAAAAAGATGCGACAGCCGGGCAGGTACCCAAAGCCGTGGTTGAACTGTACCCTGAGGCGGTTACAACCCCGCAGGAATTGATGGAGCACTGCTCTGCCATTTTGGGAGATGAAAATACCCTTCGTTCGATTGAAATCATCGCCCAAATGCCGATGACCCCCACCGGCAAAATTGGGCGGGCCGATTTGCAGGCGCGAGAAGACCAATCCTCTTGAGAATGGGTGAGTAATTTGACCACCCTTGCTGGAGGGACTTTCAGCAGGGGTTGGATTATAATTTGCTCAGGAGGTACACTGTGACTACTGACCGCCTGACCCGTCTGATTGCACTGATGAATGCTGCCAGTCTGGACGCTGTAGCGCTCAACCCCAGCCCATCTCTGGTTTATTTAACCGGCCTGCACTTTCATTTGAGCGAACGTCCCACCACCCTGATCATTGCTCCTCCCCACCCGCCCCTTTTGATTTTGCCGGAACTGGAAGCAGAAAAAGCGCGCCAATCTAAAATTCCCCTCACCTTGATTCCCTTTGGGGATAACCCCGCCGATTGGGAAAAATCCTTTCAGGAAGCTGCCCAAATCTGTCGGTTACAGGGGAAAGTGATTGGGGTAGAACCGACCCGCTTTCGCTTCCTGGAATGGCAGTTCATTAACAGCTCGGCGCGGGATGTACGGCTGGTCTCGGCTGAGCCGGCCTTGAGTGTCTTGCGCCTGCGTAAGGATGAGCAGGAGCTGGCTGCCATGCGCCGCGCCGTGCTGATTGCCGAGCAGGCTTTTGAACAAACCCTTCCGCTGATTAAAGCGGGCATCACCGAGCGGGAACTGGCCGCCGAACTGACCGTTGCATTACTTCGCTGCGGTTCCGCACCCGAGCTGCCCTTTTCTCCCATTGTGGCATTTGCTGCCAACAGTGCCAATCCACATGCCGTACCGGGTGATACCCCCCTGAAACCCGGCGAACTGGTGCTGTTTGATTGGGGCGCTGCATACGAGGATTACTTTTCCGACATCACCCGTACCCTGGCGCTGGGTGAGCCAGACGAAGAACTGCGCCAAATCTACAAGGTGGTGCTGCAGGCCAATCAGCAGGGACGCCTGGCCGGTAAACCGGGCTTACCGGCCGGCGCAATTGACCGGGCTGCCCGTCAGGTGATTGAGCAGGCTGGCTACGGCACATATTTCATTCACCGCACCGGGCATGGACTGGGTATGGAAAGTCACGAGCCGCCTTATCTGTATGCCGAAAACCCGCTTTCGCTCGAAAATGGCATGGTCTATACGGTTGAGCCGGGTATTTATCTGCAGGGCAAAGGCGGAGTGCGGATTGAAGATGACATGGTTGTAACCCCTGATGGTTGTGAGTCCCTCACCACCTTACCACGAGAATTGCTGATTTTGTAATCAACCATGAACGATCCTCAACTCATGTCAGGTGCTGAACCATTCTTTTTCCCCGCCGGTGAAACCGGATGTTTGCTGGTGCATGGACTGACCGGAACCCCCAAGGAAATGCGCTGGATGGGGGAATTCCTGGTTGAGCAGGGTATCACGGTGCTGGGTATCCGCCTGAGCGGGCACGCCACCACCCCCGCCAGCCTGGAACGCACTCGCTGGCACGACTGGCTGGCCAGTTTGGAAGATGGTTTTCATCTGCTGCGCCATTCCTGTACAAAAATCTTTATCAGTGGTATCTCGCTGGGGGGTGCGCTCAGTCTGTACGCAGCATCTTATTTGCCGGTTGAGGGAGTCATCTCAATTTCTGCGCCTTATGAGTTGCCACCCGATTGGCGGTTGAACTTCATTCGCTTATTCCGCTATGTTCAACCGCGCGTACCCAAAGGCAGCCCTGACTGGCGCAACCCGCAGGCTGCCGTTGATCACCTTGAATATCCCTACTATCCAACCGCTTCGATTGCCGAATTGCGCGATTTGCTGGCAGAACTCCGCCAGGTACTGCCTCAGGTCAAGCGGCCGGTTTTGATCATCCACTCCCGCGCCGACCGCGGCGTGCTGCCCTCCAATGCCGAAAAAATCTTCACTGCACTCGGCAGCTCTGCCAAAGAAATCCTGTGGGTTGAAAACAGCGGGCATGTGGTGGTACGCGAGCCGGATCGTCACCTGGTTTTTGAACGCGCCTTGCAGTTCATTCAGCACTATTCTGAGTCACGATAAAATTTCAGGAGCAAATCTTTGACACTGGAAATCCTTACTTTCTCCCTAGGACCGTTGGACAACAACACCTATTTGCTGGTGGACACAACCACCAACGAAGCCGTCATCATTGACCCCACCTTTGACAGCCAGCAGGTTCTTCAAGTGATTCTGGAACGCAAGTTACACCTGACCCAGGTCTGGCTCACCCACGCCCACTTCGATCACATAGCCGGTGCAAAACTGTTTTCTCAGCTTAGTTCACCGCCGCTGCCGATTGGCATTCACCGCGATGATCTGGAACTTTACCTGACCGGCGGTGGGGCGGGCATGTTTGGCATTCAAATGCCGGAAATGCCGCAGCCGAGCCTGTTTTTTGAGCACGGCCAAATTTTACGGGTGGGAGAGGAAGAGGTAGAAGTACGCCACACCCCCGGTCACAGCCGCGGACATGTGATTTTTTACGCCCCGCAGGCCAATGCCGCCATTGTTGGCGATTTGATTTTCCAAAATGGGGTTGGCCGCACCGATTTGCCCGGCGGCAGCAGCACCCAATTACTGAAGTCCATTTACCAGCAGGTGCTCACACTCCCGCCGGAAACCCGTCTGCTGCCCGGTCATGGTGAAGAAACGACAGTTCAGGATGAAGCCGACAATAACCCGTATTTGAATTAGACAAACCCTCTTCAGGATTTCAAAGTGAGAAATGACGTTGCCTGGATTGAAAAAAATCAACATTGGCTTTTCCCTTTTGCCTACCTATTTAGTCGAATCATTCTTTACCTTGCCTTAATCCCCACCAGTTATTATGGTTTTGGTGACCTGCCGGTTTATTACAATTGGACAACCTTGCGGGGTTGGCCTTATTTTAACCATTGGGTAGAATATCCACCCTTGTTTCCTTTTACTAGCGAAATCATTTTTATATTGAGTAACGGTGAAGTTTTTTTATATGATTTTATTCTTTGTGTCATCATTGCTTTAGCGGGATCTGGAACGATTTTCGTATTTCAAAAAATCGCTCACCAAATGTATCAAGAAACGGTTGCTCACTGGAGAACAGTGCTTTTTTTTAGCATTTTATTGATGTTGCCATATACATGGTGGTATGCTGAGCTGATTACAGTTTTCTTGATGATCTTGAGTGTATGGTGGGGTATTTCCAAAAGAGAAACGCTCGCTGGGCTCGGAATCGCTGCCGGTATTTTATCAAAATGGTTTCCTGTTTTTATTCTTCCTGCCTTATTTCGATTTTATTCAAAAAAACAATTCGTCAAAGTTTGTCTTATCGCTGCAACCATTGTAATCCTCACATTCACAACATTATACGTACTATCTCCCCAAATGACTTTAGCCTCCTTGCGAGCTCAACCAAACCGCAGCTCTTGGCAAACCTTATGGGCATTGTTGGATGGCAACCTGACCACGGGAGCATTTTTGACCATTGAAGACAGACTACATCCTGAAGTTGCAGGGATTCCACGCGGTAATCCCCCTGTTATCTCTCCCAATTTAACTCTACTGGTCTTTGCTGGAATCGGTATTTGGTTTTTAATAAAGAGAAATCAATTCGATACCATCTCTGTGATTGCTTTCTTGGGAATAACCTGGTCCCTGTTTCTGCTCTGGTCGCCTGGCTGGAGTCCTCAATGGATTCTATATCTTTTGCCCTTAATTCTCTTAAGCTTCCCCATTTCCAGAGCATATTTGGTTTTAATAGCGTTAATCGGTTTGACAATTTTTGAATGGCCACTGATGCTGATGCGTCAAATCTTCTTAAGTTTGTGGATTATCGTCCCGTTGCGCATGGGTCTGTTAGCCCTCCTGATCAGTTTATGGCTTCCACAGATAATCTCCGCCAAAAAAGAATAATCTACATACCCCATCCATATTTGCTCTTGTGGATACCCATCTGGATAGGCATTGGTTTGCGTATCTATGGTCTATCTTCAAATTCTATCTGGTACGACGAGGCATTAACTGTTTTTTTAACAAGACAGTCCCTGATGAAGATGGTTTCACTGTTAACCACAGAACTCAATCCTCCCCTCTGGGAAATTCTTGAATGGTGGATTGTTCGTATCTTCACACCATCCGAAATTAGCTATCGGATATTATCTTTAATCTCAGGAATTTTCACGGTAGTTGTTGCCCAAAGATTGCTCTCCCATTTTCAGGTTAACTACACAAAACAATTTTTAGCGGTATGCATCCTTTCGATTTCACCTTACCAACTATGGATGGCACAGGACGCCAGAGTATACGCACTGATGAGTTGTCTATACCTGCTTGGATTTTGGTTCATCATCCAACAAAAGTGGCTCGGCGCACTGGCGTGTTTTGGTTTATTGTTTTATTCAAACAGCGCTGCCGTTTTTTGCGTTATATCTCTGGTTGCTATTGGTATATTAATTTATCCCGATAAGTGGCGCAGAATGGTTTACATTGGGTGCGCGTCATTCGGATTATTTATTCCTTGGTTTGCAGCTTCTTTTGGGAATAATCTTTCAGGGAGCTATTTTTCGGGTTACAACATTCCCCCAGTCAATGCTCAAAGAGTACTTGAACAAGTGAATTACATTTTTTTGACTCCATCAATATCAAACCCCCTGGTCAGCACATTACTGAGGTTAATCCACACATCGGTTTTGGTGGTATTTTTTGTTTTCCTTGTCGTGTTTCTTGTGAACACCTTTTTTAGACGGGAAGACAATCAACATGAATTTGTAAAGAATAGCTTGGCGCCTCTATTGATTTTAAGCTTATTTCCCTTAATTATGATCATAATAGCGGCATGGTTTTACCGAAATGGGCATCTCATCCTTTACCGCTCTTTCAGTCCACTTGCTGTTCCCCTCGTGATATTGATCGCAGTATATTCAAATCTTAAGTCCAAATTTTCCTCTGTAATTCTAATCGTTTTGTTGATTGTCAACCTAAGTTATCATTTCGTATGGACTGTACAGGAAAAAGGAGGTTACCTGCAAGAAACCATTCAAAAGCTGTCTATGATTGATCAGCCCTCTACCATCATTTTCCATGCAACGGCAAACTCTCTTTTACCCTTTCAGTATTATCTGAGCGGCGCAACGCACTATTTATTGGATGCCGACCTGCCTGCATGGTTCCTGGTGCAGCCTTTGCAGCAAGCCTTCGATATAAAGAAAATTTCTCCCCGGCAAGTCCCAGCCGGCTCTTTTTGGATTATATGGGCAAAAGATGCTCATTTGCCACCTTTTGTTGAAGAAGAGATGAATGAATTAACCAACAAGTGCCAGTTGATGTGCAAAATATCATATCCCCAAGCAGCAGCCATAGACATTTACTATTGCTCACCATAGGTCAACTTTATGAAAAAACTAGATATATTCTATACACTCTTTCTTATTGTATTATCAGGTTATTTTCGTTTTACAAACCTCGCTCAAAACCCGGGGATATATAATGATGAAGGCACATTGCTTAATATTTCAAACAACTTGCATAAAGGAAGTTTAGAATATCTCGGCATCCAGGGCTCCTGGTTGTTGGCCGGTAGAATGCCCGTCTTCCCATGGCTTCTATCTTCGAGTTACAACTTTTTTGAACCGAGCTTGTTGGTCTTGAGGGGATTTACGGCACTAAGCAGCATTATATCCGTAGTATTGCTCTTCTGGTTCCTCAAAAGTCTATCCGATAAGAATTTACTTTTCATAAAATACCTTTCTCCTCTGGTATTGGCGCTGCATCCAAAATTCGTCTTATTTAATCGAATCGGATTTGGATACAATTTGCTGATTCCAATCACTATTCTAATCACTTGGTTTTTCTGGTCATATTTGCAGTCTAAAAATAAACATTGGATATTTTTTGCCTCTATTTTTGTTGGCATTGGAGTCCTGATTGAGCTGGCCTATATTGCCTTTGTAGTATTTCTTGCCATCCTGATCCTTCTTTTTGATCCAAGAAAGCTCTTTTTCGTAATTGTCATTTCGTTGACTCCACTGTTTTTGTACTTTTTGATTTCTCTTTTTCTTTTTGGATCCCCCTTTTTATTTGACTGGCAAACAACTTTCGAAAGGGGAACATCCCATTCCCTCTTTCTACAAATTGCCACTATGTTAGTAACCACTATCGTTTCTTTTACTTTTGCGGATACATCTCTACTTATTGGATTGCTTGGTAGCTTGGCTATTCCAAACAGGAAACTTGCAATAATAGGATTTTTCGGAATTATTGTTCCCACACTTGTAATTAATCGGACATTTTCCACAATTAATCAGAGTTTTTATTATTTTTTACCTTACCTTCCTTTCGTTGCAATCGGGATTTCGAGTGTTATTCATAAGATGATTGAGTGGATTCTAAAATTTTCCAACGAGCTTTGCGATGCCTATGTTTTCCAAGTATTACGAAAAAACCAAAGCGTAAAATGGAGAACTTTTATTTTCTCATTGATACTGATAATTACAATCCTTGGTCCAGCCGTTATATTGGTTCTTGATTTAGATACACAAGCGAGGCATAAATTTCGGACATCCTTTGATCATCTACTAATTGACATAAGCGAATTTTCTAAAATTATAGATTTCGTAAATACAGTAACCAAACCAATGGATACGATCATTGCTTCACCGGCAATAGCCTGGGCGATTCAAGCTAACACAACGGACTATCAAATCTCGATTGCAGTCAACGAGCAACCCACTATCCATTTTCCAAATGGAATTCCAAAAGAGAGAATGCGTTTTCAAACAGATATTGAAAATGCACGTTATGTAATAATTGACTCAATTACGCGAAGTTGGGAGGATGAACAGATCCCAGGCATTTACGAGTGGATTCAACAAATCGAAACACAATGGATACCTGTATTTAAAACAACTTCACTTGTTGTATATCAAAACCCCCAACTTCTAACAAAATGAACACATTCCCTCTAATTTCATAAGTGTTCAATCTAACAAATTAATCTAAAAAGCATTCGTTTCTTGCTTCAATTCTTTTTTGTTAAGATTTAGTAATTTTAGATACATTTATAAACCAAGCATTGATTTCTCTGTTATCATTGAGCCAATTATTAACCAAAACTTCTTTTGCAACTTAACGAGCCGCTTATGTCCAACTCCTCCCGAACCTTAATAATCGTCCTTATTGGCATTCTTTTCCTTTGTCTGTGCCTTTGTGCCGGGCTGGTGTTTGCCGGAGCGCTGGGTTTTTTGATAACCGGTTCCTCCAGCAGCAGCGACGACACCTCGCCCGTCTTTCAGTTCACCCCTCCTTTCAACGACTGGCAGCCGATTCCTACCCTGCCTGTCGTTGAGCCTCCTGGCCTGCCGTTGGCTACCCCTTCCAATGTTCCGGCAAGCGATGGTGCGTATGAAACCCTGCAAAGTCTCCAAAAGGCCTTGGTGCCGGTGAACGACCCTCGGGAACTGGCTCAACGGCTTGGCGGCAAAGGTCGAATTCCAGAAACCGTGCCGTTTAGCGGACCCTTTCAGGTAGGTGACCGCAAAAAGTTTTGGGTAACCAATGTGGATACCACCGAGAATTTTCAGGTGGAAGCCGTTTTGCGCTATGTCACGGATAACGCCTATTTCTGGATTGAAGACGGCGTTTCTTTCAATCAATCCGCACTGCGTCGGCTGGCTGAAACCTTCAACAATCAAATTGTACCAACCAACCGCGAATTTTTCGGCATGGAGTGGAACCCCGGTGTTGATAACGATCCGCGCTTGTTCATTCTCTACACCCGCGGGGCCGGGCGTAACATCGCCGGCTACTTTTCCTCCGCCGATTCCGTTCATCCACTGGCGCATCAATATTCCAACGCTCACGAGATGTTTATTCTCAGCGCGGACAATGCCGGGCTGGATGAAGAATTCACCTACGGCGTACTGGCGCATGAATTCCAGCACATGATTCACTGGTACCGCGACCGGAATGAGGAAACCTGGCTCAACGAGGGCTTTTCCGAACTGGCTGCTTTTCTCAACGGCTACGATCCGGGGGGTTTTGACTACATCTTCTCGCTCAACCCCGATCACCAGTTGAACGACTGGCCAATCGACTCCAGCGCCACGACTCCTTATTACGGCGCATCCTTCCTGTTCGTAACCTATTTCTTAGAACGATTTGGTGAAGAGGCAACCAAATCGCTTGTTGCCCACCCCGATAACGGTCTGGATAGTATGGATACTGTCCTTGCCGGCCTGAACGAAATAGACCCCCTCACAGGCCAACTCATCCAGGCCGATGATGTCTTTGTAGATTGGACACTGACCAACTACCTAAACGACCCGCGCATCGGTGACGGGCGCTTTACTTATACCCGCTACCGCAGCGCCCCAGCGGTTAACGATACCGAAGTATTCACCAGCTGCGATGGACGAAGTCAGACTCGCAGCGTCCGCCAGTACGGGGCAGATTACATCAAATTCAATTGTCAGGGGAGTTTTACCCTGGAATTTCAAGGCAACAGTGAGGTAGGCGTTTTGCCACTCGGGGCATTTTCGGGAGAATACGCATTCTGGTCGAACAAAGGCGACGAATCGGACATGACCCTCACCCGCGAGTTCGACTTCACCAACACCAGCGCGCCAATTCAGATGACTTACCGCACGTGGTACGATCTCGAAGAAGATTACGACTACCTGTATCTGGTTGCTTCAGAGGACGATGGTAAAAACTGGCAGATCCTGAACACGCCGTCCTGTACAACTGAAAACCCCTCCGGCAACAGCTACGGCTGCGGTTACAACGGCAAGACCAATGGCTATATTCAGGAAGTGGTAGACCTCTCCCGTTTTGCGGGCAAGAAAGTACTGCTGCGCTTCGAATATGTGACCGATGCCGCCGTCAATGGTGAAGGGCTTCTCTTGGATGATGTCTCCATCGCGGCAATTAACTATTTCACCGATTTTGAAACCGATGATGGCGGCTGGCAAGCCGACGGTTTTGTTCGCATTCAAAACCGGCTGCCGCAGACTTTCCGCTTATCCCTCATCTATCTCGGTTCAAATCCACGCGTGGAATACCTGACCCTGGATGCTGCCTCATCGCTTCGGCATACCGTACAACTGGCAGATCCTGGCGAGCCAGTTGTGCTGGTGGTCAGCGGGACAACCCGCTTCACCCGCCAGCCGGCTGCTTACACCTTCAGCGCCCAGCGTTAATCAGCAAAGAGGGGCTGCCCGAACCCAAAGCAGCCCCTCTTGTTTTGTGTTACCCTTCAACCTACTCCAGCTTAATCCGCGCCTGACGCAGGCGGTTCAATTCTTCTTCCAATTCCTTGCGCCGTTGTTCTGCTGCCAGGCGCACTTCCCCGCTGATTCGGTCAATGGTTTCGCCGATCTGCTGCTGAAATTGTTTCCCCGAGGCTGGCGCAAACAGCAATGCCAGCGTTCCGCCGACCAATCCGCCAATCAATACGCCAACAAAAAAACTAGCCAGACGACGCATCGTTTCCTCCTTACTTACGCCCATATGCTTAATCCGCTTTGATTATAACTGGAATTTTTGCTTTCTCAAATGCGCTTTGCCAGATTCAACCGTAAAAACAAAAAAGGAGCAGCCGCTGAAACCCAAAATCCAATCAAGGTATACCGCAGAAAACGGAAACCGTAGCCGAGCATTTCTGGCTCACGGGGAAAGAGCGCGCTCAGCCCGGCATACAATATCAGCACACCGGCCATTCCCAGCAGGAAGCGTACCACCAATTGAGTTGGGCTTCCTTTGACACTCATCAAACCGCCGCTGCGCAGCATCAAGATGACACCGGTGATTAAACCCAGCCAGGTACCACCTACCGTAAAAAAAGGTGCGAGAGTGAGAGAGTTGATGGGTTCATCAGGCGCTGCCAGTAAAGCAGTCTGCCCCCATTCCGGCGGCAACGACCAGCGGCTGACAGCCAGCAATACCAGAAATCCAGACAATAAAATCAGCAATGAACTCGCCAGGGCCACAGTCAACTGCCGGCTGGGGTTTAGATTGCTGAACCAGTGAATGACCCTGTTTTCCACCTGAAGATAGGCCACCAGCAGAAGTCCACCCACTCCCCAGCCAACCAAAACATCACTGGGAAAATGCACCCCCAGCAGCAATCGTGAGAAACCGATCAGCAGGATCACCAAAACCATCAACCAGCGTAACCAGGCTTTGCGAATCTTCACCGCCGCCAATCCCCACAAACTGGCAGCATTTTGGGCATGGCCGGAAGGCATTCCAAAAGAAGTTTCACTGCTAAAAGCGCGCACATTCGTATCAACCCAGTAGGGACGCGGGGAATGGAATGCCAGTTTCAAAATAGAATTGAAAAGATTACTGAAAATCAACAGTACCCCAATCCGCAAACCCAACCCGGAATCTACACACCAGTAAAGAAGCGGAATAACCAACAAGTAAAACTCTTCATTCCCCAAAAAAGTGATCCCCTTAAAAATTGGGGCCAAAGCACCAAACCCGCCTTGCAGGTTTTGAATAAAATCAAGTTCACTTAGAAGAAATGGATCCATCTTATCATCCCTGCAATGAAGTGATTGACTTGTTCATACACCCAACATTGAACCCTGCCATTGACGGCTAAAGCAAAAGTATTGTACACTAAAATTATGTTCAATCCTTCAAAACGCTGGTGGGATCTTTTATCGGTATCCCTCTTCCTGGCCGCGTTGATTACCGTTACCTACCGGTTAGCAGATACCCGCTGGACCGACAATCTGGAGATTGTGATTGGGCTGGCATTGATTGGCGCAATCATCGGGCTGGCGTTGGGATACAGCCGATTCAGCCCTCAAACTGCTGGCCTTTTTGGCTTCCTGTTTACCCTCTTCTTCATCACCTGGCAATTGGGGGAACTAACCCCCAGCAATTACATCTGGCTGGAACGGTTGTGGCTGTTGGGTGACCGCATGTGGCAGAATCTGGTTCTTTTTCTGCGTAACCAGCCGCTGAACGACTCAATTTTATTCCTTGCCAACATGGCCCTGCTGTTCTGGCTGGTGGGCATTTCCACCGGCTACCAGCTGACCCGTTATGGTAAGCCCTGGCAGGGTTTGGTTGTGCTGGGAATCGCGCTGGTAGTGATTGACCTTTACCACCCGCCGCTTGCCCAAAGCGGGGTCGCCACCGCCATTTTTGCCGTTCTGGCTTTGCTCCTCTTCACCCGCATGAATTACCTCAAAAATGCCCGCCAGTGGGAAGAAGAAGAGGTCGGTGTGGATACCGACACCGGATTTAACTTGATGCGCAGCAGTTTAATCATCCTTGTGCTGCTGGTTATTTTTGCCTGGAATGCTCCGCGTATCGTCCGCGCAGTTGTCCCAAACAGCCCCGAGCGCCAGCAGATGATTCAATCCTTGCAATCCCTGCGGGAACGGTTCCAAAATGTTACCAATCCATTAAGGGGTTCGGTTGCTGTACTGGATGAATATTATGCCGATGAGTATGCCCTTGGCACCGGCAGCCAGCTGACGGATGCCACCGTTTTTACCGTTCAAGCCAGTATCACCCAGCGAATAGGGGTGCCCTACTACTGGCGCATCCGCAGTTATGACTATTACGACAATGGCCGTTGGGAAAGCACAGTAACCAATCAGCAATCCCTGCGCGTTGGTTCACCTCCCCTCGATTATCCGCAGTACAGCCGGCGCTTCAATGTGCGCTTCGACTTCCGCCCTGTCCGCAATTTGAGCATGGTCTATGTGCCGGGATTGCCGGTCGGGCTCAACCGCAATGTTTTGCTGGTTTACGACGGTTCAGAACCCGGCAAGGTTGAAGATGTGATTACCGTGCTTGCCGATCCCGATATCCCCCCCGGCAGCACCTATCAGGTGACTTCCTCGATTGCCTCCCCCACAATTGCCGCCCTGCGGGAAGCTGGCCAGGATTACCCTCAATGGGTAGTAGACCGCTACCTTCAATTACCGGATGACCTGCCCCAAAGTATTCGCGACCTTGCCGCCGAGATCACAGCCGGCCTGGAAACCCCTTATGACAAGGCCGCTGCCATCACACAATGGCTTAGGGACAATATCGCCTATTCCGCAACTATCCCAAACCCGCCAACCGGCAGAGACCCGGTTGAGTGGGTATTATTTGAGCATAAACAAGCCTTTTGTAATTACTACGCCTCGGCAGAAGTGTTAATGCTGCGCTCGTTGGGAATACCCAGCCGCTGGGTCATCGGTTATGCTCAGGGATTTCTCGACGAAGAAGAAGACTTTTACTGGGTGCGCGATTTAGACCGCCACGCCTGGCCGGAGGTTTTCTTCCCCGGCATCGGCTGGATTGAGTTTGAACCAACCGCTTTCCAATCCCCCATTGAGCGGCCCAGTGGGGCAGGCACAGAAGACCGCACCCCATTTCCCCAGCCCAACCCCAATCAGCCGCAATTACTGGATGAATTTGAGGAAGCCACGCGTTTTGACGAAAATCAAGCCTCAGGTCCGGTAAATTTACAAACCACACCGCTGGTCAGCGCTACGCTGATCATCCTGGGTTTGCTGATTGCAGGAATTGTTATCTTTCTGGTCGCAGCCAACGGACGCAGACGCCGCTGGTTCCCTCAGCAAAGTTTTCCGGCATTTTTAGAAACCAGCCTGCGAAAACGCGGTTGGCGCATCCCGCGGTGGCTGGAACAATGGTCGTACTACACTCAACTGGCACCCGTTCAGCGCGCTTTTTACAGCATTCACTGGCTGTGCCATTTGTTCAAAATCCCCATCACCCCCGCCCAGACCCCTGCGGAACAAATTCAAACGCTCATTAACCACCTGCCGGAAAGCGAAACCTCTGCTCTTCAGCTTTTGCAAGAATACCAGAAAATTGCTTACAGTCCTTATCCAGCCGATACAGCCGTTGCTCAACAATCTGCCCGGCTGATCTGGAAACTGGCATTTCAAAATCGCAGTAAAATGATTCTGGCGAAATTAGGGGGGAAACCCCTTGAAAGCAACGCTTAAATTCCCATTCAGGAAGTAATAAAAATTGAGTGATCACAAATCTGCTTTGCAGGGTGATCAGCTGGCAACCAATCTGGAAAAGTTGAGATCAGCCTGCTACTCCATTTACAATTACCTGCAGACCAACCGTCCTGCTGCGCTACCCACTTCATTCTTTGAAACCGTAGTGGCAATTAATGCGCTGGTAAAGAAAATCAACGCGCAATTTGAAGAACTGGAAGAAGAACGTCGCAGCCTGATGGCGCTCGCCGGCATGGGACAGGTGATCAACACCTCGCTGGAATTGAACACCGTTCTTCAAATTGTCATGGATACGATTATTCGGCTTACTGGCGCAGAACGCGGCTTCTTAATGTTGAAGGACGAGGAAGGTAACCTGATCACCCGCATTGCCCGCAATTGGGTTCAGGAATCGCTGAATACCACCGAACTCCACATCAGCTTCACAGTGATTGACCGGGTCGCCGGGGAAGGCTTGCCTGTGCTCACCACCAATGCACAGGAAGACCCGCGTTTTGGCAAACAGGACTCCGTCATTGCTCACAACCTGCGTTCGATCATGTGTGTACCGCTGAGGGTCAAGAGCGAAGTAACCGGCGTCATCTACGTGGATAACCGTATTCGGAGTGGTCTATTCACCTCCAAACAGCTGGATTTGCTGGCCGCTTTCGCCAATCAGGCAGCGGTTGCCATTGAAAACGCCCGCCTGTTTGCCTCTGTCCAGCGCAGCCTTGCCGAAGTAACCGAATTGAAGAGTCTGATGGACAAGGTGTTTGCCTCCATCGCCAGCGGAGTGATTACCGCCGATATTGAAGGGAATATCCTGTTGTGCAACCGGGCAAGCGAACAAATTCTCAACCAGACTGCGCCGGAGTTGAGCAGCCAAAAGTTAAGGGATATTCTCACTTCACTCTCCCCGGCGCTGCTGCCCGAACTGCTCCACGTGCTGCAAACAGACCAGCCTGTGCTGGGTCTGGAAATTTCCCCAGCCATCGCCGGGCGTGGACGAATTGATTTACGCATCAGCATTACCCCTGTAAAAGATGGACAGCAGCAAACCCAGGGCATTGCGCTTGTGCTGGATGACCTGACCGAGAAAAAACAGCTGGAAGCACAGCGTCGTCTGTTTGAAAAAATGGTCTCGCCGGCAGTCATTCGCCAATTGAACCCCGACAGCCTTATTTTGGGCGGACAGCGCAAAGAAATCACCGTATTATTCGCCGATATTCGCGGATTTACCACCATCAGCGAGAGTTTATCGCCGGAAGAACTGGTCTCCATCCTCAACCGTCACCTTGCAGCAGCGGCCGAAGCCATTTTGCAGGAAGAGGGAACCATTGACAAGTTCCTGGGTGATGCAGTTATGGCATGGTTTAATGCCCCGATCCGCCAGCCCGACCATGCCCTGCGTGCAGTGCGGGCAGCCTTGCTCATGCGCGACTCGCTCAAAAACCTTCATCTGCAATTGCCGGCGGCACAACGCCTTTCTTTTGGCATTGGCATTCACACCGGAGAAGCCGTGCTGGGTTTAATCGGCAGCGAAAAACGCCTGGAATACACCGCCATTGGGGATTGTATCAATACCGCCAAACGAATTCAGGAAAATGCACGCGCTGACCAGATTTTGATCACTCAGTCGGTGGTTGACCGGCTGGGGGGATATGCGGTCTATCAGCCGGTACAGGCAATTCAGGCAAAGGGCAAACGAGAACCGATTCAGGTATACGAGGTCAACTTCTTAACAAACTGAGTTCGGCATCCATATTTACGCTCTGCCAGAGATGGATTTTTTGCCCGCTCACCCAAAAGCGGCTTTGGGGTGTATCAACTGCGCCTGCTGCCGTTTTTGTACCAGATGCGTTCAATGACCATCAAAACTTGCTGCAATCCGAGGCGGATTGGCGGGATTTCAAGGTACTCGCTATCGGTATGGGGAGCGCCGCCGCGCGTTAGCCCGAGGCATACCGTAGCAATCCCCCGGCTGAGGGGGATGTTGGCATCCGTCGAGCCAATTTCCAACACCGCCGGTACGTGCAGTTCGGCAAGACACTCCAGCGCCAGTTTGACCAGCGGATGAGAAGGGCGAATGCTTCCTGCCGGCCGAATACCGATCAGGTCCATCTCAAAATGCACTCCCTTGCGTTCTCTCCCCATGACGATGCGTCGGACCCGCTGTACAAGCCGCTCCAAACCAGCTTGATCCTCTGAACGCAGGTCAACCTCACAAAAGGCGCTGGCGGCAATCGTATTAATCGAGGTGCCGCCCTGGACAATTCCAACATTCAGGCTGCTGCGCGGTTTTTGCGGCAAAATGATTTCTGCCATGGTGTGAATTACCGCCGCCAGTTCATGGATGGCCGAGGGCTCGCCCTGATTAACCCAGGCATGTCCGCCCTGACAGTGCGCGGTGATACGATAACGGGCAACGCCCAGTCCGCGATGACAAACCTGTCCCAAACCCAACCCTTCCAAAATCACATAAGCCTGAACGGCTTCACCAAAACGATCCACCACCGTCCGCATACCGGCAAGGTTGCCAAGGCCCTCTTCACACACATCCGCCACCAGCCAGATATCTCCATCAAAACGCTGTCCATGTTGAACCAGACATTTGCCAATCGTCAACAGAGCCGCCAGCCCCAAAGCATTATCCGCCGAGCCTGGGCCGGTGATTTTACCGGTTGTCACCTCCAACGGTAATGATTTATCCAATGGGTGAACAGAATCGAGATGAGCTGAGAGGATAAAAGGCTCGGCATCCCCGCCTCTCCAGCGGCCAAACACATTACCCTGCTCATCCAGAAAGACCTCATCCAGACCGATCCGCAGCATTTCATCGCGAATGTAAACCGCCCGGCGCTCTTCGTGAAAGGTTGGCGCAGGAATTTGTTGAATCCGTGCGGTTTGTTCAACAATATAATCCAGCAACTCGGCGGGCAAAGGGATCATCAGACTTTACTCACCATTTCGCGCAGTTTTTCCAGTCGCATGGGGGGCAGACCCGGCAGTACATCCAGCGCATAGAAGGGGCCACTTCCCTCCACCACAATCGAAGCCGAGATATTCCCCCATAACGTAGCCTCCAGGGGATCGTAGGTCTGCCGCAGCCCGGCCAAAAAACCCCCACAAAAAGCATCACCCGCGCCGGTCGGATCCACAACCCGAGCAGGATAAGCCGGCACCATCCAGCGCTGGCGGCTGGTCCGTGAATAGACCCATTGCCCCTGGCTTCCCCGTTTAATCACCACAATTTCACAATCAAAAGAGGTGAGCCGTTCCGCCATTTCCCACAGATCATCGGTCAACCCCTGATAAAAGCGACGCACCTTCTTTTCCGAACAAATCAATGCGCTGACCCCCCTCAACATTGCCGGCAAGTCATCCCGAAAGGTTGGATTCATGCTCCCCTCGGAAGGATCCATCGTCAAAGTGGTAACTTGCCCACGGCGGAAGAGGGAAGGCAACAAGGACTGCGTCAGGTAATCAATGGGGGCAATATGCGCTGCTGTAGCATCCAGATAATCCGGTGGAAAATCGCCGGCGCGGATCGTCCAGTCGGTTGGCTGCACCCGGCTGTCAATCTGATTTGTGGGTGGGGAATAGCCCAGCAATGCTTTGGGAAAGGGTAAACCCAACCTGGAAAAATGCGTCAGAGGTGCATCCGAATTTTCTTCATCACCGTTTGGGTAAGCTGCAAAATAACGTGACTCCAGGGCTGTGGGCAGCACTTTGATGCCGCGGCAGTCAAATCCACGCGCGGCAAATTGATCAAGCCATTCATGAGGATAGTCTTCGCCGACCCGTCCGATCAAACCAATCCCCTGATCCCACAGGCGCACCCCAACAGCGGTGTAGATCAGATTACCACCGGGAATATCCAGGGCCGGTTTACCGTTGACGGGCAGAATAAAATCCCGCCTCAGCTTACCGGCGATCAAATAACGTAGAAAAGGAGCGCTATCCAAAAAACCCCCGCCCGGCGCAACCGTTTTTCGATTACTTTTTTGAACCGGCAATATCGGTAATCAGCCGCAACAGTCCCAGAACACCCAAGCCAACCTTTACACCATCACCGGCGGTCAAACGAGGAGCCTGTTGGGTTTCTTCCGCCCGTTGAATGAGGAGCAAGGCCGCAATCACACCTGCCGCTGCACCAATCAATCCCCCGATCACAATTGTTTTCGTTTTCCAATTTTCCATCAGAAATCCTCTTGGAATGAGATAAGATGAAGGCTGAAAATTAATGGCGAATGATTTTTGACCGCAGGGTATGGAAGCCCGCTGACCACCCACCCCAACGGATGAAAGGGCGGGCAAGCCGGTCACACAAGGCTTTCACCCGGAGTACCATTACCTGCGAATAAATCTGACCAATCCTAAAATAAGGGGGCAGAACCCGCAAAATTTTGTTCATCAGGTAAATCAGTCCAATGTTGAGTGCCAGAAACAGCATTGCAAAAATAATGAGCGGGCCGATTAACCAGATTAAGGAAATGGCTGCCCAATGACCGGTGCGGGATGTCCCCAGTGAGGGAGTCAGCACCATCAACAATCCTAAACCGAGGAACACCACCCCTGCCGCAATTACCGGCATCCATATCTGCCAGACAACCTGCCGACGGTGTTTTTGAAAGGAGGGGGATGGAGAATTTTGATTTTCCGCACTCATGCAATTATTGTAGCATGAAACCGCCGCGTAAAAAATACAATCCCAACCGATTGAAATATCGGTTTTAACTCAACTCTCTTTCCACCCAAACAAGCCGGGGCAATCCCTGCAGATCATGGATTACTTCAATTTTCGCGTTCGGCAAATTACGGTAAACCAGTTGGGCAACCTTTTCTGCCTGCCCTGCCTCGATCTCCAGCAGCATTAAACCGCCCTTCGCCAACCAGCGTTTTGAATCTTCGATCAAGGCTGCAATCCAATCCAAGCCGTCATATCCACCATCCAAAGCCAGCCGAGGCTCAAAGCGGCTGACTGCCAGTTGCGCCAGTTCATTGGCAGGTATATAAGGTAGATTGGCACAAACCAGATCAAACATCCCCTCTACGGCATCCAGCAAGTTACCAAGCATGGGAAAGACCCGCTGAGAAACCCGCAGTTGCTCAAAATTCTGGCGGGCAATCTGAATCGCCTGCCAGGAACGCTCGACCGCCACACATTTCAAATCCGGAACATGAAAAGTCAGCGTAGCGGCAATACTGCCCGAACCGCTGCCCACATCTGCCGCACTGCGCCGGTTTGGATGGCGTTTTAACCACCCAAGCGCTCTTTCGACCAGCAATTCAGTTTCGGGACGCGGAATTAAAACCGCCGGGCTGACCCAAAAGGTCAGTCCGTAAAACTCTCGTTTGCCGGTTAAATAAGCCAGCGGTTCACCCTGCTCAAGACGGGTGATTAAATTCTCCAACCGCTCGATGTGGTCTTCTCCCAGCACATATTCCGGATGAGCCAGAATAAATTCACGGCTTTTCCCCAACACATGCGCCAGAATCACCTGAGCAGCCAGACCCCCGTCTTCTATACTCTTTAGTCTTTTCCGGGCAAATTTCAGCCAATCCCCGGCATTAAGGTTCAGCAGTTTCATGTGCGGTCAGGCGTTCGGTTTCATCCCGCAAGGACAGTTCTTCAATAAATTCGTCCAGTTCTCCATCCAATACCGCCGGCAGGTTGAAGGAAGAAAGATTGATCCGGTGATCGGTTACACGGTTTTGCGGGTAATTGTAGGTACGGATTTTCTCGGAGCGTTCACCGGTTCCCACCTGAGAACGCCGGGCTTCATCCAGTTCCTGCTGCCGCCGGTTTTCTTCAATTTCATATAATTTGGCACGCAGAATGCTCATTGCCCGCAAGCGGTTTTGCAATTGAGAGCGCTCGTCCTGACAGGCCACCACAATACCGGTTGGGATGTGCGTAAGGCGCACCGCGGTGGAGTTTTTCTGAACGTTCTGTCCCCCGGCTCCAGCCGAACGATAAATATCTATGCGGATATCCGATTCCGGGATATCAATATCCACCTCTTCCACCTCGGCCAGTACGGCTACTGTGACGGTGGATGTGTGAATTCGGCCGGAGGCTTCCGTTTCCGGCACACGCTGTACGCGGTGCACGCCGGATTCGTATTTCAGGCGGGAATATGCACCCCGCCCTTTGACCATGAAAATGATTTCCTTGAAACCACCGATGCCGGTTTCATTCTGCGAGAGAATTTCCACCGACCAGTTACGCCGCTCGGCGTAGCGGCTGTACATGCGGAACAAATCCGCCGCAAACAGGGCGGCTTCTTCTCCGCCCGTTCCGGCGCGAATTTCCATGATGACGTTGCGCTCGTCACGTTTATCTTTGGGAAGTAAAAGTGACTTGATCTCCCGTTCCAGCGCTTCCTGGCGTGGTTGCAGTTCTTCTAAATCCTGCCGGGCAAGCAGGCTGAGTTCCTCATCATCACCATCCACTAACTGACGGGCTTCTTCGATGCGTTTCAGCACCTGCCGGTATTCGCGCCCTTTTTCGACAATCTCCTCCAAGTCGGAGCGCTCTTTGGCAAGTTCTGCAGCGCGTTGATAATCTTCTCCGACTTCTTCCAGCAAGCGATTGAGTTCTTCGTAACGCTCTTCGATCTTTTCAATTTTTTCCAGCATATGTTTTCTTAATCCGTTAACTCAGATTGGCAATGTTTAATTATACCAGCCTGTCATGTTCCAACAGCCGGCAAAAATTAAGTTCGACTGCGGCGCTAAAACTTACTGATTAATTCGATGTTGATAGCCTGGATTCCCCCGCCTCGCTCAGACCGCGCCAGCTCCATCTCGAAAATATAACTGCGGCTGGGCAGTACGGTCGGCCGCACCGATTCGGGCAAATTGGAATCATGGAAAAATGCGGTGGCATACGGCGATTCGGGATGGCGGGTATCGGTCAGCCACAGACCGGGCGCGATGGATTTTAAGTATCGCATGAAGCCATAGCTCTGTTCGCTGTGCCAGTAACACCATCCCCGCACACGGGAACCGATTTCACCCCATTCGGGTTGATCGGTTTTGTAATTGTTGACCGGGATTAAGTTGGGAATGAGATAACCGGAAATAAAGAAATCCGCTTCATGACGCAGTTTGCTGGATACATTATCCAGCGCCATCACTTCAACTCGACAGCCCTTATCCTGCAAGGCGCGCACAACCTGAACAAAATCGCCGTCCCCGCTGGCCAACAGCACCCGGTCCAGCTTGGCAGATTGCAGCAGCGCATCCACCGCCAGATCTAAATCGGCATTTGCCTTGCCATATCGGTTGCCGCTTTCATCCTCAAACCACTGGATTTCCTTGACAATCACTTTATAGCCCATATCCCGTAAAGCTGAGTGAAAATTTTGGGTGCCTTTCCGGTAAACCTCATCCCATTCGGCCCGCTCACGGTCATAACTGACGTAAGCATTCATGCGCACCGGCTCGGCAAAATCCCGGCAGGCAAATTCCCGCAACACATCGTACTGCATTTTAGAACCGCCGTTGTTATAAATATAGGCTACATCCACATAAATACCGACTTTGCTGCCACCACCTGATATGGGCATATAGACTCCTGATCACTTTACATTGATTGTAAGTTTCATCCCCACCGCGGGGGATTATGCAAGCCAAAATTTTATAATTTTTTTTACTGTTTGAAATGATATTTTATATTGCACAAATTCTATACCTCAATGCTAATTAAATCAATAGTTACAAAGTTGCTCCTTTACAACAGGCCAATAAAATAATATTTCCCTCCACCCGCAGGCGGAGGGAATTGCCAATTGCTCAAATTGTCTTATTCTTTCAGTCAAACGGTTTCTCTCTTGCGGCGTACCCATTTGAACACTTCCACACCACTAAAAACCAGAGTGCTCAACGCGAGGCTGACCAGCAAATCTTCGAGGGGCAACGCACGGGTGTTGAAGACATTTTGCAAAAAGGGCACATACACAACCGCCATCTGCAAAGCGAAAGTCAGCAAAACTGCCCCCAAAAGGGATTTATTCGAAAAAAGACCAATTTGAAAGAGCGAGAAGCGATTCGAACGGGTTGCCAGCACATTGCCCATCTGCGCCAGGGTGAGGGTTGTAAACACCATTGTCTGCCAGGTTTCCATCCGTCCGGTGTTCAAAGCCCACAAGCCAGCCGCCAGTGAAACCAGCCCCATCCACAAACCGATCCATAAAATATCGCGTGCCATTCCCCGCGAAAAGACATTCTCCTTTGGTGGAAAAGGTTTGCGTTTCATCGTGTCCGGTTCAGCCGGCTCTACCGTCAACGCCAATCCGGGCAAACCGTCCGTCACAAGGTTGACCCATAAAATTTGAATGGGGGTCAGTGGCAAGGGCATTCCCAGGAATGGACCGGCCAGCATCACCCAGATTTCACCGGCATTCGAGGTGAGTGTATACTTGATGAATTTGCGGATATTGTCATAAATCCGCCGGCCTTCCTCAATAGCAGCCACAATTGTGGCAAAGTTATCATCCAGCAAGACCATATCGGCGGCTTCTTTGGAGACATCTGTACCGGTGATGCCCATCGCTACGCCAATATCTGCTTTTTTCAACGCCGGCGCATCGTTGACACCGTCCCCGGTCATGGCAACGATTTCACCTTTTTCTTGCAGCGCCTGAACAATTTTCAACTTATGTTCGGGAGAAACCCGCGCAAAAACCGAAACATGCTCCAACACCTCTTTAAGTTCCTCGACGCTCATGAGGCTCAGCTGCTGGCCGGTAATTGCTTCGCCATCCGGCGTGGTAATGCCCAGTTCGCGGGCAATGTGCAGCGCAGTCAGCGGGTGATCACCTGTGATCATAATCGGACGTACGCCTGCACCCTTGGCGGTTGCCACCGCATCTCTGACTTCCGGGCGGGCAGGATCAATCATACCCACCATTCCAACAAAAATCAGGTCTTGTTCTTGCGGCTGATCACACCCCTCGACTTGTTCGGGAGGACATAGCCGGTATGCCACGCCCAGTACCCGCATTCCCTTCATTGCCATGTCTTCATTGGCTTTTTCAATCCGCCTGCGCCATTCCTCATCCAGCGGAACGCTGCCATCTTCGACCCACACGCGGTTACACACTTCCAACAGGCTATCCACAGCGCCTTTGGTAATGGAAATGTACGGCTGCTGAATTTCAGCGGCGATGACACGCTCAGCCGTTTTCAAGATTTCCGGCAGTTCATTCTGATTGAGGCGGTGAACGGTGGTCATGCGCTTACGTTCCGAATCAAACGGCAATTCGGCCACGCGCGGCATAGCTTTTTCCAGTTCGTCTTTCCACAAACCTACCCGCGCTCCGGCAATGACCAGCGCGCCTTCGGTAGGATCACCGACTGAAACAAAGCCTCCCCGCGCGCTTTCATTAGCTTCGATCACCGCATCATTGCACAAAGTCCCTCCCACCAATAGAAGCGCAACGGCAGGGTATTCTACCAGCACTGGTTCGATTTTTCGACGGTCGGGCAGGGTTGGCGAATAATTTTGAACCTCTTCCAGAAAATCAATCCGATTCCCGGCCACATCAACCACCGTAACGGTCATGCGATTTTCGGTGAGTGTACCAGTCTTATCGGAGCAAATCGTGGTGACGGAACCCAGTGTTTCGACGGCTGGCAATTTTCGGATCAGCGCCCGACGCTGAAGCATTCGCTGAGCGCCAAGAGCCAACGCAATGGTAACCACCGCCGGTAACCCCTCCGGCACTGCTGCCACTGCCATGCTGATCGCCGTCTGGAACATGATGCGGATGGGCTCACCGCGCAGCACCCCCAACCCAAAAACGATGCCGACAATCACCAGCGCAGCCACTGCCAGCCCTCTGCCCAGCTGCGCCAACCGTTTTTGCAGGGGAGTGGCTTCCTGACCCACTCCCTGAATCATGTCGGCAATCTGCCCCAGTTCGGTTTGCATGCCGGTTTGTACCACCACCGCCGAACCGCGCCCGTAGGTTGTCACGGTTCCCATGAAAACCATATTGCGCCGGTCTCCAACCGGTATATTTTCCCCCTGGATCACCTGGGTATTTTTCTCAACCGGCTCAGATTCACCCGTCAGCACGGCTTCCTGAACGCGCAGGTTAATCGCTTCAATTAAGCGGCAATCAGCAGGTACAGCATCTCCGGCATCCAGCTGAATGACATCTCCCGGTACCAATTCACGGGAAGAAATCTCGATCAGGTGACCATCGCGGTGGACTTTGACCTTAGGTGCTGCCATCTTTTTCAACGCAGCCATTGCCCTTTCGGCACGGTATTCCTGCGTAAACCCCAACAGCGCATTCAGCACCACGATGATCAAAATCACAATTGCATCGGTGACTTCGTGAAGGAAAATTGAAATAACTGCCGAGATGATCAGGATCACAACCATGATCTCGGTCAACTGTTCCAATAGAATTTTCCAGGGGCTTTTCAGACCGCGCTCAATCAGTTCGTTCGGTCCGTATTTTGCCCGTCTTTTTTCGACTTCCGCTGAAGTTAGTCCGTGTTTTAAATCGGTTGAAAGTTCGGCTTCAATTTCATCCAGGGATTTTGCGTACCAGTTTTTCATTGCGATGTTGCTCCCATTCAAACTTTGATATAAAAAAGACCATCACCATTCCGTGATGGTCTTGCCAAACGCTTTTTCATGCGCCCGGGCTACCGGAAGCCGCTGGCTTCGTTTTGACGATAACCCGTCCTGTGAGAGGAGGCTACTCCCCATTACTCTGCTTATCCTACCGCATCTCATTCAGGTTGTCAAGCATCCGTTACGGAACCCATTTTCCAATTTCGGACCACGCATAAGCCAGATGGGCTGCCAGCGTATCTCCCACCCTCCGCCGCACTTTTTTCATGACATATTCCATGAGGGCAATCCCGCCCACCTGATCCAATCGAACGCCAATTTCGCGTGCCCGAATGTGACGGCATTGCGCATTGAAGGAGCCCCCGGATCGCTCTGACAGAAAATCCTCCTTTTGACCAATGCGCACCAGCTCGTCAATCAAGCGGTCAATTTCAGCCTGCATTTCTGCCGGATACGGTTTCTTTTCGAAAAGAAAATCAAGCCAGCCCACAACACACCTCCAATTCGATTGTATCATGCCCTGCCCGCAATGGTACAATAAGTCGAATATGGATTGGGTATTTCTTTCCCCTCACCTGGATGATGCCGTTCTCTCCTGCGGGGGGTTCATTTTTGAGCTGATCCAAAAGGGGGAACGGGTCGAAATCTGCACGATTTGTGCGGGTGATCCGCCGCCGGGTGAACTTTCCCCGCTGGCGGAAATGCTTCACCAGCGCTGGGGGGTTACAGCCCAGGCTTCTCAGATTACCCGTCGGCAGGAAGATCGGGCTGCCTGTCAAAAACTCGGCGCTACACCGTTTCATCTGGATATCCCCGATTGTATTTACCGGCGCAACCCCGAAAACGGCCAGCCATTGATAACCTCAAATGAGGTACTCTTCCAACCTTTGCCGCCGGCGGAATATTCTCTGGCCTCGCAACTGGCGAACCAATTAGCCGCCCATATTCCCCTCTCCAGCCGGATTGTTTGCCCGCTTACTCTCGGCGGACACATAGACCACCACCTGACCCGCACAGCCGCTCAATTGATCGGCAGACCGTTGTGGTACTACGCCGATTATCCCTACCTGCTGCAACACGCCGGCCGTTTGCACGAATATATCGCGCCGGATTGGCGGATTGAACAAATTGCCATATCGCTGGATGCCTGCCGTGCCTGGCAGGATGCCGTTGCCTGTTATCAATCCCAAATCAGCACTTTTTGGACAAGTATGGAAGAAATGAGAGATGCCATTTGTCATTACTGGCAAAAAGGCGGGGGAAGCACCCTCTGGAGATCACTTTCAACCTGAAATCACTCCCTTTTTAGTGCATACCCCCTCTAAAAAATTGCATTTAAAAAATTATGCTATACTGATACCATGCAAGAGGTTGAATCCTGCTGGCAAAAATGGGCGAATTTCCTTAAGGAAAGAAATCTCGAGGAAATCACAATCACCCTGCTGGAAGCGACCGGCCCGCTAAAAATCCTTGCAGCGCAGGTGGTTTATGCCGGAATCCCCCTGTTGGAATCCTTTTCTCCATCCAAAAGAACATGGCTCGAATTGGCAAACCTGTTGGAAGACAATCAGCGCAGCCGGAAATTCATTGCCTACCTGCGCGGGGAGGTTGATTTATGATGGTTGAAGCAATCATGGCTCTGGCTTTGATTGCGGTCACTGCTGGTCTGATCTTGCTGCTGACCCTGCAGCGCAACATCCTGCGCAGCGGTTTGCGTCAACTGCCGGCTTTTGACCGCCTTCGTCAGGCCATTGGTCTGGCCGTCGAAAATGGCACCCGCATCCATATTACACTGGGTAAAGCCGGTATAGCCTCTTCAACCAGCGCAGCCGGTTTGGCCGGGCTGACCACACTGGAACGCATTGCGCGAGTCAGCAGCATCAGCGACCGCCCCCCTTTAGCCAGCAGCGGCGAAGGAACCCTCACCTTGCTGAGTCAGGATACGCTGCGCGCAGCTTACCGTCAGATGAACCAGCTGGAACTGTATGACCCGCATCGCGGGCGGCTGACCGGCCCGACCTCTTTCTCCTACATTGCCGGCGCGCTGCCAATCGCCGATGGTGAAAATGTTTCCGCTCATCTGGCAATTGGAAATTTTGGCCCGGAGATTGCCCTGTTGATGGAAGCTGGAGAGCAGCAAGAAGCCTTTACCCTGGCTGCCACCGATTCGCTCAGTGCTCAGGCGGCGCTTTTCACCAGCAGTCAGGAAACCCTGATTGGTGAGGAATTGTTTGCCATTCCGGCATATCTCAATAGTGGCGCAGTGTATACCGCCAGCCTGCAAGTACAGGATATTTTACGCTGGGGTGTGATTGTGGTTATTGTTGCAGGTTCTATTTTGAAATTGCTGGGGGTGGTATGAGGGCACCAGTCTCCACTGCTATCGCCATTGCCACCGGGCTGCTGGTTTTGCTGGGTGCTTTTCTGCCCGTTCCGGTGTTGTTACCCGTCCGCCAGATTTTGCTTTCCTGGACCATTCCAGTGGCGGCTACTGCCGGGCTGATTGCCATCCTCAACCTTTTGAGCGTCCACTGGCGCAAGTTGAACTCCGCCCGCGAACGCGATTACTACAGCATCATCCTGCTGCTGGCATTTGCGGGCACCTTTATCGCCGGTCTGCTTCTCGGCCCAACCGACCCCAATTTCCAAAAAGTTGTCACTTATATCCAGTTTCCGGTGGAAGCCAGCCTGATGGGTGTGTTGACCGTAACGCTGACGTACGCCAGCATCCGCCTTTTTCAACGCAAACGCGGCTGGCTGGCTGTTTTGTTCACCGCCAGCACCCTTCTCTTCCTGATTTTGTTAAGCGGCTTTTTGAACATTCCTGAAAACATCCCCTTCGTAAAGGATTTATTGGCCGCCCTGAATACCCTTCCCATTGCCGGTGCTCGGGGTATTTTGCTGGGTATCGCATTGGGCAGTATTACTACCGGTTTGCGCATCCTCATCGGCGCAGACCGCCCCTATAGTGGATAGTCTATGAGCGAGATTATTTGTCCTCATTGTGGGGCTTCCAACCCATCCGATGCCATTGAATGTAAAAAATGTCATCGCTTGTTTTTTGATTTTCCCTCTTCAAATGCTTTTCATTTTGAAGGAGAAGAGGATGATTGGCTGAAAAGCCTGCGCGATGACACAGAACCCCCACCCGAAAGCGAGGGCGATGAAGCCAAACCCGCCGATACACCGCCCTTTACAGAAGACGTGCCAGACTGGCTGGCGCGTATCCGCCAACGCTCGCAGGAAGAACCCGGCAGTGATGATCAATCAGATGAGCGTGCAGAGGAAGAGGAACTCCCCGAGTGGTTGAAGGATGTAGAAATATCCTCCAGCCAAAGCGAGCCATCCATCTCTGAATCCGAAGTCGGGGAAGGACTCCCCCTCCCCGATTGGCTTTCGCTTGTCAACCTGGAAGCACAAGAGGAACCCTCACCTGTCCGCCCAGCCTCACTTTCCCCCACCGAGGGCGAGGATCTGGATTTAAGCGATGAGCAACTGCCGGATTGGCTGAAAGGCATTGAACAAAGCCAAGAAACCGCCGACGAAACCCCCGACGAAACCCCCTCTACACCCCAAGGAGAACCGCTCGACTGGCTGGGAGGTTCAAACCTGTTCGTTGAGGAAGAAGATGCGGGTCAAATGCCCCTGCCTGCTTCAGAGGAAGCAGAACCAGACTGGTTAAAATCCTTTGAGACTTTTGGTACAAGCCCTTCCCCACTATCGGAAGAGGAACAAACACCCCCAGAAACCAGTGAAGACTGGTTTAAAGCCTTTGAATCCTTTGAAGGTGACGCTGTACCCTCCTCAATTGAAATGGAAACACCTTTCACCCTGCTGGATGAAGCATGGCTCGAGCGGGTTGAGGAATTGCCCACCGAACCCTCACCGGAAGAAACCGGCATTTCGGAAGAGGATGCCCTACCAGAAGTGCCTACCGGGCAAGCTCCAACCCCCGAATCCACCTCATCCGAATCCGTAGAAGACTGGCTGGCTTCATTCCCATCGCTGGAGGAGGGCATCCCTTCACTGGAGGGTGAACTTCCGGAAGAAACCCCTGCCGAACCGTTGGTTGAGTCAGAAGATTTCAGCTCAATTTTGGAAGATATTTCTCCTCTGGCTGAAGGCGCTTCTTCCGCATTTATATTTGAAACACCGCCCGCTGAACCTGCAGCTGAGGAGGAGTATGAAATCTCCCCCTTTATCAGCGAAGAATTACCGGAATGGTTTGACGAGCAGGTATTCGAACCTTCTACCGAAACCGCAGCTCCGGCTGCGGAGGGCGAAGCCGGGCTGGAACCGGCTGAGTTGCCCGGCTGGCTGGAAGCCATGCGACCCGTTGATGCTGTTGCGCCGGGCCGCATTGGAACGGATGAGGATCAACGCATTGAAACCAGTGGGCCGCTTTCGGGTTTTCAGGGTGTTCTGCCTGCCGAAGCGTTGATTACCCAATACAGCAAACCGGCTGTTTACTCGGCCCGCTTGCAGGTGAGTGAAAAGCAGCGCAATTATGCCAATCTTCTCGAATCCATCCTCCAGGAGGAAAAACAAGGCCGCCCATCCCGCGGAGCAAGAACCGCCGCCCCGCATGTCCTTGCCCGAATGTTGATCGGGATTGTGCTGGCGGCCACAGTATTGTTTGTTCTGATCGGTGGCGTAAACCTGGCAACCCCCCCGGCTCTATTTGCTCCGGAGAATGTAGCCTTCTTCACTCAGATTCAAGCGCTGACGGCATCCACGGAACAAAATCCGCCCATCCTTCTGGCAGTTGATTTTGAACCCGCGCTGGCAGGCGAAATGACTACCGTCGCACAACCGGTTATGAATGATCTCCTGCGAGCCGGAAAAACCATTGCCATTGTTTCCATCAACCCTGCCGGCGCTGTACTGGCAGAAGAAATGCTGGCAAACTCTGCCTCCGAAGGTCAAATCCTCAATCTGGGTTATTTGCCGGGCGGCGTCACCTCCATTGCAGCGCTGGCCAGCCAGCCATCGCTGGCTGCTCCACGCGACCGCTTTGGAGCTTACGCCTGGGATCAAGCGCCCTTCCAAAGCATTCAACGTATCTCAGATTTCTCAGCGATATTGCTGCTCAGCGATAACACCGACACCAGCCGGTTATGGATCGAACAACTCAGCCCGCTGTTGGAAAACACTCCGCTGTTAGTTATTGCCAGCAATCAAGCCGCCCCGATGATTCAGCCATACGTACAAAACGGGCAGGCAACTGGTATGCTGGCCGGTTTGCCCGGTCTGGCAGCTTACCAGCAACTGAGCGGTCGGACAACCAGCCTGACACCCGGCTACATGGATGCCTATCAGGCCGGGTTGATGTTGATCGTTGTCCTGATTCTCCTTTTCAGTCTCTATTATCTGGTGATGCATTTGTTCAAGAAACCCGAAACGAAGGGGAAATAAGCATCATGGATGTTGACTTTGCCTGGACTGCGGTTGCTTTCATTCTCACCCTGTTGACTCTCAGTTATCTTTTGGGTGATAATCCACTCTTTCGTTTGGCTGCATATTTATTTGTGGGTGTGTCGGCTGGCTATGTTGCCGTCATCTTATTGTTTGAAGTCATCTTCCCCCGTTTGGTCGTTCCGCTCATCTTCGGCAGCGCGTCCGAAAAACTGCTCGCCGTAGTACCTGCAGTGCTGAGCGTTCTTTTACTTTTCAAGTTATCTACCCGCCTGACCACCCTGGGCAATCCTTCGATGGCATTTCTGGTCGGCAGTGGCGCAGCGGTTATTATTGGTGGGGCGGTTAGCGGTACACTTTTTGGGCAAATCCGCGGTGCAATACAACCTTTTGCCCTGACCCAAAGCGGAAATGTTTTGCAGGCTGGCAGCCAGTTGATGGGAGGCATCATCCTGCTGATCGGTACAGTTCTCACCTTGATCTACTTCCAGTTCAGTGCACGCCGAAAAGCCAATCAACAAATCAGCCGATCGGCAGCAGTTCAGGCAGCAGCCTTTGGTGGACAAATTTTCATTGCCATCACATTGGGCGCTTTGTACGCCGGTATTCTGGCTGCCGCCCTGACCGCATTGATCGAACGGTTCGACTTCCTGCGCACGGCAATCCAAACCTTTCTTCCATGAAAATTGCTTATGACCACTTCCCTAGTTGACGCCGAATCCGTTCTCGCCATTGAAATTGGCAGCATTCACACCCGCGCGCTCTTGTTTGACCTGGTGGACGGGCAGTATCGCTTCATTGGTGCCGGCCGCGCACCCACAACCATTCAATCCCCATTCTTTGACATTTCGGAAGGCATCCATCTGGCCATTTCCAATTTGCAGGAAATCACCTCGCGCATTCTTTTGGAAGAATCGCGCCTGATTTTGCCCGGTAAACCGGATGGCAGTGGGGTGGATCAGGTCGTATTGACTTATACCGCCGGTCAGCCGCTGCGGGTGGTCGTCATGGGTCTGCTGGAAGATGTTTCGCTGGAAAGCGCTCGTCGTTTGGCTTCCTCGGCACACACGCTGATCACCGAGTCAATCGGTTTGAATGACCGGCGCCCGCCGGAAGCGCAAATTGACGCCCTGTTACGCGCAAAGCCGGATTTGATCATTCTTTCCGGAGGAACAGATCAAGGGGCAAGCCGCTCCATCGCCAAAAATGTTGATCTCCTGACTTTTGCATTGCAAATCATGCCCCGTGAAAAGAGGCCGGAAATCATCTACGCCGGTAATCAGACCCTCACCACCCCCGTCAAAGATGTGCTCAGCACCTATACTCAAGTGCATGTTGCCCCCAATCTGCGGCCGGAGATTGATGTTGAAAATCTTTCCCCCGCCCAAGATGTCCTCGCTGAAGCCGAATTTCACATCCGCTCGCGTCAGATTGGGGGATTGCAATCCTATCGTTCCATTCTGGCAGTAGAACCGCTTTCTGCGCCTTTCGCCTTTGCCAGAATGATTCGTTTCCTGAGCCGTATCAATAACCCTGCAAAAGGAGTCATGGGTGTTGATTTGGGGGCAGGCAACCTGATTGTAGCCACCGCTTTTCAGGGCAACTCCGAAGTGAGTGTGTTTCCAATGGGAACGGGAACGGGCATTGCCCAGGCATTGCGCGTCGTTCCGGTTTCGGAAATTGCCCGCTGGCTGCCCATTCACATCCCTGAAAGTGTGGTGGAAGATTATCTCTGGCATAAAACACTGCACCCTGCGCTGCTGCCCATCACCGCCGAAACGGTTGCCATTGAACAGGCTGCCATTCGCCAAATCCTGTGGAGCGGATTGAACCAGCACCGCGCCCGTTACCCCAATGCCCCATTACTAACCGAACCGATTCTGGCAGCCGGCATGCCTCTCACCCAATGGTCGCCCCAAATCAGCCTGATGATGCTGGCAGATGGACTTCAACCGTATGGGATTACCACCTTTGTTCAGGACGCGCATGGCCTGACAGCAGCGTTGGGCATTATCTCGACCAACAACACCATCCTGCCGGTTCAGGTCATTGAATCGAATGCGTATCTCAACCTTGGAACGGTCATCACGCCGCTCAGTAACGCCCGCTACGGGACAAGCATTCTAAGGGTGAAGGTGGAATACGAAGCCGGCAACCAGGTGAGTCTGGAAATTCGGCAAGGCAGCATAACCGCATTACCCATTCAGGCTGGACAAACTGCCAAAGTCCACCTTCAACCCCTTCGGCCGATCACGATTGACCCCACCGGCAAAGATACCACCCGCTCATTTAAAGTCATCGGCGGGGTGTGCGGTGTCATTGTGGATACTCGCGGCCGTCCCATCTCTTTACCGGCAGATGCCGCCCGGCGGCGCGATATGCTCAAAAAATGGGCAGCCGGCTTTGGCGTATAAATCTGGTATAAAAGTTGCACTTTGTTGATTGAGGTCACAAGGAAAATGATCGCCACAGTCACCCACATTCTCCCATTGGCACACATTCGCCGGGCACGCATGTTACCGGGCAAGGGGCGCATTCTGGCGCGGGTTGGGCAGGAGGTCAACGCCGCTTATGTCGTTGCCGAAGCCGACCTGCCCGGCAGCCATATTCTGGTGGATGTGCGCCGCATTTTGGGGTTGAGAAGGGCTGAACAGGCGCACCGCTTGATCGAGAGAAAGGTTGGTGAACGGGTCGAAAAGGGAGATATTCTCGCCCAAACCGGCGGACTGCTCCCCAAAGTCATTCGCGCCCCGCTTGATTCGACCATCGTTTCCATTCAGCGCGGCCAGATTCTGCTCGAAAAAGCAGGGGAACATTTTGAACTGAAAGCAGGTTTGAATGGCGTTGTAAGCGAGGTGCTGGCCGAGCGCGGCGTGGTGATCGAAACCCACGGAGCGCTGATTCAAGGCGTTTGGGGAAATGGTCAAATCAACAGCGGCATGTTGCAATTTGCCGCTTCCCAAGCGGATGAGGAGATTCATCGAGCCAATCTGGATATGAGTTTACGCGGTTCGATTGTTGTTGGCGGTTTCATCCATAAACCGGATGCCTTGGACGCCGCCGAAGAACTGCCGTTGCGCGGATTGATTGTAGGCAGCATCTCGGCCGCTTTGATTGCCGCTGCCCAAAAATGCACTGTTCCCATCATGGTCACCGAAGGTTTTGGACAAATCCCCATGAACCGCGCCGCTTTTCGATTGCTCAAGACCCATGAAAAACGGGAAGTATCCATTAACACCAACTGGAATCCGGAAATTGGCGAACGACCCGAGGTGGTTGTCCCATTGCCTTCGCAGGGTCAAACACCTATGGATGCGGTGGAGTTTACTGTTGGACAAACTGTGCGCATTCTCAGCGCGCCTTACGCAGGTGAAACCGGCACACTGACTGCCATCCGGCCGGGACGGGTCACCCTGCCGGGAGGTCTGCGAGCTCAGGTTGCCGAAATTCGTTTGGAAAATAACCAGCAGATTTCGTTACCACTTACAAACCTGGATGTGCTAGAATAACCTCTAGGAGAAGCACCCATGAACATAGACAATAACAGTCCTGAAGAAAACCCATTTGAAGAGTTCAAACCTGACTTTCAGGAAGAACAATCGCTCGAAGAAGAGGGCGAACCAAAAAGCAACAAAACCTTCTGGCTTGTGGTCGGCGTGATTGCCAGCGTATTCGTGCTGGCGGTGGTGGTAATCATCATTTTCGTGATCGTCAACCGCAACCGCGCCGGTGAATACACCCAGCAGGCCGCCCAAATCAACGCCCAAAATACGGCAATTGCCCAGCAGGCTACCGATATCTACGTACAGGAAATTCGGCGCATGACCGAAAAAGCCGTCATGCCGCCGACCTGGACACCCACGGTAGTGGTGGTGATTGCCACCAGCACACCCCAACCGACGGCTACCTCTGGTGTCCTTGCGGAAGGTGACTCGGCTGCCCGTACGGCTACGGTCGCTGCCTTTCTTACCGCAGTGGCTCAGGGCAGTCCAACCGTTCCACCCACACCCGGTCCCGGCACAATTGTCCCCACTTCGACAGCCTTACCCAATACCGGTTTCATGGATGAGGTCGGTTTGCCCGGCATGTTTGGGGTGGCTCTGGCGCTGATCTTCGTGGTTTTCGTTGTCCGGCGGTTGCGTCTTTCCACCAGCGGTTAGTCGTCATCGGTTTGAAACCTTATAAATAGCCGGCTGTCAACCGACACGCGGGTGCACTTGCTCCTCAAAAAAAGCCAATCCCCGGCGAAACCCGTCGGGGATTGTTGTTTTAACTCTAGCGACAGGTTGCATTTTCAGGCAACGCTGGCCGCAACTTCCTCTCCATACCTTAACAGTTCTTTGACCATATCCATTGAACGCCCCTCTGCGTACACCCTCAAAACGGGTTCAGTGCCGGAGGGGCGGATCAACAACCACGAATCATCGGACAAAATGTACTTAACCCCATCGCGGGTGCTGATCTCAATGATTTTTTCTCCGCCAATTTGAGCCGGGGCTTCATTTTGCAAGCGGGCTGTCATCTTATCTTTGGCCACCGGATGCTTCAGACGCAGGTCGCGCCGTTCATAAAAAGCCGGTCCAACCTCTGCAAGTAAATCATCTACCAGATCAACCAGGCTCCCGCCGGAATCGGCAACCATTTCAACGATCAACAACCCCATTAAAATGCCGTCCCCCTCAGGGATATGACCCTTAAAGGAAATTCCGCCGGATTCCTCACCGCCGATCAGCACCTCTTCTTTGAGCATGTAATCGGCAATGTGATTGAAACCAACCGGGGTTTCGTGCAGAGGCAACTCATATTTGCGGGCAAGCCGGTCAATCATCCGCGTTGTGGATACAGTGCGAACCACCGAACCCTGCCAGCCGCGTTTCCTGACCAGATAACGCAAAGCCAGCGCCATAATTTTGTGCGGGTCCACAAAATTTCCGCGTTCATCCATGGCACCAATCCGATCCGCATCACCATCCGTCGCCAGGCCAAAACTGCCGGCGCCGGTAGCAATTGCCCCCGCCAGTGCCCCCAAATAACGGCTGATCGGTTCGGGATGAACCCCGCCAAAACCGGGATTCATTTCGCCACGGATCTCAAAAACTTCGCAGCCCGTTCCTTGCAAAATCGAACGAATTACGCCCCGCCCGGAACCGTACATCGAGTCCACTACAATCCGCTGAGGGTTTTCTGCAATCAGGTCAAAATCAATCAACCGGCGCAGGTGCTCGGTATAGGCTGGAATTGGATTAAAGCGTTGAATGAGTTTCAACTGGCGCGCCTGCTCAAACTCCATCAGGTTTGGACCGCGCGCCTGAGCTTCGTTATCGTTAAGGTAAACTTCCACCTTGCGGCATTGTTCAGGGGATGCCGAACCGCCAAAGGCTGCTTTGAGCTTGACTCCGTTATAACGGGGCGCATTGTGCGAGGCGGTAATCATAATGCCGCCGATGGCATTCAAGTGGCGAACCGCATACGAAATTGCCGGCGTGGGTGCATCCGCTTGTGCCAGATGTACCGTGAAACCATTGGCAGCCAGCACGCGCGCGGCTTCTGCGGCATAGCGGTCCGATAAAAAGCGGGTATCAAATCCCACCACCATCACCCGCGCATCCGGGCTGAGTCCATTCCCCGCGCCGTTCAGCCAGCCATCAGTTGCCACAGCATCGGCAATTGCCTGAGTAACCAGCCGCAAGTTGTTGAAAGTGAAAGTATCCGAGATAACTGCACGCCATCCATCCGTGCCAAAGTGAATTGTCATACCAATCTCCTGTGTGAAAATATATCAGGGTTATTCGCCCTGCATTTTACCTGTTTTTATTCCATTTACCATCCCGGTGCAGGGGTGGCAGTTGCAAGGAGCGCCTGCACCATCCAACCCACCAATCCGTTTTCAGTCCTCACCTGCACCCAAAGCGTATTCCCGTTCCCTTTAACCGGGTCGGAAATCACCTGAACAAGACTGCCATTCAACAAGGAGGTGAGTGCTTTTCCATCCGGTTCTTCGCGCACAATGGCGCCATCACTCTGGGGGGCAAAGACCCGCGCCCAAACCGGGGTCGGTTGGGGAGTTACCGTCACAGTAGGCGTAAAGGTCGGTTGAATGGTCGCGGTAGGTGACTGTGTTGGCGGCGGGGGAGATGGGGTAAGGGTTGGTGTGGCGGGAGGTTGGGCTGGTGCCGTTGAAGTCCAAGTAAGCGTATGGGTTGGAGTAGGCAAAGTAGCCACCACGATGGGCTGGCTCGTCATTAATCCGGTGATCAGTACCACCGCAATCAGGCTGATGAGAATGATGGACGACCCCAGCGTATACCCAAATACATTGGCGGGTTTTAATCCCATCAAAAACAAAACCATTGAACCGACCAGCGCTGACCATGCCAGATGAACAACAAACACGATGAGTCCATCCACCCAGGAGCCGGGCAGACCATAACTCAACGAAAAGCCTGCCACCCCCAGCGGCAGCAATAACTCGTAGGCAATGGCTACGCTGGCAACCAGCGGCTTTTGACGGGGGGAACGCACCAGCATGTAGTTGGCAAGCCCAACCCCAATTGCCAGAACGATGAAATTGGGGATAGAAAACAGGGAAAAGTTGACCGGAAGCGTGAGGGTGCTGCCCGGTAAAAACGCTTTGCCAATAACGCCAGCCAGCAGGCACAAACCAAAAATGAGCATACAGGCAATGACCAGACTGCCCAATGCTTTGAGGAAAAATCGGCCCGAGCCGACTACCACCGCCAGCGAAAGCCCCAAAACGGGGCCTAAAAATGGTGCAAACAACACAGCCAGTAAATAAAAAGCAGGCGAATCCAGTAAAATTGCGACACCCAGAATCACACCTGCCAGAAACGTGAAAAGGAAAAATTCATACCCGGGGGTTACCTGATGAGCGAGCTGCTCTAAAAAGGCTGAGCGCTCATCACCTCCTGCTGGCAGCAGCGAACGCCGGACGCGCCGCCGCCGGGCAGGCGGCAGACGATTTTCATCCTCAGGGAGCAAAGGTTCACTGCTTGGAATACTCATTGACGTAAGGTAGCAATCAGTCGTAGCGGTTTTTCCAGCAATTCCAGCGCACTCAAAATATCCGGCACAACAATATCGGCCGCCTGCAAGGCGGCGGTGGAGACCCCTTCGCGTGAAAACACACAAATTCCCAACGCCGCTTCCGCCAGCATTGCCGCATCATTAGCGCCCTGCCCAATCGCGATCACCTGAGCAGCGCCCAGCGAGCGGACAAATTCAGCCTTCTGTTCAGCCTGGTTGCCGGCTTTAAGGCGGTGGGCGGTCAAATTCAACTGGCGGTCAATCAATTCCTGCCTGCCGTGGGTATCGGCGGTGATCAGATGAATCGTCAGGCGGTCTTTTAAAATCGAGAGGCTGCGTCCAACCCCGTCTATCAGCCTGCCATCCAAGGCCAGTGTGCCATTCACATCACAAACCAGATGGTTGAGCCTTAATTCGCCGCGGCCGGGAATGTTTATCTCAATCATAAGACAATTATAATACAGACTTAAAAAAGCATTTCCGGGTAAAATTAGCCCATCAGTAGTTTTGCACTTTTAACAATTGGAGAGTGAGAAGGCCGGGGAAAGCGCTTGCTTGATGACCGCTGGCTTAACACCTTGCTTTGCCAAGTGGCAGATCCAGTCCAGTTGTCGGTCTTCATG
>Ga0308395_1000342_pt1 | contig 38237 bp, 22 predicted proteins | sample Hotspr20SampleP4_FD_202097 | JGI IMG/M metagenome (GOLD analysis project Ga0308395, IMG submission 202097) | Hot spring phototrophic mat microbial communities from Mushroom Spring, Yellowstone National Park, Wyoming, United States - 20050930_P4 ... | reverse complement strand
TTGATATAAGGTTGCTTCATCTTCTTGCCAGTCTACAAGTGGGCTCACGGGTTTAATCGGACTTCACCTCCAACCAGAATTCGCTAAAATTATACATAATGTCTTAAACAAACGCAATTGGTATTATTCGTTAAGGCCCCCAGAAATTTTGAGTTCGGGAATGACCCCGCCTCCCACTTTTCGGCCCGATTCACAAGAGGTCATGTTTGCGGTTATTGGGCCTGGCGGTAGCATTCGTGTTTTTAGCACCGCAGATGGGAATGTGAAAGGCGAGATAGATGCCAAATCTGCGAATGCTATTTTGAGAATGGCTTTCACCTCAGCAGGCGACCTTGCCGTCCTGTATCCTGCGGAACTCCAGATCCGTTCTCTACACGATGGACAGATCCTGCGCACTATCCGGCACAATGCAGGATTAGATATTGCTTTGATGGAGGATGGGTTCTATTCTAAAAGCGATTCTTCCTATGACAAAATAGAGTATCTTTTTACACCTTATAACACTCAGCAGCCCTCAAGAAAGATGGTATTTCAACGAGCACCTGAAGAGGCAACTGGCTATAATTACACTGTATACTACTCCAGCCTTGATGTCTCAAGGGGTTTCCTATTTACCTTTAGCCCCGACCATCGCTACCTGATCCGAGAAGCGCCTCATGAAGCTAGTGAGGGGAGTAGAGAAAGTATAGTAGTGCTGTATGATGTGAATCATCCTGAGCCAATCCGCACGGCTTTGCCCCGTCCAGGTGGTGGATATCTTAGCAAACTGGTCTTTGCGCCTGATTCGTCGCTTCTGGCGATTGGGCTAGAGAAAGAGGTCATTCTACTTTCCATACCGGATATGAACATCGTAGGACAGCAAACAACGGAAAATGAAATCACAGGACTGGCCTTTGCGCTTGATGGAAAGACAATCGCCATCGCTACAGAGAGTGCGCAAGTTCTATTGTGGAACTTTGAGAGAGGCACACTGGAAAGATTGGATACTCAGGCGGAGAAGAACCGTACTCCCACTTTTTCAGCAGATGGGCGGTTACTGGCTATTGTCGTGCCGGATGGGATTCAACTCTGGGATGTATCTGCCAGACAATTGCTTCGCACTTTGGAAGCGCCAGACGTTGTCTCTCTCGCTTTTTCGCCAGATCAAAAACTTTTAGTGGCGGGTGCTGAGCAAGATGTTATCTATCTCTGGGGTGTTCGTTAGGCAGACGTTCTGTTGTCGGATTTGTTCAGTATCCGGCAGATGCTCGCTCAAGGTGTGGTCTTTTCCCCCGATGGGTACGGGCGCAGCGCTGCTGCGCCCCTGCTGGCCTCCGGGTCGGATGACAAAACCGTGCGGCTGTGGCGGGCCGCGGACGGGCGGCTGTTGCGCACCCTGGAGGGGCATACGGCTTGGGTGCGGAGCGTGGCCTTCTCCCCCGATGGCCGCCTGCTGTCCTCCGGGTCGGGGGACGGCACCGTGCGGCTGTGGGGGGTGAGGTGAGGCAGGGAGCAGGGGGGCAGAGGGGCGAGGGAGCAGGGGGGCAGGGGAGCAGGGGGGCAGAGGGGCGAGGGAGCGGGGGGGCAGGGGGGCAGGGGGGCGGAGGGGCGGGGGAGCAGGGGAGCAGGGGAGCAGGGGGGCAGAGGGGCGAGGGAGCGGAGGGGCAGGGGGGCGGAGAGGCAGAGGGGCGAGGGAGCGGGGGAGCAGGGGGGCGGAGGGGCAGAGGGGCGAGGGAGCGGGGGAGCAGGGGGCAGAGGGGCAGGGGGGCGGAGGGGCGAGGGGGCGGAGGGGCAGAGGTGGTTGATCGTCCGGCGCGGGGGCCATCCACGAATGAGCCACGAATACACGAATGATGGCGCTATTCGTGCATTCGTGAAACATTCGTGGACGGCGCGCCCCGCCCAACAGGCCCAGGGCAGGTAATGACAATTCGTGGCAAAAAGGTAACTATTCAGGCTTCCTCACCCCACCCCCGCCGCCCTCGGGCCGAAGGCCCTTCGGGCCGAGGCCTGCGGCGGCAGCGGCGAAGCCGCTGGGGGAGGGGTGAGGCTGAACAGTTACGCAAAAAGAACAACACGGAGTACGTCCCATGCTGACTCCCGGCACCGTTCTGCAGAACCGCTACCGTATCGTCCGCACCCTGGGGGGCGGGGGGATGGGGATGGTCTACCTGGCCCACGACACCCGGCTGGCGGATAAGCCCTGCGCGGTCAAGAAACTCCTCCCCGACCCCCATGCCACCCCCGAGGAGCAGGCCCAGGCCGCCGAACAGTTCCGCCGCGAGGCCGCCATCCTGGCCCACCTGAACCACCCCAACCTCCCCAACGTCTACGACCACTTTGAAGAAGAGGGCCAGTTCTACCTGGTGATGGACTACATTGAAGGCGAAACGCTGGCGGAGCGGCTGCGCCGTTCCCCCCAGGGACTGCCGCCCGAAGAGGTCGTGGGCTGGGCCCTCCAGTTGTGCGACGTCCTGGAGTACCTCCACAACCAGAACCCGCCCGTCATCTTCCGGGATATGAAGCCGGCCAACGTGATGGTCACCCCGGAGGGGCAGGTCAAACTCATAGACTTCGGCGTGGCCCGCCTCTTTGACCCCGGCAAACGGACGGACACCCTCAAGATGGGGACGGCCGGTTACGCCCCGCCGGAGCAGTACGCCGGCCAGGGGCAGACCACCCCCCGCTCCGACCTCTATGCACTGGGCGTCACCCTGCACGAACTGCTGACCGGCGACGATCCCACCGCGCACCCCTTCACCTTCACCCCGCCGCACCAACTGAACCGCGCCGTCTCCCCGGCCCTCTCCGCCGCCGTGATGCGGGCGGTCCAACTGGACCCGGCGGCCCGCTACCCGTCCGCGCGGGCCTTCCGGGACGCGCTGGAGAAGAGCACCCACCGCCGCCTGCGCCTCCCCTCCGTCCAGCGCGCCGGCCGCACCGGGACCGCCGTCATGCCGGGGGCAGTGGCCGTACCGGCCCCCCGCCCCACCACCCCCCTGCGCATCGCCGCCCGGGTGGGCCGCGGCCTGCTGACGCTGACCCTGAACATCCTCCTGGCCCTGATCGTCACCGCCGTCGTCGTCGGACTGGTCGGCACCCTGCTCCTCTCCCTGGTCGCCCAGTACGTCATCGCCAACGTGGATTGGGGACTGGAAGGGTTAACGCCCGGCATGTCTGTACTCACCGAGCAGGACCTCAATGAGGGGATGGCCGGGGCGATGGAGCCGTACACCCTGGGAGTCGTCCGGGAGATGGCGGTGGACTTTCAGCCGCCGGACCGGGCCGTCCTCACCGTCTCCGGAGAAAACTGGGGCTTCCGCCTATCGGGACGGCTGGGGGCCCGCGATGGGGCACCGGTGGTCATCGTGGAGCGGCTGAACGATGTCCCCCTGGTCCTGGTGGGCGGCATCCTTTCCGGGGGAATCAACCGGGGCCTGCGCCAGGCCTGGGAGGCCTCCCCCCTCCGGATCACCCAACTCACCGTTGAGAAAGACCGCCTCATCACCGAATACCGTTAGCACCTTTCGCGCTTTTCGCGTCTTTCGTGCCCATGGAATGGATCGGACGGACTCTGGGTGGCTGTCAGATTGTGGAGAAGATCGGCGAAGGCCGGATGGCCGTCGTCTACCGCGCCTACCAGCCGCACCTGGAGCGGTGGGTCGCCGTTAAAGTCCTCCGCATCGCCGAGGCCGACGACCGGGAGGAGTTCCTGCAACGGTTCCGGCAGGAAGCGCGCGCCATTGCCGCCCTCCGTCACCCCAACATTCTGACCATCTATGACTATGGTGAGACCCACGGCACCGCCTACATCGTGATGGAGTACGTCCCCGGCGGCTCGCTCAAGGCCCAACTGACCGGTCAGCCGATGCCCTGGTCGGAAGTGGCCCGCTGGGTCATCCCGGTGGGACAGGCCCTGGCCTATGCCCACGCCCAGGGCATCATCCACCGGGACGTGAAACCCGCCAACATCCTCCTGGCCCGTCCCGACTGGCCCCTCCTGGCCGATTTCGGCCTGGTCAAAATGGCGCGCCGGCCGGGGTTCATCACCCGTCCCGGACTCAGCATCGGCACCCCCGCCTACCTCTCCCCGGAGCAGGTCATGGGGGACCCGGTAGACCACCGCAGTGACATCTACAGCCTGGGCGTGATGCTCTACGAACTGCTGACCGGGCAACTGCCCTTCCAGGCGGCCACGCCCGTAGAGGCGATGCTCCGTCGGCTGCGGGAGCCGCCCATCCCGCCGCGCTGCCTCTGTCCGGGTCTCCCGCCCGCGCTGGAATCCGTCCTCTTGCGGGCCCTGGCCCGGAATCCGGCCGACCGCTACCCCACGATGCAGGCCATGGTAGACGACCTGATCCGGATCAGCCCGACGGCCGGCACAACGCCCTCCGTTCCCTCCTCCACGACGCCCGGGACCACCATCCGACTGGAGCACCTGCGGGCCGCCACCGGTCCCCGCCTGTGCGTGGTAGAAACCGGGGCCACCATCCCCCTCCCGCCCCGACCGGAGATTGTTCTGGGACGGGGCACATCGGCCGTCCCTCCGCCCGAAGTAGACCTGGAACCGTACGGGGCCGGTATGGCCGGCGTCTCCCGCCGCCACGCCCGGCTCCTCCGCCGCCCGGATGGCTGGTACCTGGAAGACCTGCAGAGCACGAACGGGACGTTCCTCAACGAAATCCGTCTCTCCCCTGGCCAGCCCGCCCGCCTGAGCGCTGGTGACCTGATCCGGCTGGGCCAGTTCACATTGCTCTTTTACCCAGAGTAGGAGGTGTCCGATGAAATGCCCCAAATGTGGCTTTGAGAACCGTCCGGGCGCTCGCTTCTGCAAACAATGCGGGCAATCGCTGGAAGCCCCAGCCCCTTCTCCGCCGCCCGGTGAAATCCGGTGTCCATCGTGCGGCGCGCCTAACAAACCGGGCGCCCGCTTCTGCGCGCGCTGCGGCGCGCCGCTCACCGCGCCCGCGCCGGCTCCGCCCACCCCGCCGCCCGCCGCGCCGCCCCCGGCCTACGGCCCGCCGGCTCCGCCCACCCCGCCGCCCGCCGCGCCGCCCCCGGCCTACGGCCCGCCGGCCCCACCCACCCCGCCGCCCGCCGCGCCGCCCCCGGCCTACGGCGCGCCGGCCCCGCCCACTCCACCGCCCGCCGCGCCGCCCCCGGCCTACGGCCCGCCGGCCCCACCCACCCCGCCGCCCGCTGCGCCGCCCCCGGCCTACGGCCCGCCGGCCCCACCCACCCCGCCGCCCGCCGCGCCGACTCCGGCCTACGCGCCGCCGTACCCAACGCCCACTGTACCGGCCACCCCATCCCCCTACGTCCCACCGCCCCCAGGGCCGGAGATTCCTCCCATCCCGCCGGTAGAGGCGGCACCGGCCCGGCGCCCGCCCCGCTGGCTCTGGATTGCCCTCCCCATCGCCCTGGTGCTCTGTCTGGCCGCCATAGTCGGCCTGGGTTACCGGGCCTATCGCCAGGGGAAACTGCCGTTCCTCCGGCCCTCACCCACACCGACCGCCACTCCCACCGCGACGGTAACACCCACTCCGGAAACGGCAGCGGAAACCCCGTCCCCGGCCCCATCGGCGGCCATTGCCCAGATTGCCCTGACTCCCTCTGCCACCGACCTGAAAGTGGGGGAGACCCTGACCCTGACGGTCACCATCACCAACACCGGAGACCAGTCCTGGACCCAAATGGAGTACCGTCTGCTGGGCCAGTGGGAGCCGGTACTGAAAATGGATCAGGCGCCCGGGCTATCCTCCGAAGAACTGGGCGCCGGGCAGAGCCGGCCCGTGACCTTCACCCTGACCGCTCAGCAGGAGGGGGACGCCACTCTGAAGGTACTGCTCCTGATCCAGACCGGCGGAGACCGGCCGCGCCGGGATATGGCCATCTCCGAAGAGGTGAACGTCCATGTCGGTCCCGGTCAATAACGGGAGCGCCCTGGGGGAAGAAGAGAAGCCCGTTCCGGAGGCCCCCGGGGCACCGAAACATCATCGTCGGGCCACCCTGCTGATGCTGGCCGGGGGGCTCCTGCTGCTGGGTGCTGGCCTTCTCTTTGCCCTGACCTCCCCCCTCGCCACCCGTCCCCCACCCTCCCCCTCGCCGCTCCCGGCGGAGTTCACCCCGCCCCCCTCCCTGGCGGAACTGGTCCAGCAATATCCCAAACTGGCCCCCCTCCTGACCGACCCGGAACTGGATTCGGCCTACAAGCAATTTCTGATCGCCTACCAGGAAGGGGGGAAAGAGGCCGCCGTAGACCTGGCCCGCCGTCGGGGGCTGCTGAACGACCGGGATGAAATCCGGGTCACCCTGTTCCTGGACACCGACGACCCGGCCCCGCTGGTCGCCCAACTGCAGGGGGTGGGGATTCGCGTGGTCGCCGCATACCGGGACCAGGTGGAGATCGCCATCCCTCTGGCGCTGATAGAAGCGACTGCGGAGAGCGAAAACCCGGGGGCCATTTTCGGGCAACTGACCGCGCTGGAGCACGTCATCGCCGTCCGGGTACCTGCCCTTCACACCTCCCAGGGAAGCCGCATCCCCGGCGAGGGCATCCGGGTCGTCGGCGCCGACCGGTGGCATGAGGCCGGCTTCACCGGGGCCGGCATCCGCATCGGGGTGCTGGACCTGGGCTTTGGGGGCTACCCGAACCTGCTGGGGCGGGAACTCCCGGACACCGTCGTGGTGGAGCACTTCGGCGACTGGGACCCCGACGAGGTCCACGGCACCGCCTGCGCCGAAATCATCCACGAACTGGCCCCCGACGCCGAACTCTTCTTCGCCTGGTACGACGGGAGCGACGCGGCGGAGGGGGAAGCCGTAGACTGGCTCCTCTCCCAGGGCGTCCACATCATCTCCCACTCCGCGGGCGCCCTGATCGGCCCCCGGGACGGCACGGGATGGCAGGCCCGACTGGTGGATTCGGTGGCCGCCCGGGGGGTCCTGTGGGTCAACTCCAGCGGCAACGAGGCTCAGTCCCACTACCGGGCCCTCTTCACCGACACCGACGGGGACGATGTCCACGAATTCGCTCCCCGGCAGGAACGGATGAGACTTCTCCCGTACTCGCCGCTCATCAAAGTCTTCCTCATGTGGGAAGACGAGTGGGGGCAGGCCCGCCGGGACTACGAACTGTACCTGACGGACGGGGCAGGAAACGTTCTGGCCTCCTCGGAATCCCCCCAGGACGGCAGAGAGGGGGCAGACCCGGTGGAGGGGATTATCTACCGGTTGACAGACGAAAGCCTGTACGTTGCCGTGAAAGCCTACCGGGTGGACCGCCCGGTCACCCTGGACATCTTTGTGAACGGTGCGGACGTGGCGTATCCCTCCCCGGAGTACAGTTTGGCCATCCCCGCCGATGCGGTGGGAGCCCTGGCCGTGGGGGCGGCGTACTGGCAACGGGACGCTCTGGCCGACTACAGTTCCCGCGGTCCCACGACCGACGGGCGGCTGAAGCCGGAACTCTCCGCCCCGACGGGCGTCTCCACGGCCTCCTACGGGGACGAACCCTTCGGGGGAACTTCCGCCTCCGCCCCCCACGTCGCCGGCGCCGCCGCGCTGGTCTGGCAGGCCTACCCGGAGTTCACCCGACAGCAGGTGGTGGATTTCCTGCTGGCCCACGCGATAGACCGGGGGCCCCGGGGCCCCGACACCGGCTACGGATACGGTCGGCTGCAATTACCGCCGCCCCCCTCCCCCACCACCGCCGGGCCCCCCTCCCCATCCCCCGCCGGGCCCACACCGCCGCCCTCCGAATCAGTCACGCCGCCCCCTCCCCTGCCCACCCCCACACCAGTACCCTTCGTCACGCCTCAGCCATCCCCCACCCCGTCCGGAGACGTGGGAACGGGAGCGCTGGTACTGCTGGTGGGAGCCATGGGGCTCCTGGGAATGGGACTGTTACTGGTGGGCGCCACGGTCTGGATACTGAGCCAGCGGGCCCCCGCTCCCTCGCCCGCGCGCCCGGCCCCGCCTGGGGGGCCGCCCTCCTATCCCACCCCGCCTCTGCCTCCGCCGTCCTACCCGCCCCCGCCGCCCGCGCCCCCTCCAGCGGCAGAAAGGTGGCCATCCCCTCCGCCATCTCCGACGCCAATCCCGCCGACCGTTCCGCCATCCCCCGCCCCGCCAGTTGCCGCCTCCTGCTCGCGCTGTGGCGCGCCGCTCCGTCCCGACGCCCGCTTCTGCCCCCGCTGCGGGCAACCCGTCTTCGCGCCCCTGGCCCAGTGCCCGCACTGCGGCGCGCCGCTCCGCCCCGGCGCCCGCTTCTGCCCCCGCTGCGGGCAACCCGTCTCCGCGGCTCCGGCCCGGTGCCCGTCCTGCGGCGCGTCGCTCCGCCCCGGCGCCCGCTTCTGCCCCCGCTGCGGGCAACCCGTCCACTGACGGCTACCGGCTAACCGCTACCGGCTACCGGCTAACGGCTAACGGCTACCGGCTAACCGCTACCGGCTAACCGCGGCCACTTGCCGAAAAACGGATTCCGGTGTATTTTTGTTCCAGGGGGTAACTACCTGCCAGGGAGCACCCGGGCAAGCGCTATCAAAGACGCGGCGAAGGCATGCCCCGCGCAGGCCGCCAGGCCTGTGCACAGGCTGACAACCTGCGCCACGTTGTCTGCAAACCAACCGGGTAGGTATTTGCACGAAGGATGACATTTTGTCCCTTTGTGTCCTTTGTGAGTCCTTTGTGCCCTTCGTGGTAGGTAATTCCGATGAACCTTCCGACCTCCGTCGCCCAACTTCGGGAAGAACTGGCGGCCCTTCGCCGCCTCTGGGCCCAGGCCCGCACCGCGGGCGATGCCCTGCTGGCCGGCCGTCTGCTGGCCTCCATCCGGGAGATAGAGAGCGCCCTGCACACCCTGGAGCACGACGTGAGCGCGATGGCCGAAGACCGGGCCCAGATGGAGGCCCTGGTGGACATCGCCCGGGCCATTAACTCCTCCCTGGACCTGGATACCGTATTGAACGAGGTGATGGACCAGATCGTCCGCCTCACCGGCGCCGAACGGGCGATGCTGATGTTGCTGAACCCGGAGACGGGGGACCTGGAATTCCGCGCGGCCCGCCATATAGACCAGGAAACCCTCACGGGGGACGAGTTCCGGATCAGCCGCAGCATCGTCTACCGGGTGGCCCGGGAGGGGCAACCCATCCTGACCACCGACGCCCTGATAGACCCCCGCTTCCAGGCCCAGGAGAGCATCATCAGTTACAACCTGCGCTCCATCCTCTGCGTCCCCCTCCGGGTGCGGGGGCGGATTACCGGAGTGATTTACGCCGACAATCGGGCCCGAACCGGCCTCTTCTCCGACCGGGAGCGGGACCTGCTGACGGCCTTCGCCGACCAGGCGGCCATCGCCATTGAGAACGCCCGCCTCTTTGAACGGGTGACGGCGGCCAAAAATCTGATGGACAGCGTGTTCGCCTCCATCGCCAGTGGCGTCATCACCGCCGACCCGGCCGGGCGGATCACGCTGGTCAACCGGTCGGCCGAACGGATTCTCCGTTGCCCCGCTGCGCAGGCCATCGGGCTGCCCTACAGAGAAGCGTTCCCCCCTCTACGGCCCATCCTGGAGCCGATGGTGGACCGGCTTCAGCGGGGACGCCGCCCGCTGCTGGTGGAGGAGGTGGAAGTAGAATTGCCGGAGCGGGGGACGACGTATCTGCGACTGGTCGTCTCCCCCCTGGAGGAACCGACCTCCGGCGATGGCGGGGTGACCATCGTCGTGGAAGACCTGACCGAACAGCGCCGCCTGGAAGCCCAGGAGCGGTTCATCCGGGAAACGTTCCAGCGCTACGTCTCCCCGGCCGTGGTCCAGCGGCTGCTGGAGGATTCCACCCGCCTGCGGCTGGGGGGCCAGCGCCAGGAGGTGACCGTCCTCTTCGCCGACCTGCGGGGCTTCACGGCCTTCAGCGAGCGGTGTGGCCCGGAGGAACTGGTGGAGACCCTCAACCGGTATCTGGCCATCGGTGCAGAGGCGGTGCTGGCGGAAGAGGGAACCCTGGATAAATTCATCGGCGACGCCGTGATGGCGGTGTTCAATGCCCCCCTGCCGCAGCCCGACCACCCCCTGCGGGCGATCCGGGCGGCCCTGCGGATTCAGGAGGCCGTTCGGACCTACCAGCAGTCCACCTCCTCCGCCCCTTCGCTCCGATACGGGATCGGCATCTCGGTGGGGGAGGCCGTGGTGGGCAACATCGGCACATCCCAGCAACTGAACTACACCGCCATCGGCGCCTGCGTGAACCTGGCCAAGCGGCTGGAGGAGATGGCCGCCCCCGGCCAGATTCTGCTCAGCCGGGAGGCCTATCAGCGGGTACGGGACCGGGTGCAGGTCCGCCCGCTCCCCCCGGCCCCGGTCGCCGGATTTCAGGAACCGGTAGAAGTCTACGAACTGATCGCGCTATGGGAGTGACAATAGATTTCAACCGCCCCCCTCGCGTTCTGGAGCCGTTGCCCTCGGGGGAGGTCAAACTGCCCGCTCCTCCCCAGGTGACCCCGCCCCCGCGCTTCATCTGGTACACCGCGCTCCTTCCCCTGGCGGGCGCTCTCTTTATGGCTGGTGGCTATTTCGCTGTAGGCTACTTTCTTACAGAGAACCCTCAGCCCTACCAACTGATCATGCCCTGTCTCATGCTTCCCATGTCTCTCTTTTCCGCCCTGGGGGGCATTCTGGGCACCCGCGCGCAGCGTCAGCAACATCGGCGGGAGCAGGAAGCAAAAGAGCGCGCGTACCAGCAGGCCCTGCAGCAGCAGGCCCATTACCTCCAGCAGGTGCAGGCCCAGCAGCAACGCATCCGGACGGAGAAAGACCCCGGCCCGGACATCCTGCTGGCCCGGGCGAGGAGCCGGGACCGCCGCCTCTGGGAGCGCCGCCCGACCGACGAGGACTTCCTGAACCTGCGCATCGGCGTGGGGACCCTCCCCTCTTCGGTCCAGGTCTCCGCGCCCCGGCCGGAACTCCCCGACCCCCGCTACCAGCCCGTCCTGGACCTGGAGGCCACCTACTCCTGGGTGCCCGCCGTCCCCCTGCTGGTGGACCTGCGCGCCGGCCCCCTGGGGCTGGCGGGTCCGTTGCCGCTGCGGGAAAACGTCGCCCGTGCGCTCCTGACCAGCCTGGTCGTCCACCACGCCCCCGATGAAGTGCACCTGCTGATGGTCTACCCCTCCCGCCGGACCGCGGACTGGGAATGGGCCAAATGGCTTCCCCACGCCCACATCCTGGACGGCAGCGCCCGTTTCCCCACCCTGGCCAACGACTCCGTTTCAGCCCAGGAACTGCTCAACCGCCTGCTGGACGAGTTGAACGAGCGGAGAAATCGGCTCGCCTCCCGCCGCTCGGACGACGCGCCGCCGGACTGGCCCTGGCTGGTCCTGGTCGTGGCGGACGAGCAGGCCGACCCCCACCATCCGGCCCTCCACCTCCTCCTCTCCGAGGGCCGTCGGCTGAACGGGACCGCCATCTTCCTGAACGACCGCATCGCCCGGTTGCCCCAGGGATGCGCCACTGTGGCCGAGGTCTCCCTCCCCAGTACGGTTCAGGTCCAGACGGTCGGCATCGCCGCCCCTCCCCTCTCCGGAACGGCGGACCAGGTGGATCGCCGGGCGGCGGAGGAACTGGCCCGCGCGCTGGCCCCCCTGCGGGTGTTCTCCCCCGAAAGTGCGGTCGCCCTTCCCTCCAACATCCGCCTCCTGGACGTGCTGGGCATCCAGGACATCCAGCAGCACAACGCACAGCGGGACTGGACGAACCGTTCGCCGGACCACCTGCTCAAGGCCGTCCTGGGCATCCGGCGGGGCGGACAGCCCCTGGTGCTGGACCTCAGCCACACCGGCCACGGCCCCCACGGGCTGGTCGCCGGGACCACCGGCTCCGGCAAAAGCGAAATGCTCCAGACCCTGGTCATCAGCCTGGCCCTGCGCCACCATCCCTACGACCTGGGCTTCATCCTGGTGGACTTCAAGGGAGGCGGTGCGTTCGCCCCCCTGGCCCCCCTCCCCCACACGCTGGGACTGGTCACCAACATCAGCGGCAACCTGGCCGAACGGGCCCTGGTCGCCCTGGAAGCGGAGATCAAGCGGCGGGAGCACCTCTTTAACCAGTACAACGTCAGCGACATCGCCAAATATCAGGAACTGTACTGGCAGAAACAGGGACAGGGGATGGAGCCCCTCCCGCGCGTGGTGATCATCGTGGACGAGTTCGCCGAACTGGTCACCGACTATCCGGAGTTTATGGACGGCCTGGTACGGGTCGCGCGGGTGGGACGGTCGCTGGGCATCCACCTGATCCTGGCCACCCAGAGCCCGCGCGGGAAAGTCAGCCAGCAAATCTGGGCCAACTCCCGCTTCCGCATCTGCCTGCGGGTGGAGGACGCCGCCGAGAGCCAGGATATGCTCCACCGCCCCGACGCCGCCTATCTCCCCCGGATGCCCGGCCGGGGATACCTGCAGGTGGGAGATAACGAGGTCTTTGAACTCTTCCAGGTCGCCCGGGTCGCCGGCACCTACCGGACGGCCGGGGACACCGATACGCTGGTCGGCATGCCGACCGAGCGGATCGTCATCCAGGAAATCACCGCGACCGGTCAGCGACGGAAGTTATACGACTCCAAAGACCTGCTCCCTCAGCAAAAGAAAGGGAGCAGCCAGACGGATATGGAGGTCGTCGTCCAGCATCTGGCCGCCACGGCGGCCCGGATGGGGTTGAAGAAACTGCCCAGCCCCTGGCCGGAACCCCTTCCCGCCCACATCCCCCTCCCCGACCTGCTCCAGCGGGAGGGGTACGCGGGATGGAACGGTCAGGGCTGGTGGTTTGAAGCGGTCCCCCCACTCCGGACGCCCCGTTTCTGCAGCCGCTGCGGGAATCCACTGCGTCCGGGCGCCCAGTTCTGCTCCGGCTGTGGACAGCCGGTTCTCGCCCTCTGCCCCCACTGCCAGAAACCGGTCCGGCCGTCGGTCCGTTTCTGTCCGTCCTGCGGGAAGCCTCTGGGCCTGCCGCCTGGCACCCCACCGCCACCCCGCCCCCCCACGTTGCCCAACCGTCCCTGGCTGGGGGCCCTGATCGGCCTCCTGGATAACCCCGCCCGTCAGCAACAGGCCCCCTGGCGGCTGGACCTGGGGGATCAGGACGGGCACCTCATCGTGGTCGGAGCGCCGGGGTCGGGCAAAGAGATGTGGCTGCGGACCATGGTGACCAGCCTGGCCCGTACCCACACCCCCGATGAACTCCACTTCTACCTGATAGAGTTCGGCGGGCAGGCCCTGCGCGCGCTGGAGGAACTCCCCCACGTGGCGGGATTCTTCACGCCGATGGACGAGGAGCGCCTGCGGCGTCTGTGGGTCCGCCTGGGCGATGAACTGGAGGAGCGCAAGGAACTCTGCCACCAGGCCCGCGTGGACAACCTGGAGCGCCTGCGGGAGCAGAAACCCGGCCAGGTTCCCCCGGCCATCGTCCTGGTGGTCGCCGGCTTGGCCGATTTCCGTCAGCAATTCCCCGAGGGCTACGATGCCCTGCTCCGGCTGGTGCGGGAAGGGGGAAACTACGACATCCACGTCGTCCTGGTCGGCGACCGGGCGGGCGACATCCCCTCGGCGATGGCCAGCGTCGTCGCCCGTCGGGTGGCCCTGCGGCTGGGGGACCCCGACGAGTACAACCTGATCCTGGGCCTCCGGCCGAAGATAGATAAGGACGCCGGCATCCCCCCGGGCCGGGGATGGTACGGCCGTCCCCCGCTGGAATTCCAGACCGCATCGCCGGGCGAAAAACAGGATGAGGACGAACAGGTCCAGGAACTGCGCGCCCTGGCCCAGGCGATGCGCCGGGCCTGGACCGGCCCCCTGCCGGAGCCGGTCGGGGTGATGCCGGAACAGTTGCCCCTGGAAGACCTGCTGGCCCGCCTCCCGGCCGGGGGGCCCCGTCCCCCGCTGGCGGTGCCGGTGGGCGTGGAGAGCGTTCGCCTCCGCCCCACCTGGCTGGACCTGGTGGACGACGGGCCGGATTTCATCATCGCCGGGACCCCCCAGAGCGGGAAGACCAATCTCCTGATCGCCTGGGTGCTGGCCCTGGCGACTGCCCGTTCCCCTCAGGAAGTCCAGTTCATCCTGGTCTCCGGCCGACGCAACAGCCTGCAGGGGCTGGAGACCCTGCCCCACGTTCTGGAATATGCCCGGTCCTATCGGGAGTTTCAGCAGAAGGGCGTCATGGGGCGGATCGCCGCAGAAATTCACCGCCGGGAGGAGATATTTTCCCACGATCCGCAGCAGGGCGAGCGCCTGCCGCACGTGGTTGTCATCTGGGACGACTACGACGATTTCTCCAACGCGCTGAGCGGGGAGGGGGAAATCCAGAAGGGGCTGGACCTGCTGGCCCGGCGAGGGCGGGACGTGAACTTCCATAGCGTGATTGTCGGGCCGCTGCCCAACCTGGGTGTGGGATTCAGCGACCCCCTGCCCAAGATGGTGCGGAATTGGAGGTCCGGGTTCATCCTCCGGCCGCTGGAGGCCGGAGACCAGAACCCACTGGGGGTACGGATCCGGGCGCCGGACCTGGCCCAGATGGTGGCGGGGCGGGGATTTCTGGCCCGTCACGGGCGAGAGGAGATCGTCCAGACCGCCTTCGCGGGAGACAGGACGGCGGTGGCCCGGAAAGTGGCGGAACTGAGGGACCGCTGGGAGCAGGCCGGAGTCTCCCCGGCGGCATGGCCGGAGGAGACAGAAATGTAGGACAACTGCAAGCAGTTGTCCTACACTATGCCAGCGGGGAGCGCCGACCGAGAGAGGGCGCGGGCTTCCCCTCTGCCGGACGGCCTGGACGGCTGTCCTGCAGCCACTACCTGCCGGGGGACCGGGCGGGCGCCATAAAAGACGCTGGCGAAAGGCCCGCCTCTGTAGCGCAGGCCGCCAGGCCTGCATACAGGCAGAGAGCCTGCGCGTAACTATTCAGGCTTCCTCACCCCACCCCCGCCGCCCTCGGGCCGAAGGCCCTTCGGGCCGAGGCCTGCGGCGGCAGCGGCGAAGCCGCTGGGGGAGGGGTGAGGCTGAACCGTTACGCCTGCGCTACATTCAGAGAGGTGCTAAATCACCTGCTGGTCCACCCGCTCAAACTCGTCGGCGATATGGCGGAGGGCCTGGATCAGGTTTTCCAGGACTTCGTTGAGGTTGGTGCGCATCGTGGGCACCCGTTCGTTGAAGAGGTTGGCATAGTCCACCTGCGCCAGACCGCTCCACTCGCCGCCGAGGTTGTTGACCGTCTGGATCATCGTCGCCAGGATTTGATCCGCCTCCTGGCGGTTATGATCCAACTGACTGGCCACGCTGCGCAGCCGCTCCGGGGAGACACGAATTTCTACCATAGTGCACCTCCTTAAGGTAAAATTGAGAGGGACGAATCAACTTTCCCCTCCTGGGCCGCCTGGAGAAGCCGCCGGGAGAGGGAAAGTCCGATCAAATGACGTTCTGGTCCACTTCCCGGAAGGCCTGAGCGATCCGGCGCAGTTCGGCCGCAATCTCTCCCAGGAGTTCCGCGAAGCGACGCATCTGGGGAACCGTTTCGTTCCATCGGGTGTAGAATTTCGTCTGGGCCACCCCGTCCCATTCGCCATCCAGGGCGTTCAGCGTCTGCTGAAGAGAGTTCAGAATACTCTCCACTTCCGCCTTTCTGGCATCAAAGGTCTGGGCAGTGGCCTCCAGACGCTCCGGAGCGACAACAATCAGGGGCATGGGGCTATCTCCTGAAAGTATAGAGGGAAACTTTACAGGGACGCTTCTATCATACCAGATTCCCTGTCCCCTGTCAAACGAACCACAGGACGGCAAAAGGGTTCATCCGGGTTTAAGGAGGACAACATGCGCATTCAGGTTCACCCCGAGAGTCTCCGGGAAGTTGCCCGGACCTTCAACCGTCAGAGTGCGGCCATTCAGGAGATAGAGGAAGAACTGTGCCGGGCCATCGGGGGGCTGGACACGTGGGCCTGGGACGGCCGCAGCCGGGCCCGCGCCGAACCGCTCCTGGGTCGGGTGGGGCCAGAGGGCCGACACTTGGCCGGGCAACTGGAGGAACTGGGCCGAAAACTCCAGCATGTGGCCGAGGAGTTTGAGCGGACTGATGCAATTGTTGCAGACCCCCTGACCCCAGTGTTTGAGGGGCTCAGCCAGTGGACAGAACAGGCCAGCGCTTTTTTCGAGCAATTTGAGAACTTAAAGACATGGTTTGCAGTTCCTCTGGTCGCGGGGTTGATGGTACCAGGCATGACCTACGCCGGTCAGATAAAGTTATATGGCCCCCAATGGCTCAAAGAATGGGCCGGCATCAGCAGCCACCTGACCCACATCAAAGCGAGCAACATCCCAAAACATATGGCGAAATCCGCTCTACATATAGGGCCATTGGATGTTCTGTTTGAGGCCGGGTCGGAACTAGATGAGAACTGGAAAGAATATAAAGGCGACCTCCGAAAAGCGGCGGTAGGGGTAGCGGTGGATACTGCGATCGGCGTGGGAATCACTACTCTCGCCGGTGCTGGAGGGGCCTACATTGGGGCCGTTATTGGCCAGATCCTGATCCCGATCCCTGGCGCAGGAGCCCTGATCGGTGGAACATTGGGCCGTATCGCAGGAACGTGGCTGGGCGGGCAATTAGCAGAAAAAGCAGAGAACATCCGCCTTGGAGATCAGGAGTTGGATCAATGGCTGGTGGAATTCATTGCGAAATAAGAGTAGAGCCCTGCGCTCTCGGCATCCCTGCGGTGAGTTTTTGCAGTAGAGTCATGTCTGAATAAAGGTCTACACAGCACGCAATACGGAGTACATCCCATGCTGACTCCCGGCACCGTTCTCCAAAACCGCTACCGCATCGCCTCTCCCCTGGGCCAGGGCGGGATGGGCGCCGTCTACCGCGCCTGGGACCTGCGCCTCAACATCCCCGTCGCCGTCAAGGAGATGGTCCCCCAGCCCGGCATTGACCCCCACACTTTGGCTCAACTCCGCCAGCAGTTCTACCAGGAAGCCCAGGTCCTGGCCCGCCTGAACCACCCCAACCTGGTCCGGGTGACCGACTACTTTGAGGAGTGGGGCAACGCCTACCTGGTGATGGACTTCGCGGAGGGCCAGAGTCTGGCCGACCTGATCGCCGCCCGGGGGCCGCTGCCGGAGGCCCAGGTGCTGGACTGGGCCCGCCAACTGTTAGACGCCCTGGCCTACTGCCACGCCCAGGGAGTGGTCCACCGGGACATCAAGCCCCAGAACATCATCATCCGGCCCGACGGACGCCCGGTCCTGGTGGACTTCGGGCTGGTGAAACTCTGGGACCCTCGGGACCCGCGCACCCGGACGGTGGTGCGGGCGATGGGGACGCCGGAGTATGCGCCGCCGGAGCAGTGGGGGGCGGGCCACACCGACCCCCGCAGCGACCTCTACAGCCTGGGGGCCACCCTCTACCACGCGCTGACCGGGCAGGCGCCGGCCACGGCGACCGACCGTTTCGCCGAGCCGGGCATACTGACTCCCCCGTGCAGCATCACCCCCTCCCTCCGGCCCGAGACGGAGAGGGCCATTCTGCGGGCGATGGAGTTGGCGAAGGATGCTCGCTGGGGTTCGGCGGCAGAGATGGCCGCGGCGTTGGGATTACCTGCGGCGCCTGCTCCGGTGGCTAAACCGGCCCAGCCACAGCCAACCCGGGTGATCCCTGAGCCATCTCCTCAGCCGGTCCGTGTGACTGCTGAAACACCACCTCAACCGACCCGGGTGATTACTGAGGCGCCGCCTCCGGCCATTCCTGCGCGCTCGCGCATCCCTGTCTGGGCGTGGGTGCTGGGCGGGGTGACTGTTTTAGCCCTGCTCGTGGCCGGGGTTTATGGCGTAACCTTGCGACATCAGTGGAGTGCTCAGGCACAGCGCATCGCGTTCTCCTCCAACCGCGATGGCAACTATGAAATCTATGTCATGAACGCCGATGGCAGTGGCATAACTCGCCTGACGTACCACACGGCCGATGATTGGTTTCCTTCCTGGTCGCCAGATGGGAGGCGCATCGTTTTCGTTTCTAACCGCGATGGCAACTATGAAGTCTATGTCATGAATGCTGACGGTAGCAGTCCGACTCGCCTGACAAACGACTCGGTCGACGAGTGGCGTCCTTTCTGGTCGCCGGATGGGAAACGCATCGTGTTCGCGCACGGCGGCGATGGCATCGCTGAAGTCTATGCTATGAATGCTGACGGTAGTGAACAGACGAACCTGACCAACCATCCGTCTGATGACTGGGACCCCTCCTGGTCGCCGGATGGGAAACATATTGCTTTTGAGGCCACTCGCGATGGCAATGAGGAAATTTATGTTATGAACGCCGACGGCAGCTATCAGGCGAACCTGACGAACCACTCAGGCAATGACCGAAGGCCTTCCTGGTCGCCGGATGGGAGGCGCATCGTTTTCCAGTCCGATCGCGATGGAAACTGGGAAATCTACGTCATGAACGCTAATGGTAGCAACCAGATCCGCCTGACGAATAGCCCGGCTGCAGATGTTGATCCCTGCTGGTCACCCGATGGAAGGCGCATCGCCTTCGCCTCCAATCGTGACGGCAACTGGGAAATCTATGTCATGAATGCTGATGGTAGCAACGTGGTCCGCCTGACCAACAACCCGGCCACTGACTGGTTCCCTTCCTGGTCGCCGGCGCCGTAAGTGTATTCGGGAAGGAGTTACGCAGTTGGTCTTTTTTGCCACGAATTGCACGAATTTACACGAATGAAGTAACTACCTACCAGGGAGCCCCCGGGCAAGCGCTATCAAAGACGCGGCGAAGGCATACCCCTGTAGCGCAGGCCGCCAGGCCTGTATTCGCAGGCTAAAGCCTACGCTACATTATCTGCAAACGATTCAGGGTGGGTAATTACCGAATGAAAAGAAAAAAATTCGTGCCCATTCGTGAAATTCGTGGCGAATTCCGAGGTTTATCCGCCAACCGCATAAGTTCTGTCCCGTATTATCCGTGCCTATCTGTGTCCCATACAAGGAGGCCACTATGCCCGAATTCGTCTTGACCACGGAAGAACTTTCTCTGGCCTTCAGCCTCCTCGGCCAGCCCGAGGCCGGCCGGAGCCTGATGGTCACCCAACTGGGCGAGATGAGTGAGGCGGAAGCCCGCGCCCGCCTCATGGCCGCCGGCCACTCCCTCATCGCCCGCGGCGGGATGGCACTGGGACCCGAAGGGCCCGTCCTGAACGAGGACCTGGCCCGCGCCGTCGGTCTGCTCCTCCGGGCGGATTTCTCCATCCGCTACAGCCGCGCCACCTCCGACGCGGAGTTCAACCTGGCCTACCACTTCGGCCAGAACCTCATCCTGGAGCACCGGCTGGAACAGGGCATCGCCCACCGCCTGAACGAGATCCCCGATGCCGCAACGGTCATCAAGAGCGGACTGGTGTTCTTCGGAGTGCCGCAGGCCGAACCGTTTCAGTCCCCCGCGATCGCCATCCCCTACTCTCTGCTGAACGAGGTCAAAAACCTGGGCGACCCGGCCCAGATAGACCGGCGGCTTCAGGAGACAGGCGTTAACGGGGGAGTCCGGCCCCTGCTGGCCGAAGACCTGGCCCACCCGCAGTACCGGGGGAGTGTTCTCCGGGTCCAATCCGATGCCCGGGGGAATCTGTTCTCCGAAGAAGGCTTCCTGCTTCTGCACGGGCCCCGTCGCCTCTGGCTGATCACCCTTTCCGGCCCGGAGCGGACCACCGCCACCCTGATGCCCGCCACCGTCCAGGCGTTCCATCAGGAGACCGCGACGCTGATCCATCTGTGAGTCAACGCAAAGGGCGCGCGGCGCAGGCTGGGAGCCGGCCTGCAGGCCTGGCGGCCTGCGTTACCCATTCTATGAGGCGGTCACATGGAAATCCGCATCCATCCTGACCATCTGCGCACCGTGGCGTCCCAACTGAGCCACCAGAGCGAAGAGGTTCAGGCTCTGCTGGAGAATATGCTCCGCACCGTCGGCGGGCTCTCCATCGGGTGGGCCGGCCTTGCCTGGAACGCATACCTGGACTGCTTCCAGACCGAAGTCCCGCGCATGCGGGATAGTCTGCGTGAGACCCTGACCGGCCTGATCCAGGACCTGCGCCGGATCGCCGATGAGTTTGAGCGGACCGACCAGGGGACGGTGGCGGCCTCCGGCGCCCGGGCCGGTGCGGTTCTGGGCGTATCCACCGCCGTCCCGACCGCGATCCTGGCCAGCGCGGCAGGTGCCCCTCACCCAAGCGAACATGACCGGCTGGCCCTGAAACTGCAAATTCCGCGCCTCCTCCCGCAATGGGAGCAGGAGCAACAGGCCGTGCAAAAGGGTCTCACCAAGACCGATGATGCGCTGGCCGATCTGGAGCGCCGTATCCGGGACCTCCAGGCCCGGCGGGATGCCCTCCAGGAGCAGGCCCGTCAGTGGCCCAACCGCGTCCTGCCGGACACCGAACGGCCCGGCCTGGGCTTTGACGACGGCCTGATGGACGCGCCCTGGCGTACCCGTTCCGACGCGATGGAAGACCAGATCGCCGATTACGACCGGCAAATCCAATCGCTCCGGGAAGAGCAGGCCCGCCTCCTCCAGCAACGGGACGAATTGCGGGCCCGACTGGACGAACTGGGCCGCCAGATGGAGCAGGCCCGAAAAATGGGACCACTGACCCCAACGGATGTCCGGAGATGGGTAGAATTGGACCATGGCAGGCTCCCTGGGGATGAACAGTGCGTCCACTGGGCACAGGACCGCTCCACATCCCTGGGTGGACCGCCCCTCCCGGCCGTTGGTAAGTATCCCACTGATGACCTGGGCGCCCGCCAGTACCTCAAAATTTTCAATGGACAGACCTTCCAGGTCCCCCAGAACACCACCGACCTGACCCGCGTGCCCGGCCTGGAGGCCGGTGCCTGCGTGGTCTGGGACAAAGGCCATCCTGACACCCGGGGCACGGCTGGCTATACGTATGGCCACATTGCCGTGATAGAGGCAGTTCAACCGGACGGTGTCTGGGTCAGCCAGGCGAACTGGCCCGGCCACCCCGTCATGTTCATCCCGCGCGACAAATTATCCACCCTCTACGTGATCCCCCGCAACGCGCGGCCGGTCACTCCGGAAGAGTTCAGGAAACTCCAATCGGCAGGCCGGATATGAGCGTCGCCATCACCCTCAAACTGCCCGAACCCATCTCCCGCAAGGTGGACCTGGAGGTGCCGGAGAACGTCCCGGTGCGGCATCTGACGGTGGCCCTGATCCAGGCCCTCCAGGTCCCCACCACTCAGGCCGGGTGGCTGGTGGAATACCGCCTGGGCCAGAACGGCCGGCCCTTCCCCGACCATCCCACCCTGGAAGCCCTCCACGTCCGCATGGGGGACACGCTGGAACTCATCCGCTACTCCCTCCAACTCCCCCATGCCTCGGCCCGGCCCATCCACGGCTCCGCTGCCCTGCAGTTCCTCGCCGGCCAGCCCATCCTGCTGGATACCCTGGGCAAAACCGACCTGCTGATCGGACGGGGCGATCCCCGGAGTCCCCAGAAGCCCGATATTGACCTCTCCGTCCAGCCGGGTGGGGAGACCGTATCCCGCCGCCACGCCCAACTGCGCAAGCAGGGAAACCAGTGGGTCCTGATCCCTCTCCCCTCCCGCAACGGTACCTTCGTGGGCGGGACGCCGCTCCCTCCCCACCATCCCTACGTCCTGCGCTCCGGCGACGTCATCGGCTTCGGCTCCGTCCGCTGCGTCTTTACCGCCGCCACCCCGTAGTGCGGCGTCACTGCGAGCGAAGCGAAGCAGTCCCCCAGAGCCAGGAGGAGATTGCTTCGCCCCTTCAGGGCTCGCAATGACCTGAACAGATAGGAGGGGCCCTTTTCAGACTGCTGTCAGCAGCCACTCCATCACCAGGAGGAAGATATGCATCCGACCCGTCTCCGTTTCGCCTTGCTCGGACTGACCCTCGCCGTGGCCATCGGCGGGGCATTCGCCGCGATGCCGACCCGGGCCCTGACGCCGACTCCCTCGCCCATGGTCACCGGGAGTCCCCTGGAAACGCCGTTCCCCACGACGGCCGAACCCACCACTGCGATACCGTCCCCCACAACGACCATCCCTACCACTGCGGCGCCATCCCCGACGGCATCCCCCTCCCCCACCGCGACGCCATCTCCAACGGCGACCGTGGCGCCCACTGCGGCGCCATCCCCAACGGCGACCGCCAGACCCACCGCAACGCCGTCCCCAACGGCCACCCAGGCCCCGGGCGCGGGGGGAATCCTCCCCGGCCTCCCGCTATCCCCTCAGATCATCCTCCTGGCCGGGGCAGGATGCGGGTTGGCCCTGGTGTTGATCCTGGTCCTGCTGGTCATCTTCCTCCGGCGACGACGGCGGCCCTCCAAAAAACCGACCGCTCCGCTCCCTCCAGCCAGACCCTCCCCGCCCTGGCTGGAGGCCCGGGTTTCCGGAAAGGCCCGTCCCTTCCCCCTCCAGAAAGACGCGGTGACCATCGGGCGGGCGCCGGATAACGACCTGGTCATCCCTCAGGACCTGCCGGGCTGGGAGACTGTCTCCCGCCACCATGCCCGCCTCTACCGCCAGGGCGACCGCTGGATCGTGGAAGACCTCCGGTCCACCAACGGGGTCTACGTGAACGGGAAACGGACCGGCCGCAATCTGCTCCAGGACGGCTGGCGACTGGACATCGGCGGGGTGACCTTCATTTTCCACGCCGGAACGGGAGGTGCCGTATGAAGTGCCCGAACTGTGGCTTTGAGAACCGCCCCGGAGCCCGATTCTGCCAGCGCTGTGGGGCCCGTCTGGCAGAGGCCCCGCGGACCGGGCCGACCCGCCAGCCGACCAAACCCCTCCCCCGCGCCGGCGGCCCCGCCCGGCCCCCCGCCGGGGCCGGTCCGGATACGCCCACCCGCCCGCTGCCGACCGCGACGGTGGCCTTCGCCCCCCTCCCGGAAGGGGCCCTGCTGAAGGAAGGGCGGTACGTGATCCTGGAAACCCGCGCGACGGGAGAGCGGGCCAACGAGTACCTGGTGGAGGACACCCGGCCGGTCCGCCTCTGCCCCCAATGTCGGGCAGAGGTCTCCGATCTCCAGGAACGGTTCTGCGCATCCTGCGGCGCCGACCTTTCCGAATCCCCACCCCTGTTCCTGCGGTACCGAATCCGCGAGGCGGTCGGCGAGGAGGTCTTCACGGTCCCCATCGCCCTGGTCCGGGCATCCGTCCGCCATCCCGGCCTCTTCCTGCCCCTGGAGGTCTTCTCCGAAGCGCCGTACGGCCCGCCCCGGACGTACCTGGTGGAGCCGGAGCAACAGCCCACCCCAGCCGCTTCCCTCCCGCTCCCCCGGGAAGCGGTGCAGGTGCTGGAGTGGGGGATTTCTCTGGCCCAGGCCCTGAGCCTCCTGCACCGTCAGGGAATCGTCCTGCCGGAGGTGGACCTGCGCCGGATCGGGACAGACGGTCGCACGGCCTGCTGGATGGCCCTGGAGACGGCCCGCCTGCTCCGGCCACAGGAACGGGCCCAGGCCCCCGCCCTCTTCGTCCAGAACGTGGCTGGTCTGGCCGCCGCCCTGTTCTACCTGGCGACCGGACGGGCCTGGGACCCCCGGCGGCCCGGCCCGGTCCCGCCGGAGATGGACGTCCTGTTGCCCGTTCTCCAGTCCCCCGCCGCCTACCCGGCGGAACGGCTGGCCGCAATGCTGGAAGAACGCATGACCCTCCTGCGGCGCCCGGCCAGCGTGACCCTGATGGTGGGGTACCGCACCGACGTGGGGAAGGTGCGCTCCCTGAACGAAGACAGCGTCCTGGTGCTCCAGATGGGGACGGTCTTCCGTTCCCAGGGGATGCCGGTCGCCCTGGTGACCGTCGCGGACGGGATGGGAGGACACGAAGCGGGGGACGTGGCCAGTCAGATGGCGATTCGGACTCTGGCCCAGCGAGGAAGTGCGGAGATTCTGGCACCGGTGGCCTCTGGCCAGCCCCTGCCGGACCCGAAGGAGTGGCTCATATCCGCCATCCAGCAGGCCAACCGGGCCGTCTACGACCGGCGCCGGGCGGCGGGGACGGATATGGGCACCACGCTGGTGGCCGCGCTGGTCGTCGGGGACCGCTGCACCATTGCCAACGTCGGAGACAGCCGGGCCTACCATCTGCACCCCAACGGCATCACCCAGGTCACCACCGACCACTCGCTGGTGGAGCGGCTGGTGGCCACCGGGCAGATCACCCGGGAAGAGGCGGCCACCCACCCTCAGCGGAACGTCATCTACCGCACCATCGGGGATAAGCCCCGGGTGGAGGTGGACACCTTTGAGCAGCAACTGGCCCCTGGGGAGGCCCTTCTTCTCTGCAGCGACGGCCTGAGCGGGATGGTCCCCGACGAGCAAATCTGGCAGATCTGGCGGACGTCCACCTCCCCCCAGGAGGCCTGCGACCGGCTGGTGGAGGCGGCCAACGGGGCCGGAGGGGAGGATAACATCAGCGTGATTGTGGTCCAGGTGGCCCGGTAGGGCCGGGAAATCCGGCGCGATAAACCGTGCGGCGGGTGGCCTCGCCACCCGCCGCACGGTTTTTATCCGACGTCACCCCCGGATCGGTTGTAGCACAGGCTGTCCGCCTGCATCCAGGCCTGGCGGCCTGCGCTCCGCTTCGTTGCGTCTCTGAACCTGCCCGGAGGCCCCCCGGCAGGTCGTTACCCGATGTCCTTCTGTTTCAGCGCGAGGAGCGTCCCCGCCCCAAAAATCAGGCCCCAGAAGACCAGAACGCCCCAATCCTTCCAGAGGTGCCCCGCACTCCGGGTGTAGTCAATCTGAAAGGTGAACGCCGTGCTGACGTCCACCGGCTCCGGTTCTACCGTCTGGGTGACGGTCTCGGTCACGGTGACCATTTCGTTGACGGTCACCTCAGGGACGCTGATGGGGACGGTGACCTGGATGCCCCCCGGGCAGGGAACCACCATCTGCTGGGTCTGGGTCACAACGGTGACCGGCTCCCAGTCCTCGGCCGGTTTCTCCACTTCCACCGAGACCTCGCGCGGCTCCGGCAGGAAACGGGTTTTCCCCAGCGAGTTTAGGTACTCCAGGTTCGCCGAAACCCCCAGCGCCTCGGTCGCCCAACGGCTGAGCGTCAGGTTGGAGAAGGGACGGGTGGCTTCGGGCAACTCAAAGAGCACCCCGCTGAAGATAATCTGGAAGAACAGGAGCAGGAGGACCATGTAGATGACGGAGTTGGTGTTGGGGACCAGGGCGGAGACCATCAGGCCCAGCATGATGGCCGCCCAGGCGCCCAGGACCAGCGTGATGTACATCTCCACCGGGGCCGGGAGCATCACCCCCTCTCGGGGCAGGCGAATCTTCAGCGCCACGACCAGGAGGAGCAGCAGGCACTGCAGAAGGGCAAAGGAGCCCAGCACGGCGACTTTGGAGAACAGGTAGGGCACGAGACGGAGGGTAACCATGCGCTCCCGGAGGTAGACGGGGCGCTCTTTCACAATCTCGTAGGCGGAGCCAAAAAGGCCCAGTAACACGGCCGCCAGGCCCAACATCATCAGCAGGGTCTGGCTTTTGCCCACCAGGCTGTAGGAGACGCTCTTCCCGGCGGTGACCGTGGCCAGTTGTTGCTCAATCTCTCCGGGCGTGTTGCCCACCAGCCAGTGGGACTCCGCGATGAGCAGGAGCAACAGGGCAACAATGGGCATCACCGCCAGCAGAATGGTGAGCAGGAGTTTATCTCGCAGGACCAGGTTCAGGTAGCGCCGGGTGAGAATGAACGTCTGCAGGAACGGATTGACCCGGGGGCGCTTTCCAGCGGCGGCCCGGGCGGCCTGCTGCTGGACCTGGGGGACGGCCTGCTGCCGGGAGGCTATGTACTGCTGGTAGTAGGGGGAGGCCCTGAACCGCTGTTCCCAATCGGCGGCCTTCTGCCGGGCCGCTTTGGGGTTGGGATCATCCAGTTGGGCGTAGATGTCGGCGAAGTCGCCGCTGGTGACGCCGAAGAACTTCAGCGCCTCGTGGGGCGGGCCGAAGAAGACCATCCGCCCCTGGGCCATAAAGCAGACATGGTCACACTGGGCGATGTTGGCCGTGGCGTGTGTGACCAGGACCACCGTCCGTCCGCCGTCCGCCAGATGGCGCAGGGTGTGCATCATCTTCTTCTCCAGCCCCGGGTCCAGCCCCGAAGTCGGCTCGTCCAGGAAGAAGAGGCGCGGGTCGGCCAGCAACTCCACGGCGATGTTGACCCGTTTCCGCTGGCCCCCGCTGAGGCTGGAGATGACCTGGTCCTTCTGAGCCAGCATGCCCACTTCCTGGAGCACCTGGTCTATCCGCTGCTCTATCTCCTGGTCGGAGGTGTCGGGCGGCAGGCGGAGGCGGGCCGCGTACCGGAGCGCCTCGGCGACCGTCAGGTCCTTGTGGATGATGTCGTCCTGGGGGACGTAGCCGATGAGGGTCCGGTAGAGGTCAAAGTGCTGGTAGAGGTCGTCGCCGTTGACCAGGACCTGGCCCTGGTCGGCGCGGACGAAGCCGTTGAGGGCCATCATCAGGGTGGTCTTCCCGGCGCCGCTGGCCCCTACCAGAGCGACGAACTCGCGCGGCATCACGGAGATGCTGACGTTCTCCAGAATGCGCTTCTTCCGGGCCCCCCGCCCCACTTCCCGGGTCAGCCGGATACCGTCCAGGCGCATCCCGCCAGCGGCCGCGTACTGGTGGACCCCCGTCGTTTCGGGAACCAGCCGGAAGGGGCCGATCTGGACCACATCCCCGGGGCGGAGGAGGCAGGGGCCGGTGATGCGCTGGCCGTTGACGAAAGTACCGTTGGTGCTCCCCAGGTCGGTGATCACGAAACCCTGGGGAGTCCGGTCCAGGCGGGCATGCTGCCAGGAGACGGTGGGCGCTGGCAGATGGATGTCGGCCTGCGGGTTGCGGCCGACGAGCAGGGTGGTTTTGACCCCCACCTCCGTCGTGCCGATGTGGATGGTGCCCCCGGCCATCGGAGCGGGAGCGGGCACTCCCATCGGGGCCGGTGCCGCCCCGGCCCGAAACGTCAGCCCCACGGAATTGCCCTGGGGGTCGCCGATGCGCAGGATGTCTCCGTCCTGAAGGGGAACGGGCTGGTGGGGAGCGACGCGCTGCCCGTTATGGAACGTCCCGTTGGTGGAGCCCAGGTCGGTGTAGAACCAGACCGTCCCCCGCCGTTCCAGCCGGCCGTGGTGCCCGGAGACGTAGTCCAGCGGGAGGACGACGTCGTTATCGGCGTGGCGGCCGATGGTCAGGGCCGGGCGGTTCAGAGGGGCCTCCCGCAGGGACTGACCGGGGATGGAGATGACCAGGCGGGGGCTCTCCGCCGCCGGGCCATGAGGAGCGCCGGGGGACGGCCCGGGCGGCGTCAGCGGCCGCCCGCACGCAGAGCAGAAGCGAGCCTGAGGATTTCTCAGTGGATGACTGCAGAAGGGACATGAAGAAGACACAGGCTACCTCCGTCGGTGGTCTGTCGTCGGTGGTCTGTCCTCACCACCGCTGCCAGGTCCCGTCCTGGAAGAAAACATAGATGGCGCCGGAGTCGGTCTGGAGCATAAAGCCCTGCTCAAACGATTGCATCGCCCCCTGATACCCTCGCTCGCAATCGGTTGCGTTGCCCAGGCCCTGGCGGATTTCGGGGATGTCGCACCACATCATTCCAAAGCCCCGTTTCGGCGTCGGCGGACACCGGGCCGGCGTGTGGGCATCCGGACACCAGAACTCCGGTTCCCCCGGATACGGGGAATGATGGTAGATGCGCCAGGTGCCGTTATGGAAGAGGACCAGAGCCTGAGCAGTATCTATCGGTTCCCGCCAGAACATCTTACCCCGTTCAAAGTTTTCCTCGGCGACCAGTCCCCGGATCGCACTCCCCGTCGCGCAGCCGACCCGGCCCCGGACCTGAACCCACACGGCGGCGAAGGGGCCGCTGACAGACGGGCAGGCCCGGGTCGCGGTCGGGGGAATCGGGGTCGCCGTCGGCAGGAGTGGGGTGGGAGATGGGATGGCAACGAAGGGCGTCGGGGATGGGGAGAAAGGGGTCGCCGGGGGGGGAGGCGTCGCCGTATCTGGCGCGGTGGGGGTCGGGGAGAGGGAGAACGGACCGAAATTGAAGACGACGATGCAACAGATGCTCAGGACCACCAGCAGGCCCGCTCCGGCCAATCCGATCCAAAGCCAGGACAGGGCCGGGGCGGCCGGCAGCGGGGGAACGGTCGGCTGGACGGAGGGAGCGGCGGCAGTTGGAGAAGCCACTGCTGAGGACGGGGATCCAGCCCAAAGCGCGGCCCGCATCTCCGCCGCGCTGGCAAAACGCGCGTTCACTGAGAGTTCCATCGCGCGCGTCACTGCGGCCTCTGTGGCCGGGCTGACCCCCGGCGCCAGGGCCCGCAACGGCTGGGATTGCTCCGGCCGGGCCATTCGCTCGGTGGCAGGAAGAGGGGGGCATCCCGTGAGAGCGTGGTACAGAGTGGCTCCCAGGCTGTAGAGATCGGAGCGGGGGTCCGTATGGCCGGAGATGCCATACTGCTCCGGCGGCGCATACTCCGGCGTTCCCATCGCCCGCACCACGGTCTGGGTGCGGGGATCCCGGGGGTCCCAGAGTTTCACCAGCCCGAAGTCCACCAGCACCGGGCGCCCATCGGAGCGAATGATGATGTTCTGGGGCTTGATGTCCCGGTGGATGATCCCTTTGCTGTGGCAGTAGGCCAGCGCGTCCAGCAGTTGCGCGGCCCAGGCCAGGACCTGATGCTCCGGCAGGGCGCCGTACTGGCCGATCAGGTCTGCCAGACTCTGCCCCTCCACGAATTCCATGACCAGATAGGCATTGCCTCCTTCCTCAAAGAAATCCGTGACCCGCACCAGGTTCGGGTGGCTCATCCGGGCCAGGACCGTCGCCTCCTGCTGAAACTGCCTGCGGAGAGCATCTAGCATCTGAGGGTCCAGCCCCGGCTGGGGAACCATCTCTTTAACCGCCACGGGGACGTTGAGGCGGTTATCCCAGGCCTGGTAGACGGCGCCCATCCCGCCCTGACCCAGGAGGGAGATGATCCGGTAGCGGTTCTGCAATATCTGGCCAGGTGTCAGAGGCATGGCGATCTCCTTTCTGCTTATCGCAACACCAGGGGCAGGTAGATCCGATAGGGGAGGTCCAGAACCACCGTCATCGTCACCGGCAGGGAGACTTCCGGCCGCGCGGGGTCGTTGGAGCGAATCCGCAGCGCGGCCGTATGTGCGCCCGGCGACATCCCCGCCGCATCCAGGGTCACACTGACGGTCCGGCTGACCTCCGGCAATACAACGCCCGAGGTCGGGCTGGCGGAAAGCCACGGAAGGTCCACACTCCCCACCCCCTCCAGCCGCACGTCGTCCAGCCCCACCGGGGCGCCGTTCTGGCCGAAGTACTGGAAGCCGATGCGCACCGGCCCACCGGGCAGTTTGGAGGTCAGGTCAAAAGTGCTCTGCGCCCAGGTCCGGTTGGAGGGCCAGGCGTCATCGGCCTTCCCAATGTAGACATCATCAGTGCCGCCCACATTCCCCACTACCAGCCAGACGAAGAGGTCGCAGTAATTGTAGGTATCGCGGCAGCGGACCGGGTCGCCGAAGGACCAGAAGTGAAGGGTGGCGGTGATCAGGTTCAGTTCCGGCGAGAGCAGCCATTCGTCCTGCGGCTGGCCGGAGGGCTCCACCGTCGCTGCGTACGCGCCGGAGCGCGCGCCTGCGGTGAGCACTTTCCAGTTGGCGCTGGTGTTGTTGACCACCTCGCTCCAGCCGGAGGGCGGCACCTGGCCACCCTCAAACCCCTCGGCCAGCAGCGTTGTCCCCGCCCCCGACCACTCTTCCAGTCCAAAAGTGAGGGTAAGCCCGCCGCTGTTGGTCAGCGTCATGGGCAGAGTAGTGCTGAGCCCCTGGGTGAGGACAACCGTCATGGAGGCCGGCGCATAGGCCAGGCGGGGGGCCGCCAGATAGAAGTCCTGCCGGACGGTGCCGCTCAGGACGACGTTCGTTGTGGTGACCGCCGCGCCGTAGCCGCTCAACGTGGCGGTGAAAACGTGCGAGCCAGCCGGGGAGAAGAGGGTGTAGAAGGAGTCGTCCACGGCCGGGTCTTCGGTGAACGCGGTAACGGTGGAGAAGCCGCTGTCGTTGGAGACCGTGGCGCCGGCGCGGGGGACCCCGGCATCATCGTAGACGTTGCCGACCACCAGCCCCCCGGGCCGGGGCCGGCAGCCGCCCCCCAGCACCACGTCGTCAATGTGAATGTCGTTACCCCAGGCGCTGATGCCCAGGAACCCCACCCGCAGGTCCGTCTGGCTGCCGTAGGCGCTCAGGTCTACGGTGTGCTCTTTCCAACCTGTGGAGCCGTCGTAGCGGTAGATGGCCGAACCGACGCTGGTCCAGGTCGCCCCGCCGTCGGTGGAGACCTGAAACTGCACGCGATCACCGGAGGTGCTATAGCCGGTATCGTGATACATCCAGAATTTGAGGTTTGGGGGCAGGCCCCTCATATCTGTTCCCACTGTACGGTAGAGGCGCGTCTGGCTGCCGCTGCCAGCCGTATATGAATTGAAATACGCCAGGTTGGGCGGGCTGTGGGAAGGCGCTCCCGAAGGATGCACGGTCCCGGCGCTGGTGGCCCAATCCCCTGCCGTCCCGCTCACGTCCACTTTGGCCCAGTTGGCAGGCAGGTTCGGCGGCGTGACCGAATCGAAGTTTTCCGCAAACCTCACGCCGCCGTAGTAGCCTGGCGCAGTGCAGGCCACACTGTCCACGGTCAGGAAAAAGTTCTCCGTCCGGTCCGCCGTGAGGGGGCCGACGACGCGGGTGGTCGGATGGTAGCCGTTCACCCAGGCATCCACCTGGAAAAAGTAAGAGGTCCCTTCGGGCAGGGTGACGCTGTAGAAGCCGGTGACCGGATGGTTCCAGACGGGCAGGTTGTATCCGGTATCGGTGGTGATGGTCAAACGGGCGTAGAGCGGCCAGCCGGCCAGGGCATCGGAGACGGTGCCGGAGACGACCCGGCGCGGGGCCGGCGTCAGAGAGAAGTTCCGGGTCGTCGTCATCCCGGCCGTGACCACGACGCCGCTGGCGGTGGACGGCAGGTAGCCGAAGGCGGAGGCCGTCACCACGTAGGTGGCGGCGGGGAGGGTCATGGAGTAGACCCCGCCCGCGCCGCTGGTGGTGGCGCCTGTCCGGGTCACGTCGGCGGTCGCCTCAACGCGCGCGCCCACGATGGGATTGCCGCTGCCGAACTCGGTGACCGTGCCCCTCAGGATGCCGGTCGGCATCGTGGTGGCGTTGTAGATGACCAGAGCAAAGTCCTGGTCGGTGGGGTCGCTGTTGCCCGGGACGCCGTCACCGGCGATGTTGGTCGCCGTGATGACGACGGTGAACCCGCCGCCCGTTCCGGCGGGCAGGAAGACGCTCTCTACGTTGTTGCGCGGGTCGGCGCTGCCGCCGGTGACCGAGGTGCCGCCAGAGAAGACGTTGCCCCGGTAGGTCTGCCCGCCCACGGTGACCGCCAGGTCCAGGTTGTTGACGTAGGCGTTGCCGGTGGTCGGGCCGGGGGCGTCGGTCCAGGCCAAAGTGACGCGAAAGGGCCTGCCGGGGTCCGCTACGGTGCCCGAAACCCGGTAGGTCTGGCCGGTGCTGCCGAAGATGTGCGTCTGGTCTACCAGCATGCGGGGGGTGTTGTCAAAGGCCAGGCCCAGGTGGACCTCGCCGAAGCCCTGGGAGTTGGAGGGCAGGTTGCCCCCGGCGCCCGTGCCGGTCAGGTAGCGGGTGGCGTTGATCAGGTAGGCCTTGACCATGGCCGGGCTGGGAGGCTGGCCGCTGCCGTAGCGGGTCTGGTACCAGTAGTAGACCAGAGAGGCGGCGCCGGCAACGGCAGGGGTGGAGTGGCTGGTGCCGGAGGAGGCGGCGTAGAGGGTCTGGCCGGAGGGCCGGTACTTGTCGCAGACGCCGTTGCCGTTGTAGTTGGGCGATTGGGAGGCCGCGCCCTGGATGTGGGTTCCCGGCGCGACGATGTCCGGCTTGACCCGGCCGTCGTCGGTGGGGCCGCGGCTGGAGAACGAGGCAATGTCCTGGGCGTTATCGGCGCCGGAGGAGCCCACCCCGCAGCCGTCGGTCCAGCCGGGCCGATAGTTCTCCGCCGCGCCCACGGTGATAACGTTCTTGGCCGTGCCGGGCGTGCCGACGGTGTTGCTGGAACTGCGCGTACCGTCATTCCCGGCGGCAAAAACGATGACCATTTCCTGGTTGCCGGTGACGGTCGGTCGGGCATCCCGCACCCGATAGTCGTACTCCTGCGCCTCCGCGTCGTAGGCCCCCCAGCATTGAGTGTATGGGTATCCACAACCCCAGGAGTTGGAACTGATGCGCGCGCCCAGCAGGTAGGAGTTGTTGATCAACTGCGTCCCTGAGGCCGTCGTATCCCATTTCCCCGCATTATTGAACACCTTGGAACCGGCCACCCGGCCGTAGGGGTTGATCCCCAGGCCGTAGTTGTAGCCGCTGGCGTCCTCGTAGGGGAAGCCGGTGCGGTCGTTGTAGCCGGCCACGATGGAGGCATTGATATTCCCGTGCCCGCCCCCGCCGTCGGCCAGGGGGTCGGAGGTCCAGTTGTGGTTGTAGGCCAGCCGGTCGGGGTTGGAGGTGCTGCCCGAGACGTAAAAGTCGGGGTGGGTGGGGGTGGCATCGCCGTCGTCTATGCCGTCGTCGGTCACATCCACGATGGGGTAGTCATCGGGATTGGTGGAGAAGCCCCGGGATTGGAGCCAGGCCAGGTAGCCGGGACCGGAGGGCTGGGTGCCGGCCCCGTTGAGGTTCCCGGCCATAATCTGGCACTGGACCTCGTCCAGCAACCGGTAACGGGGGTAGGGCTCCACGTTGACCACGTCGGGGAGGGAGGCCAGCCAGGGGAGGTCGGCAGCGGCAACCCGCACCCCCAGGTTGGTATAGACCAGGACCGGGTAGGGAGGACGGAGGACCGTCCGGGCGCGGTCCAGGATGGCCTGGACTGTCGTCTCGGCCCCGGCGTGGTTATAGACCTGGACGATGACATCCACCTCATCGGGGAGTTCCTCCGGGGCGGTCAGGGCGGGGTGGAGGGCATAATAGGGGTGGTAGAGGCCGGCCCAGCGGAGGGGGGCGGTATCGGCCAGCCGCCCCACCGCCGCCTCGTCCCCCCAGACCAGGTAGGCATAATCGGGGATGTAGGTGACCACTTCCAGGCCGGCCTTCTCCATGGCGGCGTACCATTCGTCCCGGATGGAGCCGGGGAACTGGACCAGGCGCAGGCCCGCCCGGCCCGCGGCCAGGAGCCGCCGCATTCCGGCAGGGACGTCCGGCTCTCCGGCCAGGGGGTCAAAGGAACCGGCCCGCAGATGGATGGGGGTTTCGGCATCGGGTTGCATTGGCCCAGAACTTCCCCTGTTCCCCACAGGATAAATCCCGTGCCACTGTAACATAGGATTTATCCTGTCCCCCGCCTCCACAGGATAAATCCTGTGCCACGGTAGCACAGGATTCATCCTGTTCTTCACGTGCCACGATGACACCGGTTGGGGCGCCAGGGTCTGGCCTGCCAGCAGAAGCAGGCAAAGCAGAATGTGGATACCGACATAAGAGAATCGCTGGAGCCGTTTTTTACGCATCCCTGTTTCCTTAACGCGGAGTTTCCTCGCCGGCGCCAGAAGCGCCACCGGGGAGAACGTGCCAGGCACTTCTGGAAGTGCGTGGCACGTTCGGAAAGCAACATAACTGCGTAACTCCATTAGGAGAAATCGTCCTTACCGGCACCAGAAGCGCCACTCATCTCCCTCGGACAGGCCATGGGTGCCGCTCGTACTGGCCCCACCACATCCCCAGGCGGTGTACGAATAGGTGCCCGGCACCACCTGGATGGTGTGGCGCCCTGGGGAAAAGGTGAACCGGTATGAGGCCGGGCCGGAGAGGCTGAGGGTCAGCGTGCCGCCGGTGTCGTTGATAATGGTGACGGTCACCCTGGGGCGGATATCCGGTGTGGGGGTGGGCTGAGCGACCACAATCTGGACGTAGACCCGGTCGCCGAAGAAGCGGCCGTCGGGGCCGCGCATCTGCCAGAAGCCCTTGTAGGTGCCGGGGGCCGTGGGGGCGCGCATCGGTACGGAGATGTCCACCGTCTCGCCGGGGCGGGCCGGGGAGACGTCCACGCCGCCCGGTGCTCCCAGTTGGTCGCCGGAAACGAATGTCCAGCGGGAGCCCGGCTCCCACGCCCGGCAGCCACTGGAGCGGACGCGCCAGATTTTGGTAAAGGAGGCGCCGGGGGCGAACTGGGCCCCGTCCTGAACCGTCACATCGGCCACAAAGGCGACGTCCGGCAGGCAGGGGGTGGGAGTCGGCGTCGGGGTCGGGGTGCGGGTGGGAGTAGGAGTGGGGGTGAGGGTGGGCGTCGGCGTTGGTGTGGCCGTAGGGGTCGGAGTGTTGGTCGGAGTGGGGGTGGAGGTCGGCGTGGGGGTGGCCAGGAAGGGAATCGCCGAAAGATCCTTTCCGGCCGCCAGCAGGCCGCCCAGGAGCAACGCGCCGCAGAGGAGCAGGGAACCCAGGCCCGCCAGAATCCAGAGGACGGGGGAGCGGGTACGACGGCGGGGGGACACCACCGCTGGCGCCGCCGGGGGAAAGGGGGCGGCCGGAGGCAGGTAGGCTCCTCCTGATGGGAAGGATGCGGTCGGAGGCGGAGGGGCCACCTCTGGCATAGAGACAACGGTGGCCCCCGGCTCTCGCCCCAGCACTTCCAGCACTGTCTGCCCGACCCGGATGCGGTCGCCGGGCCGCAGGGGGGTCGGGGCGGAGATGCGCCGCTCGTTGACCCAGGTGCCGTTGGTGCTGTTCTCGTCCCGGATGTAGGCCTGCCCGCCGTGGACCCACACCGTGGCATGGTAACGGGAGGCCTCCTCATCGGCCAGTACCAGGTCGTTCCCGGCGGCGCGGCCGATGCGCATCCCCTGTTCGGGGATGGGATAAACCTGCCCGTGGATGTCTTTCAGCATGAACACAGGGCACCTCCTCAGGCCCGACTTTCTGAGTAACCCCTAAGGGTTTTGCGGCAACAAAGCCACCACAAAACTCGCTCTCTCCCCGTACTATTGCTCCGTCGGGCCGCTGATACACCGCAGACCTGGTGCCGGACGGCGACCGCAGAGATTCAGCGTTGAGATATGGACTCCCAGGGCCTCCACAATAGTCGGTGCCCTTATCTCTTCTTGGGCAATGGGAGGGGTGGATGCCGATGCAATTCCAACATAAGTAATGACCAGTTGGGGATCGTAGGAGGATTCCCGGGTAGCAAAGGATTTCCAGGAAGAGTCGCTGCCAGACCATTCGGGCCCCCGTAGCATAATCCCATAGTTAGGCCAGGTACCGTTTACCCACCCACGCACCAGGTTGGTTACATCAAATGAATACCACACGCCGCTACCGTGAGTAACGCCAGCAGAGCCGTAAGCCTCAGCATAGGAAGGTTTGTTATTCCAGGTTACGCTGGACTCTGACCAAGACGAACCGGTCCGATAGGTTGTAATGGTACGCGTCTTACCCGGGTAATCCCACGAACCAACCAGATACAGTCGGAGGGTAGCGCTATTGATCGTGGCGCTGGCAGGGATGGATGAAAGGTCAAATCGGACTAAACTGCGAACAATTCTGCCGTCTGGTTCCAGATAATCATCGTAGCCAACCCACATATCACTCGTGCTGCCAAAGTTGTAAGTGGGACGACCTTCCATTACGCAGGCATCAGCAACAGAGTAAAGGGTCACTGTTCTCGTGACCAGAGGCGGATACGACCGCAGCACCAGGGGCAAATAGGCTCCCAGTTGCAACGTATAGAGCCAGCCGCTGCGGCCGTTGGTGCCGGCCATCGCCGTCAGCGGAGAGACGTTGCGGAGGGCCTTGACCGCCCGGATGCGCAATTCGGTCAGGCCCGTGTTCCGCTGCATCCAGGAGGTTCCGTTGCCCAGGCCGAAGTAGACCCCCTTCGTATTGCTTCCCGCGACGACGGTGCCATCGCTGGCGACGTCCAGCGCCCGGAACCAGTCGTTGGCCCCCGTGTAGGCGGTGCTCCAACTCTGGCCGCTGTTCGTGCTCTTATAGACCCCGTAAGTGGCCGCATACGCCGTGGTGCCGTTGGGAGCGAAGGCTACGTCGTAGACGTAAGAGTATCCGCCGGAAGAAGGGAGACCATTGCTGGATTCACTCCAACTCTGTCCGGAGTTGGTGCTGCGCCAGACGCCGCCGCCGTAGGTGGCGGCCAGAACGTTGCTGGAGGCGGTGGGGGAGACCGCCAGTTTCAGCACCACCCCGCCGTTGAGCCCGTTCGCCGTCGTCCACGACTGCCCGCCGTCAGCGCTGTACTGGACGCCCCAGGCGGTTGCAGCCAGAAGGTTCGTGGAGTACCCATCCAGGGACTCTATGTCAAACGAGATGTCGCTATCGTAGCCCCAACTGACTTGCACCCAGGGGGAACTGCCGTCTATGTACCGCTTCAGGACGCCATAGTCGCTGTAGAAAGTGGCCGCGTAGATGATGGTGCAGGTAGGACCACGAGTGGCCTCAATATCGTAGATATAGGGCACACCGCCGAGAAGAGACCAGGTGTTCCCTCCATTCGTGCTGATAAAAGCCCCACCTCCCCAGGTAGCGGCGTAAAGGACACTGGAGTTGTTTGGGTCCTGCTCAATCCGCAAGACGAAGGTGTCGTCCATCCCGCTGGCCTTCAGGGCAAAGGATGCAGTGCTGCTGGTGCGCTTGTAGACGCCGCCCCAGGGGAAAAAGTTGGCCCCGACCAGGACCGTATCCGGCTGGTTGGGGTGGATAGCCAGGCCCTCTATATAGACCGTGGGGAAAGAAGAATCGGCGTTCGCCCAGGTTGCCCCACTGTCGGTGCTCCGGTAGACCCACAGGTCGCCTCCGGCATAGGCAATGGAGGGATTGCTGGGAGCGAAAGCGACCGAGTAGAATGTATCATCCTCCAGCCTATTGCTGACCAGGGTCCAGGAGTTGCCGCCGTCGGTGCTGCGATAGAGCCCGCCGCCGGAGGTCCCGGCCAGCACGATGTTCGGGTTGGTGGGGTGGATGGCCACGGCGATGACCGTGCGGGTAATGGTGCTCCCTCCCACCTCCGTCCAAGTGCTGCCCCCGTCCGTGGTGCGGTAGAAGCCGCCGCTGGCATCCCAGGAGCCGAAGGAGGCATAGCGGATGTTGGAGTTGGAGGGGGCAAAAACGTAGGTGCGGGCACTGGCCGTGATGACGCCTGCCGGAGGGCCCAGGTTCACCCGCGACCAGGTGCTGCCGCCATTGGTGCTCTTATAAAGGCCCTTTCCGGCATCTATGCAGGCGTAAATCTCGTTCGCGTTGCCTGGATGAATCGCCACCCGGCGCACAGGGGTCCAGGAGAGATTACGAGGGAGACCTTGCAGGTCAACAAAGGGTTCCACTGAGCGCGGGCGCAGGAGGCCATTCGTGCCAGGCGCGAAGGGTTTACCCGGCGTAGGCTCTGGCACCTCCGGCATCCCCCAGGAGTAACTATACCCGCCGGCCCGCACTTCCGGCAGCCCAGGGGGCAGCGCAGCAGTGGCCTGAGTGCCGGAGGCCAGGGGGTCGGCCAGGCGGGTCCAGTTGCGCCCGGCGTCGGTGGAGCGGAAGAGGCCGTACCCCCACGTGGCGATGATGAGGATGTCAGGGTTCGTAGGGTGCCGGGCAATCCCGCTGACCACCAGGTCGCCGTAGCCGCCCAGGCCGCCGTTGCGAGGCTCCCAGGTCTCGCCGCCGTTCGTGCTGCGATAGACGCCCTGATTGGTGCCAGCGTAGACGATATTGGGATTAGAGGGGTCTATGAGAATCTGGATGACCTGGGGAGCCAGTTTATTAGCCGTATTCCACATCGGGCCGGTCTTGGTCCAGGTATTCAGCCCCATCGGCCCCACTGTCTCCTCGGAGGCGCGATGGGAGGAGAGGACAGAGGGGCCAGGTACCAGGGGAACCATTAGAAGGCCCAGTGCCACCAGAGAAGCAATAGCCCACCGGATGTATGATTTCATTTTGCACCTCCTGATTGTTGAGTCCTGCCAGCCGATTATTGAGATTCGCCTTGCTATAGTAACAAATTTGAGGGGCGGTTTCCCTCGGTGCTTATGCAGGGCTTTGGGCCCCTCCCCCCTTCACCCCCCTCCCCATCGCTTCACTCTGGGGAGGGGGGAT
>Ga0308395_1000336_pt1 | contig 38642 bp, 25 predicted proteins | sample Hotspr20SampleP4_FD_202097 | JGI IMG/M metagenome (GOLD analysis project Ga0308395, IMG submission 202097) | Hot spring phototrophic mat microbial communities from Mushroom Spring, Yellowstone National Park, Wyoming, United States - 20050930_P4 ... | reverse complement strand
AGACCCTGGCTACCTATTTGGCCAATCTGCCCACCGAAATCCTTACCCTACCCACACCGGAAGGCTGGATTCGTCCTGCGGACCTGGCTGCCGTGCTCAACGAGCAAACTGCCTGTGTGGTGTTTCAGCATCCGAACTTTTTCGGCTGTTTGGAGGAGGCGGACCGACTGGTCGAAGCGGCCCATGCGGCCGGGGCGCTGGCGGTGGTGGTTTTCGATCCGATCAGTCTGGGCCTGCTGCGTCGGCCGGCCGATTATGGGGCTGACATTGCTGTGGCCGAGGGCCAATGCCTGGGCATTCCGATGAGTTTTGGCGGCCCATATTTGGGCATCCTGGCTTGCCGAGAAAGCCTCCTGCGACGCATACCGGGCCGACTGGTCGGCCAGACCACGGATCGGCAAGGCCGACGCTGCTGGGTCCTTACGCTGCAGACCCGGGAACAACATATCCGCCGGGAAAAGGCCACCAGCAACATCTGCACCAATCAGGGGCTGATGGCGCTGCGGGCCAGCATCTATCTGGCCCTGATGGGACCGGAAGGTCTGCGCCAAGTGGCCCACCTGTGCCTGCAAAAGACCCGGTACGCTCTGGAGCAGATCACCCGGACGGGCCGATGGCAGGCGCCGTTTGCCCGGCCGGTGTTTAAGGAGTTTGCCATTCGCCGGGCCGGTCAGGACATCGAAGCCCTGGTGGAAGCCACGGCAAAAGAAGGCATCTTTGTCGGCGTCCCCCTGGGCCGATGGTACCCCGAACTTGCCGATGCGCTGCTGGTGGCCGTTACTGAAAAACGTACCCAAGCCGAAATCGACCGGTGGGCCGCCCTGCTGAGCAAATAACCCTTTGGCCAAAAAGCCCATGGCCTCTCCCCGGGCTGGGTGAGCCGGAGGGCAGCCGTCTGGCCTGTCCCCTTCTGGCTGTGAGGGGACTTTTCTTGCTGGGTCCTGTGCCCTTCCCGCATAAGCGGGAATGCAGCATGTGCGCCTATCCCCGGGTGGAAGAGGCCGGCGGAGCTGCGACCGTAAGGGAGCGGCTGGCCGAGTGAGGGGGCACCGTGTCATTCCTGCGCAAGCAGGAATCCAGAAAAAATACCTGGATTTCCGCTTTCGCGGGAATGACATACAAGGGGGAGAAAAACGGCAGATGTTCCCTTATCTCCCTCGCTCGGTTTGGCCTTTGGCCAAAATCCCTCTCCCAGGCGGCCAGAGGGGAAATCCAGCCCCTGAGGGAATCATGGGAGCTCCGAAGCAGGTCCCTCCAAGGCTTTTTCCTTTCGGCTAACATGTTACCAACACTTTTTTGAGGAAGGACAACTGGATGCTCTCTGGGAACGATCGGCAACGTCTTTTGGATAGCGGCGATCCGAGCCTGTACGAGGTGCAGACGGTGGGGCCGGGGCCGGAGGGCAAGCTGCCGCTGACGGAACAGATGCTTCTGCACTGTCCCAGCGGGGTGATCTTCGGCATGACGGAAAGCGCCGGCATGGGTTGGCCGGCGGATCGGCTGACCGGGCCGCATTACTTGATGCTCAGCAATCTGGGCGGGATTCGGGGGCCGGACGGTCGGCCGATTGCCTTGGGGTTTCACACGGGCCATTACGAGTTGGGCATGGCCTTGGAGGCGGCGGCGCAGGAGTTTGCCGCGGCCGGTGCCGTGCCGTTTGCTGCCTTTTGTACCGATCCGTGCGACGGGCGCACGCAGGGCCATCCGGGCATGTTCGACAGTCTGGCGTATCGGAACGATGCGGCCATGGTGTTTCGGCGGCTTGCCCGGAGTTTGCCGGGCCTGCGCGGCTTGCTGGGCGTGGGCGGATGCGATAAAAGTATGCCGGCCCTGATGATGGCCCTGGGCAGTCTTCGGGACTTGCCCGGCCTGATTGTGCCGGCCGGGGTTACCTTGCCAAGCCGGGACGCTGAAGACACTGCCGAAGTGCAGACGTTGGGCGCCCGCTTTGCCCGGGGGGAGATCAGCCTGGAGCGGGCCGCGGTGATGGGGTGCCGGGCCTGCGGCAGTGCGGGCGGAACCTGCCAGTTTTTGGGCACCGCAGGCACCGGCCAGGTCATGGCCGAGGCCCTGGGACTGACCCTGCCTCATGCCGCCCTGGTGCCTTCGGGGCAGGCGGTTTGGTTGGACCTGGCCCGTCGAAGCGCCCGGGCGCTAGTGGACATGGACCGGCGGGGCGTCCGGACCACGGACATCCTCACCCCAGCCGCACTGCGAAACGCCATGGTGGTTTTCGCCGCTTTCGGCGGATCGACGAATTGGATACTGCACCTGCCCGCGGTGGCCCATGCAGCCGGACTGCCCAGACCCACCTTGGAAGATTGGCAGCAGGTGCATCAGCGCACACCCCGGCTGGTTTCGGTCTTGCCGAACGGGCCGGTCAACCATCCGACAGTGCGGGTTTGGCTGGCCGGCGGCGTGCCGGAGGTGATGCTTCGGCTCCGGGACCTGAACTTACTGGAGCTGGAGGCGATGACCGTCAGCGGCCTGACCGTCGGGGAGGTCTTGCAGTGGTGGGAGCGGAGCGAGCGGCGCCAGGCGGTACGCCGACGCTTGCAACAGGCCGACCAAGTGAATCCGGACGATGTGATCCTCTGGCCGGATCATGCCCGGCAAATGGGCCTGGGCGGCACGCTCTGTTTTCCCCGGGGGAATCTGGCGCCGGACGGATCGGTGATCAAAAGTACGGCCATCGACCCTCGGGTGTTGGACTCCGACGGGGTGTATCGGAAAACCGGCCCCGCACGGGTCTTCTGCCGAGAAGCCGACGCCATCGCCGCCATCAAAGCCCTGGGGCCGCATCGGCCGATCCAGCCCGGCGATGTGCTGGTGCTGATCGGTCTAGGCCCATTGGGCGCCGGAATGCCGGAAATCTATCAGATCACCGGCGCCCTGCGGCATCTTTCCTGGGGACATGAAGTGGCGGTGCTTACCGATGGACGATTTTCCGGCGTAAGCACCGGCGCCTGCATTGGGCTGGTAGCACCGGAGGCGTTGGCGGGCGGCCCCGTGGGCAAACTCCGCGACGGCGACCGAATCCGCATCCTCGTAGATCCGCATCGGCTGCAGGGGCAAGTGGACCTGGTGGGCGATGCGGAACGGATGTTTAGTCCCGAAGAAGCCCAGGCAGAACTTCGGCGTCGGAAGCCGCACCCTCAGCTTGCCCCGGATCCTCGATTGCCAGAAGATACCCGCCTGTGGGCACTTTTGCAAACCTTAAGCGGCGGTCCCTGGGCCGGCTGCGTCTATGATCTTCAGTCCATCTTGGAAAAACTCAGCTAACATTGTAGCCGAATGGGGGACGATGTGTCCCCTGTGCGTAAGCAACAGTCCGGGCGCCTTGTGCCACCCAAATCCCCCTCACCCGGCCTCGGCTTCGCCTCGGCCGGCCTCTCGACAGCCAGCGAAGGGGCAGGTTGCTTCATTCGGTTAAAGTGTTGCAAACTCCCAAACCGCTGAGCGAGCTATTAGAGGATGAATCGGCTCAGGTCTTCGTCTTCGGCGATCTGCTGCAGGCGCTGGCGTACGTAGGCGGCGTTGATCCGGACCAGGCCCATCTTCATGTCCGGCGCCTCGAAACTGACCTCTTCCAAAAGCCGTTCCATCACCGTATAAAGTCGGCGTGCTCCGATGTTCTGGGTGGTTTGGTTGACGCGGTAGGCGTATTCGGCGATGGCGTCGATGGCATCTTCCTCGAAGACCAGTTCCACGCCTTCGGTGCGCAGAAGTTCAATATATTGGCGGGTCAGGGCGTTTTGCGGTTCGGTAAGTATTCGTTTGAGGTCTTCTTTGGTCAGGTCTTTCAGTTCCACGCGGATGGGGAACCGGCCCTGGAGTTCGGGCATCAGTTCGCTGGGTTTGGCGCGGTGGAAGGCGCCGGCGGCAATGAACAAAATATGATCGGTACGGACGTATCCATATCGCGTTTGCACCGTGGTACCTTCGACGATGGGCAGCAGGTCCCGCTGCACGCCCTGCCGGGAGACGTCGATGCCGTGGGTTGCCTCGGCAGCCACGATCTTATCGATCTCGTCGATGAAGATGATGCCCATATTTTCGGCCAGTTCGATGGCTTTGGCGTGGACTTTTTCCTGATCGATCAGGGCGTCGCATTCTTGTTCGAAGAGGAATCGGCGGGCCTCGGCCACGGTCATCTCCCGCCGGGTGGTCTGTTTGGGCAGGATTTTTTCGAACATGGCCTGCAGGTCCAGGTCCATCTGCTCCATGCCTACGCTGGTGAACATCATGGGGACGGCTTTTTTCTGGATGGTGATCTCCACCCGGCGGTCTTCCAGTTCACCGGCCTGGAGCATCTTGCGGATTTTTTCCCGATTCCGCTCATACCGAGAGCCGGACCGGCCACTATAGTCGCTGGTGTCCAGTTCCAAAGGAGCGGGAAGCAAGAGGTCGATCAGCCGATCTTCGACGCGGCTTCGGGCTTCCTGTTCCACGTTGGCCCGTTCCTGCTCCTTGACCAGGGCCACCGCATTATCCACCAGTTCCCGGACCATACTTTCCACATCCCGGCCGACATAGCCGACCTCGGTGTATTTGGTGGCTTCTACTTTGACGAACGGAGCGCCGGTCAGTTTGGCCAATCGGCGGGCGATTTCGGTTTTGCCCACGCCGGTCGGGCCGATCATCATGATGTTTTTCGGGGCGACTTCGGCCCGCATTTCAGGCGGCAGTTGCTGCCGACGCCACCGATTCCGGATGGCGATGGCTACGGCGCGTTTGGCCTCCTGTTGGCCGATGATATAACGATCCAATTCCTGGACGATTTCCCGCGGGGTTAGGTTTCGCACACCAGTTCCTCCACCACAAGATGGGTATTGGTGTAGATATCGATACTGGCGGCAATTTCCAGGGCAATCCGCACGATCTGGCTAGCCGGTAGCTCCGTATGGGCCAGTAGCGCCCTTGCAGCGGCCACCGCATAACTGCCGCCGGAGCCGATGCCCAACACACCGTCGGCCGGCTGAATGACATCGCCGGCCCCGGTTACGAGCAAGGTATGTCGGGCGTCGGCCACGGCCATCATGGCTTCCAACCGGCGGAGCACTCGATCCGTGCGCCACTCTTTGGCCAGCTCGGTGGCCGCCCGCAGGGTATTGCCGGGATAATCTTTCAGCTTGGCTTCAAAGCGTTCCAGCAGAGCAAAGCCGTCGGCCGCCGCCCCAGCAAAACCGACCAGGACCTTCTCCCCGGCCAACCGACGGATTTTGACTGCATCGGCCTTCATGATCGTTGTGCCGATGGTTACCTGGCCGTCCCCGCCCATGGCCACTAGGCCACCCCGGCGCACCGTAAGAATCGTAGTACTATGGGTTTTCATGGTCCTCTGGCTTTTCCTCCCATCGGTCTGCCGACGGAAATCGACCTGCCGCCGTCCTGTCCCGCCGTGGATGTTCCTGCCACGAAAGAGGCTGTTCCGTTTTTCTTTTTTCTTTCCCAGATGCTGGTTGCACCGCAGCGACACTTCGGCCCCCTCAGCCGGCCTCTCCCACCCAGGGGGAAAAGGGCAATTGGGTTCGTAACACGTTAGGCGAAGCAAGGGCAGTGTCATTCCGGCGGAAGTACCAGTCCGGGTGCCCTATGCCACCCAAATCCCCCTCAGCCGGCCTCTCCCACCCAGGGGGAGAGGCAATTGGGTTCATTCGGCTAAAGTATTATGAAAATTTTCAATATGGCACAAAGAGTCTCTTTCGACCAGAGGGGGAGCCGACAGCAGGGGGCAGAGTTTGAGCCGGTTGCGTTGCAATGTCTGGGCAACAATAGGTAGCGGGCCGACACAGATACATCGCAAGTAGTAGTGGTTCGCAGGCCACAACGCAACCGGCTTGCAGAGTTTACGCCTCTCCCCTGGCCGTCGAGAGGCGGCTGAGCGAAGCGAAGCCGGGTGAGGGGCGGCCTGGAGCGTGGTCCTTCGGCCTGCGGAAGGGGCGGACGAGACGTGCCTCCCCTTCCAGAACTTCCCCTTCCGCCTACCCTATCCGGCCAGGGGAGAGGGGAAAACGATCGTTCTTCCATTCGGGGGTAAATTGCTACAAATGTTACTTACATTTTTTCTTTCTCCCTCAGATGGTATGATATGGGAAAAGTCTGGGCAGTGAACAATCGGGGCGTCATCTTGTGGGCTTTTTGTAAAAGGAGCGAACCCATGAAACGCCGGCGGTTTTTGCAAGCGGCAGGTGGCAGTGCAGCGATGCTGGTTTTCGGAGGCTCTTATTGGATGCGTCCGGTGGGGGCTACTCCGGAAACCCACTCTCTGCCCGCCCGTTGGGATTGGCCAGGTACCTGTTGCCTGGCAGAGCCGGATCGCCCGGTGGTTATTGAAAAGCCGGTGCACGGGGCCGTGCTTAACCGTCGGCACGGGGAGCAATCGGCCGAGGGGCTGTGGATTGTCGTCCAGGGCCGGGCGCCGGCGGGCTGGCAGGTACATGTGAACGGCCAAGCGGCCCAACGCTCCGAAACTGCCTTCCAGGCCTCCGTGGTGCTCAAAGAGCGGGAGCCGGAGATCGCGGCCGTGGCCGAGGGGCCGGACGGCCAAAAGGCCGAAGATCGGATACGGGTGGTCTGGGATCGGCATAGTTTTCCCCGCTACCGGGTGGCCATCGACGACAATAGCTTCTTCCTCCGGGACATCGCCCAGAAACAGTACAAGTCCCTCTTTGACTGCTTCTATTTAGCCAATTTGCGCAAACTGCACCAGAAATACGGAACCAAGTTTGTTCTGAACATTTACTACACGACCGGGGAGGATTTCAACCTGAGTCAATTTCCGGATCGGTATCGGGGCGAGTGGCGGGACAATGCGGATTGGCTTCGGCTAGCGTTTCACGCCTGGGCCAACGATCCGCCCCGGCCGTATCAGGACGCCCCGGCCGAAAAAGTGCTCCATGATTTTGACAAAGTAACCGCCGAGATCAAACGCTTTGCCGGTGAAGAAACATATAGTCCTACGACGGTCATCCATTTTGCGATGACCCGGCATGAGGTATTTAAGCCGCTTTACGAGCGCGGAGTGCGGGTTCTGAGCGGCTATTTCCGCAAAAACGCCGAGGGTCGGTGGGACATCAACTATCGGTGGGACGACTTCCATAGTGAGTACATTTTTACCCATGACGTGTGGAAAGACTTCCAGTCCGGCATTGTCTTTTCCAAGGTGGATATTGTGATGGACCAGACGCCGGTCGAAAAGATCGTCCCCACCCTGGAACCGCTGACGAAAAACCCCAACACCGCCGAACTGATGGACCTTTTGACTCATGAACAATACTTCTGGCCGTTCTATGTGAATTATCGACCGGATATGGTCCAACGGGTGGAAACGGCCATCCGGTTTGTAACTGAGCAGGGCTACAAGCCGGTCTTCTTCCACGAAGGATTCCTGGGCGCCCCGTTGGAATAGAAGCGGACAAACACGCCTGGAGGGATGATGCCCCAGGCTGAACTGCTTCCGGGACCGGCAGAGAAAGCCTTTTGGCGTGCTATTGTGTTGCAGGAGCCATGCTTTCCCCACAGCCGTCCGGGGGCTTGGGGGAACCTGTTCCTAGGCAAGGCGTGGCCATTTTGGAAAGCCCCTCTAACTGGGAGGGGATAGAAATCGGCTCGGCCCCCGGTGGGAATTAGTTCCTTTAGATACAGTCCACCTAAAATGGTGCCGGACCAGAGGAGGGCTTTTGGCCCTGGCCCGCAGGCACCAGGCGGAAGGCCTCGTCGACTTCGACCACTTCCAGCGCTTCGCCCATCGGCAATTGCCGAAGGGTCGGTTCGATCTTCGCCCGGTCGCCCACGATGACCATCAGAAGCCGATCCGGTTGGAGAAACTTCTGGGCCATCCGATGGACATCCTCCGCCTGGACGGCTTGGACCTCCGGAATAAATCGGGTAAATGCATCTTCCGGCAGGTCGAACGTGACGAGGGTTTCCAAGTGATCGGCCAATTGGGTGGCGGTTTCGAACTCGGCCGGGAAGCCCCGGGTGAGATAATGTTTGGCAAATTCCAATTCGGCCGGACTGACCGGTTTGTTGCCTCGGAGCCCTTCCATTTCTTTTACGATTTCTTGGAGGGCCTGGGCGGTTACTTCGGTATGGACGCTGGTGACGGCGGCAAAGGGGCCTGGTTGCCGGGGCCGCCAATCAAAGGCACTCCGCGCACCGTAGGTAAACCCATGGGTTTCGCGGAGGTTCATGTTGAGCCGGCTGGAAAACTGCCCACCGAAAATGGCGTTCATCACCACAAGCTGGGCGTATTCCGGCCCGTTGCGTCGGGCGCCGAGTTGCCCCACGCAGAGGACCGATTGCGCCGCCGCTGGTTTATCCAGCAGCAGAAGCCGACCGTGGCGGATCGGCGGCGGCTCCGGAAGCGGGGGGCCCCAGAGCCCCTCCGCCTGGGTCCGCCGGAGGGCGTCTTCGGGAGGCCAGCCGGCCGATGGCGGTAGGCTTTTTTCCACGATCTGGGCGGCCGGCACCCCCGGGCCTTTCCCCTCCGCCGAGTGTTCCGGCAGCGTCTGCAGGGGGGGCTGATTCGGGTTCTGTTCGGCTGGTTTCCAATGGGCAAAGGCTTTTTCTAATTCGGCCAGGAGGTGGGCCTCCGTCAGATCGCCGACGACAATCAGCGTGGCCCGATCCGGCCGGATATGCCTCCGGTAAAACGCCTCCAGATCGGCCCGGGCGATGGTCGGGATCGACGCCGGTGTGCCCACCGAAGGTTGACCGTAGGGATGGTCCGGTCCGTACAGTGCTGCGGAAAAGGCCAGATGGGCAAGCATCACCGGATCCTGCCGCCATTGCCGAAGCCGGCCCAGCGTCAACTGCTTCTCCCGTTCCAATTCTTTTTCCGGCAGGAGCGGCTGGCAGAGCACCTCGGCGTAAAGCCGAAGGGCTTCGCTCCAGGAGTGCCGGAGGGTAAAGAGTCGGGCCTCGGTGGTGTCCCAATCGGCTGCGATGGACAGGGTGGCCCCCAGCCGGGCCAGCGCCGCCTCCAACTCCTCCCCGCTCCGCTGTTGAGTGCCTTCATCCCAGATGGCCGCCATCAGATGGGCCAAGCCCGCCTTGCCGGCCGGATCCGAACTCCTCCCCGCCCGAAACAGCATCTGGCAAACAACCAACGGCAACTCATGATACTCGGCAAACACGACCTCCAAACCGTTGGTCAATCGAAAGCGGCGGAAAGGCGGAAAGGTGAACTTCGGCGGCGGGCCAGGCGGCGGCAAACGACTCCGATCCGGCTGCTCGACGGTTTCGGCCCGACCCGCTGGAACAGATTGCTCGGTTCGACCACCAGCCGGCCTGTTCGGCCCGGAACCGGCTTCTTGTCCTGCAGAACGCCAAAGCCCTTGGGGGCTGGGAGAATCCTGAGCGGCTTTTTGGCCCGCAGAACCCGCTGCCGAAGAAGCCTCCGAACCGTCGGCAGAAGAGATCGGCTGCTTCTGGAGGAGGGCCTCCCTGGCCTTGGCCGCCGGTAGTCGAGGGTCCGGTTCGATGAGAGTCTTCTGACCCGGATGGACTTCCAGCACCACACAGGCCGGAGTCAAATACTGCTGGGCAACTCGTTGGATGTCCTCCGGACGAACCCGAACAAATCGCTGGAAATCCCGGCTCAGATTGGCCGGATCGCCGGTCATCACATTGTAGTAGTTCAATTGGTCGGCTCGGCCGCCGAATCCCCCTACGGACTGCAACGATCCGATCCATCCGGCCTCCAACCGATGGAGAGCCTGTTGGAGTTCTTCTTCCGAAGGGGGCTGGTTCTGGAGGCACCGAATTTCTTCCCAGAGGGCTTTTTCCAGCTCCGGCATGGACCGACCGGCCCGCAGGGTGGCCGTTATCCAAAACGTTCCGGCCCACTCCTGGCTCTGTTGCGAGGCGCTGACATCCTGGGCGATTTGCAACTGCCGGACCAGGCGTTTTTCCAACCGGCCAATCTTCGGGGCTGTTAAAATGCCGGCCAAAAGCTCCAAGGCGGCGTCCTCCTGGGTAAACTCCGGCACCGTGGCCCAAACCAGATACAACCGGGCCAGCCCCACCCGATCGCTCATCCGAATCCGCTCTTGCCGGCTCAGTCGGGGCATCGTCGGCACCCGACGGACCGGTTTCGGACCCCCCGGGATCGGCCCAAAATATTTCGCCACCAGCCGTTTCGCCTCTGCCGGATCGAAATCCCCGGCAATACACAAACTGGCATTGGCCGGGTGATAAAAACGGCGGAAAAAGTCGGCCAGGTCCTCTCGGCTAGCCCGGTCCAAATCTTCCATATAGCCGATGGTCGGCCAACTGTAGGGATGCTCCGGCGGAAACAGGGCCGCCAGGATCGTCTCATAGACCAGGCCATACGGCCGATTCTCATACGACTGCCGACGTTCGTTTTTCACTACAGCACGCTGATTTTCGAATTTTTCTTGCGTCATGGCCGGCAAAAGGTAGCCCATGCGGTCCGATTCCATCCACAGGGCCAGTTCCAGGTAGTTCGACGGCACCGTCTGCCAGTAATTGGTGCGGTCTTGGCTGGTCGAACCATTGAGCCGACCGCCTGCCTCCTGCAACGGCTTGAAATAGTCCTGGTCGTAATGCTGGGAACCCTGGAACATCATATGCTCAAACAGATGGGCAAAACCGGTCCGGCCAATCTGCTCATCCTTGGACCCCACATGATACCAGAGATTCACGCACACAATCGGCGTAGAATGATCCTCATGCAATATCACCTGCAATCCGTTGGGCAAGATGTATTTTTCAAACTGGATCTCGGGAATCCTGTTTGCCGGTTCCCCACCGACCGCTTCGCAAACCAAAAAACTGATCATCATCCAATGACTCCACATCGTTGGTTGTCCTGGAAAAAATCTGGGCACACTTCCACCCAAGCAAACCCATCGGAGGAGGGAAAAAGGGTGGCCTTCGCCCACGGCCTCCCTCCGAAGGCCTGGTCCCAATCGGGGGCCAGTTGTCGGGGCATCGGGGCGACCTTGAACGGCCGCTCTCTTGACCACTCCGGCCGATAAAGGATAGATTAAACCCTAGTTGCCCATCTATGGGAAGGGGAAAGGGCGCCGGAATGACCCTCAGCTATTTTAAGCGATTCCGGATGGAAATCGATTTGGCCGTTCAGGAGTTGCCGCCACTCCAATGCCCAGAAGGGTATCAGTTATGGCCATGGCAGGACAGACTCTTGGAGGCCCATGCCCGAGCCAAATACCATAGCTTTTGCGACGAGATGGATGCCCATTTATTCCCCTGTTTTGGGAGCCTGTCTGGCTGCCAACGGCTGATGCGGGACATTACCCAACGGGCTGGTTTTTTACCGGCTGCCACCTGGCTGGCCGTCTATTGTGGGGCCAACGGCCAACAGTTCGAAGCATGTGGCACCATCCAAGGAATTATCGACCCGCAGGGTTTTGGCTCGATCCAAAATCTGGGTGTTACGCCGCCGCATCGGCGCCGGGGATTGGGTACACTGCTTTTGGCCCACGCACTCCGGGGATTCCAGCAATCCGGCATCCACCGGGTCCAACTGGAAGTTACGGCGGGCAATCTGGCGGCCATTCGATTGTATCGGCGGATCGGCTTCCGGACCCTCCGAACCATCTATAAAGCCGTCGAAATCCATCCCTCTTAGAGACTGTCCCAATTCCGTTTGTAGCCGGGAGGGACGACCATCCTACTCCCACCAACCCACGTAACACCCCGGCAAATCGGCACTTGGGTACGCCAGAAGGGTTGGCAAGCAATCCGGGCTGCCCCCCGGTAGGGAATTTCGGGACAGCCTCGAACGGCGATGGGGCCTCTGAATTCAACCGGAACGGAAACAGGAACATTTTCGCCGAATGGTGCGTGCCTCTTTGTCCCTTTCCCCTGCCCGTGGAGAAGCCGCCGAGGGGAAGGGGGGTGAGGGGCCGCCGGGACCATGGTATCTACCCGGGCAGCGGCTTTACAAAGTCCGTTGGCTCCCGGAACAGGCCGGAGAGGAATCGGAAGGTTTGCGGAACAGCGCCCGGTAAATCGGCACCCCTTGCAGCCGGTTCCGCCGTTCAAAATGGGTGCGGAACTCCGGCGGCTCCTTTTCTGGATCGGCCAAGGGCGGCAACGGCCCTTCCAGGCGAGTGCAGTCGGCCAGCAGTTGCAGGCTGGTTTCAAAATATTCCTGAACATCCGTCCAAAAGTGCAGGACGCCCCCCGGCTTCAGCGCCCGCTCCACGTCCCGGAGGAAACCCTCCCGCATGATCCGCCGTTTCCGATGCCGCTTTTTCCACCACGGATCGGGAAAATAAATATGCACCGCCGCCAGCAGGCCGTCGGGCAACCACTCGGCAAACAGTCGCACCGCATCCCCTTGAATGACCTTGGCATTGGCAGTGCCCAGTTTGGCCAATTGGGCGGCTGCAGACTGGGCATATTTGACGGCCAACTCCACGCCCAGAAAATCCCGGTCCGGATGGGCCTGGGCGGCCTGACGCAGAAAAAGCCCTTTCCCGCTCCCTACATCCACTTCCAACGGCGCCCGACGGCCAAATAGAGCCCCAGGGTCCAACGGACGGGGTAAACTGTCCAGCACATAATAATGCCGGGAAAGGTCCAGCGTCGGATCGATTTTCCGTAGCCTTGGCCGGGCCATAGCGATCGGAAATTTTTTACCCCTTTCTGTTTGTCTTTGGACACTACCAGGCGTCGGAATCTTCCCTGGGCCAATCCTCCAGTTGGCGACGCCATTGGGCCATTCGATACTGGTCCACCCCATTGCGCAACGGCGGCATCAGGAACAGTCCGGCGACAAATCCCCCGATATGCGCCCACCAAGCCACCCCGCCGTCGATGCCCAACTGGATGGCCTGCATGGCCTCCAGCAACTGCCCCAAAAACCAAAACCCCAACACCACCAGCGCCGGCAGGTCGATCCGGGTGATCAGAAATCCCAAGAATACCAACGTATGGATTCGTGCCCAGGGCCAAGTAACGGCATAAGCGCCCAAAATGGCCGAGATAGCCCCGCTGGCCCCAATAACCGGCCGGGTGCTCACCGGATCCGTAATCCAATGAACACCGGTAGCCAAAAGACCTCCTATTAAATAGAACACAATGAACAACTTTGCCCCCAACCGATCCTCTACGTTGTTGCCGAAAAGCCATAAAAACCACATGTTCCCAAGCAAGTGCGCCCACCCGCCATGCAAAAACATACAGGTAAACAGGCTGCTCAATATTTCCACGGGGTTGGGCGGAAGTTGATAGACCGGCCGGTGCACCACCTCCAGAAACGGCCACCAGGGATGCCGTTGCCGCACCTGACCCAGTTCCACCAGAACCGGCCGCCCGGAAAACAAACTGCCAATCCGGGCCGGGATAAATCCCCTATGGATGACCTGTTCGATTTGCTTCTGCTCCGGCAGGCTCTGCAACTGAATAAACAAAAATACATTGACCCCGATCAACCCCACCGTTATCCAGGGAAACCGCTGCGTGGGATTGTCGTCGTGGAATGGGAACAACATATCACAGATCCTTGGTTTCTGCTGGGCAGGGGCCTTTTGCGAGCGCTCCGTAGTGGCTGATTTTCCGGTTGCCCGCCTGCCGGGAAAAAAGGCGCCTTTTTCGGGCCTTTGGGCCAAAGTACCAGGTTAGCCGAATGAAGATGCCCTTGGAAGGACCTGCTTCGGAGGTCCGATCCCTGGAAGGTATCTCCCTTGGATCGTCGCTTTGGCGGACCTGCCAAGCAGGCCCACCGTTCGGCGAACGTGGTCCGGCCCAAAGAGGCCTTGCAGGAAAGTGTATCGAAAGCCGTTAGCTACCGGAGGAAGGTTCTGGCCCGGGCAAGGCGGCAGACCCGCTCATCAGTTGCTCGACGGGCAAAGGAATGCCAATGAGTACCCCTTCGCAGACGCGATTCTGATTCGTGTACCCTTGAAACTCACAGGTAAGCATTTGTTTACGAATCTTGAGCAACTGGGCCATGATCACCAATCGGTCTCCGGGCCGAACAATCCCCCGGAACCGCACGTCCTCCAGCCCGCCAAAACCGATCAACGCTCCGTCCATCAGACCATACCGATGGGTATAATAACTGGCCAGTTGGGCCGCCGCCTCGCACATGATTACCCCCGGCATCAACGGCATCCCCGGCATATGCCCCCGAACCCAAAACTCGTTCGGCGTTACATCTTTGTACCCCACGCAGATCCGCCGCTTGTGGTCCTCAAAACATACGGCCGTCAACTGTTCCATCTCGTACCGCTGCCGATTGTATTGCCGGATCACCTCGATATCGGCCACAATCTGGTTCAGATCGAACTCCGAAAAGTCCAGGATGGGCGGTTTTCTAGGCACGACCGGCTCCTTTTCCTTAATACCACGCAAGCCAAAAATTTTTGTTGTCTGAAACGGGCACTCTTCAGCAGATGCCCAAGGAAAAAAAGGTTTGGGGCGCCCCGCTGGCTGGCCCCCAGTCCTCCGGGAGATCCGGAGACCGGTAGGCTCCCCAGGGTTCCAGTTGTTTAGGATACCTGGAAACTGCCGGAAAACAACAACCCCCTCCCCTTCCCGGTGCCCGGCGGTCAGGACGGCAAAGGCCTGCCGAAGGACTTCCAGAGGGGTGGGTTTACGTCTTGACGGCCCACCGCTTCATCCGACGGGCTTTGGGATTGGCAGGTCGTTTGCCGTGATTGGCTTTTTTGATCTTCCGATGGGGTTTTGCCATGGGATATGCTCCTATAGAGTTGTATTGATTGCCTATGATTGGGGGTTCACGAAGGCCTTTTCTCCTTTCGGAAGGCCAATGCCCTCAGAAGAGGGGCTAGAATAAGCTCTCTGGAAGGGGATTTCCACCAGGTTCCCCGCTTAAGATTCCTTTCCTTTCCTCCCGATAGGTAATTTCATTACCCCCCGAAAAGGTTAAATCTGACCGTTTTCTCATTCCTAGGTGCTTACAAAAGGAACGACCTGTTTGACACACCAGGTCAAACAGGCCGTGCGAAGCGAGGGCGACGGGACTCGAACCCGCAACCACCGGATCGACAGTCCGGTACTCTAACCAATTGAGCTACGCCCCCGAAAATCTTCCGATAAACCCTATGGCTCGCTATTTTTACCTGGAGCTATCCCCCAAAAGAGGAAGCAAATGCCCTCTCTTTTTTGGCCCTCTTTTCCTCTCCTGTTTTTTAGAAATTTAATCTCCTCTTTGCTCTGGGTAAAGGGGATCCGACCGGAAGAATGCCGATTTTTTGGGCTCGGTTTTCCCGAGAATCCCTGACCAACACGTAAGAGGGGGAAGTGGCCCCCCAAGAACATTTTAGCCGAAGGAAGCTCCTGGCCTCTCCCCTGGCTTTCCAGAGGCCGGCCAACCGATCGGTTGGCCGGGTGAGGGGGCCAAAGTGGGGGCCGGGTGAGATGAGAGGGACAAAAAACGTCCCCTCGTTATTCCCCTCACCCTCCACGGTGCCTCCAGGGGAGAGGGGAAAAAGATCGCTCCGCCATTCGGCTAAGAGCCTATCCCAAAATGCCGGTCCCCATGTCCGATCCTCCAATGGGGATAGGTTTCAGAGGCCAGATAAAACCAACCCAGTTTGCACCCACCTGATGTAGGGATAGGCTCTAAATACCTGGAGTTTCCGGATGCATTTCAGTGGCTTTCGGGTGGGGAGGCCTGGGTGGGGTCGAAGGCCCGCTGGGCTGCCTCATAGACGCTCCGCAGGGGCAGGCCGTGCCGGCCGGCTACCTGTTGGCAGGATTCAAACTCCGGAGAAAAACGCACCGTGCCGTCCGGACCCCAACAGATTTTCCCTTCGATCGGTCCCCAGGCCGTCTGCACCGTGTGGCGGGAGCGGGCCAACAGATGTCGGCTGACCGGCCAACGCCGAATGCCCAACGTCGTCGTCTCCCGAAACAGAATCTCCTCCAATTGGGCCACATCCTCCTGCCGACAAAGCACCGAAAGTTTCACCGCCGGCCGATTCTTCTTCATCTGGATGGCGGTGGTATAGACGTCCAACGCCCCGGCCTCCAAAAGCCGTCCTGTACAATAGCCGATCCACTCCCCGCTGGTATCATCCAGATTGGTTTCGAGCAACCAGACCGTATCGGCCGTTAACATCTGAATCGGCTCTCCGAGAAACAGGCGTAAGATGTTCGGCTGTTCCTCCAAGTCCCGGCTTCCGGCGCCATAACCGATCCGCTGGATCCGCATAGCCGGCAAAGGGCCGAACTCCTGCACCAGGCAGGCCAAAATGGCAGCACCGGTCGGCGTGGTCAGTTCTGCCTGCACAGTGGAATCGGCCAACGGAATGCCGCACAAAAGTTCCGCCGTTGCCGGGGCCGGTACCGGCAGCCGACCGTGCGCCGTCTGGACCCATCCGCTGCCCACCGGTACCGGCGAGGCCACAAGCCGATCCACACCCAGCAAATCCAACCCCACTGCCACCCCACAAATATCCACAATCGAATCCACCGCACCGACTTCGTGGAAATGCACCTTCTCCACGGTGGTGGCGTGCACTTTGGCCTCGGCCTCGGCCAACCGGGTGAATATTTTCAAAGCAGTTTGCTTCTGCCGATCGGTAAGCCCGCTTTGCTCGATCATGACCCGGATATGATGCAGATGGCGATGGCCGGTCTGCGGCGGATGTTCCACGGTGATCTTCAAGGCCCGAATGCCTTTCGTTTTGACCTCGGCGGCCACAATCCGGGCGTCCACGCCCAACGAACCGATCGCTTCGTTCAGCGTCTCCAGCGCCACCCCGGCATCCACCAAGGCCGCCAACATCATATCCCCACTAATCCCACTGGAACAATCTATATAGGCCAACTTTCCCACAGAAGTCTCTCCCTTTCGCCACGGAAGGAAAACGGTAACACTTTAGCCGAATGCAGGCAGCAATGGGGCACTGCTGCGGAAGTAGGAGTCCGGGCTGCTTTGAGCCTACGCCAGTGCTCCTCTGGGGCCAGCGGGGCCAAGGCAATATGGGCTCTCTGTTCTTCTGGATTCCCACTTTCGTGAGAAGGACGCGCTGGGTTTACCTTCCAGGGGAGAGGCAAGGTGCTTCAATCGGCTACCTTGACTGTATCCACCGGGAACAACGACCACCATCTGTGGTATTTGACCCAATTTTTAGCCCCTCCATCTGGTAGGGGGCCGGACGGGGAGCTACAGTCAAACTAAAGGGGTACGGAAAACGATGTTTGCTGAATATACCATACCAGCCCATCCCAGTGGAACCACCTTCGGGACTTTACCAGAATCCTAAGGAGGGATACCATAAGATGAATAAAACGAAGTTTTGGGCAAGAAAGTAGCATGTATAAATATTCATAAATTCCCTAGGGGGCAAGACGGCCGTACTCACCAATGCGGCGCCCAGGGAGGAGTTGACTGAGCGGCTGTTTCCTGCGCAGGGGGCTTGACAGGCAGGTCCTTCCAGCCCTAGGATCGAAACGTACATCCTGTGAACCGTGTAAGATTCTGTGTTCCGGCAAGGCTTTCAGAAAGGCGATGGCTCATGAAATGGGTGTTCGGGTTAAGTGGATGTATTTTGATGCTGGCTTGTCCGGCCTGGGCACAACCCACTCCCACCAACCAGGAAATTCCTAAAATCACTGTCCAGGGCGAAGCGGTCGTCTATGTCAAACCGGATAAAATCCTTCTCTGTTTTGGCATCGAAACCTGGGATAAACAAGACATCCTGGCCGCCAAACAGAAAAATACGGAAATTTTCCAAAAGGCCTTGGCCGTGCTGAAACAAATGGGCCTTCCCGACAAAGACATCCAGACCGACTATCTTTCCGTCGAACCCCGCTATCGGGACGGTTACCGGAGGGAAGAATTTCTGGGCTATTTCGTGCGGAACACCTTTGTGGTAACGCTCCGAGACCCGGAAAAGGTAGAAGAACTAATCACCCGGATGCTCCAGGCGGGCGTCCAGTACATCCACGGCGTGGATTTTCAAACCACGGAGTTTAAAAAGTATCGGGAGCAGGCCCGGGCCTTGGCCCTCCAGGCGGCCAAGGAGAAGGCGGAGAAAATGGCCGGCGTGCTGGGGCAATCGGTCGGCCCGCCGTTGGCCATCCAAGAAGGCCATTCCCCCTGGTATTATGCCGGTTGGAGCGGATGGGGCTTGAGCCGAGCGCAACCCATGGCACAAAACGTCCTCCAAGAAATCCCCGCCTCAGCCGGAGAAGGCGAACCCGAAACCATCGCCCTGGGCAAAATCGCCATCCGGGCCAGCGTCTCGGTAACCTTCCAACTGAAAAACGCCCCGTGAAAAACGCCCCGAAGGGGAAAAACCCCCTGAACGCTGAAGTTCTGGAAATGCAATCGGCTCACCGAAAAAACTTCCTCTATAGGAAAAATTCCGAAGGCAGGTTTTCTCACCTCCGGCGTGTTCCGTAGTGCTTCCGACTGCCAAGGAGACAGAGGCCATGAGATCCGCAAAACAGCCTGTGGTATGGTGGACGATTCTGGCGGCGGGTTGGGTAGCGCTGTTTGCTGAGCAGGCGGTTTGGACCGCTGAAAAACAGGGTCCCCAAGGCCCCGCCGAAGCCAAGCCGGATTCCCATTCCTCCGGTGGTAGTGCCTATGGGCCGCCGCTGGCGCTGCATCCGGAAAACAACCGGTATTTTCTCTGGCGCGGCAAGCCGACCGTGCTGATCGGTTCGGGCGAACATTATGGGGCGGTATTGAATCTGGATTTTGATTTTCACCGGTATTTGGCCGTCTTGGCCGCCGACGGCCTGAACCATACCCGCACTTTTTCCGGCACGTATCGAGAGGTTCCCCGTTCGTTCGGCATTACCGATAATCCGTTGGCGCCGAAGCCTGGCCGGTATATTGCTCCCTGGGCATGCAGCGACCAGCCCGGCTACTACGACGGCGGTAATAAATTCGATCTAGCCCGCTGGGATGAGGCCTATTTCGAGCGATTGCATCAGTTCATGCGTACCGCCCAGCGCCATGGGGTGGTAGTCGAAATGAACCTCTTCTGCCCGCTGTACGACGATGAACTGTGGAAAGCATCGCCGATGAACATTCAGAACAACATCAACGGCGTAGGCGATTGCCCCCGGACGGAAGTGCTGACGCTCAAGCATCCCCGGCTTGTGGAGGTCCAGACGGCCTTTACCCGAAAGATCGTCCAGGAGCTGAATCCTTACGACAATTTGTATTACGAGGTGTGCAATGAGCCGTATTTCGGCGGTGTGACCGAAGACTGGCAGCGGCGGATCACCGACGTGATCGTGGAAACCGAGCGGCATCTGCCGAATAAACATTTGATCTCCTGGAACATTGCCAACGGCCGCAAAAAGGTGGAAAATCCCCACCCCGCCATTTCGATCTTCAACTTCCACTATTGTGTGCCGCCCGACACGGTCGCCATGAATGCGCATCTGGGCAAAGTGATCGGCGAAAACGAGACCGGCTTCCGCGGCAAAGACGACGTGCTGTATCGGACCGAAGCCTGGGATTTTATCCTGGCCGGCGGCGCTTTGTTCAGCCATCTGGATTATTCGTTTACGCCTGGCCATCCGGACGGCACGCTGCGGGATTACCGCTCGCCGGGCGGCGGCAGCCCCGAACTGCGTAAACAATTGGCCATTCTAAAGCAGTTCATCCACGGCTTCGATTTTCTCCGGATGCGTCCGGGGACCGGCTTTATCAAACAGGTGTCCGAGAAGCTTTCGGTGCAGGCCCTGGCAGAACCGGGCCGACAATATGCCCTCTACCTCCATGTGCCCCTGCCCAATAAGCCGAAAAACCTCAAAGAGCTTTTGCGGGACCGGATTCAGACGGAGTTGGTGCTGGAACTGCCGGCAGGCAGGTACCGGGCCGAATGGGTCGATACCAAGACCGGCCAGATTGCCGACTCGGCCCGTTTCCAGCACCCCGGCGGCCCCAAAACGCTCCTCTCGCCTGTGTTTGCCAACGACATCGCACTGCGCATCCTGGCCGAGCAATAAGCCTGCTCTTTTCAAAGGCAGCGAACTTGGCTTTTCCGTAACCTATTTAGGATGTCCGTAACCTATTTAGGATGACTGTATCCCCCGGGAACAATTGCCACCATGGGCGGAGTCCGAACGATTTTTAGCCCCTACAAGTTGTAGGGGGTAAGAATCGGCTCAAACCCAACAGATTCTGGGAATTACTTCCGGTAGATACCGTGAAGCTAAACTGGTACGCTTTTACTAACTTCTTGTCCAATAAGAGGTTAAAACTTTTGGACAGTCCGGCGAAGAAGAAAGTGGGCAGGGGGCAGTAGCGCTCCGCATCGGCCTTTGGGGGCCCGAGCGATCATCGCCGCAAAACCAGCGTGACGCAAATACCAAACAATTATCTACTATCTCTATATTGATAAAATATTCACTTGGAAGGCCGGGGCCTGCTCCCTATAATTCCCCAGCCGATCAACTACCGGCTTCGTGTCCATCGGCGGAGTAGAATGCGGCTGACGGGGAAGGACGGTTCGTGGGGTGGGCCACGTGCAACTGGATTGTGAAGGCCGGAGGTCCGCCGCACTACCTTGGACCATCCATCCCGGCAGGACCACGGTGGGCACGGCGAGCGCTCTTTGCCACGATTCCATCGGAGTCGCTGTTCCTAGAGGGCCGAGGCACAACCTGATCCATAGCCCTCCTACTGATCCATAGCCCTCCTAGCCGGCCGGTCTAGCCAGCCGGGGGTGATCTGAACCGTTGCCCTCAGGGGAGGATTCCCGGGTACTGTGAAGTCATCTGGAAATCGATTCACGGACCGTGCTGAGTCGTCCAGAGGCAATATACGGTGTTCCCAGCGTTTGGTATTTTAGAAGGAGGTCAGGCCATGCGACGTCGTGAGTTTTTCGCTGTTGCCGGTACCGGCGCCGTTTTGCCCGGTTTGTTAGCTGGTAATTTAGCGAAGGCAGAAGGTCCTCATCCGAAAGACGAAAAAGGAGGTCCCCCGATGGAAGAAAAGAAGAAGGGGCCCCGAAAACGCTGGATAACCGATTGGTGGCCCAACAGGCTGAATCTGAATGTGCTGCGGCAAAACGGTCCCGGTTCCAATCCCTACGGGCCGGGTTTCGACTACCGCAAGGAGTGCCAGCAGCTGGACCTGGCAGCGGTCAAGAAGGATTTAGAGGCGCTGATGCGTCAATCGCAGGACTGGTGGCCGGCCGATTTTGGGCATTACGGCCCGCTGTTCATCCGTCTGGCATGGCACAGTGCCGGGAGCTATCGCGTCTTTGACGGCAGGGGGGGCGCCAAAACGGGCGACATCCGTTTTCCGCCACGGGTCAATTGGCCGGATAATATCAGCCTGGACAAGGCCCTCCGGCTGCTTTGGCCGGTCAAACAGAAGTACGGTCGGAAGCTCTCCTGGGCGGATCTGATTGTGCTGGCCGGGAATGTGGCGCTGGAGTCCATGGGCGTGAAGACCATCGGTTTTGCCTTGGGCAGGGAGGACGCCTGGGAGCCTGACGAGGGGGTCGATTGGGGCCCGGAAGAGAAGATGCTCACGGGCAAGGAACGTTTCCAGGAAGGGGAACTCCGAAAACCGTTTGCCGCCACGGAAATGGGGCTCATCTATGTCAACCCCGAAGGTCCCGGGGGAAACCCTGATCCGGTGGAGTCGGCCAAGCAGATTCGGGTGGCTTTCCAACGGATGGGAATGAACGACGAGGAGACGGTGGCCTTGATCGCCGGCGGGCACGCCTTTGGCAAATGCCACGGGGCGGCCAAGGATATCCATCTGGGGCCCGATCCCAGCTCTTCGCCCCTCGAACAGCAGGGGCTGGGATGGAAGTTCCACCATGGCACCGGCAAAGGGCCGGATACCTTCACCTCCGGCTTCGAACTGGCCTGGTCGCCGACCCCCACACGCTTCGGAGTGCAGTACCTCCGGTTGCTGTTCAGCTATGAATGGGAGCTGACCAAGAGTCCGGCGGGCAAGCACCAATGGGTGGCCAAAAATGCACCAGCCATCATTCCCGATGCCCACGATCCCGATAAAGCGCACCCGCCCATGATGCTCACGGCCGACTTGGCCCTGCGCTTCGATCCGATCTATGCAAAGATTGCCCGGCGCTTTCTGGAGAATCCCAAAGAATTTGAGGAGGCGTTTGCCAAAGCCTGGTTCAAGCTCATCCACCGCGACCTGGGGCCGCGCTCGTGCTATTTCGGCCCCGAAGTGCCCAAAGAAGAGTTCCTCTGGCAGGATCCGCTGCCCGAGCGGGACTATCAACTGATCGACGCCGAGGACATCCGGGCGCTGAAACAACAAATCCTGGCCTCGGGCCTGAGCATTGCTCAACTGGTTTACACGGCCTGGTCTTCCGCGGGGACCTACAGGGATTCCGATCGGCGCGGCGGCGCCAACGGCGCCCGTATCCGCCTGGCGCCCCAAAACCAATGGGCCGTGAATCATCCCGACGACCTGGCCAAGGTCCTGGCCGTTTACCAGAACATCCAGAAACAGTTCAACGAAAAACAGCAGACCGGCAAGAGGGTCTCCCTGGCCGACTTGATCGTGCTGGGCGGATGTGCGGCCGTGGAAGCAGCAGCCAAAAAGGCAGGGGTGGAGATTACCGTCCCCTTTACTCCTGGAAGGGTGGATGCTACGCAGGAGCAAACCGATGTGGACTTTTATGCGCTCATGGAACCCTTTGCCGACGGGTTCCGTAATTACTGGAAGGACGAGGTCCCGTTCGACGAGGACAACATCCTCACCACTCCGGAGTACTTCCTGGTGGATAAGGCCCAGCTTCTTACCCTCACGGTGCCGGAAATGACGGTCCTGGTGGGCGGCCTAAGAGCCTTGGGAGTTACCTATCGATACGACAAACACGGGGTGCTCACCCAATCGCCTGGCACGCTGACGAACGATTTCTTCGTGAATCTCTTGGATATGGGAACCGAGTGGCGGGCGGCGGACCAGAAGCGGTATCTATTCCACGGCCACGACCGAAAGACCGGCCAGTTGAAGTGGACGGCAACCCGGGTGGACCTGATCTTCGGCCATCACGAGGAATTGCGAGCAGTGGCCGAGGTGTATGCGGCCGCAGACGGCCGGGAAAAGTTCGTCCACGACTTCGTGGCCGCCTGGAATAAGGTGATGAACCTGGATCGCTTCGACCTGGCCCGATGAAAAGGTCTCTGTTAATGTTTTAGCCGAATGAAACCACCGCCTCTCCCCGGCGACAGAAGCCGGCCTACCGTAGATAGGCCGGGGGAGAGGTATCTTTATTGTCATCCCCGCAAAAGGGGCAGTCCAGACAGTAAGAGAACTCCCGATTAGTTGGGGTTTCCGCTTGCGCGGGCATCAGGAAGGATTCCCCCCTTACGGAGGAAGGAGACGTTAGTCTCTTCCTTCGGATAAAAAGGCACGGCATATTTTGAAAAGCCCCATGGGATAGGCCAACATCTTCCCTGAAGGTGGCATCTCCATATGCCTTCGTGGACAATGCGCAGAGTACCTCTATGCCGCCGAGGATATCCGTATCTCCCGAGCTGGCCTTTTGCCATTCTCACGGGGTTTTTCCACACGTAGGGCCTTCCCCCCGGAGTGGAAAAGGGAGATACTAAAAGGCAGGGGCAAAGGGGAATTCTTCCTCCGGGGGGAAGTACCTTGGAAGGCCTTCCTCCGAACTGTGTGGGTCTCGAGAAAGGTCGGTGCATCTGCGATCAGAAGATTAACCAAACTGCGGTCATGAGCTATCCGGAAGAATCTGGGTTTAAGGAAATTCGTGTTCCGGCAGAGCCGGAAGAACCGATCCTGCTGGCTGAGGTGGTGGAGGAACCCCCTGGACCGGAGCGTAGGTTGTCGAGGGGGATTTCTGCGCGGCAGTGGATCGTGGCGGGGCTATTGTTTGCGGCCACCTGCCTGACCACCTTTCTGGCCGGCTTGACCATGGCCCCGGAATCAGGGCAGCTTTTAGAACACTGGCTGAAAGGGGACACAGCGCCGGCCGAGTTGCTTTGGGAGTTGTTTCAATCCGCCGGTAGTTATGCCGTGGCGGTGATGATCATACTGACATTGCATGAAGCGGGCCATTATCTGCAAGCCCGGCGGTATGGGGTACGCGTCAGCTTGCCGTATTTTATCCCCATGCCGCTCACGCCGATCGGCACGCTGGGAGCCGTCATTGCTATGGACGCTCGGGTGCCGAACCGAAAAGTGCTCTTTGATATTGGCGTTACCGGGCCGTTGGCGGGCCTGGTGCCGACGTTGGTCTGCTGTGTCTGGGGGATGCAGCGGGCCCGATATGAACCGGTCGGCCAGGATGCCATGATTTTTGGCGATCCGCTGCTTTTCCACTGGCTGGCCGGTTGGCTTTTGGGTCCCCGGCCCGAAGGCCATGAAATCCTGCTGAATCCGATCCTGTTTGCCGGCTGGGTGGGGCTGCTGATTACGTCGCTGAATCTTTTGCCGATCGGCCAGTTGGACGGCGGGCATATCCTGTATGCCCTGATGGGGCCAAAGGCCCGGGGGGTGGCCCAATGGCTCCTTGGGGCTGCTACCGGCCTGGTCATTTACACGATCATTCGGTACCACAATCCCGGCTGGATGCTGATGGTGATTTTGCTGTATCTGATCGGTCCAGGCCATCCGCCCACCTATCAGGACCATATCGGCATCGGACCATTTCGGAAGGTGCTCGGCTGGTTGATGTTGGGCTTTATTTTTCTTGGCCTCACCCCGATGCCGGTCATCCGATAACGCGGGGGGCCGGATGCTTCTGAATGGACGGAAACTGCCTCCCTGGGAAGCAGCGGAGAACGGTTTTTTTCTTCTGGTACTTAGCCGGATGCTTTTGGGGATTGCTGGTCAGGTGCGTGGGGATTGCCGGGGCAATGGGCGGATTGCCCGGGGGGGTGGAAGAGTCTCCGGGAGGCCGTCGGGGGCGGTGGAGTTGCTCGGGGGCGCTGGGCAGGAGAGTTACCGACGGAAGATTGTCCTGGAGGGATTGTCCGGTAGGAATTACCGGAGGGACTCTTGCTGGGGGATTGCAGAACCGAAGGTTTTGGGCGAAAATAAGAAAAGGTGCATCCCACCCAATTGGCGGGAGCGTTTTCCCCCGGCAAATCCGGTCCATGGCGTTGCCTTTCGGATGGGTCGGCCGGGTGGGTGGGATTCGGTTCTTGCCGGCAGAAAGGCCCCTTATCATGCCTGCCGAAATCCTCCAACAGCCCACGCTGGTGCTGAACCGAAATTGGCAGCCGGTGCATGTGGCCACGGTAGCCCGGGCTTTGGTGCTTCTGTGGAACCATCGGGCTTTAGTCGTGGATCCGGAGGATTTCCAAACCTATACCTGGGAGCATTGGTCCAAACTGCAACCTCGTGAAGGGGAAAAGTTCATCCAGGCCGTTACCATCCGGCTCCGGGTGCCTGAAGTGGTTACCCTGCCCCACTATGACCGCGTTCCGGACACCTATGTAACTTTTAGCCGACGAAACCTCTTCAAACGGGACCACAATACCTGCCAATATTGCGGGGCCCAACCGGGCACCGAAGAACTGACCATTGACCATGTGATCCCCCGGTCCCAAGGCGGCCCGACCTCTTGGACCAACTGCGTGGTGGCCTGTGTAGCCTGCAATAAGAAGAAAGGGGATCGCACGCCGCAGCAGGCAGGCATGAAACTCCGCCGCCAACCATTCCGCCCCACCTGGCGGCCCATCTACGTCTGGAAAGAAATGCGCATTAAAAGCTGGTCCAAATTCTTGAGCGAAGTCTATTGGAACGTGGAATTGGAACAATAGACGGAATAAATATATAGAGTGGTAACACGTTAGCGGAATGAAGCACGACTGGAGGGACCTGCTTGTCAGGTCCGCCTACCCGCCTCTGCCCTGGGGGCTAAACCCAGCGTGTCATTCCCGCGCAAGCGGGAATCCAGAAAATATCCCAGAGTTCCCACTTGCCCATCAGGCCCCCAGAAGCAGGCACAAAACAGCCTGGACTGCTGCTTGCGCAGGAATGACACATTGCCTCCCTTTATTCGGCTAAAGTGTTCCATAGAAGGGAACCGGAATCATAAAGAACCCGCTTTCCGTTTGTTTTGAGCGTGCGGGGGTTGCCAGAATGGCCGCCTGCCTTGCCCAGCGATTCCGGCGACCACCTAGGTTTCTTTGGGAACAGAGGGAGGAAGCTTCCGAGATGAACCAAGTTTGTGATTTTCCCGCTGCATCTTTCTTTTTGCCTCACCCTTCTGCCTCCCACCGCCAGATGTTTTCCACCCTGGCCTGCTACGGCGGGTTACTTCGATTGGGGCATCTGGGGCCGGTGGGCCGGGTCTTTTGGGTAAGCCTCGTAAGCATCTTCTTTGGGGTCCAAGGAGCAGGTTCGGCTTTTGCCCAAGGCGATTGGGAAATTACGCCTCAGAGTGCCGAGGCCCTTGAGCGAGGCCTCCAGTGGTTGGCCCGCCATCAAGGCCCGGAAGGCAATTGGAGTTCGGATGATCTGGGCCTGGTCAGCACCGGCCTGTTGGCCTTTTTGGCGGCCGGACATCTTCCCGGTCGGGGCCCTTACGGCCAGACCGTCCAGCGGGCCCTGGATTATGTTCTGCGAAACGTGCAACCCTCCGGCCTTCTCAATATCGCCGACCAGCGCCGGGATATGTATAACCATGGTCTTTCGGCCTTCATGCTCGGGCAGGTTTATGGCATGACCGGCGATAGCCGGGTCGGCACTGTGCTGGATCGGGCCTTGAAGCTGATTGCCTATACCCAGTGCTTGGACGGTGGTTGGGACTATGTGGCCCGTCGGCAGCAGAACGGCCACGATCTGAGTCTGGCGGTCATGCAGGCGTTGGCCCTCCGCAGTGCCGTGGATAGCGGGCTGGAAGTTTCGCCCGAAGTGGTGGAGAAGGCCATCCGCTGTGTGCGGGAGCACTATACGCCCCGGGGCGTTCGCCGAGAGGCGCCGGACGAAGAGTTGAAAAAATATCCCGGCCAATTCACCTATAGTAAGGGGGGCGGGAATGCCACGGTCGCTATGGCCGCCGCCGGCGTGGTCTGCTTACAGGAGTTCGGCCAATACGACGATTGGCGGATCCCGAAAAGTATGGAGGTGGTGCTTCGAGCCATCCGGGAGGAATGCCGGCCGGAGCGTGCTCGACAATCCCGCCGACCGCCGTTTGACGCTTATACACTGAACTATGTGGCCCAAGCGCTATATCAGGTGGGCGGCCAGCCCTGGCAGGAACATTATCCCTTGTTACGGGATGCCGTGGTCGCCAGCCAAATTGTGGCTCCCGATCGGCCCGAAGACCACGGTAAATGGGTGGGCGAAAACCGGGTGGGCGGCAAACCGGGCGATCTCTACCTGACCAGCGTCTGCTGTTTCGTCCTGGCCATACCCAACCGCTACCTGCCCATCCTCCAGGAAGGCCGGATCGGCAGCCTCGAAGCCCAATTCGGCGGCCAGTTCAACCCCGAAGCAGCCACCCCAACGGGAAAGCCCAAACGCCCTCCACGGAGATAAGGGGAACTCCCGCAAGATCGCCGGCTTCTTGCTCTCCATGCAAACCCGTCGGGAGCTGCAAGGGGCAAGACCCCGGAATACGCCGGAATAAAAAGGCTTTTTAGAAATGACTCTCTGGGGAAAAGGCGGCTGCCCGTGCTGTTTCCTTCCCGGCGTTACCATCGCAGAAGGACTGTGCCCCAAGCGAGACCGGCGCCGAAGCCGCTAAACAAAATTACATTTCCCGGCCGAATCCGCCCCTGCCGATACGCCTCGTCCAGCGCCAACGGAATGCTGGCCGAGGCCGTGTTCCCGTATCGCTCCAGATTGTTGAACACCTTGGCCGGGTCGATGCCCAATTCCTTGACAGCCGAATTGATAATCCGCATGTTGGCCTGGTGGAAGATAATCAGATCCACCTGGTCGAGGCTCATATGGGCCTTTTGGAGCGCATCGGCGCAGGTTTGGGCCAGTTGCCGGATGGCCCATTTGTAGATGACCCGGCCTTCCATGTAAAGATATTGTCGGGGATCATGGGGGCCTTCGGCCTGGCTAAAGGGGAGCTTCGAGCCGCCCATCGGCCGACATAAAAGATCCACCCCCGATCCGTCCGAGCCAACCGCATACGCCAACAGGCCTTGCTCCTGGCTTCCTGGGGCCAACAGCACCGCACCGCCCGCATCGCCAAAAAGCGGATAGGTCCGCTGGTCCTGGGGGTTTACGATTCGGCTATTGCAGTCAGCGCCAATGACCAACGCCAGCCGACTACAGCCGGTAGCCACATATTGCATCCCAGTAATCAGGGCGAAGACGAAACTGGCACAGGCCGCCTGCAAGTCGAAGGCCATCGCCTCCAGCCCCAATTGATCCTGAACCCAAGAGGCGGTAGCGGGCATCGGCATATCGGGGGTGCAGGTCCCCAGTAAAACCAGGTCGATCTGCTTGGGATCCACGCCGGCCTGCTGGATGCACCGGCGGGCCGCTTCCACCGCCAAATCGCCCGTACTCATCCCCGGCGGCGCATGACGTCGGGCCAATATCCCGGTCCGCTGCACAATCCACTCGGCGTCATAGCCCAAACTGGCCAGGTCCTCGTTCCGAATCTGCTGCTCCGGAACAAAACTCCCTGTGGCCAGCGTCTGTACGCCTAACAAAGAACCGGTCCGGGACCGGTGAGTGGCCAACACACGTTCTACCGGTTGTGCGGTCGTGGGATTCATCGGAACCTACCTATTGCGGAAAACCTGCTGGCCTTCCCTCCAGCCAGGACTGCTTATGTTCCCAACATCAGCCCCTTCTTATTGGTCTTCGCAAAACCAGCGGACACCGAACTGGCCAAAAAAACCAGGGAATTTCGTCTCTCTACGATGGGCGAAGCTCAATAGGATGCTTCCAAGGTCGGCCTTCGGAGGAGGAGGCTGCCAGGTGTCTGGTGAAGTAGGCTGCCGGGGCTCCCTTCGGGGGATACTGGCAAGGACAATCCTTGATTATACCCCCGGTCCTGATTGTTGATTATGCTCTCCGGGGCCTTTCTCTGAAACAACCCCGGCAAGCCCTCCTATGTTGGGTCCTGCTGAGCAAACCACCCGCCCAAATCGGGGGGCCAAGATGGGCCTCCGAAGTGCTTAGGGCCGAGAGAACCGGCCCAGCTTGACTGTATCTACCGGGAACTATGACCAAACCTGTGGTGTGCGATCCGATTTTTAGACCCTACATCTGGTAAGGGCCCGGCCGAGTAGATACAGTCAAACTCGGCCCTGCCTGTTCCCATGGTGCCCTTGGGTGCTGGGGGAAGGCCACGGAGAAAATCACTCCTCATGCAGCACCCAAACGGTTAAAACCATAAGCATACGGTTTTTGAGGAGATTTCTCAAGGGGTTTGGGCAGGAGAATCGGATGGGTAGCTAGTGTGTTTTACCTAGTTAATGTATTTTATCTATATTGTCAGACCTGATCGGCTTCGGCCAGTTCCATAAAGCCGCAAATAGGTCCATCCATGCCCGAAAGGATAAAATCGCCGCAACTAGGTTTGCGGTAACACGTTACCCGAATGAAGCAGCTTCCCTCTCCTTACACCTCTCCCAACAGGGGGGAGAGAAGGAGTGGTTTCCTTCGGCTAATTTGGGTCGGCAAATGGGGGACTCTATCTACCCCACCTGGCCTCTACCAGGTGTAGTGGCTCAGAATCGCATCGAACACCACATAGGGTGGTCCTAACTCCCTGGTGGATACAGTCAAGCTAACATGTTCCCATTTTCGGAAAGGCGAAACCATGAGAGCAGGGCGTTTGGGTTTTGCGGTCGGGATGGCGGTTGTGCTGCTGGCAGGGGGTAGTAAGGGGCGAGGGGTGCTGGTTGGGGCGGCGGGGCAACCCGAACGCTCCGGAGGGGTGCAGGAGAAACGGATCGAGGGATTTGAGTATGCGGATGCGGATTTGGCCCGGCGGGCCTGGCGTGCCGAGGGGCAGACCCCGGCGGTGGAATTGTTCCAGGAAGGTCCAAGGCGGGGCATCCAATTTGCCGTCCCGTTTGCCGACCAGCCGAACTTGGAGCGGACCATCCACGATCGCCAGGTGGAACTGGATTTGGCTGCGGCGGGCGGATTTGCGCTGGAGCTGGCCGTCCAGCCCCCGGAGGTGGTGGGGCATCTGAGCCTTTATTTTCGGAGCGGTGCGGGCTGGTATGCGGCGGGCAAAAGCTTACGGCAACCCGGCTGGCAAACCTTGCAGTTTTCCAAGGCAGATTTCCGAACCGAAGGGCAACCGGCCGGTTGGCACAAGATCGACGGGATTCGGATTTCCATTTGGCGGGGGGCCGGTCAAAACGGTACCTGTCGCTTGGCCCGTCTGGCCGCCGTGCAACATCCGATCGCCGTGGTGATCCCGGCAGGTCGGGACCGGCACCCATCCGGCCAGACCCAGGCCGCCCGAGAGACCGCTAGCCGGGTAGCCGACATGCTGGCCGATCTGGGCCTGGGAGCCGATGCGGTCGAAGATGCGGACCTGCCCTCTGGGGCATTGGGCGATCGGCAGGCGGCTGTTGTGGCCTATCTGCCCCGGATGGAACCGGCGGTGCTGGAGGCGTTGGAGGCGTATGTGCAAAGAGGCGGCAAGCTGGTGGTTTGCTACAATCTGCCACCCCGGTTGGCCAAACTGCTGGGACTAAAAAATCCCCGATATGTGCCGCAGGGCCGATCGGGCCAATTCGCCCAGGTTCGGCTTGAAGCGGCGGATGTGGCGGGCCTGCCCCGATTGGTTCGGCAAGCCTCCTGGAACATCACCACGGCGGAGCCGGAAGGCTATGGAGCACGGGTGATCGGCTGGTGGCTGGATGATCGGGGCGAGCCGACCGGGCTGCCCGCCCTGCTTCTGAGCGAGCGGGGGGCCTTTTTCAGCCACATCCTCCTGCCGGACGACCCGGAGGGGAAAAAGCAGTTGTTGGCCGCCCTGCTGGGGTATCTTGTGCCGCCGCTTTGGGCCCAGATGGCCCAGGCAGCCGTCGAACGGATCGGCCATGTCGGGCATCTGGCGGATCGGGCCAGTGTGGAAAAATTTTTATCGGAATCCGAGAAGGCCCTTCCGGCGGAGGTGCAAAAGGAATTGGCCCACCATCTGGCCCGATTGGCCGAGGCAGATCAAAAACTGGTCGCTGTTCAGGCGACGGGCAAGGGACCGGAGGTGATCGAAGCGGCCCGGCAGGTTCATCAGGTCCTGGTACAAGCGTATCTAGCAGCTCAGCCCAGCCCCCAGCGGGAAGGCCGGGCCATCTGGAACCATTCCGGCGCCGGAGCGTATGAAGGCGATTGGGACCGGACGGCCAAAGAGCTGGCCAAGGCCGGGTTCAATATGGTCCTCCCGAACATGCTCTGGGCCGGCCTGGCCCATTATCCCAGCCAGTTTCTGCCGCAGAGCAAGCTCTGCCAAGAACACGGCGATCAGGTGGCGCAGTGTGTGGAAGCCTGCCATCGGGAGGGCCTGGAAGTGCACGTCTGGAAGGTCAACTGGAACCTGAGCACCGCGCCGAAAGATTTCGTGCAGAAGATGCGCTCGGCCGGCCGAACCCAGGTCTCCGCGGACGGAAAACCGATCGACTGGCTTTGCCCTTCGCATCCGGAAAACTTCCAACTGGAACGGGACACCATGCTGGAGGTGCTTCGGAAATACCCGATCGACGGCCTGCATTTCGACTATATCCGGTATCCGCACGGGGAGGCCTGCTATTGCCCGGGATGCCGGGAGCGGTTTGAGAAGGATCGGGGCGCCCCGGTAGCCCATTGGCCGGCCGATTGCTACCGGGGGCCGCTGCGCCAGGAGTACCGGGCGTGGCGATGCCGGCAGATTACCCGGTTGGTGGAGGCGGTCCGCCAGGAGGCCAAGAAGATTCGGCCCGGAGTGAAGATTTCGGCGGCCGTTTTCGGGGCGTATCCGGACTGTCGGGAGTCGGTGGGCCAGGATTGGGTAGCCTGGGTGCAGGCGGGACTGCTGGATTTCGTCTGCCCGATGGACTACACGCAGAGCGATCTGGAGTTTCAGAACCTTGTACGCCGTCAACTAGAATGGGTGGGCGGCCGGATTCCTCTCTATCCGGGCATTGGGGCCTGGAGGCTGACGCCGGATCGGACGGTCGGCCAGGTGTATCTGGCCCGGCAGCTCGGCGCCCAGGGCTTTACCATCTTTAATCTGGACAAAGAGTCGATCCAGAGCCAGGTGCCGGCCATCGGCCTGGGGGCCGGGCGACAACGGGCCTGGCCGTGGCATCAGCCGAAAGCACGTTCCCCATAAATCGCCCAGCGCCGGGATCGACCGGCGAAGAGATCGGCCGGGCCGCGGGCCGGAAGTGGACGCCTTTGATAGGCATACCCTCCGCCCGGAGAAGGTCCCTCATGGTACCATTTGAGCCGAATGGTGGGGAGGCCTCCCTCTCCCCTTGCGGAAGAGAGCCAGGGTAAGGGATTTTCTCTCAGAGGCTGTCCCGAAATTGGTACTCGGGCGGCGGCTCGGACCGTCGCCAAACCCTTCCGATTGATCCAAAGTGCCCCTTTTAGGGGGTTTTGGCAGTCTGGGGCTGCCGGTTGGTAGCACATCTGGCTAAAAACGGAATTTTGGGACAGACTCGCAGACCTATGCGCCCTCACCCGGCTTCGCTTCGCTCCGCCGGCCTCTCCCGCCGGGGGAGAGGCGAGGTACTTCATTGGGCTAACGTGTTACCCTCCATGAAATTGCCGGCGCCGAGAAGCCCCCTCTGGCAAACCGGGCTCCGGGGCCGTAAAATAATCTATGCTTTTCCTGAGGGGGGAAGGAGGTTTTCTCGTTTTCTGCGCATCCGAACGGGCCGGCTGATGCCGGTCCAAGGGAATCGCTGCTCGATCGGTCATTTTTTCACCAGGAGAATTTCCCGATGCGGTGGAAGGTTTGCGCTGGAGTTGTGTGTATAGGTTTATATGTCGGGTTGCCGTGGATTGGGTGCACCAAGGCAGCGGAACCGGCAGGGCCGGAGTCGGTCTCTTTCGGTCAGCCGACGGATTCGGGTGTGCAGTCCGAGGCCCGGCGGACGCCTGCCCGGCCGAACATCGTGTTTATCTTGGCCGATGATTTGGGCTACGGGGATGTGGGCTGCTACAATCCGCAGGGGAAGATACCCACGCCGCATCTGGATCGGTTGGCGCGGGAAGGAATGCGGTTTACCGACGCCCATAGCACTTCGGCGGTCTGTACGCCCACGCGGTATGCTCTGCTTACGGGCCGATACAGTTGGCGAAGCCGGTTGCAAAGCGGCGTCATGGGTGGGCTGTCGCCGCCGCTGATTCCGCCCGAACGGCTGACTTTGCCGGGGCTGCTGCGAAAGGCGGGGTACCATACCGCCTGTATTGGCAAATGGCATCTGGGGCTCGGCTGGCCCCGAAAGCCGAACACCCCGCCGTTTACCGATGCGATCGAGAAAGGGCCGGAAGGCTGGAACGTCGATTACACCAAGCCGATCGCCGAAGGACCGTTGACGGTCGGGTTCGATGAGTTTTACGGCATTGCCGGGTCGTTGGACATGGTTCCTTATACATTTATTCATAATGACCGGGTGCAGATCGTGCCGACCGTGGATAAGGCGTTTCCGATGATGCTGGGCCGGTCGGCGATGACCCGGCGGGGACCGGCTGCCGCGGCGTTCGAAGCGGTCGATGTGCTGCCCACCCTGACTCAAAAGGCGGTCCAGTACATCCAGCAGCGGGCCGCCGAGGCACGATCCGGTAAACCCTTCTTTTTGTATTTGGCGTTGGCCTCGCCGCATACGCCGATTGTACCTTCGGAAGCCTGGCAAGGGCGAAGCGGCTTGAACCCCTATGCCGATTTTGTAATGCAGACCGACGACTGCGTGGGGCAGGTGGTGGCGGCGCTAGAAAAAGAGGGATTGGCCGACAATACCTTGTTGCTTTTCTCCAGCGATAACGGGCCAGCGCCGCTGGCCGATCTGGCAGCCCTGCGGGACAAAGGGCACGATTCCTCCGGGGGCCTCCGGGGCACCAAAGCCGACCTCTGGGAAGGCGGGCATCGCGTGCCGCTTTTGGTACGTTGGCCCGGCAGGGTACAGGCCGGGACCACCTCCGATCAATTGGTCGGCCTGGTGGATATGATGGCCACCTGTGCGGAATTGGTGGGCCTGGAGCTGCCGGACAATGCGGCCGAGGATAGCTTTAGCTTCCTGCCGGTGCTATTAGGCAAGGCGTCCGGGCCCGTCCGGGAGACACTCATTTTGCATTCGGTCAGCGGCAAGTTTGCCATTCGGCAAGGGCCGTGGAAATTGCTCCTTACGCCGGGAAGCGGCGGCTGGAGTCGGCCCTCCGATGCGGAAGCCCGTCGCCAAGGACTGCCGGAAGTCCAACTTTATAACCTGGCCGACGATCTTGCCGAACAAAAAAATCTCCAGGCCGAACACCCGGAGATGGTCCAACGGCTTATCCAACTTTTAGAGCGGCAGGTGGCCGAGGGACGCACCCGGCCCGGACTTCCGCAAAAAAACGATGTGCCGGTGGATATCTGGAAACGCCCTCCCCCAGCAGCCAAACCGGAACAAAAACCGGCAAAGCAATAAGCTCGGCGCCAGGGAGATCATGTCGCCAAGGGGTGGTGTTTCTAACTAAGGGGCTATCCCGCCTAGCCCCAGGGCGGTCGGGGCCAGACGGAGTTTACCCAAAGGGAACATTTTAGCCGAATGGAGGAGGAATGTGTCATTCCTGTGCAACCGGGACTCTTAGGGTGTTTGGTGCCGGCTTCGGTGTTCCTATGGGCGAGCGGTTTCAAGCCAACATGCACTCCACCTTTTTCTGGATTCCCACTTTCGTGGGAATGACACGCTGAGTTTGCCTCTCCAGGGGAGAGGTAAGTGGCTCCATTCGGCTAAAGTGTTACGCCCAAAGAAATTCTTCCCTGGACTGGAAGCCCCCGGGGCCTATAGCGCCCGTCTGAGCCGGCCTACCGAAGGGTAGCCCCTCCAGCGTGCCGACGCTTGGCCGGAAGGCGACAGGCGGATGAGCTAGATTACCCCGCCGTGCGTCCGATATGGGGTGCAATGGTCGGGCATATCCAGGAACCAAAACCGCTCCCATTCATCCAGCAACAGGCGGAGATTTTCCGACGTAAACAGCAACTCCTGCGTCCGCCGTACCGGATCGCCGGAATAGCCCGGAATAATACATCCGAGCACCGGCATCAACAATAACCCGCCCAAAAGGTACAAAAGCACTTTCCGCATACACGCTCTCCTTAGCAGATAAAAGACATGCTGGGAGCTTCTGGGACAATCCGTTCGGTCCCAAAGCCCTAGGACACCCAATTGTTTTGCTTCAGAAGCCCACTCAGAATAGACAAAAACCCTTCCCCGCCGGCGAGGGACACCGGTGGGAAAAGATTGGGAAAAGCCCTTCTTCTTGCGGGAAAGGTAGGGGCAATCCGGAGGATTACCCAAAGACCGAGACCCTATGTAGCAAAAATCGGTGGGGGCGCCGAGAGCAATTTTTTTGCGGCTTGCCGGTCAAGGCCCCCCTGGCTGTGGGAGCCGAGCTGTCTCTTCCCGCCCTATTTCTCTTTTTTCCTCTTTTTTATCTACTTACTCCCGCCGGAGTTATCTACTTCCTCCCGCCGGAAGTTCTAAGAGGAACCGGCCCGGGAGGTGGGGCCGGTCTGCGAAGAGGCCGGTAGAAACGCTCAATGAGAAGCGGAGGTTCCGACCGGTTCCGTAATCACCCCCCGAGGGGAGTGGCTGGAAGCCCGTTGGGTCAGTCGCTCCCGGTGGCGGATCCGATGTTGCATCTCTTTGCCCGGCTTGAAGGTAACAACCCATTTTTTCGGCACATAGACCTTTTCGCCGGTTCGCGGATTGCGGGCTTTGCGGGCTGCCCGTTGTTTGACCTCAAAAATGCCAAAATTCCGAAGCTCAATCCGCCCCTCCCGCACCAAGGCCTCAATAATGGCATCGAAGGTCTTCTGCACGATTTCCTTAGTCTTCAGTTGGGTCAGCCCCACTTCTTCGGCAATCCTGCGGGCAATGTCTTTTTTGGTGATCACGAGCGTGTCCTCCCAGAACAGAAACCGGTACCACCGAACGACTCCAACAGTCTTGGATGCGGCTCTGATGCTCCAAGTGTAAATGGCGTAATAAGTAAAGTCAAGATCAGCCCGAAAATTTCAAACGCACTTTGGGCAAACCACCTAGCCCCCCCATTTGGGGTATTGAGTCAAACTCCTCATTGTCAAAGAACTGCGGTCGGCCAAGGAAAAACCATAACTCCTTGCAATAGAAAATAGAAAATAGAAGGAGTTAGACATACTGGCTTTGCCGACCCCACCGCTGCCCCGGCCGGTGCCCCCTATCCGGCGGCAACCAAATATCGGCTTTCCGGCCGGAAAACTCCAATGAGAAGTTAAACTTTAGCCCCTCGGCAGAGTTTACCCCACCAAAAATACCACAAAATAGTGTATATATACCACCCAAAAAGGCGATGCAGCGATACATTTCAGGCGATCCTTTACCCGATTGGGGGGTGATGCCCCCATCCTGCGGAAACCAAAGTCCAGGCTGGTTCGTGTCTCCGCTGCAAGACAGAGGGCCTCAACACGCCAACCCGGATTTTCGGAGGTTTCCTGAGGCGGGCAGAGGCCAAAAAAGCCCTCTGGACTTGGCGAACTGGTAGGAAATCCCGAAGGGATCACCCCTCTGTGGGGGGAGAAACGTCCTTTTCCAACCCACTCCACCATAACATAGAGAGGATTTGGTCCAGACTGAAGAGTCGACCGTGGCCGCTGCCGGGACATATCCGGCACACATATTCCCAATCCGCTGGGCTGCGCAGGTTTGCCAGCCAAAAGGGCCAGCTTCGGCATTGCTTTGGCCGGGCCGGATAGACCTGGCATCGCCGTGTCTGGGGGTGCAAAAAGATACAGTCACCGTTGGCCCGCTCCACGAGGCTCCATCGGTCTCCCACGGTCCGAAGATAACAGGCCTGGAACTGTTCGACCGACATATTCAGATGTTGGGCCAAGCAGTGGATTTCTTCGGCACTCACCCAAACAAAGCCCGGTCCTCCACTACAACACCGGCCACAGCCGGTACATTGAAATCGGAGTCCCTCATGGAACCAAGGAAGGCCACCCTGCTGCCCTATCATCTTATCAAAACATCTGTTCCGTTTTCGAGAACCAGACCGATGCGACTTCAAAGGGACTTTATCCTCCGATTTGGCACATGAGCAGGCTGGTTTGGCAGTCGGCTGGAGAAGCATGGGGCGCCGGCAGTTTCGCTTCCACCGCCCGGCGAAACAGTTCGGCGATCTGCTGGTCGCTGACTCCCCGGCGAACCAACCCCCGAAGGTCCCACCCGCCAGAAGCAAATAAACAATTCCGAAGTTCTCCTAGGGCGTTTAAGCGGAGTCGGCAACAAGAACGGCAAAACGGCTGGGTAACCGAAGCAATAATCCCCACCTGGGCGCCGGTTCGGCCCAAGAGATACTGTCGGGCAGGCGGCCGGGCGGTGGCCGCCTTCGGCAAAGCAGCTCCGGGTTCTGCTGGAAGTTCAGAGACGGACCTTCCGGACGGTCCGTCTCCGGCGGGCGCTGTCGGCAGACCCTCTCCGGGTCCCGTCGAACCTCCGGCAGTAGGCCCCGGCGGAACTGGGCCTTCCGCACCGCTCAGCCTTTGCTCCTCCGGCTCCGAACCGGCAAGCGCTTGGCTCGGTTCCCCACCGGATGAGGCCGAAGGGTCGATCGGCTCCACGCAACCAAATTCTTGCCGAAGGATCCCTAGAATCGCTTCGGCGGGCAAAACTCGTTCGGGGCTCCACCGGCCTGTCGGACCGATCGGCATAAACTCGATAAACCGGATTTCCAAGTGCCGTTCCACGGCAAAACGAACCAGGGGGATGATTTGGGATTCGCTGAAGCCCCGGATGGCCAGGGCATTGAGTTTAATGGGGTCGAAACCGGCCATTTGGGCTGCTTCGATCCCTTGCAAGACTTCCGGTAGGGCATCCTGACCGGTGAGGGCTTGGAACTGGCGGCGATCGAGGGTATCTAAACTTATGTTTATCCTCTTCAGCCCTGCCTCCCGAAGCTCCTGGGCATAAAGAGCCAGCAAAGTGCCGTTGGTCGTCATGGCCAGGTCTTCCAGGCCTGCCAGGTTCGCCAACTGCCGAATCAAGCTCGGCAGCCCCTTTCGCAGCAGCGGTTCCCCTCCGGTAAGCCGGACCTTCTGAATGCCCAACCGAACGGCTACCTGAACAATCCGCACGATCTCGTCGAAATCCAACAGGGCCTCCCGAGGCAAAAGGGGAACCCCATCGGCCGGCATACAATAAAAACAGCGCAAATTGCATCGGTCGGTTACCGAAATGCGCAGATCCGTATGCACCCGGCCCCAGAGGTCGATCAAAAGGCCTTCCCGGCCCGCCGGCACCGAGTGGGCAGTTTGCCCTTGGCGACCGTCCGCCTGGGACCCGATCAAAAGGCCTTCCGCACCGGCCGAAACCGACCGGCATCCGTCTGGCTTCGGATTCCCGACAGCCGGTAGCAACTGGGCAGGGCGACGCATCATTCCGAAGCTCCTCCAGAAGATCCGGGCAGATCGGCATTTGGGCCGGAAACCCACCGACTGGTGCCATCGGTAAAGTATTCCTTTTTCCAGATGGGCGCCTGGTGTTTGAGTTGGTCGATCAACCACCGGGCGGCCTGGAAGGCTTCGGCA
>Ga0308395_1000329_pt1 | contig 39229 bp, 32 predicted proteins | sample Hotspr20SampleP4_FD_202097 | JGI IMG/M metagenome (GOLD analysis project Ga0308395, IMG submission 202097) | Hot spring phototrophic mat microbial communities from Mushroom Spring, Yellowstone National Park, Wyoming, United States - 20050930_P4 ... | reverse complement strand
GTCTTCCGGGTCTTCTTTCTCCGCTTTTGCTGTTTTTGTTGCTGGGGTTGGGAATGTTTTCTCCTCTTCATAATAATCATTATACCTCAACCCTGCCCAGTTGTCCAGATTTGTGCACCAAAGCCTCTGAAAATTACAAAGTGACGATAAAGGCCAACTACGGTATTCTCGCCAAATGGTATGGGGGAGAAACCACAATTGCCGTAAAGGATGGTGTTTTTTATCATCCGGATTACGATGATTACGGAGTTCCTCTGGCCCAAAACCCCCAAACACCTTTTGACCTTTTGGAATATGGAATTAGAGCCCCACTACATTACACTTGGATAGGCGGTTGCATCTTCTCTTCTTCAGAAAGAGCGGAATATCGGGCTTGGGCAAAACTGGTCCGATTACATAACAGACTGGTGCGAGTTTATGAGAGAAAAGCACCCACCGAGGCCTATTGTAGTCTCACAGGACCATCTAAATCTAACGGCGTTGTCTACGAAAAAGCATACATAGATTTAGAAACAGGTGCTTTATTAAAATATGAAGCGAGGGGGGAATTTCAAGCCACTAAGGGGGAGGGCACAATATCGTATGAAATAGGTTTTGAGGTGACCTCTTTCGGTGAGAGGTTTGAGATAGATTGGTCGTTCCTTGATTGAGTGGATTCCATTTGCCTGAATGAGACCGGGATGGTTCAGAATTGGTTGACACTTTCTGATCTCCAAATCTTCCCGGCCCTTCACCCCCCTTTGTCCCCCATCTCCCCTTGGCCTGCGGCCAGGGGAGAGAGGGGATTGAAGAGGGGTTTTGCGGCGGGCGGCTTCGCCGCCCGCCGCAAAACCCCAACTTCTCCCCCTCCCCTCGTCCGCCGCCGAAGGCGAGCGGGAGAGGGGAGGGGGCAGGGGGTGGGGTGAGGGCCAGGCGGAATTTTTACGCCCGTAAAAAGTGCCAACATATTTCCCTGGAAAATTGAACCATCCCCTGAATAGTGACCCTTTCCGATGAACTCTGCTGGGTCCACAGTGAGAAATGAGAGAAATGGAAGCCAAAAACCCGGTTACGCTGGTAAAGGCGATCAGTGAAATTGCGGCGAGGTTGCCCCCTCTTCGCGTGCTCCAACTCTACGAATTTGCTCTTTTCCTTCAGTCCCACCCGCTTCCGGCGGAGGAAACGCTGGCGAGGATTGCGACCGATGAGGCGCTGTGGGATGCCCAGTTTGCCGCCACCCGGGATGAAGAGTGGGCCGCGCTGGTGGCATCCGTTGAAGCGGAGATCCGGGAGGGGAATACGCTCCCTATGTTTGATGAGCATGGCGAATTCATTGAGCACCTATTGTGAAATCTCAAACCACTCGCTCGTTCTGGAAACACTATCGGTCCCTGCCTGCCCATATTCGCCAGCAGGCGCGGCGCGCCTATCAGATATGGCGCGACAATCCAGCGCATCCGAGCCTGTTCTTCAAACGCGTGAGAGAAGATCCGCCGGTCTACTCTATTCGCATCGGTTTGGGTTACAGGGCTTTAGGCATCCTCAAGGGTGATACCATTTTCTGGTTTTGGATTGGCCGTCACGATGAGTATGACCGCCTGATCCGGTAAAGCCCCACTGATGATTCGCGTTGATCTGCGTCCCGTCTATAAAATCCACGCAAATCACATCACATAAGGAGGAAACGATGAAACGCCTGTCGCCTGTCCTACTCGTGCTGATGGCCGTCCTGCTGGTGACGGCCTGCAAACCCCCCGCCACCCCGGCCGCAGACAAACTGGCCGAGGTGCTGGCGCGGGGCACGCTCATCGTCTCCACCGACCCGGCGTATCCGCCGCAGTCGGAACTGGTGGAGGGGGCCCAGCGGCTGGCCAACACCAAATGCGCCGCCGATCAGCGTACCGCCAACGAACTCAGCGGCTTTGATATTGAGGTCACCAAAGAGGTGGCCCGGCGGCTGGGGGTGGAGGCCTGCTTTGTCACCCCCGCCTGGGACCTCATCGTCGCGGGCAGTTGGGCCGACCGCTGGGACATCAGCATCGGTTCCATGACCATTACCCGTCCCCGGATGGAGAAACTCTACTTCAGCCAGCCCTACTACACCACCCCGGCGGCCTTCTTCGTCCACAAGGACAACACCACCTTCCAGAAACCCTCCGACCTCTCCGGCAAGCGCATCGGCTTCGGCACCGCCACCACCTATGAGTACTACCTGGAGGGGATTCTGGAAATCCCCGGCGAGACGTTTGAGGTAGTGGTCCAGAACCCGGTCCTCAAGCCCTACGATACCGACCTTTTTGCCCTGCAGGACCTGGCGCTGGGGGACGGCGTGCGGCTGGATGCGGTGCTGACGGCCCAGCCCACGGGGGCCAGCGCCATCGCCGACGGCCTGCCCATCAAGCAGTTGGGCGACCCGGTCTTCTTTGAGTACCTGGCCGCCGCGGTGGACAAGGCCGCCGGGAAAGACCCCGTGCCGCTCATCAAGAAAGTCAGCGAGATCATCCTGCAGATGCACGCCGACGGCACGCTGGCCAAACTCAGCCAGCAGTTCTACGGGCTGGACCTGGCCAGCCCGGCGGCCGGGTTTGACCTGAACGCGCTGAAGCAGTGGTAGAGCCCGGGGGCCGGTTGGCGGCGGCCTTCGGCCGCCGCCAACCCCGCGGGCCTCAGGAGAAGAGTTTATGGAGGCTACGAACGCATCCATCCCACCGGAATCCGATCCGGACCTGGCGGTCGGGTTGGCGCTGGTCCGCAAAGCCCGCCGGATCCGTCTGATAGAGACGGTCAAATTGGGCATCGTCTGGCTGGTCCTTCTGGCCCTGTTGACCGCCGGACTCCTGCAACTCCGCATCAGCCCCCAATATGCCTTCCAGCATGCCGGCTTCGTCCTGCGCGGCGTGGGGACGACCATCGGGGTATCGGTGGTTTCTATTCTGATCGCTTCGGGGCTGGCCCTCTTCGGCGCCCTGGGACGGCTCTCCCGCAACCCCATCGCCCAGGGCGTCTCCGGTCTTTATATTTCGGTCATCCGGGGTACCCCCCTCCTGATCCAGGTCTACTTCATCTACCTGGGCCTGCCCCAGATCGGCCAGCAACTGAAGGAGTTGGGATATCCGCAACTGGCCGAAATTTTCACTCTGGGCGCGATTGAGGCAGGCATCCTGGCGCTGAGCCTGAACTACGGCGCGTATATGACGGAGATTTTCCGCGCCGGTCTGCAGGCAGTGGGACATGGGCAGTACGAGGCCGCCGCCGCTCTGGGGATGACCCGCTGGCAGATGCTCCGCCGCATCATCCTTCCCCAGGCCATCCGGATCATCATCCCGGATGTGGGCAACCAGTTCATCGCCATGCAGAAGGACTCGGCCCTGGTTTCCATTATGGGGGTCTGGGAAATCACCTTCCGGGCCAACCGCCTGGCCCGTAAGGATGCCAAATTCATTGAAATGCTCCTGGTGGCAGCAATCATCTACTGGATTCTCACGGTTGTCTCCTCCTGGCTGCAAAGTCGTCTGGAGAAACGGATGGCTCATGCCTACGAACGGTGAACCCATCGTCCGTGTCCAGAACCTCCACAAGTGGTTCGGCCTCCTCCACGTCCTGCGGGGCATTTCCCTGGAGATTTATCCCCGGGAAGTGGTGGTCATCATCGGGCGCAGCGGCTCCGGCAAGTCCACCTTCCTGCGCTGCCTGAACCTGCTGGAAGAGCCCACCAGCGGACGGGTGGAGATTGACGGGGTGGTGGTGGAGGCGGCCGACGGCGAACTGCTCCCCGAGTCCCGCGCCCGCATCCGAGACCTGCGCCTGAAGACCGGGATGGTCTTCCAGGAGTTCAACGTCTTTCCCCACAAGACGGCGCTGGAGAACATCATTGAGGCCCCGATGGTGGTGAAAGGGGTGCCGAAAGAACAGGCTGTGGAGAAAGGCCGGGAACTCCTGCGCAAGGTGGGGCTCCTGGATAAGCAGGACGTTCACCCCATCCGCCTCTCCGGCGGGCAGAAGCAGCGAATTGCCATCGCCCGCGCGCTGGCGATGGAGCCGAATGTGATGCTCTTTGACGAGCCCACCTCGGCACTGGATCCGGAACTCATCGGCGAGGTGCTCTCCGTGATGAAAGACCTGGCTATGGAAGGGACGACGATGATCATCGTCACCCACGAGATGGGGTTTGCGCACGAGGTGGCGGACCGGGTCATCTACATGGAGGGGGGCATGCTGGTGGAGGAGGGCCCCCCGGACCAGATATTCACCTGTCCCCAGGACCCCCGCACCCGCCAGTTCCTGGCCCGGATTATTGAGAGCGGGCGCCTGGTGTAGCGACCCTTGCGGTTGCCCCCAGGGGCATGGGCAAGCCCTGCCCCTACTGGTTCCGTGATGAATCCGTATACCCGAAAACTGTTCCGACTCTCCGCTCACCCCGGATCCCCGCCGATGTGGTTCCTCCCCCTCTGGGCGACGGTCTGCGGCGCGGTGGCCGCCGCGGCCGCCCCGCCGATCCCGGCGGATGTCGCGCGGCTGCTGCTGGCCCTGTTCCTGGTGGAACTGGGATGGGGGGAACTGTGGCTGGCAGTGGTGGCGACCGACTGGGCCACCCCGCTGGGCCGCTGGCAACGGTGGCAGCATGATCCTTCCCGTCCCTCCACCGGCGATGCCGCGACCGGCAGGGAACACAGGCCCGCCCTGCCCTATGCCCGCCCGGGCTCCCCGGCAGACCGTCTGGCCCGTTGGCTGGCCCAACTGACCGCCTGGGGGCAGATGGTTTTCTTCCCCCTGGTGGGCCCATCTCTGGGCAGCGCGCTGGTTGGCCTTCTGCTCTCCCTGGCGCTTTCAGTCGCGCTGGGCCGGGATTTCCTCCTGCTCACGCTGGGCATCCTGGCCTCTGCCCAACTGGTCGCGCTGGCCTCGGGAGGGCGCGGGGGAACGGGCCCCGGTACGGGGCTGGCCTTCCGGGTGGGGCTGGGCTGGCTGGCCGGCCACCTGGCCTTCGCTCCCCTTTCCCTTCCCTCGGCGGCCCTGGCGCTGACGTTTTCCCTTGCTGTTTCGGGAGCGGAAGATTCGCCGGGGAGAGCCCGCCGGGCCCTCTGGATCGGCGGTTTTCTGAGCGCGCTGCTCTTTCTGATTGTCCTTCAGCGCCCCCTGACGGTTCCCTTACTGGCCTTCCTGGCCCTCCCGCCGCTCCTCGCCGACGCCGCGGATAGCACATCCGGCTGGCTCCGCCGCTACGGGCTCTGGCTGGCTGCCGCTATGCTCCTTTCCGCCTCGGCGCTGTAGGAACCAGGGGTTGGGGCGGGTGGCTACACCGCCCGCCCCAACCCCTCTCGGACGTTCGCTATGCTCTGGCTGTGGGTTCTGATCGGTGTCTTCCTGCTGGCCGCCCTCCTCTACTGGCAACTGGTCATCGCCGAGGGCTCCTACCTGGGCCCCCGCGTGGTGGCCCTCCTCTACGACTGGGTCGCCCCCGCCTACGAACGGATCAAGGGATTTGACCCCGAGACAGAGCAGTGGTTTCTGGGCCTGCCGCTGGCGATGGCCCTGGAGCGGATTCCCGACCCATTCGTGCTGGATGTGGGGACGGGGACGGGGCGGCTCCCCCGCGCCCTCTGTTTCCAGCCCCGCTTCCGGGGCCACGTGGTGGGGCTGGACCTCTCCCGCCGGATGCTGGCCTTCGCCGCTCGCCTGACCCGCCCCTACGCCGACCGGGTGACCCTCATCTGGCAGGACGCCCGGGCCCTTCCCTTCCCAGATAACACCTTTGACGCGGTCGTCTCCCTGGAAATGCTGGAGTTCACCCCCAACCCGCGCCAGGTGCTTCAGGAGATGGTGCGCGTCCTGCGGCCGGGAGGCGTCCTCCTGGTGACCAATCGGGTGGGACGGGATGCCCTGTTCCTGCCGGCCCGCGCCTTCCCCCGCCAGAAGTTTGTGGCTCTGCTGGAGGAACTGCCGCTGGAGAACATCCGGATTCAGTACTGGCAGGTGGACTACGACTTGGTCTGGGCGCGGAGAACCGGGAGGCCGGTAGGGGGCGGCGTCCGGCCGCTGGCGGAGGTCCTGCGCTGCCCCGATTGCGGCCAGACGGGGATGGTGGAGGTCGACCGGGCGTACCGCTGTGCGCGCTGCGGGCGGGTCTGCCCGGTGGCCCCTGACGGCGTAGTGGAAGTAGCACAGGATTGAATCCTGTGCTACGGGTAACTACGTTGACAATGGCATATTTTTAATTATAAAAGGAAACCGCCATGCTGGTAGGGTCTCTGGAACGAGGGAGGAGTTGAGATTTCTTCAGCCGGCTCCGTCGGGAACGAGTTCGGTTGAGCAAATGCTTCACCACCAGTTTCTGGGCCCGCTCCGGTGTCATACCAATCGTGTTTGTTAAAGCCATTAATGCTTATAGTGAACTTTTAGGAGATATTTATGGCGGTAATCCAGCCCACGCTTTTTGAATCCACGACCAGCCGGTCAGCCGCCGTACCCGCTCCGGTTCGGCGGCCAGGCGATGTCACTCCTCTTCCACCCCTGCTACTGGTTTGTCAAGTCTGTTTTTGTGGCCGGAATTCGCCAACATGATGAGCGCAGAGACCCACAAAAGCACGGTTGACAAACCACTACCTTTTCTTCCAACCCATCATACACCTGGCCCTCAATGACCGTCGGAGTTCTTCAAATACCCGCTCCGCCGGATTTACTTCCGGCGAGTAAGGCGGCTGAAAAATCAAAACGATACCATTTGCTTGCTCTCCGGCGCTCTGGTGTCCCGAGGCCCGGTCCACCACCGCTCCTACCCCTTCCTGTCCCCATCGCTGGAGCACTGGGGCAATGCTCTCCGCCCTTAAATTCGCTCTAAGGCGAAATCCGCGCTTTGCTTGCTGCACGGGGCTATGCCCTCACCCCTCCCCTTTCCCGCCGCCGAAGGCGAGCGGGAGAGGGGCACGAATGATTCAGAAGTTTTGATGAACTTGGGGGCAGGGGGAGGGGTGAGGGCACGATTTTTTGAGACTTTAGCCCGGTACGATTTTAGAGGACTCACAATTGTATAGGGACTTGACACGGGGGGAATGTGGTATAAATATCACCAGGAGGCGGTCCTATGGGCGGGTCGCGGGCGGAAGTACTGTTGTTGCTCCTCACCGGCATCGTCCTCCTCCTGATGGTGGCCATCATCGGCCTCTTCCTGCGGATGAACCAACTCCAGCGGGAAGTGCTGGCCGCGCTGGAAACCCTGCGCCCGGCCCAGCCTCCCGCCGGTCTCTCCCCCGGTACCCAAGCCCCTGCCTTTACCCTCCCTGACCTCTCCGGCCGGTCCATCTCGCTGGAGGCGCTGGCGGGCCGGAAGGTGCTTCTGGCCTTCGCCTCTCCCCGGTGCCCGGCCTGCCGGGAGATGTATCCCCACCTGCGGGCCTTCGCCGAAGAGCATCCGGATCAATCTCTGACAAAGGAGGTGAACGATGAACGGGAAGTGGCTGATGCGGGTTCTCTGCGGGATGCTGGTGGTGGCGGCGGTGCTGGCGGTGGCCTCGCTGGCGATGGTGCGGCCGGTGGGGGCGGCCTCTGGGACTCCACCCCAGCCGATGGGATGCCCCTACGATGCCTGCAACTGCTTCCGCCAAGAGGGTGGATGGTGTCGTGTATATTTGCGGATTGTAGATCCTTGCTTTGGCTACGAGGCCTGCTACTATAACTTCAAATGCGCTGAATTTGTCGGCGGATGTCCCTGATCAATGGCCATCCCGTCTGCAAATCAGGTGCTTGCCCGTTATGTGAGTGGGGACCGGTAGTTATCGCCAGTCCCCACTCCTCCTGCTGCTGCAAGGGAGAAAGATGACCTGGTTCTTCTCGCCTATTCGCACACAACGTTTTCGCACGGCGTTTCTCTTTCTGGGAGTGCTGATCGTCAGCGCATCATTTGGGTTATTCCTTTCCGCATCGGAGACATCTATCGTGCGGGTTGACGAGGACCTGGCCCGCTACTGGCGCACCACATATGACATCGTGGTTAGGCCCCCCGGCTACCGGTCGGAAGTAGAAGCAGAATATCAACTGGTGCAGCCCAACTACCTCCTGGGCATCCCAGGTGGAATCACCTTCGCTCAATACGAGGCAATCCAGAGCATCCCTGGAGTGGAAGTCGTTGCGCCAGTCGCTGTGGTCGGTGCGTTCGTACACCCCCTGGATCTCATCCTTTCAGATTCGCTTCCGCCTGGGATCTTTGGCACGCAATGTACCGTTGAAGAGGACGATGAAGCACGCATCTTTGTGCACACGGAGAAACCTTCATACTGGTACGTGGGCCCCGAGGAGAAGGTCCTGGAGGAAATTCCGCCGGATGAGCGGGAACGTCTGGGCCCCGGCGGAACACCCTTTTGTTGGTTTGAAATCTTCGGACTGATGGTCGGAGTAGACCCAGAAGCAGAGGAGGCTCTTGTCGGTTTAAGTCAGACGGTTGTTTTCGGAGATTACCTCCACAAGGTTCCTGTTTTGCCTTTTCGTACAGATGAAATCCTGCCAGGAAGAATCTTTCCAGGAATATCCAAAACGGGCGCCTACTCGGTTTCGGTTTTGGTGAACAGCACACCCTATATCTCTTTCACCATTTCTGGCGAAGTTGCACAACTGGAAATACCGCCAGAAGTGAAGGGAATTCAGAATATATTAGAGAAAGGCGGTGCCGACTTCCTGGACAACTTGCCCCGCCAGAGAGTCGTTGCCCGGAGATCAGCGGGAACAAAAGAACTGTATTCATCTTTGGTAGAGCGCATAAAATCCAGCACCCTGTTACTATGGTTTGACCCCACGGCGATCAAAATGTCACCTGTTCAGTATCGCCAAACCATGTTTTCCTCCGTCCAAAGGGATCTGGTATTAGAAGCAATTCCCGTTGACCGAAGTCCTTTTGAGGGCATTCAGCAACCTTTAGAACTCATTCTCCAAAGATACCAAACCACCGAACCGGGTTTCCGCAAACCGGTACAGCCATCTGGCCCGCTGCACTCTTTTGGCTATTTTGTGGTGGGCGTATTCAATACCGAGAAACTGGGCCTGCCCGAAGAACTGGCAGCGGTCCCCCTGGAGACCTATTTCCCCCCTAAAGCGATCCTGCTGTATGACGAAAACGGCGCTCCCGTTGAGCCGAAAACCCTTCGGCCAACGACGGATCCATACGGCTATTTCCTCCCCCCGCCTTTTCTTCTGACCACCATGGAGGCCGCCCGGGCCATTGCGGGCGATGATTCCATCAGCGCCATCCGGGTGCGGGTCGCAGGCGTAGACCGATTCTCCCCTGAAGCCCAGTCCCGCATAGAGGCCGTCGCCGCCGAAATCGTCAACCGCACCGGCCTGGACGTGGACATCGTCGTCGGCTCCTCCCCCCGCCCCGTCCTCGTCCACATCCCCGGCACCGGCTACGTGGAGGAATACTGGGTTCAGAAGGGTGTCTCCCTCACCACCCATCGGGAGGTCCACCGGGCCAACTACCTCCTCTTCGCCGCAATGCTTTCCGTCTGTGCTCTCTTCGTCTTCAACACCACCTCCACCACCGTCGCCGGCCGTATCCAGGAGTTCGGCCTCCTGAAGGCCCTGGGCTGGCGAGGGAGCGACCTGACCGCTCTGGTCCTGACCGAAGGGCTCCTCATCGGGGCTCTGGGAGGGGCATTGGGGACAGTGCTGGCATCGGGGGTGGCAGGGGCTCTGGGGCTGGTCTTCCCCCTGGGGCGGGCATTGCTGATCCTTCCCACTGGCATTCTCCTCTGCCTGGCAGGGTTCGCGCTGCCCGCCCTGCAGGCAGGCCGGGTCTCCCCGATGGTGGCGCTCCGGCAGGGGGAGCAGACCTGGAGGGGGAGGGTTCCCCGCTGGCTGGGGGTTGTGGGTCGCTCCCTTCTGCGGCGGAGGATGCGGAGCCTGCTGGTGGCTGGGGTAATGGGGGCGGGGGCGGGGATGCTGGCCCTGCTGGTGAGTTTACTGGTGGGGATGCGAGGGTATCTGGCGCTGACGTTGCTGGGGCGATACATTCTGGTGCGGGTGAGCGGGTATCACTGGGGGATGGTGGGGGTGATGATGGCGGTGGGAGCGCTGGCGACGGCGGATGTGCTGCTGGCGGGGGTGCTGGAGCGGCGGCGGGAGATCGGGGTGCTGAAGGCGCTGGGCTGGCGGACGGGGGCAGTGGCGCGGCTGTTTCTGCTGGAGGGGGCGGTGCTGGGGCTGCTGGGCGGCCTGGCGGGGACGGCGCTGGGGCTGGCGGTCTATCTGGGGCTGTACCGGAGTCTGGGGATAGGGCTGCTGTGGGCGGTTCTGGCCGGGCTGGGGGTGCCGACCCTGGTGGGGGTACTGGCGGCGGCGTATCCGGCGCGGGTGGCGGCAGCGGTGCCCCCGGCGGAGGCGGTGAGGGGAGAATGACAGGGAGCAGGTCGCAAGTCGCAGGGAGCAGGGGGGCGGAGGAGCGGGGTGTGATACTTTCCGGTGTTGAGCGTATAATTGTATAGGGACTTGACACGGGGGGAATGTGGTATCATATCGCTGGGAGGCGGTCCTATGGGCGGGTCGCGGACGGAAGTATGGTTGTTGCTCCTCTAAATCTCTGACAAAGGAGGTAAACGATGAACGGGAAGTGGCTGATGCGGGTTCTCTGCGGGATGCTGGTGGTGGCGGCGGTGCTGGCAATTACAGTCTTTGCATTCCCCGCACCAGCACATGCACAGTATTGCTTTGCGGTTCTATCTTGTGACTGCGGTTGTTGTGGGGCAGATAAAGGTGTTTGGGACTTGATTTGCTACAGATACAACTATTGTGCGCCTGGTTGGCACTGGTGCTATATCGGTTCATTTTGTGGCACTTGCTAACCGGGGATACTCCTGATAGACCCCTGCCCTCTGCAGGGCATTTCCTTGTGCCTGCAGGTAAGAGGGGATTTGTTGTTTTGTTATAAGGAAGTTTTTAGCGAACCAGTATAAGTATTTAGCCATCTGAACTATGGGGAGAAAATTTTTACTATTAGGGTTGGGGTTATGGATTGTAGCCAGCGGGGTAGTGATTACTGCTGGTCTTTCACAGGCTGTAGGATTAGCAGTGGACCAAGCGCTGGGCCGCTATTGGCGAACTACATACGACATCCTTGTCCGCCCTACGGGCACACGCTCGCTCATTGAAGATAAGTATGGCTTAGTGGAGGCCAACTTTCTCTCCGGAATTGCCGGAGGAATCACTATCGACCAGTATGAGGTGATCAAAACCATCCCCGGTGTGGAGGTGGCCGCACCAATTGCTATGATAGGCTATGGTGTCCAATTCGTTCAGACGGAAAACCTGGGCTCTTTGTCAGATCCTGGGGTCTATTCACTGGAGAACACCGTGTTAGTGGACAACGGCGTTTCCACCTACACCACCACGGAGATTGTTTATTTCTACATTGGCCCGTCCAGAATGGTCTCAAGCGGCCCTGCTGAAGGAGGAAGCATTGTTATAAACCCCCCGTTCGCTCATTTAGGAGTTAAGGGAGGAGTGGACATTTCTTTCTTGATAGCTGGAATTGATCCACTTCAAGAAACATCCTTAATTGGATTAGAGCAAACCTTAAAGAGAGGTACATATCTCAAAAGTGAACCGCTTGTACATTTACCCGGACTACCTTTTGGACGTGCTTCCTCTGCCGTTGAAATCCCCGTGCTGATTAATGCGACCCCTTATATCAGTATAGCCCTACATTGCAGCCTGAATCGCCTGCTCCTATCTCCGGAAACTCCCGATATAGAAGCAATTATGACACGAGGAGGGAAACAATATCTGGACAATCTACCGAGAGAACCAATAAGCGTCCAGGAGGTGGATAGTGACGCCTTATTCCGCATTCTCCTGGAAGAGTGGCACAAAGGCTATTCTGTATTAGCCCCTGTTATAGAAGCGTTACCTGCTCCTGTTGTTTACAAAGAGGCGCATGCTCCTTTCCCCTATGATGGACAGGTCTTAGAAGTTGTTGTGCCAAACTCTCTGGATTTGTTCTTGGGAGAGCCAGTATATCGTGAGTGTAGAGGTCCTGTTGAGGTGAATAATGCATTCCAGATGGCTTTAAAGGGTATTTTTGACATTAGCAGTTTGAAGGTAGAAGATGTCAACCGTGTACCTCTGGAAACTTATTTTCCACCTCTGGTGACCCTTCGTTATGATGAGATGGGCCACCCTGTAGAACCGCGCATCCTCCGCCCCACCCGGAGTCCCTGCGGTTATATTCAGAGCCCCCCGCTTATTCTCACTACCCTTGAAGCGGCCCGCGCTCTTCGTGGCGACAACTGCATCAGTGCCATTCGCGTTCGTGTCGGTGGCATAGACGAACTCACCCCCCAGGCCCAGCGCAAAATAGAGGCTGTCGCCTCCGAAATCCACCGCCGCACCGGCTTGGACGTGGACATTATGGTCGGCTCCTCCCCCCGCCGTATCCTCGTCCACGTCCCCGGCATCGGCTACGTGGAGGAGCAGTGGGTCCAGAAAAACGTCACCCTCTCCTACCACCGCCGCATCCAGTCCGGCCACATCCTTCTCATCGTCGCCCTCCTGATCACCGGCGGGCTCTTCGCCGCCGATATGGCCTGGGCCGACCTCCTGGCCCGTCAGCTCGTCCTGGCCCTCCAGAAGGCCATCGGCTGGCGCTCCGCCACCCTGATGGGGCACGTCCTGCGGCGGGCCCTCCTGCTCGGCGCCGGGGCTGGCCTGAGCGGCACCGCCCTGGCCGCCGGAGCCCTCGCCCTGGCCCGCCAACCCCTCCCGTCCCTCCCCTGGCTGGCCGGTGTCCCTCTGCTGGTGACCGCCCTCTCGCTGCTGGGAAGTCTCTACCCGGCCCTGCAGGCGGCGCGGGTGCCGCCCATACCGATGCTGCGGATGGCGGGGTTGCGCCATCGGCCAGGGCGGGAGCGGGGGCGGGGTCGCTCCAGCGGGATTCTGCTTTCGGCCCGATATGCGCTGCGGGGGGTGGTCCGGCGGTGGAGCCGGAGTCTGCTGGCCGGGATGACAGCGGCCCTCTCGGCGGGGCTGCTGGTGCTGCTGGTGGGGGTGGTGACGGACCGGGCGGGGTATCTCAGCGGGACGCTGCTGGGGGAGTACATTCTGGTGCAGGTGGAGGGGTATCACTGGTGGCTGGTGGGGGTGGGGATGATGCTGGCGGCGGCGGGGATGGGGAACTCGTTGCTGGCGGGGGTGATGGAGCGGCGGCGGGAGATTGGGGTACTGAAGGCACTGGGCTGGCGGACGGGGGCGGTGGCGCGGCTGTTTCTGCTGGAGGGGGCGGTGCTGGGACTGCTGGGCGGCCTGGCGGGGACGACGCTGGGGCTGGCGGTCTACCTGGGGCTGTACCGGAGCGTGGGGGCGGGGCTGCTGTGGGCGGTGCTGGCCGGGCTGGGGGTGCCGACCCTGGTGGGGGTGCTGGCAGCGGCCTATCCGGCGCGGGTGGCGGCGGGAGTGGCGCCAGCGGAAGCGGTGAGGGGAGAATGACAGGGAGCAGAGGAGCAGGGGGGCAAGGGAGCGGAGGAGCAGGGGAGCGGAGAGAGGTCGCAGAGGGCAAAAATCGCGGAACACGAATCACTTTTCACGTTTCACTTTTCACTTTTCACGTCTCACGTTTCCCTTTTCACGTTTCACGTCTCACGTTTCACTCCATCGGCGGCATTTCGGAGGCGCGATGATTGTGACGGAGAATCTGACCAAAATCTACACCGACGGCGCGCCGGTGCGGGCGCTGGACGGGGTGACGCTGGAAATCGGGGCCGGGGAGTTTGTCGCCATTACCGGACCCTCCGGCAGCGGCAAGTCTACCCTGCTCAACCTCATCGGCACGCTGGACCGGCCCACCTCCGGGCGGGTGGTGGTGGACGGGGTGGATGTGGGCACCCTGCGGGGCAACGCGCTGGCGGACTTCCGACGGGAGCGCATCGGCTTCGTCTTCCAGATGTTCCACCTGGTGCCCACGCTGACCGCGCTGGAGAATGTGATGCTCCCCCTGATCCCCTACCGGCGGGGGTTGAAGTTCCGCCTGGAGGAGCGGGCACAGGAGTTACTGGAGGCGGTGGGCCTGGGGGACCGGCTCCATCACCTGCCGGGGCAACTCTCCGGCGGGGAACAGCAGCGCGTCGCCATCGCCCGGGCCCTCATCAACACCCCGAAAGTCATCCTGGCCGATGAGCCGACGGGGAACCTGGATAGCCAGGCCGGCGCGGAGATCGTCGCTCTGCTGCGGCAACTGAACCGGGAGCAGGGGGTAACCGTGCTGGTGGCGACCCACAACGAAGCCGTCGCGCAGGCGGCAGACCGCATCCTCCGGCTGCGAGACGGGCGGGTGGTATAAATTGCGGCGGCGGCCCAGAGGGCCGCCGCCGCAACCCCATCCCCGGGATTATTCCATCCCCATCGCCAGCATCTGGGAGATGACCACCCGCTGAATCTGGCTGGTCCCCTCCACAATCTGCAGGATTTTGGCGTCCCGCATCCACTTCTCCACCGGGTACTCCCGCATGTAGCCGTACCCGCCCAGAATCTGCACTGCGTCGGTGGTGATGCGCATCGCGGCGTCGGCGGCGAAGGCCTTGGCCATGCTGGCCTGGATGTTCGCCGGTATCCCCTGGTCCACCATCCACGCCGCCCGCCAAGCCAGAAGGCGCGCCGCGTCTATCTCCGTGGCCATATCCGCCAGCAGGAACCGGATGGCCTGCTTGGTGATGATGGGTTTGCCGAACTGCACCCGCTCCCGGGCGTACTGGAGCGCATACTCGTAGGCCGCCCGGGCCACCCCCACCGCCATCGCCGCCACCATCGGTCGGGTGTGCTCAAAGGACTGCATGGCGATGTAGAAGCCCTGTCCCTCCTCCCCCAGGCGGTTCTCCACCGGCACCTCCACGTCCTCCAGAATGACGTCGCCGGTGTGGGACGCGCGCATCCCCATCTTCTTCTCCTTCTTCCCCGCCGAGAGGCCCGGCGTATCCTTCTCCACGATGAAGGCGGTGATGCCCCGGTGGCCCGTCCCCGGCGCCACGGTGGCGAAGATGACATAGAGGTCGGCGATGCCGCCGTGAGTGATAAACCGCTTCTGGCCGTTCAGGATGTACCGGTCGCCCTTGCGGACGGCGGTGGTCCGGAGCGACGCCGCGTCCGAACCGGCCTCCGGTTCGGTGAGGGCGAAGGAGCCCAGGTAGACGCCGTTGCAGAAGCGGGGGAGATAGCGGGTCTTCTGCTCCGGCGTCCCCGCCAGCATGATGGGCACCGCCGCCAGCCCGGCCCCGGCGATGGCGGTGGCGATGCCCAGGCATCCCCAGGCCAGTTCCTCCGCCACCAGACAGGCGACCAGGGCGCTGGTCATCCCGCCTCCGCCGTACTCCTCCGGATACTGGAAGGAGGTCAGCCCGACCCGCGCCGCCTTCTCCAGCACGGGCCAGGGCATCTCCTCCGTCTCGTCGTAGTGGGCGGCCACGGGCCGGATTTCCCGCTCGGCGAACTCGTGGGCCAGCCGTCGGATGCGCTCCTGCTCCTCGGTGAGTCGGAAATCTATCATCGCTCCTCCTTCACGTTTCACGTTTCACGTTTCACGTTGAACAGCGCGTACAGCCAGCGCGTCGGCGCCCCCATATACTCCCGAATGGCGGTGACGACGACGTGCCGCAGGGGCGTCTCCTGCCGGACGGCCTGCACCCGGGGATAGAAGCGGGAGAGGACGACGAGGGTCTCCGCTCCGGAGTCGTTCAGGTGATGGGCAATCTCGCCGGGGGCGTAGAGGGGGTTGACCGGAGTGACCACCGCTCCGGCCTTCCATGCTCCGAAGTAGGCGGCGACGAACTGGGGACAGTTGGGAAGGAGCAACGCCACCCGGTCGCCGGGCCGGACGCCCAGGCCGATCAGGGCGTTGGCGAAGCGGTTGGCGATGCGGTCCAACTGGCGGTACGTCCAGCGGTGGCCGTAGAAGTAGACGGCGGTGACGTTGGAGAATCGGGAGACGGTGCGATCAAAGATGGTGGTGAAGGGAACGTCGGGGATTTCTATCTCGTGGGGGACGCCCGGGTCGTAGTGGTTCAGCCAGGGCCGGTCCATTTGGGTCCTCCTTTCCTTGAGGATGGTGTCCCCTGCAGGATAAATCCTCTTGCAGGATAAATCCTGCGCTACAGCGGAATCCTGCGCCGCAGCGCGCCCGTAGCATAGGATTTATCCTGTTCTCCTGCGGATAAATCCTCTTGCAGGATAAATCCTGCGCTACAGCGGAATCCTGCGCCACAGCGCACCCGTAGCATAGGATTTATCCTGTCCCCCTGCGGATAAATCCTCTTGCAGGATAAATCCTGCGCTACAGCCGGGATAAATCCTGCGCTACAGCGGAATCCTGCGCCACAGCGCGCCCGCAGTAGCGAAATTTGTTTTTATGGCGGCGGCGAAGCCGCCATAAAAACAGTTGTTATCGGGAAATCCCCTCCAGCGCGGCCAGGGGAATGCGCGCAATGCGGATGTCGGACGGAAGGACCATTCCCAATAGCCAGGGGACATCCCGACGGATGTCGCTGGTGTAGTAACTGACGTAGAGGAAATCCCCCCGAATAACGGTACCCGCGTAGGAGGTGTCTCCGGCGCTGGGAAGGTCGGAGAGCCAGGTCAGGCGGTCGTCGTCCACCCGGAACAGCGCGGTCCGCTTGCGGCTGAGGACACTTCCCAACTCCGTCAGCGGGCCCCCCGGCTGGGGCTGGTAGCGGCCCACCGCGTAGACCTGTCCGTTGTACGAGAAGAGCGCCGGCCCGTCCAGGCGGGTCACCCGGCTGCGGTGGTACGTCCACTCCGTGTACGGCGGGGCGGCCATAGCGATGAGGGTGGACGCCGCCGGGTCTCCGAAGATGCTCCCGCTCCCTTCCAGGCGCGCCGTGGCCAGCATCCGCCCGTCGGGGAGAAACTCTACGTCCACTTCGTCGTTTCGTTCCCCGTCGTAAATGGTGGCTACCGTGTCCCAGTGATAACCGTCGGTGGACTGTAAGAGAATGGAACGGCCATGCTCGTGCCAGTAGGCCGGGACGTACCAGACCGTGCCGTCCCGGGTTTTCGGGCGCCAGAAGAGCCAGCCCTTCGGTTCTACCTCCTGGAACGGCGTCCAGTGGCGCCCGTCATCGCTCACAGAGAGCACCGTTGTGTACGGCTCGGCGGTGAAGACGACGTTTTTCAGGGCGTAGAGGAACAGGCGGCCGCCGATGGGAGCAAATTTGGGGTCGCGAATGTCCTCGCCGGGGACGTTCAACTCCGCCAGCCGTTCCCAATGGCGGGCGTCCTCCGAGCGCCAGAGGACCAGACGGCATTTCTCGCTGGCGAAGTGCCAGGGTGAGGACGCGTGTACCAGATAGAACGCACCCCGCCAGTAGATGAGGTCGGTATTGGAGTTGTGGGCCCCGTCGCTGACGGCGGCCCAGTGCTCTATCCCCAGCGCGTCCACGACCCGGGCGCGGTTGGGGCGGAAGTACGCGTACCCCAGAAGGATCAGCAGCAGGAGAAGGAGCGCGCCCAGCGCGCCCCCCAAATAGCGCAGAACTCTGGACATCTCAGGCCTCCGGGCCGGGTAACGATTCAGCCGATTGAAATCGTCCTCCCTGGGCACTTCGTGCCGGTTGTCGGCCTTCGCCGACAACCCTTATTTTCGCATGATGAGAGAACCGGTCGGCGAAGGCCGACCTCGGCTGTAAGCTCAGAAGGTTGACTTTAGTCAGCGCTGAATCTACCGGTCGGTTGGTGGTGTCGTCGCCGGCATCGGATGTCACCGGTACCGATGGTACCGGCGGAAGACCTCGCCCACGCTGCGTCCCTCGTGCACCCGCAGGATGACTTCCCCCAGCAGTGGGGCTACCGATAAAATCTTCATATTCGGCAGCCGCTTCTCCGGTGGGATGGGGATGGAGTTTGTGGTCACAATCTCCCGGACCTCCAGTTCCCGCAGACGCTCCACCGCCGGATGGGCCAGAACGGCGTGGGCAAAGCAGAGGTAGATATCGCGGGCACCGCTCTCCCGCACAATCCGCGCCGCGTTGGCGATGGACCCGGCCGTATTGACCTCATCGTCCACAATGATGGCGTCCTTCCCCGCCACATCCCCTACCAGAGTCAGGGCCTCCGTATCCCGGGCCACGCGCCGCTTCTCCACAATTGCCAGCGGCAGTTCCAGTTCCTCGGCGAAGTTGCGCGCCTTCTTGGCGAAGCCCAGGTCCGCCGAAACCACCACGGCGTTCTCCAGTCGTTTCTCCCGCAGATAGTCGGAGAGGATGGAGAAGGTGGTCAGTGAGTCCCCGGGAATACTGAAGAACCCCTGAATCTGGTCGGCATGCAGGTCCAGCGTGATGTATCGGTCGGCCCCGGCGATGCTGATCATATCGGCGATGAGACGGGCAGTGATGGGCACCCGGGGCTGGTCCTTTTTATCCGACCGTGCGTAGGACAGGTAGGGGATGACCGCCGTAATCCGGTCCGGGGATGCCCGACGCAGGGCGTCCAGGAAGATGAGCAGTTCCATGATATTCTCGTTCACGGGCGATGAGGTCGTCTGAATCAGGAAGACGTCCTGCCCGCGAACGCTTTCGTGGAGACGGACGAAGATGTTCTCGTTGGGGAACCGGATGATGTCCCGCCCGGAGAGAGGGACTCCCAGGTAGTCGCTGATCTCCTGGGCCAGTTCCGGGCAACCGCTACCGCTGAACAGTTTGATCATGCCGTGCATCCTCCACCTCTTGGGGTGAGATGTTCTTCGGAATCCGCTATTATTGTACTCCCGATGGAGCGGAGAGGCAACTGAAAAGCAAGTCCGAGGGTAAACCCTCGGGCTGATCCAGCAAAGCCCCCCGGGCCGAGGCCTGCAGGCTGTTTTTCAGCCCCGGAGGGGCTTTGCAAAATAAGCCGGACGCTTTTAGCGTCCGGCGAAAAGATGTCCTCACTACCGCCGCACCAGGGGCAGAAAGACATGAGCGGTCCAGGGAATCAGCGTACGGTTCCATCGGAGCGCCGGATCGCCCAGCAGAACGTACGTATCCAGCAGGTCACTTCCCACCGGCGCTCCCACCAAGTTCAATTTCCCCGCCAGGGTCGCCTCGCCCACCGTCCCGACGGTGTCGGAGAAGACGGCCCGGAAGAAACCCGCGGCGAGGCGCTGATGCCCCGCGCTGGCCCCCAGGCCCGTCGGGCCCCAGGCCGCCACGGCACCCGCATCCGGACGGGTGACCAGTTCCTCATCCAGCGTCGGCTCCGGGCGGTGGAACGCGCCGGTGAAGCAGGTCATCTCGGCCACCACGGGGTAGCGGCGGTTGTTGGCAAGAGAGGACAGGTCGTCCAGATGGAAGAACCGCTCCCGCGCCCACTGATGCCGGGAGGAGTGGCCGAAGTACTGGATGAGGAGGGCGCCCCGGTTCCAGTCCCCCAGAAGGGCTGTACGCATAGTGGGGGTTTCAGCATCGCAATCGTCTTCGGTGGACTTGGCCCCCACGCAGTACCGTCGGGTCACGGTGAAGGGGGCGGTCACCCAGGCCGCTGTTGCGTCGGAAAAGGCGGGAAAATCACCGGCCGGATCCGGGTCATCGGCGACCAAAAGTACCGTCCCGTTCCAGCCGCCAGGGAGCGGACGGGTCTCATAATCCACGATTTTCTGGACGATGGCGCGGGCCTCATCGGCGCTCCGCACCGGCAGCCGCCCCAGCAGCAGGTCGGGCAGGTTGTCGTCCCCGTCCACGCAGACGTAACGGTTGTCGGCAGCGGTCTCCCCGCCCGCCGGGCCCACCTCCAGCAGGTAGGGCGGGATGTAGGTGGGGGGGGATTCGGCCCGGTACCGCTTCGGGTCAAAAGAGCCGTCCCCCACCAGAAGGACGTAGACCGGGCGGGGGGACCAGTTGGCGTAGGCATCGGCGATGAAGCGGCGGATGGCCTCGGGGTCGGGCCGGCCGTCGCCGTAGGTGTCGTAGATGCCCAGGACGTTGACGACGGTGACCGTAAGGCCCCGAGACCGGCGCAGGTCGGCCAGCGGGCCCATGGCGTCGGCGAAGGCCGGGTGGGTGATGATGAGGTAGTCGGCGCCGGTCGCGCCGCCGGCCGCGCGGAAGCCCCAGAGGTCCTCCTGCGCCCGGACCCGGTCGGGGGCCCGGATGGCCCCCTCGGCGGCAACGTGGTAGCGGCGAGGACCGCCCCCGGACGGGCCGCCCAGGGTGATCCGCTGGCCGTCCACCCGGAAACCGGTCAGGCGAATGGGGCGGAGCGGGTCGGTGACGTCGCAGGCCCGGTAGGGGCCGGAGGCGGCCAGGGTGACGGTGTAGGCGGCAGCGGATGGAGAGCCCTCAAAAGTGGTCGCACTTCCTGCGGGCCCCAGGCCACGGGCATAACAGACGGCAAAGGCATCCAGCCAGGCGCTTTCCGTCAGGACGGGGCGCAGGGAGAGGGCATTGGCGCCGTCGCGCAGGACACCGGTCGGAATAGAGAAGGTCGCGGTGACGGCGGTCCTGCCGGACCAGACGGCTTCGCCGATACTGGCGCCGTTCGCCTGCACAGCCCAGCGGTGGTCGCCAGCGGTACGGCCGATCAGCCAGAGGGTGAGGGTGGCCAGACGGGCAGAATCCACAGCGGAGAGGGAGAAGGAATAGGTAACCGGCGTTGCGGCGGGGCCGACCCGGTAGTCCCACGTCCAGCGGTCGCCGTCCCGGCCCGAGGGGATGCCCGATGTGAGAGTGTCGGGCGTGTAGATGCGATCCTCCTCAAAGATTTGCTCCACCCACGGGATTCCGACGGGAAGCCCGGAAGGGTCGGCGGAGCGGGCGGTCATCCGCAGGCCGGGGGTATCGCCCACGACCAGCCGGTAGACGTCTCCCCTCGTCCAGCGGCTGAAGCGGGGTTCGGCGTAGAAGAGGAGCGATTCGCCGTCCTCAAAGAGGTTGTCTTCGTCCCCTTCCCACTCGTATGCAATCTCTTTCGTCCCCTGGAAGAGGTGCAGGTGGTGAGGGTTGGCACTCGTCAGGCCCAGGGGGGCCAGTTGGGCGTAGGTGACCCGGTAGAAGCCGGGGCGGCTGACTTCCAGGAACGCCTGACGCGGGCCGCCCGTAGCACCCCCGTCGGTAGCATAGGATTTATCCTGTGGACTGCAGGATACATCCTGCGCTACGAGGGCATCCTGGGGGTTGAGGACGGCGCGGCGCACCCGGGCCAGGATGGGGTCGTCGCCGGTGAGAGCGGACCACTTCTCCCCGGAGAAGCGGATCTCCACCCGGATGTGCCGGTAAAACCGCAGGCGGTCCCCTTCGGGCAGGGCGGGGTAGAAGGTGAGTCGGGCCAGACGAACCCCCCGGATGGTGCCAATCTCTTCCAGAGCGACCGGAGCGGAGGGAGGGGAAAGGGTCCGGGAGGCGGGAGCGAAGGCCGGGTCCACCGGGCGCCCGTCCTCATCCCGGATCACCCCGACGGGTTCCGGGGCGACGGCCAGGGGGGCCGGGAGGGGAATGACCGTCGTCTGGGCGGAGAGGACCCGAAGGGAGGGAGATGCGTCTGGCGGGATGGCGACCAGGGCCGAGGTGAAGGGCAGGCGCAGGGCGCCGGGCCGCCCGTCTATCTCGTAACCTTCGGCAACCAGTTCCACAGACCCATCAGGGAGAGGACGAAAATCGGGTGGGGGAGAGGCCCACTCCACCACCAGGCCGCCCGACGTGCCCCCCGGTGGCGGAGGGGCCGCGCCTGCCGGGAGCAGCCAGAGCCCTATCAGGACGGCCGCACACCCATACCGGACCTTTCGCAGTAGGGACATAGAGGGATGGCCTCCTGTATATTTGTCGGATTCCCGGCCCTTTTCCTGCGCAGGATCATTAGACTTCATCGGAAATAGGACGCGGGTGAACGCGGATGGACACGGATGAGCACGGATTTTACAACCCTATTGGCACAACCCTGTCCCCGCGCTCTAATTTCCGATGAACTCCATTACCTGCCACGAAGGGGGCACGAAGTACTCGCAAAGGACACAAAGTTTAGCGGTTAGTGGTCAGGGGTTAGGGGTTAGAAAAACGGGCTAACCCCGGGTGTGTCTCAAAGTTGTAGGACAACTGCTCGCAGTTGTCCTACAAACCAGCCAGGCCCGACGAAATTGGGACACACTCGCTAACCCCTAACAACTGACCCCTGACGGCTTACGAGAGGAGAAGGGCCCGGGCGTTCCGCTGTAACCGGCCCAGACCGATGCGGGCGATGGGTCTCCCCCCGAAGCGCCGCCGGAACGCCTCCTCGTCCAGCGAGAGCAGGTCGGTCAGCAGAGGTGCTGCCCGCTCCGGGCCGGCTGCGCGGAAGTCGGCGACGTGGGTGGGGCGGGCGAAGCGGCTCCATGGGCAGACCTCCTGGCAGACGTCGCAGCCGTAGACCCACCCCCCCAACCGGGCCCGCAGGTCAGGCGGGATGTCACCCCGGAACTCAATCGTCAGGTAGGAGATGCAGCGGCGGGCATCCAGCACGTACGGGGCGACCAGCGCGCCCGTCGGGCAGGCATCCAGGCAGCGGGTACAGGTGCCGCAACGGGGTGGCATCGGTGGCCCCGTGAAGGGCAGGTCCACGTCCACCAGAATCTCGCCCAGGAAGAGCCAGGAGCCGAATCGGGGATGGATGAGGCAGGTGTTCTTGCCGATGAAACCCAGTCCGGCCTGAGCCGCCAGTGCCCGCTCCAGAAGGGGACCCGTGTCGGTATAGGCGCGATGGCGGGCGGTGCCGCCCGTCCGCTCCCGGATGAAGGCCGCCAGTTCCTCCAGGCGCGGGAGCATCCAGTCGTGGTAGTCCACCCCCCAGGCATAGCGGGAGACACGGCCAACGGGCCGGGCACTTTCGGAAGTGCCCGGTACGTCCGGCCCCTCGCCGGGGTAGTAGTTGACGGCCACGCAGACCACCGCCCGCACCCCCGGCAGGATGAGGGCCGGGTCTTCCCGCCGGGCGGCCCGGTCGGGGCGGGCCAGGTAGGCCATGTCGCCGTGGTAGCCCGCCGCCAGCCACGCCCGGTAGGCGCGGACAGCCTCCGGGGGCGGGACGGGTGGGGCCACCCCCAACAGGTCAAACCCCAGACGGCAGGCTTGTCCCCGAAGTTCCTCTATCATAAACGATTCTCACACAGAGACACAAAGACACAAAGAAAATTTTTTATTCTCTTTGTGCCTTTGTGTCTCCGTGTGAGCATTTTTCACCTCATCCCCCAGAGGGCGGTAGCCAGGGCGATGACGGCCAGGATGACCACTCCGTAGACGACGGTCTTGCGCATGGTCTGGCCCTCGCCCGCGCAGACCGTCGCGCAGCCGATGATGACTTTGGCCGGAGCGAACATGCTGCCGATGGCGCCGCCTGTCGTCTGTGCGGCCAGGGCCAGGACGGGGTTCAGCCCCACCAGTGTCGCCGCCTGCTGCTGGAACGCGCCGAAGACGACGTTGGAGTTGGTGTTGGAGCCGGTCATGAAGGCGCCCAGGGCGCCGATGAATGGGGATGCCAGCAGAAACAGCGGACCCGTTACCCGACTGACCCCTTCGGCCAGGCAGTAGGTCATACCGGCATGCTCCATCGTCACGGACATACCGACCATCGTGGCAATGCCCAAACTGGCCGGGAGGGCCCGGCGGACGACGTCCCGCCCGATGCGGCGGAGGACCCCCGGTTTGTAGTACCCCTGGCGGGCATAGAGGATGAACGTGATCAGCGAGGCATAAATGAGGAGCGCCCCCGCGTGGCCGAAGACGGGGATACCGGTGGTGAATCCCGCTGGCGTCCGCCAGCCGCGCGCGGTGGCCAGTTCGGGCACCGCCACGCGGAGGACTGTCCGCCCCAGAAAATCCTCCACCGGCGGCACCAGTTGGGCCAGCAGGACGATGACAATCAGGATGCCGTAAGGGACCAATGCCGCCTGGATTCTCATACTGCCGGGGGGGCCGGGGTTGGAAGAACCGGACGAGGTGAAGAACCGCGCCCAGAGGACGCTGACGCCGATGCCAACCAGACTCGCACACATCCCGCCGATGGCCCACATCCGGGCCCGCACCACCAGGTACTGGGTCCCGGCCATCGCGGTCCCGATGAGGAGCAGAGGGAGCCAGCCGTGCCGCAGCGCGCGGGGGCCGCCCGCGGCCCAGAGGACCCCGGCGCCGCAGAGGAGGCAGGCCAGTCCCAGGAGCAGGGCCGAAGGGGAGCCCAGTTCCTCCCCGGGGCGGCCCGTGGCGGCCATCAGCGCGTAGAACGAGGAGCCCAGGGAGCCGAAGGAGACCGACCACGCGTGGCCAATGGAGGGGATGACGACGGCCGGAACGGCAGGGAATCCCAACCCCAGGAGCAGTGGGGCCAGGACGGCGACGGGTACGCCGAAGCCGCCCACGCCCTGGAGGAACGCGCTGAAGGCCCAGCCCAGGATGAGCGCCTGGAGCGCCCGGTCAGCCGTCAGGCGGGGGAGGCCCAGGCCGATGGCGGCCACCGCCCCGGCCTCATCGGTTACCCGGTAGAAGAGCAGGGCGGGCCAGATGATGTAGAGGACGAAGAGGGTGAAGAATACCCCGCGCACCTGAGCCCAGAGGAGGACGGAGGGGCCGGCGCCGAAGCGGAAGGCAGCGACGGCCAGGGCCACCAACCATCCGACCAGCCCCGCCCGCACCCCGCTCCAGCGCAGCCCCACCATCAGCCCCAGTACGGCGGCGATGGGGGTCAGCGAGAGCAACCAGTCCAGAAGAAAAACCATCCGTTTCCCTTATTTTGACGTGCCAGGCACTTCAGAAGTGCCTGGCACGTTGTTACCTACAGGGCGTTATCCAGCACCATCATCACCAGGAAGCCGACGATGACGCCCCACGTCCCCTCCATCTCAAACCCCCGGCTGTGGGTTTCCGGGATGATTTCGTCGGAGACGACGTAGAGCATGGCACCGGCGGCGAAGGCCAACCCCCATGGGAGGAGGGTGTGCATCCAGGTGACAGCCAGGACACCCAGGAGGCCAGCAATCGGCTCCGCCATCCCGGAGCCCAGGGCGTAGAGGAGCGCGCGGCTGCGCGACCACCGTTCCCGCACCAGCGGCAACGCGACGGCCAGACCCTCCGGCATATTCTGCAGGCCGATGGCGGCCATCAGCGCCAGCGCCTCGGAGAGGCGGCCCGAGCCGAACCCTACACCCACGGCCAGTCCCTCGGGGAAGTTGTGCAGGGTGATGGCGATGATGAGCAGCCAGACCCGGCGCAGATGGGAGGCCGGCCCCTCGGCCCCCTTGATAAAGTGGGTATGGGGCAAAGCGTGATCCAGGACTGCCAGGAAGAGCGCGCCGATGAGGATTCCTCCCACCGTCGGGCCAATTCCTCCCAGTTCTATGGCCGGGACGATGAGGCTGAAGGCCGTCGCGGCCAGCATCACCCCGGCGGCGAAGCCCAGCAGCGCGTCCAGCATCCGCTCCGGGACCCGTCGGGTGAACAGGACCGGCAGCGCGCCGACTCCGGTGGCGAAGCCGGTCAGCACGGTGCCGACAATCCCCATCAGGATAAAGTTCTCACCGAAGAGTTGACGGAAGAGTTGTTCCATAGTGGGGATAAGTATGGCAGAAGAAGCCGATTCTGTCAAGGGGGCCACGTTATCGGGGTGTGTACCCATTTGTCGGGCTGGGCCGCTGGCCTTTCCGCCTGGCCGTAAACGGCCAGGATCAGCCAAAGATGAGGCGCTAAAGCGCCCCTTTCGCCCTGGCAACCCGTGTTTCCAAAAGGCTACCGAAGGGAGAGGGCGCTTCCAGCGCCCTGCGCCACCTCAGCCAGGCCGTTTACAGCCTGGCCCTCTGGGCCCCGACGATTTGGGGACACACCCGTTACGCGCGATGGCTACCCCATATCCCCAATCTGGGGTATAATCGGAGTGTGTCAGCCCAGTGGTCCACCATCTCCTCGCGGCTCGGAGGGGTGATGCCGTATGTCATCGGCCTGACTGGCAACATCGCGACAGGCAAATCCACCGTGGCCCGCATGCTGAGAGACCTGGGCGCAACGGTCATTGATGCCGACCGGGTGGCCCACGAGGTCATGCGGGCGGGGACTCCGGTCCATCGGGCGGTGGTGGTAACATTTGGCCCTCAGGTCCTGCGGCCCGACGGGGAAATTGACCGCGCTCGTCTGGGCGCGGTCGTCTTCTCCGACCCCCAGGCGCTGGCCCGACTGGAGGTCATCGTCCACCCCGCTGTGCTGGAGGAAGTCGCCCGCCGCATCGCCGCTGCCCCGACCCCGGTCGTCGTGGTGGAGGCCATCAAACTGATAGAGTCGGGGATGGCCGACGCTTTTGACGCGCTCTGGGTGACCACCTGTCCGTCTGAGGAACAGGTCCGGCGGCTGATGGCCAGGCGGGGCCTCTCCCGCTCAGACGCGGAGCAGCGGGTGAACGCGCAACCGCCCCAGGAGGCCAAAATCGCCCGGGCCGACGTCGTCATCCACACCGACGGGTCGTTGGAGGAGACCCGCGCCCAGGTGGAAGCCGCCTGGCGGGCCCTTATGCATGCGCTGACTGAAGCCACCCTTCCTGGGCTTGCGGCCGATGGTCGGCCTTCGCCGACCTCACCCCACCCCCGGCGGCTCCCCTCTCCCGCCGGGGCGGGAGAGGGGAAGGGGTTGGGGGAGGGGTGAGGGCAGGCCGACAACGGGCACGAAGTGCCCTGGGAGGAGGATTTCAATCGGCTGAAGGGTTGCGAATGACGAACGGTGAACGCCTCTACACCACCGAAGCCATCATCGTCCGACGACGGGACCAGGGGGAGGCGGACCGGGTCCTGACCCTCTGCACGCCCCAGGGGAAGCGAGTCGTCATTGCGAAGGGAGCGCGCAAGGTCAGCAGTCGGAAAGCCGGACATCTGGAACTCTTCGCCCGGGTCCGGATGGTTGTGGCCCGCAGTCCCTCTTCCTGGGATGTGGTGAGCCAGGCAGAGGCCCTGGAGCCGCACGCCGCGGTGCGGGGAGACCTGATCCGGGGCACTTATGCCCGCTACGTGACCGAACTCTACGACCGCTTCGTCGCCGAAGACGAGGGCGGGCCAGCCCTCTTTGACCTGCTGAGCCGCACGCTGGACTATCTGAGCCAGATAGAGGTCGGAGAATCCGTCCCTCCGGCGCTGGACCTGCTGGTCCGGGCCTACGAGCAACGACTGCTGAGCCTGGTGGGCTTCCGCCCCGAATGGGGGCGGTGTATGGGGGAGCGGGAGGGCCGCCTCTGCGGGCGACCGTTGCCGGTGCGGGGGAAAACGTCGCTGGGCCTGGATCCGGAGCGGGGCGGCGCACTCTGCGCGGAGTGCTTTCAGGCCTCAGTGGCCCAGTGGGTCATGCCCCTCTCCCCGGCCGCGCTGGGCCTGCTGCGGGCCTGCCAGCGGTTGCCCTTCGCCCGCCTGCGGGAACTGCGGGTCTCGCCAGCCCTTCTGGCGGAAGTGGAGCGGAGCATGCACCATTACCTGACTCATCACCTGGAGCAGGACATCCGCACTGGCACCTTCCTCCGCCGCCTCCGACGGGCGCAGAGGTCCAATGTGGCGCAGGATTTGTCCTGAGGGACAGGATATATCCTGCGCTGACCATCAGGGCTTATGGGCGCTTAACTTTTCGTTCGTAGTCAGGCACGAAGCGCCAGCGGAGTGCCGTTGAGGGACCTTTTCCACGCCGCTTCGCTTCGTGGCTCACTACGAGCATCTGCATCAGAGTATTGATCAGCCCTGGCTGGCCATCTTTGCCCCCAACCGGAATTGGGTGTATAATCTTCTGTGGTCTGTCGTCTGTGGTCTGTTGTCTGTGGTCTGTCGTCTGGAAGGAGGCTGAGATGCGCGTCAGACGTCCTGTCGTTGCCGGTCAATTTTATCCATCCGACCGTGTCGGCTGTATCCGGATGATTGAGGAGTGCCTGCCCGCCCAGCCGCTCACCGGCCTGCCGGAGAACATTGTCGCCGGGGTCGTCCCCCACGCCGGGTGGGTCTTCTCCGGCCCCACCGCCGCCAAAGTCTTCGCCGCCATCCGCTCCCAGTTCACCCCCGATACCGTCGTCCTCCTCAGCGCCAACCACCGCTGGGGGGGATTCCGACCGGCGGTGTATGGGAGCGGGGCCTGGCTGACCCCGCTGGGGGAGGTGGAAGTGGACGCCGACCTGGCCCAGGCGGTCATCCAGGAGGGCGCGGGGACGATAGTGGATGCTCCCGAGGCCCACGCGGGCGAGCATTCCGCCGAGGTGCAGGTCCCGTTCATCCAGTACCTCTTCCCCCAGGCCCGGATTCTCCCTATTCTGGTCTCGCCGGACGAACGGGCCATAGAGGCCGGGGAAGCCATCGCCCGGGCTATCGCCGCCTCCGGGAAGCGGGCCGTGGTGGTGGGCACTTCCGACCTGACCCACTACGGGGCGATGTACTACGGCTTCGCCCCCGCCGGGACCGGCGAACGGGCCCTGGCCTGGGCCCGCGCCAACGACGAGCGGGTCATCCGCCTGATGCTGGACATGCGGGCCGAAGAGGTCATCCCCGAGACGGAGACCCACCACAATGCCTGCGGCGGAGGGGCCATCGCGGCCACCATCGCCGCCGCCCGTGCGCTGGGCGCTCAGAAGGGTGTACTGCTGGAATATACCAACAGCCATCAGGTGATGCCCCGGGGTCCCGCCACCGACTTCGTTGGCTACGCCGCCGTGGTGTTCGGTTAACAGCAGAAGGTTGCCCATGGCGCTCTCCCCAGAAGACCAACGGTATCTGCTCACCCTGGCCCGTCAGACCATCACCCGGGCTCTGGAGGGCCAGGACCCGCCGGAGGTGGACCTGAACACCGTCTCGGAGGCGTTGCGGCGGCCCGGCGCCTCCTTCGTCACCCTGACCATCGGGGGGGAACTGCGGGGGTGCATCGGCTCCATAGAGCCACGCCGCCCGCTGGTCCTGGACGTGCAGGAGAACGCCATCGCCGCGGCCTTCCACGACCCCCGCTTCCCGCCCCTGAACCGCCGGGAACTGGACCGAACCCACATAGAGATTTCCGTCCTGACCGTCCCCCAGCCGCTGGAGTACGACGGGCCGGCGGACCTGCTGGGCAAACTCCGCCCGGGGGTGGACGGGGTCATCATTGAGCGCGGCTGGCACCGGGCCACCTTCCTGCCGCAGGTCTGGGAGAAACTGCCCGACCCCCACGAGTTTATGGCCCACCTCTGCCTCAAGGCCGGCCTTTCCGCCGACGACTACCGCCGCCCGGGACTCCGGGTGTACACGTACCAGGTGGAAATGTTTGAGGAGGAACCGGCAAAGTGACCGCCCCGTGCATCCTGGTTGTGGAAGACCACGAACCCCTGCTGAACGCCATCCGGATGGTCCTGCAGCGGGCAGGCTATACCGTCCTGACCGCGACCGACGGACAGAAAGGGCTGGAGGTGATGGAGCGGGTGCGCCCCGACCTCATCGTCGCCGACATCATGATGCCCAATATGGACGGCTACGAATTCTACCACGCGGTGCGTGCCCGCCCCGACGGCCTGACCATCCCGTTTATCTTCCTCACTGCCAGGACCACCCGGGAGGACATCCTGCGGGGCAAAAGCATGGGGGCAGAGGACTACCTGACCAAGCCCTTTGACCCGGAGGAACTCCTGGTCGTGGTGCGTTCCCGCCTGAAGCGGGCCGGGGAAATTCAACAGGCCATATCCAGCGAGTTTGACCAACTGAAGCGACAGATTGTCACCGTCCTGAGCCACGAACTGCGCACCCCGCTGACCTACATCACCGGGTACACTGAACTGGCCCTGGAGGAACTCCCCTCCCTCTCGCCAGGGGAGTTGCAGCAATTCCTGGAGGGAATCCGGCGCGGCTCCGACCGGCTGAACTGGCTGGTGCAGGACCTGCTGACCCTGATCCGGCTGGATACCGGTCAGGCGGCGACGGAATTCCGCCTGCTGGTTCGTCCGCACGAGAACTTCGCCGAAGTGGTCCGGCAGACGGTATACCGATATGAGCCGCAGGCTACCCAGAACGGCGTTCTTCTGGAAGTGCGCACGCCCCCCGAACTGCCGCCCGTCCCCATCTGTGAGCCGTTCTTTGCCGATGCCCTGGGCCGCCTGGTGGACAACGCGATCAAGTTCTCGCGCGGGAAAGGGAAGCGGGTGGTGGTGGACGTGGGCGTCGCCGGGGACTGGGTGGAAGTCGGCGTGAACGATGAGGGCGTGGGCATCCGCCCGGAGGAAATCCCCCTTGTCTTTGAACGCTTCCGGCAGATAGACCGGGAGCAGATGGAGCAACAGGGCGTGGGTCTGGGGCTGGCCATCGCCCGCGAACTGGTCCGCCTCCACGGCGGCGATATTACCGTGGAGAGTGTCTACGGCGTCGGTAGCCGGTTCACCATCCGCCTCCCGCTGACTCCGCCCATCGCTGATCGCTAATCGCGTATCGCGTATCGCGTATCGCATATCGCATATCGCATATCGCATATCGCATATCGCATATCGCATATCGCATATCGCATATCGCATATCGCATATCGCATATCGCTCATCACGCATTACGTATCACGTTTCACGCATTACGTATCACGTTTCACGCATCACGTATCACGTTTCACGTATCACGTTTCACGTATTGCGGGTCCCACAATATACAAAATCCGCCTGCAATCCGCATATATCCCCGTTAAGAGGTTCCCGATGGCCGATCTCTCAGTCACCATTGCCGGTCTTACTCTGAAGAACCCTGTGCTGCCCGCCGCCGGGCCGCCGGTCTGGAACGGGGAGGCGATGAAGGCCTGCGCCGCCGGAGGGGCCGGCGCCATCGTCTCCAAGACCGTCTCGGTCCGGCCCGCCGTCGTCCCCACGCCCAATATGGCCGAAATCCCCGGCGGCTTCCTGAACACCGAACTCTGGTCGGAATTGCCAGTGGAGCAGTTCATTGAGCGGGAGTACCCGCTGGCGAAGGAGACCGGGCTTCCCCTCATCATCAGCATCGGCTACACCGCCGAAGAGATTGCCGAACTGGCTCCCCGGGTACGCCCCTTCGCCGACGCGCTGGAACTCTCCACCCACTACATCGGCGACGACCCGACCCCGATGGTGGAGGCCATCCGGGCGGCAAAGGCAGCGGTGGACGTGCCGGTATTCGTCAAACTGAGCCCCTTCCGGGATATGAAGACGGCGGCTCGCGCCGCCGCCGAGGCCGGGGCCGACGGCATCGTCGCCATCAACTCCTTCGGCCCCTGCCTGGGGGTGGACGTGGAGACGGGACGGTTGCTGATGGGAAGCCGGGAGGGGTACGGCTGGCTCTCCGGTCCGGCGCTGAAGCCGCTGGCCCTCCGCTGCGTCTTTGACATCGCCCGGACGGTGGACCTGCCCATCATCGGCGTCGGGGGCATCAGCAAGGGGACGGACGCCATAGAGTTCTTCATGGTCGGCGCCAGCGCGGTGGGCATCTGCACGGCCGCCATTCTCAAGGGACCGCGCATTTTCGGCAGGGTCGCCCGGGAGATAGAGAAGTGGCTGGACGACCACGGGTACGCCTCGATGGAGGAAGTGCGGGGGCTGGCGATTCGCCGCTGGGAGGAGTGGACCTTCCGGACGGCCCACGTCCCGCCCATTCTGGACGTGGACGCCTGTACGGGCTGCGGCCTCTGCGAGGCCAGTTGTGTCTACGACGCCATCCACGTGGTGGAGAAGAAGGCGGTGCTGACGCCGGAGAAGTGCTACGGCTGCGGCCTCTGCGTCACCCGCTGCCCGGTACGCGCGCTGAGCATTGCCGGGTAGAACCTCCCGGCGCAGAAAGCCCGACGCTAAAGCGTTGGGCTTACGTTGCAAAGCCCCTGTTGAGTCCTTTAAAATCGTACCGGGCCCAAGTCTCAAAAAATCGTACCCTTTCAGATAGTCGTTCCTGGCAACTTTTGGCCCTCACCCCTCCCCTGGCCCCTCCCCTCTCCCGCTGTGCGGGAGAGGGGAGGGGAATGAGGGAGGGGGTTTTGCGGCGGGCGGCTTCGCCGCCCGCCGCAAAACCCCTTCCTGAATCCTCCCTCTCCCCTGGCCGCAAGGCCAGGGGGAGAGGGGGGATCGAGGGGGTGAGGGGTTCATAAAAGCCGGTAAGCGCAGAAAGTGTCCGCCGTTACGGCACTCTGGAGGTACGATTTTTCAGGACTTTGGGCTTCTGCCCCCGGTACGATTTTAAGAGACTTGACACCAGCGTGGTCTGTAGCGATGGCCCCAGGACCAACCCGTGGTACATCGCCGGGAACCGAATTCTCGCGCTGCATCCCTGACCGGGCGGCGCGTAGGGAAATCGTAGGGGAATCGTAGGGTTTCCGTCAAGCAAAAAAGCGAAGGATGTGGTAAATTATAATCGGAGTCAGGGGCGGTGTCTCTTCTTCTCCTCCTTTGGTGAGGGCCGGGGAGCCGACGGTGGCCGGGCGGCGGTGTCCCCGGCGCTGAATAAATCTTGCCTTGGAAAATGGCTGAAGCATGTAAGCATACACAAGTCCACTGCAAGAACTTATCGCAAAGCGCGAAAGCGCAGAGATTTTCATCAATGCTCTGCGTATTCTGTGGTCTCTGCGATAAAGAACCCTTTTTGCAGTGAAGTCATACATACACAGTTGCAGACGTGAAGGGGAGGTGAGTAGTGTTAAGAAAACTCATCTTCATGATGCTCTGTCTTGGAATAATCTCGGGGTTTCTGCTTTTGGTAAGTACTGTAGAGGCCGGGAGTTATAACCGCGCTGCTGCTGTTACCTATGCTGACACATGGGCCCATGGGCGCAATAGTGCATATCCGAGCTTTGGAAGTGGATGTAACTGCAACGATTGCACAAATTACATTTCACAAGTACTCCACAACGGAGGGTATCCGCTTCGCACAGGGAACTGGAATAAAGAGAGCATCTACGAATGGTGGTATAGGAAGGTACTATGGTGGTACGAAACCTCTAACACATGGAGCGCGGCTGATTGGTTAATGATGTATGCAGCCCAATACACAGAGTTTGAGTTCCGTTCTAGCCCTACCGAGCTGGAAAGAGGAGATTTCTTCTTGGTGGATTTGAGGGATAACAATAATCCCAGCGGCCCTCCAGATGGCAAACCTGATCATGGTAGGGTCATTGTCGGCTATGGATATACGAGTACAAACCAAGCGGATTATACAAATGGCTGTGGTGTGAACTATCCCATACCATCTCAGGTATATACCCTTCTCATTAATCAGCATTGTGTAGACCGGTGGCACGTTAAATGGGATTATCGCCTTCCTGCGAATATTAGATACTGGGCCATCCACGTAAGATGGTGAGTTGAATGGAGTTGATCGGCAGCAGGCACAGGTTAAACTCTAATGCGCCAGAGGAGGTGAGATGAAGAAACTTATATTTATTGTGTTGATCGCTATTTCCGCTGTTAGCGCTGTAGCGTTCATTCGAGAAAGCGGCGTTGTAAAATGGCCCGCAGGCCCAAAAGATATACCTGATACGGCTGATGCACAGCAAATCATGCGGACGATACAGAGAGCCTATGAGTTGGAAGCAAAGGCTGCGTGCACATTTGATATTTCGGAGTTCCCGACGGTGTTCATCAACGACCCGCGCGGGGGAGCACTGGACCCTTCCACAGCGGAGTTCGTCAGGGATGTCCTCAATGATCCATCCTTAACGGCACCGGGCTACCTGGACTATAAAGTAGCCTATTATCAGTGGTGGGCAGAAGGTGCTGCGCGCTGGGAGGCGCTCCAGGCCAGGGCCGCCGCGGAAGGACGAAATTTGACCCAGGATGAAATGGCCTCCCTTGTGGATTCCAAAGGTCGGATGGCCGGTCCGCGCAGTTGCCCGGGCCCCGAATCCAGAGGCTCAAAGATTGATCTGGAATTCCTATCCCTCCACATCAACGGAGACGTCGCCAGCGTGGTCTTTGACGATGGCCCCAGAACCAACCAGATGACCCTGGTCAACGTCAACCATCATTGGTACATCGCCGGGAACCGAATTCTCGCGCTGCATCCCTGACCGGGCGGCGCGTAGGGAAATCGTAGGGGAATCGTAGGGTTTCCGTCAAGCAAAAAAGCGAAGGATGTGGTAAATTATAATCGGAGTCAGGGGCGGTGTCTCTTCTTCTCCTCCTTTGGTGAGGGCCGGGGAGCCGACGGTGGCCGGGCGGCGGTTGTCCCCGGCCCTCAAAATTTGGGGTGAATGGATTCAGGAGGGGGCTTGCGGCGGCCTCCGGCCGCCGCAAGCCCCCTCCTGATGCTTTGCCGTACCCGCTGCTTGTAGTAAAATCATCCCCAAACCCGTTCAGAAAGTCTCGTGCCCTGAAGGCTGACCCAAGGCCTGCGGCCCAGGAAGGGTGACTTCCGTCAGCGCTGATAGTTACCCGCCGTTGCCCCTCAGGGCCTCTCCCGGGCGCCTAACAGAATGCTGCCCACCAGGACGACGCCACCGCCCCACTGCAAGGGGGTCATCCGCTCCCCCAGGAGCAGGAAGGCCAGCCCCAGGGAGACCACCAGTTCCAGCAGACTGACCAGGGCCGTCTCAATGCCGCCCAGCCGCCGCAGGCCCGCGAACATCAGGAGGCGGGAAATGGCGGTGGTGGCCCCCAGGGCGATGATGGCCCCCCACCCTCCTGCAGGAATGGGCTCCACCGGCCTTCCCTGCAGAACCCGCGCCAGGCCCACCGTCGCGGCCATCGCGGTGAGAATGTAGGGCGTCGCGGCCTGCGAAGGGACGTCCGCCAGCAGCCACTGGCCCATGACCAGGTGCCAGCCGAAGGTCGCCGCCGAGGCGACCATCAGCATCGCGCCCAGCCAGTTGGGCTCCCCCTTGCTCCCCCCGGTGAGCAGGTAGACGCCACCAATCGCCAGCGCGATCCGCAGCAGCGTGGTCCGGCCCACCGGCTGACCGGAGGCCGCCAGGAAGAGCACCACCCACAGCAGGTATAGCGTGTTCAGGAACGACGCCAGCGAGGCGTCCAGGCGGGAGAGGCCGGAATAGTAGAGCAGGGAACCGATGCCGTTGATGGCGCCGACCGCGATGCAGCCGACCAGTTCCCCCCAGCGCAGCGGGGTCAGCCAGTCCCGCCGGAAGAGCAGGTACCAGGTCCAGAGCAGGAGGACGGCTACCAGCGTGCGGAAGGCGGCCAGGCTGAACGGGGTGACGCCCTGGGAGTAGGCCAGTTTGCCCAGGATGGGCGCCCAGCCCAGGAAGAAACTGGAGAGGGCCGTGTTGCGGATTCCCCGCCGACGGGCGGGGTCGGTGGAAAGAATGGCCATGGTCAGCCGTTAGCGGTTAGTCGTCAGCCGTCAGCAGTGAGCCGTCAGCGGTTAGTCGTCAGCCGTCTGGTCACCTGACACTTTTGATCGGGCAGTACACGGATTCACACGGATGCTACGGATAGACACGGGTCGCTAACCCGTAAATGCCCGTTTTACCTTTGTTTCCCGTTCAATGGGACACGGATGGGCACGGATGGTACAGATTTCATCCGTGCTGATCCGTGAAACCCGTGTGTATCCGTGTCCTGATTTCAAACTGTCGGGTAGCCAGGTCAGCCGTCAGCGGTGAGCCGTAAGCAGTAAGAGGAAAGAGCGCCCATGACAACTGCTCGCCGGGTCCCGCGTCAAATCCGGTACAGGGTGGTGACGGTCACCCAGGGGCTCCTGCCCGCTGAAGTGGTACGGACGTACCTGCGCAGCCACGGCATCCCGGCGGTCCTCCGCTACGAGAGTGCCGGGCGGGCCCTGGGGATTACCGTGGACGGACTGGGAGAGGTCCAGGTGCTGGTGCCGGCCCGCTGGGAGCGGCAGGCCCGCCGCCTGCTCCGGGCCCGTGAGCACCCCCGGCGCCCTCTCAGGGCGCGGCGGGCCGCTCCGGCGCGGCCCAGGGGCCGTCGGCGGCCACCCACCGCAGGCCGTTCACGTTGATGCCCCCCACCCAGAAGTCCCAGTGCAGGTGGGCGCCGGTGGAGAGGCCGGTGTTCCCCACCCGTCCGATCACATCCCCCGCGCGCACCCGTTGCCCCACCGTCACCTCTATCTGGGAGAGGTGCCAGTAACCTGTCAGAACCCCCCACCCGTGGTCTATGACCACCGCGTTCCCCCGAACCGCCAGGGGCTCCGCCAGGACGACCACGCCGTCGGCCGGCGCGTAGACCTTCGCCCCGGCCCCGATGTCAAAATCCACCCCCTCGTGGTAACTGTTGTACGGCCCGCCGTTGTAGGAGCGACGGGTCCCGAAATAGGAACTGATGGCCGCATCCACGGGCAACCGGAACGGCCCGTGCCAGTAGCGCTGGGGGGTGAAGAGGGCCCGGACCTGGGCCAGTCGCTCCCGCTCCGCCGCGATGACCCGCGGGTCCAGCAGGTTGACCCGGCTGGGTGGCACGTCTATTCGCTCGTAGCCGTACCCCCCGGCCTCCACCCGCACCGCCGCAGTGACCGTCGCCCTCTCTCCGTCTGCTATGGCCGTCAACCTCATCTCGTAGAGCCCCGGCTCGGTGAAGGCGTGGACGCCCACGTAGGCGTAGTAGACGCCGTTCTCCTCGGCGAAGGGGACGGTGCGGTCAAAGAGGCGGCCCTCCAGTTCTACCGGTTTCTCGGTGTAGACGATGACGGTGATCGTATCCCCCTGGCGCGCCGGGATGGGGCTGATCTCTATCTGGATGAAGGGGGACGGCATCCCGCCCGGCCGCGCGCCGGGGACCAGCAGCCACTGCCCGGAGAGGGCGACGGGGGGGCGGTCGGTCCAGTTCGCCGTCAACAGTTCCCAGAAGGGAACGCCGTACCGGAAGGCGACATGCAGCAGGGTCTCTCCGGGCTGGACGGCGTGCAGGGCTCCCGTCGCCATGCCCCGCCCCGTCGGGATGCGCACCACCTGCCCGACGGTGAGCAGGGTGGGGTTGACCAGGTGGTTGGCCAGCGCCAGGGTCCGCCAGTCCACCCCGTACTGGCGGGCGATGCCCGATAGCGTCTCGCCGGGGCGGACGATGTGGGCGGTCCAGGTTTCCACGGGCCCCAGGGAACCCGGGATCACCAGCCGCTGGCCGACGAAAATCTGGCGCGGGTCGGGGATGCCGTTGGCGTGGGCGATAGCGTCCACCGTGGTCCCGTACCGCCGGGCGATGGAGAAGAGGGTCTCCCCGGCCGCGACGACGTGTTCCTGGACCCGGCCCGGTTCCCCCGGCCCGCCGGACTGGGCCCACACCGGGGCGGGAAGCGTGACCAGGAGCAGAAGGACGAGTAGCAGGAATGGTAGATTGGTAGATTGGTTATTGCTCATTGGTCATTCACCCGGTGTTCTTCTTTCAGGCGCGCCAGCAGCGGGCCGATGTCCGGCTCGCTGGCGGGGAACGGTGGGCCGAAGGGGTCGGAGACTGTCTCCTCCCCTAACAGCGCGTAGAACGCGTTCAGCACCCCATGCGCCAGCACGTCCAGGTGGTAGCCCCCCTCCAGCGTGAAGACGATGCGCCCCGCGCAGAGTTCGCCGGCCATAGCGACCAGTTCCCGGGCGATGCGGGCGTAGCCCCCCAGCGAGAGTTGCATCATCGCCAGGGGGTCCTGCCAGTGGGAGTCGTATCCGGCGGAGACCAGGATCAGGTCGGGGCGGAACCGGCGGGCCAGCGGCCAGACCAGTTCTTCGTACACCCGCAGGTACCCCTGGTCGCCCACTCCGGCCGGGAGGGGGACGTTGAGGACGGAGCCCTTCCCCTCGCCGACGCCCGTCTCCTTCCAGTGGCCGGTGCCGGGGTAGTAGGGGTACTCGTGGGTGGAGAAGTAGAAGACCGTGGGGTCGGCCTCAAAGACGGCCTGGGTGCCGTTTCCGTGGTGGACGTCTATATCGGCGATGAAGACGCGCCGGATGCCGGGGAGAGTCTGGGCGTGGCGGGCGGCGACGGCGACGTTGTTGAAGAGGCAGAAGCCCATGCCCCGGTCGGGAAGGGCGTGGTGGCCCGGCGGGCGGACCAGGGCGAAGCCGTTCTGCACCCGTCCCTCCACCACGGCCTCCACCAGGGCCAGAAGCCCCCCGGCGGCCATGACGGCGGCGTCGTAGGAGCGGGCGTTCATGTAGGTGTCGGCGTCCAGGTGGCCCCCGCCCCGCTCGGCCACCCGCCGCACCTGGGCGATGTAGGCGGGGGTGTGGACCCGGGCCAGTTCTGCCTCGGTGGCCGGGCGGGCCTCCACAGGCGTCAGCCGTTCCAGGACTCCCGCGTCCCGGAGCGTGTCCATCATCCGTTCCAGGCGGCGGGCGTTCTCCGGATGGCCGGGCTGGTTATGCTCCAGGTAGACGGGGTGATACACGTAACCGGTCGCCACCGGGCACCTCCTCGGGGGAAATCTCACACAAAGACACAAAGACACAAAGACACAAAGACACAAAGACACAAAGATTTCTTTTTCGTAATTACCTACCCTGAATCGTTTGCAGATAATGTAGCGTAGGCTTTAGCCTGCGAATGCAGGCCTGGTGGCCTGCGCCACAGGAGGCATGCCTTCGCCGTATCTTTGATGGCGCTTGCCCAGAGGCCCCCCTGGCAGGTAGTTACCGTCAGGGGGCAGCCCATTTTTTCTAACCCCTAACCCCTGACCACTAACCGCTGAACTTTGTGTCTTTGTGTGAGAATATTTTAGCCCAATAGGGCGGTCTGTCAAATGCCGCCGGGCGCCGGTTCCCGGTCCGTGCCGATGAAGCAGGTGGGGTCGGCGGCCAGGTAGTCCCCGGTCAGCGCCAGCGCGCGGCCGCGGCATCCACCGCAAACCCTGTTGTACCGGCACTGACCACATTTGCCCTTAAGTCGCGTCTCCCGATGGCGCAGGTCCTGAAACACCGGAGGAGTTCCCCGGCATCCAGCCCCCCATTAAGGTGTACATCGGCATTGACTGGAGTGAACAAAACCGTCAGGTGGTCTTCCTGAACGACGCCGCCGCTATTGTGGCTTCCCAACTCTCCCTCACTCCCTGGAGGGATTCTTGACCCTGGGCCGGATTCGCCAGCAATTGGGAATCTCCCCCGCCGAGTGCCTCGTCGCTCTGGAAACGGCCCACATAACCTGTTGGTGGACTTCCAGTCACCGCCTGAATCGTTAGGGTGTGTCCCAATTTCGTCGGGCTGGGTTTTCGGCCTTTCCGCCTGGCCGTAAACGGCCCAGGCGAAAACGAGGCGCTAAAGCGCCCCTTTTCGCCCTGGCAACCCGTGTTTCTGAGAGCTTGTCTGAAAAGTTGCCATAGGTCGGCTTTTGGGTTACACTTTGAGCACGATGGATTTCATTGAGAGGAGGTACTCTTATGGCTGAGCGAGCCCAAAGGCAGCCCTACCCGACCGACCTG
>Ga0308395_1000327_pt1 | contig 39255 bp, 35 predicted proteins | sample Hotspr20SampleP4_FD_202097 | JGI IMG/M metagenome (GOLD analysis project Ga0308395, IMG submission 202097) | Hot spring phototrophic mat microbial communities from Mushroom Spring, Yellowstone National Park, Wyoming, United States - 20050930_P4 ... | reverse complement strand
GTGCTGTCTGCGGAGGAAATCCAATTTGCAATTGGGGAACCGCTCCCTCACCGTCGTGGCTCAAATGCGGGGTTGTGGCGTGGGTAAGACGAATCGTGCCGCGCGCTAGCAGGTGGCACGATGGCCCCACGCCTATGAGGATCACAGCATGCCGGGCCCTGCACGTCGCAACACCTCCGCACGCGGTAAGGCGACCACCAGGATCACCCTTCCGTCGTCCCCTGTCTTCAAAAGAGCGTGGGCTGCTGGGGGGACTTATCTTCGGGGAAGGGCAGACCCAGGTGCTCATAGGCGCGCCGCGTCGCCACACGGCCGCGCGGTGTCCGGTCCAGGAAGCCCAGCTGCAGCAGATAGGGCTCGACCACGTCCATGATCGTATCGCCTTCTTCGCTCAGGCTGGCAGCGATGGTTTCCAGCCCGACCGGTCCGCCGCCGAACTTCTCGATCACAGTGCGCAACACCTTGCGGTCGAGGTCGTCCAGCCCCAGTTCGTCCACGTCCAACAGTGCGAGTGCCTCGCGAGCCACCTCGCGCGTGATCACTCCGTCGGCGCGCACCTGGGCGTAGTCGCGCACGCGCTTCAGCAGGCGGTTGGCGATGCGCGCCGTGCCACGCGAGCGCGACGCAATCTCCTGGACACCGCCCTCTTCGATGGCCGTGTTGAGCAGGTGTGCCGCACGCCGGATGATCTGTGCCAGCTCCTGGGAGCTGTAGAAGTCCAGCCGGAAGACAGCGCCGAAGCGGTCGCGCAACGGCGCCGCCACCAGCGCCAGTCGCGTGGTCGCGCCCAGAATGGTGAAGCGTGGCAGGCTCAGACGGATGTTGCGCGCGCCGGGCCCCTTGCCGATCACAATGTCCAGCGCAAAGTCCTCCATGGCGGGATAAAGCACCTCCTCGACCGCACGGCTGAGACGGTGGATTTCATCAATGAAGAGCACATCCCCGCGACGCAGGTTGGTCAGGATCGCCGCCAGGTCGCCCGGTCGTTCAATGGCCGGGCCCGAGGTGATTTTGAGATTGACCCCCATCTCGGCGGCGATGATATGCGCCAGGGTGGTCTTGCCCAATCCAGGCGGACCGTAGAGCAGAATGTGATCGAGCGTCTCGTCGCGCGCCTTGGCGGCGGCAATCAAAATGCGCAACGTCTCCTTGACGGTCGCCTGACCGACGAACTCATCCCACGTGCGCGGACGCAGGCCGGCGTCCAGGTGGGTCTCTTCAGGCTTGGTATGGGGAGAAACCGCACGCTCGTCCATTGAGACTTATTATAAGCGCGCAGCGACCGCATGGAAAACTGGTCCTGTGCGCGGGGTGTATGGCGTTCTTGAGTGGGGGCGGAAAACCCCCTCACCGCTGGGGTCGTAGAGGGCGCAGGGTTTCTTGAATAATTCCGCCGCCTGCGCACACCGGAGGCCAGGCATCAAACCGCGGGCGATTTCGGCTTTGCCCTTTTCCGTCGGCACGGGCCAGCGCAGAGGCTCGTACAGCTTCCAACGATGGAGGTCGAAGGCCGATAGCACCAGGACGGCAAAGGTGCGCGCCGGTTGGGGAGCCAGTCGGGCGCGGTGGCTCAGGGGCTGTTTGTCCTGTTTGTGCATCGGCGCGCTTCAGGGACGACGCTGGCTCTGCACACGACGCTGATCCCGGGCGGTCAACCAGGCGGCCAGGGCCAACAGCTCTCTAACAGGTACAGCAGGGGCAAGCGCATGCGTTCCATCAGCACGGCGGAGGCGTGAGCACTAGCAGCGCCTTTACCGGCCAGCCGACCTGGATGGGCGCGGACAGGGCAAGCCAATCCGACCAGCGGGCGACCAGTTCGGCCGGGCTGAAGACGATCAGCAGCCCACCGGTCCAGAGGCAGAGTTTTTCTAAATTTCTCTGCGCTTCGTGCAGTGGGACATCAACCGCCCGCACGATTGCGTCCATCCGCGGACTCGTGTAGACTGAGGGGGGCGTATACCAGACGCGTAGAACGAACCTGTTTTCTGAAGTCTTGATGGAGGTGCTCTATGGAATTCGCTCAGCTGATTCGAGCCCGTTACAGCGTGCGTGCCTATAAGCCCGACCCGGTCCCAGAAGAAGTGCTGCATCAGGTCCTGGAGGCAGCCCAGCTGGCACCCACAGCAGCCAACCGCCAACCCTTCCGCCTGATCGTCGTGCACACCCGCGGACGCGAGCAGGAGCTCCAGCGCATCTACCCACGCCAGTGGTTCACCCAGGCCCCTCTGGTCATCTGCCTCTGCCTGGTGCCCAAGGAAGCGTGGGTGCGCGAGGATCGGCGCAGCTACTGCGATGTGGATGGCGCCATTGCTTTCGACCACCTGGTGCTGGCCGCTGCCAATCATGGACTCGGGACATGCTGGATTGCCCACTTTGATGTGCATGCAGCGCGCGAGATTCTGCGCGTGCCCCCGGATGTGGAACCGTTCCTCTTCACCCCGCTGGGCTATCCTGCCGACCAGCCTGCCCCGAAGAAGCGCCGGTCACTCAGCGACCTGGTTCGCTATGAGCACTGGTGAGCCCCATCCGTCCGGCACAGGAGGCGTGGTGAGACTATGCTACGGTTCGACATCGACCGCTTAGACCGGCAATTCGGCGCATGGCGCCTCAAGCAGACGCTTGCCGATATGGCGGCGCAGGAGATCGTGACGCGCATTTGGGCACATGATCATACCGTGTGGAAGTCCGAGGATCGCGAGATCAGCAACCGGCTGGGCTGGTTGCAAAGCCCGGATGAAATGGTGCCCCGTCTGGCTGAGCTGGAGCGTTTCGCCCAGCAGCTGCGCGACGAGGGGTTCACCTATGCCGTGCTGTTGGGCATGGGCGGCTCCAGCCTGGCGCCGGAGATGTTCCGCAACGTGTTCGGCGTGCGTGCAGGCTTCCTCGACCTCATCGTGCTCGACAGCACCGATCCCGGCGCCGTGCTGGACGTCCAACGTGCGGTGGATCTTGGGCGTACCCTGTTCGTGGTCTCCACGAAATCAGGCGGCACGGTGGAAACCCTTTCGGCGTTCAAGTATTTCTACAACCAGATGGCTGCCATCTCCGAGAACGGCAAGGGGGTGGGACGTCATTTCATCGCGATCACCGATCCGGGTTCGCCCCTGGCGGAACTGGCGGAGCGCTATCAGTTCCGCGCCACATTCCTCAACAATCCGGACATCGGTGGACGTTACTCTGCTCTCTCCTACTTCGGCCTGCTCCCGGCGGCGCTGATCGGCCTCGACATCTCACTGGTGCTGGCGCGCGGCAAGGAGATGGCCGAGGCATGTGGCCCGCAAGTCGCCCTGCAGGACAACCCTGGCGCCCAGCTGGGCGCCATCATTGGATGCGCCGCGCTGGCGGGGCACGATAAGCTGACCTTCGTGATCTCGCCCTCGCTGACCAGCTTCGGTGACTGGGTCGAGCAGTTGATCGCCGAAAGCACCGGCAAGGAGGGCAGGGGCATTCTGCCCGTGGTGGGGGAGCCGCTGGGGGAAACGCACCTGTACGCTCAGGGCGACCGCTTGTTTGTCCAGCTGGCGCTGGACGGTGAGCCGGCTGAGGACGCCGCGCTGGCGCAGCTCGAGCGCGCCGGCCAACCGGTGGTGCGCATCGTGCTGCGCGACCGATACGACGTAGGCGCACAATTCTTCCTCTGGGAGATGGCGACCGCCGTCGCGGGGCATTTGCTGGGTATCAATCCGTTCGATCAGCCCAACGTCGAGGCGGCCAAGGCGCTGGCGCGCAAGGTCGTCGCCGAGTACGCCGCGCGTGGCACCATCCCTTCCGATCCGCCCGTCCTGGTCGAGGATGGCATTGCTCTCTATGCCCCCAATCCCCATCTGATCGGCTCAGCCACGCGCCTGGCAGACGCTTTGGGTGCCTTTGTCGCCCAGGCACGTCCGCGGGATTACATCGCGCTGCATGCGTACCTGCAGCCGACATCGGCCACGCACACGCGCCTGCAGGCGCTGCGCCTCAAGCTGCGTGACCGCCTTTGTCTGGCCACCACGTTGGGTTATGGGCCACGCTTCTTGCATTCCACCGGCCAGCTGCACAAGGGCGACGCCGGCAAGGGGCTGTTCATCCAGCTCACCGCTGACAGCGCCTCCGATGTGCCGATCCCGGATGAAGCCGGCCGGCCCGAGGCGGGCCTCAGCTTCGGGGTGCTCAAGATGGCCCAAGCTTTGGGGGACTACCAGGCGTTGCAGGACGTCGGTCGGCGCGTGATCCGCCTGCATCTCCAAGATGTCGTGGAGGGACTGGATCACCTGGATCGTTGCCTGTAGGCGGTCGTCTCGATGAGCGTCCCGGAAAAGGCGGCGGAGCGCGGTGTCCCCTCGCTGGTGTGGCGTGCCGGGCAGGAGCGGCGCCTGGCTATGATCCGCGCCGCCGCGGGGGATCGCCTCGACGGTGGTGCCATCCTCGATGTGGGATGTGGCATCGGGGTGTACCTGGATGCCTTGCGCGCCCATACCCCCTATGTGTTCGGCGTCGAAGTTGAGGGAGAGTATGCGCGCGAAGCGGCGGCCAGGGGGTATGTGACCCAGGCGTTGGGCGAGCGGCTGCCGTTCGCCGAGGGTTGTTTTGACCTGGTGCTCTCGCACGAGGTGATTGAACATGTCGCAGATGACCGCGCATGCGTGGCAGATATGGTGCGTGTGCTCAAGCCCGGCGGTCGTCTGGTATTGTTCTGCCCCAACCGGTGGTATCCTTTCGAGACGCACGGTCACTACTGGCGTGGGGTGTATCACTTTGGCAACACACCGCTGATCAACTATCTTCCCGACCCCCTGCGCAATCGGCTGGTGCCGCATGCGCGTGCCTACACGGTTGCGGGATTGCGCCGCCTGTTGCGGGGGCTGCCGGTGCGCGTTGTGGTGCATACGCAGATCTATCCCGGCTACGACAATCTGGTGCAGCGTTGGCCGGTCCTGGGGCGTATGGTGCGCTGGCTGAGTTACCGGCTGGAGCGCACCCCGCTGCGCCTGTGGGGACTTTCTCATTTCCTGGTGGTGGAAAAGGTTATCTAAGAAGCGGGTGTCATGGGCTGATAAACCCGCTTTTTTCCGTGTCCATCTCCTACGCCTTGTCACCCGTCAGATGCGCCACATTCGGATACGCGGTACGCAGCATGCGCGCACGGGTGAGCAGCGCCCGCAGGGGCTCTTCCTCGCCGCGCGCGATCCGGTCGGCCAGCTGACCCAGCTGAGCGGATGCCCGCTTCAGCATCTGCCCTACCGCCGCGCGGTTGGTCATGAGAATGTCCAGCATCATCTCCACATCAGAACCTGCCAGCCGCGACGTATCGCGGAAGCCGGATGCGGCGAGCTGCCATACCATCGCATCGTGCTCACCCAACTCGGCGACCGTCAGAACCAGTGCCACCGCCAGCACATAGGGCAGATGGCTGATCGCCGCCACGAGCTGGTCATGGCGCATGGCGTCCAGCACCAGCGGTCGCGCTCCCACCGCCTGAACCAACGCGCGCGCCAGGTCCAATGACGCGTCCGACGTGCGTACCAGCGGCACAAGCACCCAGGGGGCATCCTGGTATAGATGCGGGTCTGCGGCGGCCAGTCCGCTCACCTCTTTGCCGCACATAGGGTGGGAACCCAGCGGCTGCACATGGGCGGGCAACGCTTCCATCGCGCGCACGATAGCCTGCTTGGTGCTGCCCATGTCAAGCAGCAAGCAGGGCGGCAGAGTCATAGTGCTCAGCTGCTGGATGTGGCGGATAATGCTGCGTACCGGTGTGGCCAGGACGATGATATCCGCGCCGTCCAATGCCTCGCCCAGCTGCGTGGTGGCATAGTGCACCGCCCGCAGGGCCAGCGCTTGCTGCGCTGCTTCGGGCCGTCGCACCACGCCGATGACCTCACGGCACAGCCTTCCCTGGTAAAGGGCCATTGCCAGGGAGCCGCCCATCAAGCCCAGCCCCACGATGACGATGCGCGCCTCACGCAACCTGAAGTGGGGGTCGAAAGCGCACCTCCTCCGGAGAGCACAGCCGGTCTGCAATCGGGTTCACGACTCATTATGGAATAGGGCGCCCGATCTGGCAAGAATCGGGGGAATGAGCGGTACCCAGCTTAACCAGCTACGTATCCGTCCCCAACTTGCGCGCGAGGACGGCTACCACATCCTGGAAGCCTCGTTCCAGATAAGGGAACACCAGCCAGGCGGAGCCAATGGCGAAGAGGCTGCCTGTGATCAGCCGCAGCTCAAAATTGCTGTGCCGCCATCCCAACATTTGGGTCAGGCCATCAACAGCTATGGGAATAATGAAAATCGGATACACCTGCCACGGCAGGGGCTTGATGGAGACGCGGTGGCGCAACAGAGCGAACACCACCGTCGCGCAGAACAGGGTGGTGTACGTGCCCAAGCACCGATCGCAGTAGCAGATCTGCTGACCAAGGAGAAACGAGGAGCGCGAGGGGAACTGATGGCAGAAGAGACGATACACCGTGTAAATCAGGTTGGCCGGAGTCGTCAGGCCGCCGGCCATCAGGAGCGGCGCCGCCAGGGGCAAGCCGGCATATAATCCCAACGCCACGCCGACAGAGCGCAACCAGTGCCGCGCCAGCCCATAGATGGCCCGGTCAATGGTCAAGACAAGCCGGCGCGACCGTTCGCCGAGCGGACGCGCTGCGGACCGGTCACGCCACGGAGCGTCCGGAGCACGTCGCAGTGCCTCTTCCACATCCTCGCGGGTAAAGGGCCAGTACAGACGCACGTGCCTACCAAAGTCCGCCACGGGCACATGCGCGGCGAATAAACGCCCCAGCACGGCATCCTCTTCAACGTTGATTTCGTGCACCTCAAGCGAGAGCGCGCGCAGCAGCTCTGCGGCTGTCTCACACAGCGGACAATCCGGACGGATGTAAAGTCGCACAGCCCGGCCCATTGGCGTCAGCTCCTGCTCCGCTCTTGCGCTCGCCATGCCGTTCCCTGCAGAGCGGCTGCCACAGACGCACCGCCGATGGTCGTGCCGCTCAGATAGCTCAGATAGACCGGCACCAACGGCAATACGCAGGGCGACAGGAAGGATAACAAGCCGGCCAGGCCGGCCATCGGCAACGTAACTATGGAGAGCTCTCCAGCAAGGATCGTCTCGAACTCGGCGATCCACTCGGTCGTGCCGCTGAGGAGAGCATTGAGCGTGGCGAGAGACCCTTGCACAAGCATGACACCGAAGGCGATCAGCAGGGCGCCGCTCGCCATTTCGACCGCATGTGCATGGCGATTGAGCTGTTTCAGCCAGCGCACTGTCGCGCCGAGCGCTGCCGCGCTGAGCAGGAACGGCACTGCCAGACCTGCCGAGTAGGCGAGCAAGAGGGGCATCGCCTCGCCAGGCTGGACGGCAGCCAACGTCAGCACCAGGCCCAGCAGCGGGCCGATGCACGGCGTCCATCCCGCCGCAAAAGTGACACCGACAATGAACGAACGCAGGTGACTGGGTAAAGAGCTTCCGCTGCTTCGCAGGCGCCGCTCCGGCAGGATCCAAGCGTCAAGGGTTTGACTGAAGGTTGTCAGCGCTCTACCCAGGGGGCGCAACTCGTCCCGAGAAGCGCTCAGGCGCGCGGCTGTGCGCAGGGCACCCGTCATATGCACTCCCAGCAGGATAAGGAGGCATCCGCCTACTGCGGCAATCCATCCCCGCTGCGCGTATAAGAAGCTGCCCAGAAGTGTGGTGGGAATGCCAAACACGAGAACAAACGTGACACTGAAACCGCTCACAAACGCGAGGGCGTGACGGATGACATGGAACTGCACTGTTCAACCTCAAGCAGGTTGCGCCACCGCCGTGACGACCTCGGGGGTGGATTCTTCGGGTTCCTCCTTGGGGAGCTCCTGCCACAGATCTTCAGGCCGCCTGATATGATCCACAAACAACACCCCGTTCAGGTGGTCAATTTCGTGCTGGAAGACGCGCGCCAACAAGCCATGCGCTTTGACGCGGATGGGTTTGCCATGCACATTCATAGCCTTGACGACCACCCACTCCGAGCGTGCCACGCGCCCGTACCACGAGGGTATCGAAAGACAACCCTCAACCCCCTCCGCGCTTTCCGGGCTGGCCTGTACGATCTGTGGATTGACCAGCACAAACTCCTTGCCACTTTGGGGATCCTCCTCGTCCTTGGGAAGATATGCCACGAACAGCCTCTGCAGCACTCCAATCTGTGGCGCTGCCAGGCCGAGGCCGTTCGCTGCATACATCGTCTCCAGCATATCATCAGCCAAAGCTTTCAGGGCCGGACCAAACTGCTTCACCGGTTTAGCTTTCTGTCTCAGGCGCGGATCCCCCGCATACAGGATCTGGCGGATGGCCATTCCCTTCGTCACCTCCCTAGCATATGCCTGGTAGCATATCCCAATCCGAGGATCTTGTCAAATAAAGAGACTATAGCTATCCAATTTCTATCGGAAATGGACCCTAGGCACTGGCACGGAAGACGCGAATGGCTGCTTCACCTTCGACCGGGCATTGATATTCACAGATGCCGCACCCGATGCACCGCTCATTTATCACATAGGGACGCTGTACCGTCACCGGGCGACCAAGGTCATCTGGGACGGTTACCTCCTCCAAGCGGATCGCCTTGGGCGCGACCGGACACATCTCCTCGCAGACGATGCATGGCACCCCGTGTGTCCACGGCAGGCAGCGGTCGCGAGCGATCACGGCGCGCCCCAACACCGCCTGACGCTTATGCTCCAGGTCCAGCGGAGGGATCGCTCCGGAAGGGCAGACTTGACCGCAGGCGTGGCAACCATAGTTGCAATAGCCCAATCGGGGCACTAAGTGCGGCGTCCAAAGCGCCTCCAGCCCTCCCTGTAGCAGTGCTGGCTGCAACCCCGAGGTGGGGCAAACCTTCATGCACTGGCTACAGCGCAGACAACGCGCCAGGAAGAGCGCTTCGTCTTGCGCGCCAGGCGGCCGGATGAGCGTCGGGTCGGGAGATCGAGCCAGGGGATTGGTGCGCAGCACCACCACGCCAGCAATGCCGGCCCCCAAAGCGGCCAACACCTGACGTCGCGAGGGGTCATACACTTCCGCCGGAGCGGGCCAGACCAGCTCCCTGGCGATGGCCGATGCCGACCTGACGGTAACCGGACGCCACCCAATGCCGCGCTCGGGACAGGCAGCGAAACAGTCTAGGCAGGCCACACATTCGCTGGGGACAATGCGAAAGCGCTCCTGCACCTGGATGGCGTCCACCGGGCAGACGTTACTACAACGCCCGCACTTGACACAGCTCGCTCCGATGACCGGGCGCAGCACCGAGATGCGCGCAAGCAACGCCAGCAAGCCACCTAATGGGCACAGGTAACGACACCAGAAGCGATCCGCCAGCCGATTCAAGAGCAGCAGGGACACAAAAACGATGGCGATCAGCCAGTTGCCGGCGAACAGCGGTTGTTGCACCGGCAAGACGGATCCCCGAAGCCATCCTTCCAGTGCGTCCAATACTCCGCGCAATAGGGCCATGGGGTATAAGCTGCCGAGCGCCGCGGTTACCATATAATTCAGCGCCGGCAGGATCACAGTGGTCATGGTGCGGGTGAAGAGCGCCAGGGGGTCGAGCACGAGCAGCGTGAGATTGCCGAAAGCAGCTGCGGCGGGGATGCCTATGAGGAGCAAGTACTTCGCACTACGCCATTGAGGAGGAACGCTCGAAGTGCGATGCCGTGCCGGACCGGGCCCCAACCATTCCAGCAACGTCCCCATGGGACAAATCCAGCCGCACCATACCCGCCCCAGGAGCAAGGTGATACCCACTGTTGCCAGGGAGAGCGCAAGCCGGGGCAACCATTCACGGCTCGCCAACATAGCACCCATAGCGCTCAAGGGATCGAAGCGGAAGAACAGGTCGGCCAGCGGGAACGCCACACGCCGCTGCAAAGCGGCAAAGAGCAGGTAGATGAACAGCAGAAAGAACAGCGCCTGGCTGACCTGACGCAGCCGTCGGCCTATCCGCCACGCATTTGCCTTACGCATAGATTTCCTCAATCTTGATCGCGCTGAGGTCCAACGTCCCTAAGCCCATCTCAGAAGATAACTTTACATAATCAATATCTTCGCCACGTAACCCGAAGAGCGTTGCGGCGTAGGCATCCGCCGCCACCATATCATGGCTGGCGATCACCATATTCATCTGTCGCACATCGTTCAGACTGCCACCCGTTGGTCCGTTTGCCACCAGAATGCGCATCGCATCGACGACGGTCAGCGAGGGTTGGATCAAGCTCGCCAGGTCCGCCAGGCGCTGACCGAGGTTGCGATGCATCCGATTGGGATAACGCACGACGCCCAGGAGATTCTTGGCCGCCAGGCTCAGCCGTGCCAGGGAATGGTGTTTGGCGATGGGCACGTTGATGAGCACATCTGCCTCGAGAACCTCCCGATAGACTTCCCATTGGGTGATATCTTTGCCTCGCGGGATGCTAGTGATAGCGAATTTGAGCGGGCTCATCACTTCCATCTCGCCCTTTGCCGCTCGTGTGGCGTCGGCGATGCCGCTGACCGCATAGGCTGTCTCCGGGGTGCCGCCGAACGGCATGTCCATCACGCGCACCCGCCGGGCACCCGCTTCCCAACACATCGCCACCAGTGTTCCGACGACCAGCGGGTTGGTGGTAGTGGCGTACTCGGGCGGGTGGTAATCGGTGCAAATATTGGGTTTGATAATTACATTATCCCCCGCTTTCACGAAGCGTCCCATGCCTCCGAGCGTGGCGATCGCGGCGCGCGTTGCCGCAGCGGCATCCTCGCTGTGGGCAACCGCCAGGTATGCCTGTCCCGCCGTCGGCGCGGAGACAGGACGACGCGTGGCAGTGATCGGCGCCGGCGCATTGCCGGAACAGGCGGTGCTCCACAACGCCAGCCCGGACGAAACCAGCATCCACTGCAGCAGCCTGCGGCGCGTGATCTTGCGTACCATCTTTTCGACCTCCTACCTCAAAACCTTATTCACCAGTTCCTTCGCCTCTTCTACTCCGACCTCGCCAAATACGGCCACCAGTTCTTTTTCCTTCATTTGCGCCATCACTCGATGGGGTATCGTGCTGCCTTGAAGCGCCCGGAACGCTTTTTCGGCAGCCGCAGCATTCGGATAACGTACCCATAGCAGGCGTGCCGTGCCGCCCCCTAAGGTGTAATCGGCCAGGACCCCCTGAGTCTCCTGGCTGAGGCCCAACAGGTTGGTGCCTCCCAACCACAGCCATGGTTGGATGGAGATCTCCTGGCGGAAGAAGCGTGCGCTGCGGGGGTGCAGACCATCAGCCGGTAAGCGGGTCACCAGTTCGGGCAACTCATCTCCCACGGGCAGCGCGGCCGCCAGGGCGCGGCCAAATCCGAGCAAGATTTCATCGGCGACCGGCCGGGTTGTCTGCAGGCGGGCATAATAGCGTTCCTGCCAGAACGCCAACCGTCGGCCAGGATCGGCATCCCCTCCAGCGCCTAACGCGACTGGCTCACCGGAGAGCGAGGTGCTGAACAGGCCATAGGCATCGGCGGGGCTGGCGAGGCGGAACAGCTCGATGCGCAGCCCGGTTCCCTGTGGCCCCGCATAACGGGCCAAAGCGGCGTGGGTCAACCCATAGGCGAAGAACGCTTCCGCCTGGCCATCCACCAGCTCATATAGGTCGTCGCGTGTGAAGACCCGCGGCGCCTCCTGACGCGCCCATCCGGGAATGACATCGTCTGTCGGCAAGGATCGGGCAGGATCATCAGCAACGCCACCGGCACATGCCACCCCAATAACAGAAAGGGTAAGGAGTACATCGAGAACCGCAACGCGTCTACCCCATCTCCTAAGGTGACCTCGCAAGACGGTCGCCCTCATCCCAAGACGATCTCCTGCAGATCGATCAAATGGGGCTCGGTGGCGCCCAATTGGAGATTTTGGGCGGTCACCAGATGGCGCGCGCCATAGACCAAAAAGCCGGCATCCGCGCCCGCTGCCTGATGGTGGCGCACCAGGATGTCACGTGCCACGGTGTCCAGCGCGACAGGGTCGAAAGAAAGCAACAACGCGTTCTCGGGCCGTGGGGAGTTCCAGTCGAAGGGGCTCACCCGCAACGCCGCCGCGACGTGCAACCGTGTCTTATCCCGGACGATGGGATGGGCATTCAATTCCGGGATGGCCGGGTCGCAGCCATTCCCGTGTAATTGGGCCGGCTCGTTTACGGAGCCGTAATGGTTCTTCATCGCAACGCTCACGCCGGCGATGCCGTGCGATTTGGGGGTGGGAATGTTGATGATCGCGTCGCACCAATCGAGCTCTTGCCAGAAGCGCACGGTGGCCTGGGTCAGCATCACCTCGCTGCCCTCGCCGCGGGTGCCATGGCATTGCACACCCGTGCCACTTTCGTTGAGCGCATAGCCTGCATCGGCCAGCTCATGGTCAGTGCGGTCGAAGATGAGCAAGTTCTCCGCGGCAAGCCCGGCATCTTGTAATCGCCGGGCGATGGCGTAAGTGACGGCCGGCTGGGTGGGACCACCTGCAGCAATGCAGTTCACCTTCAACAGGACGTGCTCCTCTGGGTCGAACAGGACGCGCCAGACCTCCAGGGGATCCGCCCCATCAGCCAGGGCACTGATGCCCTCATCCAGCATCTTCAGCACAAGGTCCGGGTTGGGTTGGCCGTCGGCGAGTACCCCGCTGTGCCGCACCACGACCACACGACTCTTTTCCGTGATAGGCCAGTGGGCCATCAGTTCGACACGACTCGGCACCGGCACAGGCGTTGCCGGATCCCGCGGGGGCAACCGTCGGGAGACCGTCACCGGCCGGTAGCTCGCCGGCAATGGCAACGAGGGCACTGCGGCCGGATCTGGCACACTGTATGAGCCCGCTATGCCCGTGTCGGAGGGCGCTGCGTCCCAGCGCGCCGGAGGGTCGGTTGCCCTGGCTGCTGTAGCTCCGCGCCAGCTGGCCATCCAACCGCCGGCGAGAGCAGCAACACATAGAAGAAATTCTCTGCGATCGAAACGGCGCATCTCAAGTCCACCTCCCTGGCTATTTTCAATCGTTATAGCCCACAATCTCTTGTTTGGCGAATCCTCATAAGGGCCTCTTTAAATGTAAGACGTACATGCAGCTTCAAAGATACGGTTTCTTGGACAAAATGCCATCCGCGGGTACAATGTGAGATATCGAGCGCATGGCAATTCTTGTGCAAGACGAGATCAGAATTTTCAACAATCGTTATCAAATTTTAGAGAAGATCGGACAGGGGGGTCTGGCGGAAGTATATCGCGCGCAGGACGTCGCTCTGGGCCGCATTGTGGCTGTCAAGGCATTGCGCCCGGAGTATGTGACGGACCCCGCCTTCTTGCTGCGCTTTCATCGCGAGGCTCAAAACGCCGCCAACCTCACCCACCCCAACATCGTGGCAGTCTATGACTTCGGCCAGGACCATGAGCGGCCCTACATCGTGATGGAGTATGTGCCGGGAGTGGACCTGCGCACCCTTCTCGAGCAAAACGGTGCCCTCTCGATTCGTCAGGCCGTTGATATCTGTTGCCAGGTGTGTGCTGGGGTTGGGTATGCCCATCGCGCTGGTCTGGTGCACGGCGACTTGAAGCCCGGCAATGTGCTGATCCGCTCAGATGGCCAGGCCAAGGTGGTGGACTTTGGCTTGGCACGCGCCCTGGGTGAGTCGGCTATGGATGAGGCGGGCGAGCTGGTGTGGGGGACGCCGGCATACTTCGCTCCAGAACAGGCAGCGGGTGAACAAGTGGTGCCGGCAACAGACGTCTATGCGATCGGGGTCATCCTTTACGAAGCGCTGACCGGTCAGCTTCCCTTCACGGGAGATGATCACGAGGTCGCCCGCAAACACCTGTATGAAAAGCCGCCGCTGGCGCATCGCACCAATCCGCGCGTGCCGGTGGAACTTTCGCGGATCATCGAGCGGGCGCTGCGGAAAAAACCGGAAGAACGCTTTGCCACAGCGGAGGAGATGGGAGCTGCTCTGGCTGAATTTCGCCGCCGCAGCGAGGTGAGCAGTCCAGCTGTTGTCTCCGCGCAGCCGATAGCTGATGCAGCACTGTCGCAGCCCGGCGCTCACTCGGCGATTCGTCGCTTCGTCCCGGATGCTGTCGGGCTGTTGCTGGGCTTGTTGGCCATTATCGCTGTTTTTGGACTCGTACCGTTGTTCGCTGGGATCTTGCGCGTCTATATGCAACCTGCTGCGTCTTGGGCGCCCACCGCAACCGCCACGCTGGCGCCTGGCCAGGTGCGTGTGCCGGATGTGGTGGGCATGCGGGTGGAACATGCCCGCCGGGTTCTCGAGTCCATCGGTCTCCAGATGACCATCGTCGGTCAGGCGCATCATCCCCTGATTCCTGCTTTGGCAATCGCCGACCAGACCATCCGAGCGGGTGAGCCAGTGGCGGACGGCACCGTAGTCGGCGTGGTGATCAGCCAAGGACCCCGCCTGGTGGAGGTGCCTAATGTGATCGGTTGGCCGCTGGAGCAGGCTCAAGATGAATTAGAACGTCACGATCTGGTGTTCGAAGTGCAGAGTTTCACAGGTGGTCGAGCATCCGGGAGCGTGCTTGCGCAAGAGCCACCGCCTGGCGCTCTGGTGCAACAACGCAGCTTGATCGTGCTGACGGTCAGCAACGAGGTCGGCCAGATGCCGGTCGGAGCACGTTGGGGTGAGCAGATCCTGCTGGTGAACTACGCGTTGCTACGTGGCGCGTACGCGCCGGGAGATGTGCTCTCGGTCACGCTCACCTGGCAAGTCGTGGCACCCATCACTCGAGCGCCATATACTGCGATGGTGCGCCTGGTACGCTCGGATGGGACGGTGATCGCCCAACATGAGGGCTTCCTTGCTTTGGGCCGGCCCGGCGAGTCCCTCGCCGATACCCATCTACTTGCCATTCCAGCAACCACGGTCGCCGGCGAATACTGGTTGCGCGTTAGCGTGTCGGCGGCGGGAGATCCTCTGCCCATCACCGCTGCCGGAGCAAGAGAAGTTGTGGAGGATATGTTGACCTTAGTGCCCATTCGCGTGGATTTGTCAGCTGGCAGATAGGAAGCATCTGTGGTATGATGAGGATAGCGAAAGGTGGAGGTTTAGGGTGAATTCAGGGGTTTTGCGAAATGGCTTGATTTATTTGCTCATCATCGTGGCCGTTGCCGCGTTGATCTTCAGTGTGCTATCCGGACCACGTCAGACGCGTGAAATCAGCATCACCGAGGTCGCTGCGGACATCAAAAAGGGTGTCGTCAAATCCGTTGTCCTCCAAGGCGATTTGGTGACGGTGGAATATCGCGATCCCAACATAGGGATGCGTTCCTCGCGCAAGGAGACGGACCGCACGCTGCTGGAGATGTTGGAGGATTTAGGGGTCACCAGTGCTCAGCTGGCCGATGTGAGCCTTAAAGTGGAGCCACCTGGTGTGTGGGCGGATTGGGCAAGCTTGCTGATCACCATCGTGCCCCTGTTGGTGTTTGGCGCTCTGCTCTTCTTCATGGTACGCCAGGCCCAGGGAACCAACAACCAGGCGCTGACCTTTGGCAAGAGCCGGGCGCGGATGTTCACCGGGGACAAGCCCACCGTCACGTTCGATGATGTCGCAGGCGTGGACGAGGCGAAGCACGAGCTGGCCGAGGTGGTCGAATTCCTGCGCGACCCGGGCAAGTTCATTTCGCTGGGGGCGCGCATCCCCAAGGGCATCCTGATGGTTGGGCCGCCGGGGTGCGGCAAGACGCTGCTGGCCAAGGCGGTTTCGGGTGAGGCGGGGGTGCCCTTCTTCAGCATCTCGGGCAGCGAGTTTGTGGAGATGTTTGTCGGGGTGGGGGCCAGCCGGGTGCGCGACCTGTTTGAGCAGGCCAAGCGCAACAGTCCGTGCATTGTTTTTGTGGACGAGATTGACGCGGTGGGGCGGCATCGTGGAGCCGGGCTGGGGGGCAGCCACGATGAGCGGGAGCAGACGCTGAACCAGATTCTGGTGGAGATGGACGGCTTCGACACCGACACGAACGTGATTGTGATGGCGGCGACCAACCGGCCGGACATTCTGGATCCGGCGTTGCTACGGCCGGGGCGCTTCGACCGCCGCGTCGTGCTGGACCGCCCGGACTGGATTGGACGGCGCAAGATCTTGGACGTGCACGTACGCGGCAAACCCCTCGGCGGCGACGTGGACCTGGATAAGATCGCCAAGACCACGGTGGGTTTCGTGGGTGCGGATCTCGAGAACCTGGTCAACGAGGCGGCTATCTTGGCGGCGCGTCGCAACAAAAAGTCCATTGATATGGCCGAGTTTGAGGAAGCTATCGAGAAGGTCATGTTAGGCCCAGAGCGCAAGAGTCGCATCCTCACCGAACGTGAGAAGGAGATCATCGCCTATCATGAAGCGGGTCACGCGCTGGTCGCACGCATGACCCCAGGTGCAGACCCTGTGCAAAAAGTGAGCATCGTCGCGCGCGGCATGGCCGAGGGATATGTGCTCCATCTCCCCGAAGATGACCGCACGCTCATCAGCAAGTCACGCCTGATGGCCGAGATGGCTGTTTATCTCGGCGGTCGTGTGGCCGAAGAGGTGGTGTTCGACGACATCACCACCGGCGCACGCCAAGACCTGGAACACGTGACGCGCATCGCTCGTTCCATGGTTACGCGCTACGGGATGAGCGAAAAGTTGGGCCCGATCACCTTCGGCGAAAAAGAGGAGCTGATCTTCCTGGGCAAGGAGATTGGCGAGCAACGCAACTACAGCGAGGAAGTCGCCTACATCATTGACGAAGAGGTGCGCAACCTGGTTGACCAGGCATATCAGCACGCGCGTGACATCATCACCCGTTATCGCGACAAGCTGACGCTGATCGCCACACGCCTGATGCAGGAAGAGACGCTGGACGCCGAGCAGTTTGAGAGCCTCTTTGCCGATACGCCGCCGCAGCCCAAGATCGAGCTCAAGCCCCAGCCGGTCGGCGTATAAGATGGCGGATTACACCCGTGCCTCCTCCTCGGCCAGGTGGCGCCGCAACACCTTGCCCACCCCCGACTTGGGCAGGCTGGGGCGAAACTCGATATACTTGGGCACCTTATAAGGCGCCAGACGCTCCTGGCAGAAGGCGCGGATTTCTTCCTCGTCCGCCTGCGCTTCGGGTCGCAACACGATGAACGCTTTGATGCGCTGATCCGCTCCGCCCACCGGCACGCCGATCACCGCAGCTTCCAACACGGCAGGGTGTTCGTACAACACATCCTCGACCTCGCGCGGATAGACCTTGAGCCCTCCTCCGGCAATGATGGTATCCTTCTTGCGATCCACGATGCGAAAGTAACCATCCACGCTCATCACCGCGATGTCACCCGTGTGCAGCCACAGCTTGCCCATGTGATCGCGCCGCAGGACATTGGTTGTCTCCTCAGGCATTCCCCAGTATCCTGCCATCAGCTGCGGCCCGCTGACGCACAACACCCCCGGCTGTTCCGGCCCTAAGCTCTGCGTTTCGGTCTCACTGTCCACGATCTTACAATCCGTGTCCGGCAACGGCAGACCGATGGTGCCGATACGGTCTTCGCCGTGGAGCGGGTTGCAGTGCGTGATCGGAGAAGCTTCGGTCAATCCATATCCCTCCACCAATATGCTACCGGTGATCCGCTGAAACTCTTGCTGGACTTCGCGGGGGAGCGGCGCGGCGCCGCTGATACACGCCTTGATGGAACGCAATTGATACTGACCCGCTCGCACTCCAGGGTGTTGATTCACCGCCAGGAACATCGTGGGCACCCCGGGGAACAAGGTGACTTGATGCGCGTCGACCGCTGCCAAAAGGTCGTCCAGCTGCCGCGGATTGGCGATCAGCACTTGAGTGTAGCCGCGATACACGGACTGATTCATGCACATGGTCAGGGAGTAGCTGTGCGTGAGCGGCAGCGCAGTGAGCACCGTCTCCTCACCTGGTTTCAAGGGGGTCAGCCAATAGGCGATCTGCACCGCATTGGTGACGAGGTTTTGGTGCGTCAGCTGTGCCCCTTTGGGCAGGCCGGTGGTACCTCCGGTGTAGAGCAGCGCGGCAGTATCCTCCGGCAATACCTGGGCAGGGAGCGTCTGCGCAGGGGCAGCGCGCAACAGGTCTGGCAGACGGTGCACGTGAATTTCTCCATGGGCATATTTCCCACTCTGGTCGAGGGACGTTGCCTGTGCACGCCCACTCAGCAGGGATACCCAGGAACGCGATGCAAATTCCTCCAAACCGGTCAGCACCACGTGACGCAGCCCGCTGCCGACAACGGCATCTTGCACCTGTTCCCACTTGACATCCCAACACAGCGCGACTGTGGCACCGGCGTTGTGCACCTGGTGCGCAAATTCGCGTGCCACATAGACGATGTTGACCGGCACTGCGATGCCGCCGATGCGCCAGACGGCGAAATAGCCAAGGACCATCTGGGGACAATTCGGCAGATACAGCGCGACGCGATCACCTTTGTGCACACCGAGCTGCTGCAAAGCGGCAGCAAGGCGATTTACCAGATCGTCCAGCTCGCGGTAGGTGATGGTGTTCTGGGCGAAGATCAGCGCCGCTTTGTCCGGATAACGCCGTGCAGTGTCCGTCAGCAGATCGTTGAGCGAAACTGCAGGGTAATCCAGGCTGGCAGGCACCTGGGGTGGATAATGGGCATGCCACACTCTCGTTTCCACAGTTCCCCTACCTCCTTATGTTATTCCCGAGAGACAGATGACGCTTCTCTGAGGCTGGAGTATAAGGATGGTGATTCCCCTGTCAAGGCGGGGATGCTTCTCCCCTCATCAGTGCCACGACCGTCCAGGAGCAGAAAACCTTTCCATCCCAGAGATCGCAGAACACACAGGGACCTTTCTTTGCGCCCCTGCGTGCTTTACGATGGAAAAGCACGCCCCTCTCCCGAATTTTCTCAGCTCTCGCCCGGTAGAACCGGCGAGAGCTGAGCATTGTCCATATGTGGATTGCGCGGGAGTGGGGTGCATAGAGGGCAACCCTCCCTTGCAGAACGGCACCAAGCCCTATATCGCCTCGACCTTGGGAAGATCGGCGAGCGATTTCTCCAGCGCTTCGGGCGGGAACTCGAAGTCCTCCAGCTTGCCGTTCAGGTAAGCGTCGTATGCCGACAGATCCAGGAGACCATGGCCGCTCAGGTTGAAGGCGATGACGCGCGGCTTACCCTCCGCTTTGGCTTGGAGCGCCTCATCCATCGCCACGCGCACGGCGTGAGCCGATTCGGGAGCGGGCAGGATGCCCTCGGTGCGCGCAAAGGTGACCGCCGCCTCGAAGACCGGATTCTGGTAGACGGCCACTGCCTCCATCAGGCCTTGATCCACCAGTGCTGCCACGATGGGCGCCATGCCATGATAACGCAGCCCGCCGGCATGGATGCCGGACGGTACAAAGGTATGCCCCAGCGTGTGCATCTTGATCAACGGCGTCAGGTGCGCTGTGTCACCATAGTCATAGGCGTATTTGCCGCGAGTGAGGCTGGGGCAGGCACGCGGCTCCACCGCCACGAAGCGCGTGTTCAACTCTTTATGCAGGCGCTCGCGCAGGAACGGCAGGGCAAAACCGGCGAAGTTCGAGCCTCCTCCCACACAGCCGATCACCACGTCAGGATAGTCGTCCGCCAGGGCAAACTGTTTGAGCGCCTCTTCGCCCACCACGGTCTGATGCAGGATCACGTGGTTCAGCACACTGCCCAAGCTGTACTTCACTGTTCCTCCGCTTGTCGCCGCAACTTCGACGGCTTCGCTGATAGCGATGCCCAAGCTGCCGGGCGAGTCGGGGTCCTGTTCCAAAATCTTGCGGCCCGCTTCGGTCAGCGGCGAGGGGCTGGGATGCACCTTAGCGCCATAGACTTCCATTAGATTGCGCCGATACGGTTTCTGATAGTAGCTCACCTTGACCATGAAGACCTCCACCTCGATATCGAAGAAGGCACCTGCCATGGATAGCGCGCTACCCCACTGTCCCGCACCGGTCTCGGTGGCCAGCTTTTTGACCCCTTCCTGTTTGTTGTAGAAAGCTTGCGCGATGGCCGTGTTGAGCTTGTGGCTTCCTGCGGGGCTCACCCCTTCATATTTGTAGTAGATGCGCGCTGGTGTGTCCAGGACCTTCTCCAGCCTTCGGGCGCGAATCAGTGGGGAAGGTCGGTAGAGCTTGTACATCTCGCGTACCGGCTCTGGAATCTCAATGTACCGCTCGGAGCTGACCTCCTGCATAATCAGCGCCATCGGGAAGAGAGGGGCGAGATCGTCTGGGCCAACCGGTTGCCGGGTGGCCGGATGGAGCACCGGCGGCAAAGGTTTCGGCAGGTCGGCCAGGACGTTGTACCACGCTTTGGGAATGTCCTGCTCGCTCAGAAGAAATTTGGTTCGGTCATTGTGCGTTGTCATGGTGGTTTACCTCCTTTTGTGTATAATCGGATTCAGATTGCCAAAGCAGCATAAGCACAAAAGCCCTTTCGCCTGCTCGCTCCGGATTGCCGGAACTCTGAGGACGAAAGGGCTTTGTCCGCCGCTTCCGCGGTGCCACCTCAATTAGACCGGATGCTCCTCGATGGCACGTTGATATGTGCCAAGCAAAAGACCCGTGTGAAACGCACACGGGTCTCGAGTGCACCAGTCTCACTCTACGGGTACGCCGTTGAGCACTTCACGGAAGTGCTCTCCTTAAATACCCAGCTCTCTGATAACGGTAGAGTTTCCGGCGCCGCCTACTCGTCAGATAGGCTGACTTTGGGGGCGCAACTCCCGGGCCCATTCTCCACCCGCGTACATACTGACCTCGCACCTTACGTCAGCTCTCTGAATGCCGCTTGAGTGGATACTATTCCCGTTCGCAGTCTTTTGAAATATTATTTTTTCCACATTCTTCATTATACAATCAAATAGCCAAACTGTCAAATCGCCGAAACCCGGAAACAGGCTGTCCCTTCAGGCGACGAAATGTACGTGGATCACATCGCCGTCTTGCACGACGTAGTCACGCCCCTCAGAGCGCAGCCGGCCTGTCTCGCGGGCATGCGCTAACGAACCCGCTGCCAACAGCTCATCCCAGCGGATCACATCCGCGCGCACAAACCCTCGTTGGATGTCGCTGTGCACCTGGCCGGCAGCGTGCCAGGCGGTCAGGCCGCGGCGCAGCGTCCAAGCACGCACCACTTCACCGCCGGTGACCGTGAAGAAGGTGATCAGGTCGAGCAGCCGATAGCTGGCATGGACGAGACGATCCAGACCGGGCTCGTTAAGCCCCAGCTCGGCGCGATACACCGCCGCTTCTTCGGGTGGCCACTCGACCAGTGCCGCTTCGCACTCGGCACACAGCACGATCGCCTGACTCCCCTCTTGGGCAGCGGCCTCAAGGACGCGGGCAGCCAGCGGGCCACCGTCCGGCAGGGCGCTCTCCGCGACATTTGCCACCAGCAGGCGTGGCTTGTAGGTGAGCAGGAACAGCTCATGCAGCAATGCGCGCGTCGCGTCCTCACCCCCACCCTCCGCTTTGGACGCGTGACCGGCTGCAGGAGCAGGTACAAAGGTGCGCGCCAGCTGTCCGGTGGCCAGGTGATCCCGCAGGCGCGTCAGAGTGCTCAGTTCCCATTCATAGGCTTTGGGATTGCTTTTGGCAGCACTCTTGGTGCGCTCGATGCGCCGTTCCACCGTGGCCAAGTCCGCCAGCGAGAGCTCCAGGTCAAGCACACCGAGGTCGGCGATCGGGTCCAGGTTCTCGGAGACGTGGGGGACGTCGGGATTTTCAAAACAGCGCAGCACTATCGCCAGCGCATCCATTTCGCGAATAGCGGCCAGGAACTGGTTTCCCAGACCCTCGCCGCGGTGTGCGCCGCGCACCAAGCCGGCAATGTCCACAAACTGCACCGTGGCCGGCACCACCTTGGTCGGCTTGATCAGTTGGGCAAGGGCATCCAGGCGTGCATCCGGCACCGTCGCGACCCCGATGTGTGGCTCGATGGTGGTGAAGGGATAGCACGCCACCGCCACGTTAGCCCGCGTCAGCGCATTGAACAACGTGCTCTTGCCCACGTTGGGCAAACCGACGATCCCCACTCGAAGAGGCATCTGTCACCTGTGATCACGGCTTAGCAGCCAGCGCCGTGCGCGTGCACGCAACACTGCTGGCGTGATCGGCTTGTCAATGTAGTCCGTCACGCCCCCCTCAAAACTGCGCACAATGTCCTGTTCTGCTGTCAGGGCCGTCAGGATGATAACCGGCAAGTCCCGAAACTCCTCTGAAGCGCGCAATTCTTGTAACACTTGGAAGCCGTCCATCTCTGGCATCATCACGTCGAGCAGCACCAGGTCGGGCGACTGCTCCCTCACGATGGCTAATGCCTCATGGCCGTTCATCGCTTGTAGCACTTCATAGCCGTCGCGGGTGAGCACGGTGGTGAGATACTGCACCATAGCCGGTTCATCGTCCACCACCAGGATGCGCGAGTGGCGTTTCGCCTCTAATCCCACGACCTGCGCAGCCCCAGGGGGCACAGGCCCTTCTCCCGTCTCACTCAATTCGATCTCCATACCCTCGGCAGCGGCAAACACTCTCAGATCCGAGCCCAGCTGACGGGCATACGCCTGACCAGCGGCTTCAAGGCAGTCTAGCTCCTCATCGCTTCGATCGGGATCGTGGTGGATGAACGCCAGCTGCTTGGCACGCGCGGCGACACACACTTCGACCGCATATTCCAATGAGCTATGTCCCCAATCCCGCCGATGGACCAGCTCCTCCGCGGTGAACTGTGCGTCGTGGATGACCAGGTCGGCCTCGGTCAGAAATTCGACGTGCTTTCTATCCCCGGCATGGACAATGTCATCCAGATCAGGGTCTGCCACATCGGAACGGTACAGGCTAGGCGCAAAGGGCTCGTGATCGGTGACATAGACGATACAAACACTGCCGCAGTAAATGCGATACCCCAGGGTGAGGATCGTGTGATTGACAAAGCAGGACTGCACACGGATGTCCCCGATGGTGAATTCCTCCTCGCCGATTTCACGGAATACAACCTGCCCTTGTCGCTCCTCCAGAGAGACCGGGAAGTTGGCGTAGTCCATCTGCTGGGCGAAGATTTCCTCTATATGCCTGTCCGTCCCAGAAGTGGCATAGATGGTGATACGGTTTTCTGGGGAGGTCATTGGGGCGAAAAACGGCATCCCCTGAGTATGATCCCAATGGGTGTGGCTGATCAAGATGTGGATGTCGAGCGGACAAGCCTCCTGCAGGAGAGCGCGCCCGAGCTTCCGCAGCCCGGTTCCCCCGTCTAGAATCAACCGCTGCCCCGCGTCCGTGCGCAGCTCCACACAGATGGTATTGCCGCCGTAGCGTAACGTGTGACGTCCCGGCGTTGGGATTGAGCCTCGCGTGCCCCAGAACTTGACGCGCACAGCGTTCTTCCTTGATGATTCAACATCCGATAGCGGCATACCCTCAGCTTGAGAGGGTCTGCTGCAATCGCGCTTCGAGCTCTCCGGCATCTACCACAGGTGGCCGACACGAGAAACCGTGGCATATATACGCCGTGGCGCGGCCATCGCGCATCTCGCGCCCCTTTAACGCCGGGATGTGCTGCATAGCCTCGCCCTCCGGTGTGGTGAAGGCAATCTCCAGATGAGGACGGTAGCGGCTGGAGAGCACGTCCAGCAAGTCCAGCGTGTCCGCAGCCTCAGGCAAGCCCACCACGGCAACCAGAACAGGTGGTGCCAAATAGTATGCGGCAACACTGAGCCAATGTCCAAAACCGCTTGGGTATTGTTCCATAAGTGCCGACATAGCGTGCAGAATTTTCTCCGCAGCGTCCCGATAGCGATGCTCGCCAGTATAGGTCGCCAGACGCAGCAGGACATCAGCCGCCAACGCATTGCCGGATGGAGTGGCACTGTCTTGCAGCTGCCGAGGACGCACCAGTATGTGTTCGTGATCGTCGCGCGTGTCGAAGAATCCCCCTTCAGGATCTATGAACCGTTCCAGGATGGCGTCCGCCAGCGCACGTGCCTGGAGAAACCAGCGCACTTCGAACGTAGCCTGATAGAGCGTCAGCAGCGCTGCGGCATAGGCCGCGTAGTCCTCCAGATAGGCCCGCTGCCGTGCCCCCGTCCCATGGCGCCATGCGCGCATCATCTGGTTGTCCGACATCATCTCGTGGAGCACGAATTCGGCGTTGCGTCGGGCGACCTCCAGATAGTCCGGGCGCTTTAAAACGCGCGCAGCTTCGGCAAAAGTGCCCATCATCAGCCCGTTCCATGCGGTGAGCACCTTTTCGTCCTTGGCCGGCGGGATGCGCTGTGCGCGTGCCTGAAACAGGGTTTGACGCGCGCGTTCCAACACCGCGCGCACGGAGGTCACGTCACGCTGCATGGAAGCAGCGAGGTCTTCTTCTTCCATAGCGATATACAGGATGTTCTTGCCCTCGAAGTTGCCACGCTCGGTGACGCCAAAGTGCCGGGTAACCAACTCTGCGTCGAGCTGGCCCACCAGCGCGGCGATCTCATCGTAACTCCAGAGGTAAAACTTGCCCTCCTCCCCTTCGCTGTCGGCATCTTGGGCGGAGTAGAACCCTCCTTCGGGGTGAGTCATCTCCCGCACGATGTAATCGAGGGTCTGTTCGACGACGCGGCGATAAAGCGGGATGCCCTCCACCTGCCAGGCATGCAGATAAACGCGTGCCAAGAGGGCATTGTCGTATAACATCTTTTCGAAATGGGGCACCAACCAGCGCGCGTCGGTGGCGTAACGGTGGAATCCTCCTCCCAGTTGATCGTACATGCCGCCGTGCGCCATGCGGATGAGAGTGCGACGCACCATCTGCAAAGCATGCTCTTCCTTCGTGCGGATGTAATATCGCAACAGGAACTCCAATGGCATGGCAGGCGGAAACTTGGGAGCCTTTCCGAATCCGCCGTAGATTGCGTCAAACGTGTTCGAGAGACCTGTATAAGCGCGATCCAGCGTTTGAAGGGTCACCCCGTCTCCACGCTGGCGGGGCAATTGCATGCTCTGCTGCAGATAGGCCAGCACCTGGGCTCCGCCTTCCATGAGCTTTTCGCGCTCCTCTCGATACGCCCGCGCCACCGCCAGCAACACGCGCTTGAAAGAGGGCATGCCATACCGATCCTCAGGTGGAAAGTAGGTACCTCCGTAGATGGGCTTGCCGTCAGGGGTCAGGAAAACCGACATCGGCCATCCACCCTGACCGGACATAGCTATAACCGCGGTCATATAGATGGTATCCAGATCAGGCCGTTCTTCCCGGTCCACCTTGATGTTGATGAAGTACTCGTTCATGATGGCAGCCGTCTCGGCATCCTCAAACGACTCGTGTGCCATGACATGGCACCAGTGGCAGGAGGCATAGCCGATGCTCAAAAAGATCGGTTTATCCTCCACCCGGGCGCGCGTAAGGGCTTCCTCGCCCCACGGATACCAATCCACCGGATTGTCGGCATGCTGCAATAAATAAGGACTACTCTCACCACTCAGACGATTGGGCATTTGATCACCTTCGCTTTCTTTTCGTCAACTGAATCAATCTACTTCCGATCCAATGGCACACCCAATGCACTCAACCCAGCGCGCGCTCGATGGCCACCGGCAAGTTGATGGCGCCACTAGGTGGTATGGCCTGACGCAAGTGCATGAAAAACTCGACATTCCCGGCCGGTCCGGTGATCGGCGAGCGCACCAGTCCCCACACATGCAAGCCGCAGTCTGTTGCGGCCTGGGCCACCTGCTCCAACACCTGACGATGCACCCGCGGATCGCGCACCACGCCGCCGCGCTCCACGAATGCGCGACCTGCCTCGAACTGCGGCTTCACTAATGCCAACACAGGCGCTGAAGAGCTGTCCAGCCATTTCACCACCACCGGCAGCACTTTGGTCAACGAAATGAATGAGATATCAATCGTCACCACGTGCACCGGTTCGGGCAGCTGTTCCAAATAGCGCACATTGGTGCGCTCCATGACAATCACGCGCGCATCCTGGCGCAGCGACCATGCCAGCTGGCCATATCCGACATCGATCGCATACACTCGCGACGCACCGCGCTGTAACAGGCAGTCGGTGAAACCGCCCGTGGAAGCGCCCACATCGGCACACACGGTCCCCTGAACCGAGACGGCGAAGGCATCCAAAGCGGCAGCCAGCTTCAGCCCGCCCCGCGATGCGTAAGGCAGGTGGGCACGCACCTCCACCTGAGCGTCGCTGCGCACCCGCGTCCCCGGTTTTCTGGCCACCTCGCCTTCTACCAAGACCTCTCCGGCAAGGATCAGCGCCTGGGCCTGACTTCCGGAGGGCGCAAGTCCCCGCTCGACCAACAAGTGATCCAGACGAATTTTATCAGACATTTTGCATATGTATCATAAACGCAAGTGATGCTCCGTGTCAATCAAACCCGATCATTCACGTAAAATGTTAAGCTATGGGTTATGCCCTTTCCAAACTAGCCACTTGACACTTTCGACCGGTACAATCAGGTTTGACAAAACTTTCGATAGAGGCGAAGTCCCCTGGATCATCAACGAGACGGAGGTGGGCTTCGGCCATCCTATTTTCCAGATCGGTCTCCGGTCGGTTGAAAGATGGCTGATCCATGCCTTGCCTGTCTGTATCCGATTGCCCTCTATCTGTGACACCAGACTCTCAAGACCTAGATGATTTTTTGACCTGCCCTTGGAGACAACATAGAATTGATAATAAGGTGCTCACGATGCGGTGAGAAGTGAGCACTTTTGTGCTTTAAGGAGACGTGATTCCAATGAATGTCATCGTGATAGGTTGTGGGCGGTTTGGCGCCGAATTGGCCTCACGCCTGTGTCGCAAGGGGCATCAAGTGTCCGTGATCGACCAAGCTGCAGCGGCCTTTGAGAATCTCGACCCAGATTTCCGCGGACGTCTCATCGAGGGAGATGTTTTATCCCAAGACGTGCTCCATCGCGCGGGGATTGAACATGCCGATGGTGTGGCAGTGGTCACGAACTCGGATACCCTGAATGCGGTGGTCGGTCACGTGGCGCGCACCGTGTATCATGTGCCCAATGTGGTGGTACGGAATTACGATCCTGCTTGGCGGCCCATCTATGAGGCATTTGGACTTCAGGTTGTCAGCTCGGTGAGCTGGGGGGCGCAACGTGTCGAAGATTTGCTCGTCCAGCCGGACATCCGCGCCGTCTTTTCTGCGGGCAACGGCGAGATCGAAATCTATGAGTTTCGCGTGCCACCGCGTTGGCACGGGCGCAGACTCAACGAGCTGCTGCCCGATCTCCCATGCGGCGTGGTCGCGCTGACGCGCGCCGGACGGGCCTCGTTGCCCACCTGTGATGTCACCCTGGAGACAGACGATGTGGTGTACTTCAGCACCACTCTAGAGGGGGTGCAGGTATTGCACCATCTCTTCAAGGAGGGTTGATCAATGTTTGTCGTCATCGCCGGAGGAGGGCGCACCGGCACCTACCTGGCCGGACTGTTGGTGGCGCAGAAGCAAGAGGTGCGCCTCATCGAGCATCGCAAAGATCTACTGGTGCGCGTGCACCACGAGTTGCCCACCGAAGTGGTCTATGAAGGGAATCCCGCCCGGCCGGATGTCCTGGAACAGGCCGGCATTCGCCAGGCCGATGTCTTGGTCGCTTGTACCGACAGTGACGCTGACAACCTAGCCATCTGCTATCTGGGACGCGTATGCTATAACGTGCCGCGCATCATTGCCCGCATCAACAATCCACGGGCCGGCTGGTTGTTCGACAAGAAATTTCACGTCGATGTGGCAGTCAACCACACCGAGATCCTGGCCAGCCTTATTATGGAGGAGATGTCCTTGGGCGATATGGTGACTCTGCTGAAGTTGCGGCGTGGTAACTACTCTTTGGTGGCGGAAAAGATTGCCGAGGGCGCCAAGGCCATCGGTGTGGCCATCAAGGATTTGGGACTGCCGCCGCATTGTGTCATCGCTGCCATCATTCGGCGGGGCGAAGTGGTGGTGCCGCGCGGGGTGACCACCTTCGAAGTGGGCGATGAAGTGTTGGCGGTGACCGATCGAGAGGGAGAAGAGCGGTTGATGAAACTCTTCACACCGCCCAACAATTCGAATCACGCCTCGCGCAATACTAGCGTTGCCGCCTGAATCTCAGCCACTCGTCTCTAAAGTCTCGCGCAAGCTGCGTGCCAGAGCACGGGCGCGTGCCGGCGCATCCCCGATGTGATGCGTGGCATCTAACAAGGTGCACACGCGCACGGGGGGGAGATAGGTGGTAATCGTGTTGTCTTCGCTGAGGAGTTGTATCAGGGGATTCGCCTCGCCGCGCCGTAGCGCTTCCCAGGCTGCCATGCTGTGTCGGCGGATCACCTCATGCATATGCTGCCGGTCCGCTCCTGCCTTGACCAGCTCCATCAGCAGCCGTTCGGTGGCGGAAAACGTCCCATAAGTGCGCAGCAGCCGGGCACTTGCTTCTGGGTCGATGTGCAACTCGCGGATCAGACGCAGCCCGCGCAGCAACAGCTCGTCCACCGCCAAAAAAGCCTGGGGCAAGACCACACGTCGGTTCGCCGAGTCATCCAGCGTGCGTTCTAGAACGCTGTGTGCGGCATTATCCCATGCTACACGCGGCAGAGTAGCCACATAACGCGCCAGACTGTCCATGTTTTCTGCGTTGATAGGATTGCGTTTGAAGGGCATAGCACTCGAGCCGACCTGTCGGGCAGCGAACGGTTCCATCCACTCTCCGAGCGTCGGTTGCTGGAGGATGCGCAGGTCGAAGGCAAACTTGTACAGCGAGGCGGCTATGCCTGCCAACACGTTGAGCACGCGCCAGTCCTGCTTGCGGGGATAGGTCTGCGTGGTCACTTCGAAGGCACTCAACCCCAATGTCTGCATGACCTGGCGTTCCATAGCACGTGCTGCCTCGGCCGAGCCGAGCAGCTGCACGTACGAGGCCGCGGTGCCCACCGCTCCACTCAACCCCTTGCCACGCAGATGATCCCGCGCGTGACACGCCTCTTGGTAGTCCAGCCATAAATCCTGGGCATATTGGGCCAGCCGATACCCGATCGTTGTGGGCTCAGCGGGTTGCAAGTGGGTGAACCCCATACAAACCACATCGGCCCAACGTTCGACCTGGGTAGCCAGAGCGTGCAACACTTCTCTCAGACGCTCTAACGTCAGATCCAGCGCGGCGCGGATGCGTAATACATCGGCGTTGTCCTCAATGTCCATCGAGGTAGCTCCGAGATGCAGGATGGCGCCGCCCAGGGGACACTGGGCGGCGAACACGTGCAGTTCAGCCATCAGGTCGTGCTGAATTTCCGCTTCGATCTGGTGGGCACGTGCAAGGTCAATATCCTCGACATGCGCACGCAAATCTTCCAACTGCGCCTCGGTCACCAACCCAAAGGAACACTGCGCTTCAGCGAGCGCCAACCAGACGCGCCGCCAGAGGCGACGTTTGTGAATCTCACTCCAAATGGCGCGCATCTGAGGGCTTCCGTAGCGCCAGCTGAACGGCGAGACATATGATTCATATTCCGGGTTTGGCGTCGCCATAGCTCATAACCTCCCCGACATTTTCATCCGTTGAAGGTGTTGAAAAATCTTTAGTGACCCGCTTTGTTGTCCCATTATCCTACGAAAGTCTGAACGGTCAGGGACTTTTTCAACACTCTCCGAGTTTCCATTTGTGCTGCTCTCTACTTGCTGATAGAATGGACTGTGGTCAAGTGGTATACGCACAGTACCTTATCACGGGGCTGCGGGGAGGTCAATCCCGGTATTATCCCCGTTCGTGATGGTACACTGTGGAGAAGGGGAGCGGCAGGTGCCAAGCCAGCTCAAGCAGGTAGAAGCGGTACAAGAGTTTGACCGGCTGCGCGAGCGTGCCATTCTCACCGAGCTGGTGGGCTTTATCACGCGCTCTGAAGTGGGATTGCTGCCATTTGACATGGTGCGCGAAAAGCTCCATGTGCGCGAGGTGGGCGAACGCGGCCTGCGCGATATCCCATTGGACAAAATCGTGGGCAGCGTGGGACGTTATAACGATTTCACCCGCCATTTCCTCCCGCGGACTTCCTCAATCCGGCAGCGTTGGGCTCGAGTGCGCTCACTGGCCGAAGAGCTGCAGGGCTGGCCACCCATCGAGGTCTATCAGGTGGGCGATGTGTACTTTGTCAAGGATGGTAACCATCGCGTCTCGGTCGCTATGGAGATGGGCCTCAAGACCATTCAGGCCTACGTGACCGAGTGTACTGCACCGGTGCCCCTGGAAAGCACCGATACCATTGCCGACCTGATCCTGAAAGCAGACCGCGCCGACTTTCTGACACGCACAGATCTGGACCGCCTGCGGCCCGGGCACAACATTTCCGTGACCCTCCCTGGTCGCTATCAGGTCCTGCTGGCCGATATTGCGGCGCATCAATACGCGCTCGAACAGCGCACCGGTGCGCCGGTGTCCTGGGAGGAGGCGACGCTCAGCTGGTATGACACGGTCTATCAGCCTGCGGCCCAGCTGATTGAACAGAAGGGTTTATTGCGCGAATTTCCCCATCGCACACCCGCCGATTTGTATACCTGGATTCTCGAGTACCAATTGGAGCTGCGCGAACTGTGCGGCAAGCCGGATGTGGACGAGCAAGTAGTGGTCGAGGACTTTGCCCAGCGCTATAGTGGCCGTCCGTTTGTGGCCCAGATCAAAGCCATCCGCCGCTTTCTGGAAAACCTTCTGCGGCGACGCCGTGCACCCTGTGAGAGGCTGTGAACGATGTTACGTGCCCACGTGTGGATCTCCGGTCATGTGCAAGGGGTGAACTTCCGTTGGTACACGCGGAACAAGGCGCAGACGTTGGGTGTAAAGGGTTGGGTGCGCAACTTGTGGGATGGTCGGGTGGAAGCCGTCTTCGAAGGCGAAGATGAAGCGGTGCGCCAGATGATTCACTGGTGCCATATAGGGCCCCCCTCTGCTCAGGTAGAGCAGGTGCAGGTAGAATATGAAGCGCCCACCGGCGAGTTCTCCGGTTTCCACATTCGTTAGTAGTGACCTCGCCTCGATGCTGTGGGAATATGGGCACAGGTACAAGGTTGCAACAGGCCGCCTGGATGGCGGATCCGATGAGGCGGAAGTGCGATGAGCGGCGCTGACGCGCGCAAGCGGATTTTGATCTTGACGGCTGATGCTGGCTCAGGGCATCGCAGCGCTGCGCTGGCGCTCGAAGCGGCATTACGCGAACGATATGGCAGTGAGTGCATAATTACGGTGATCAATCCCCTGCGTGCCGCGAGCACACCGTCGTTCCTGCAAGCGGTCACCGAGGATAATTACGATGAAATGGTGCGGAAGGATCCCGCCCTCTATGAGTTGAGCTACTGGCTGAGCGATTCCCTTGCCACGGCGGCGATCATTGATCAGGTGGTCGCAGTGATGCTGCACGATACGCTGCGCAGCATTCTCGACGAACACCGACCGGATGTGGTGGTGTGCACCCATCCCCTTTACCTGGAACCGCTTAATTTCGTGTTCGACCGCGCCGGCCGTTCGGTGCCGCTGGTCAGCGTCATCACCGATTTAGTCACAGTGCATACGCTATGGTTCAATCCGCGGGTACATCTCTGCCTAGTGCCCACGGAGCAGGCATACCGGAAGGCAGTACGTCGGGGTGTGCCGGTGCACCGGGTTCACATCACCGGGTTGCCGGTGCATCCGCGTTTTGCCGCTGAGACCAGGTCCCCGCCGGAAATCCGCCGTGAGCTGGGATGGTTGCCCGAGATCCCTGCGGTGCTGTTGGTCGGTGGAACGCGGGTGCCGCGTGTGGGCGAAATTGCGCGTTTAATTGACCGTGCCGGCCTCAATATTCAGCTGGCCGTGGTAACGGGCGGTGATGAAGCGCTTTATCGCGTGTTGACCGCCACGCGCTGGCAGATACCTGCTTATATTTACGGTTTTGCTGAGAATATGCCGGCCCTCATCCGCGCCAGCGATCTGGTCATCACCAAGGCGGGCGGGCTCATCACCGCTGAGACATTGGCATGTGGGCGTCCGCTGATCTACTGCAGTGCAATCCGTGGCCAGGAGACGGGCAACGTCAAGTATGTCGTCTCCGGCGGCGCCGGCGATTGGGCGCCCCGCCCGCATCAGGTGTTGATGCACCTGATGCGCTGGCTGGAGGACGATGGCGCGTTGCTGCGCCAGCGCAGCGCCAATGCCGCCCAACTCGGCAGACCGAACGCCGCCTATCAGGCCGCCGACTTAATCTGGGAATTGGTGACCTCCGAACCGGTGCCGGTGCAACCGGCGCCCAACTTGCGCACCGCAGCGATGTTTCCCCTGCGCGCCGGCATCCAGGTGTCGCGTATATTCGACCGGCTGGAACAGGACCTGCGCAATCTAACCGATGCGGAGATGGCCCGTCTGGCCGTGTGGTGTGTCAATCAAATCGAGACACCAGCGGATTTGGAACGTGTCGGCCTGGCGTTGCGGGAACGGCTCAACAAGTTGGCCGCGGCCCAACGGTAAAGCGGAGGATGTGACAGCAAATCATACACAGCGGTTGCAAGCGACCATCGGGCCACGCGCTCTGGTCGGTAACTTTCCAGCCTAACAACTTTTCCGTTAGGGAGGTAAGGCAGCGATGGAACTGATCACAATACGAGTCGAGAAACCTGCCAACGTTAATTTCATTCTCGGCCAAACCCACTTCATCAAGTCAGTCGAGGATATTCACGAGGCACTCGTCACCACGGTGCCGGGGATCAAGTTTGGACTGGCTTTCTGCGAAGCATCGGGCGCCTGCCTGGTGCGCTGGTCGGGCACGGACGAGGCGATGATTGAACTAGCTCGTCAGAATGCCCAGCGGATCGGCGCCGGCCACAGTTTCATCGTTTTTCTGGCTGAAGGGTTTTATCCCATCAACGTCTTGAACGCTATCAAGATGGTGCCGGAGGTGTGTCGCATCTTTTGCGCGACGGCCAATCCCACCCAGGTGATTGTCGCCCAGACAGATCAGGGACGGGCCATCTTAGGTGTGGTGGATGGTGCGAGTCCACAGGGAGTGGAAGGGCCAGAGGACATTGCCTGGCGTAAGGATCTCCTGCGCAAGTTCGGCTATAAGTTGTGATGGGTTTGTTTTCCTTTGATTGTGCCTCCTGTGATAGGATGGTGATGAATATTCCCAGCCACCATTCCTATGCCTTGCTGGCACGGAAGAGGAGCGAAGGTGAATGCGCAAGATACTTTGGTTTGGTCTGATATGGCTCTTGCTGGCGGCGACATTGGCGTTGGTCGTCGGCGCGGTACAAGCCCAGGACAAGAGTCTGTTGTGGAAACGTTACGATGTCAATCTCACTGTCGAACTCAATTCCGACATCCGGGTTGAGGAGATTCAGGAAATCCAGTTTCTAAGCGGCGTGTTTCGCTTCGGCTTTGCCGCGATACCGCTGGATCGCGTCGAGCAAATCACCGACGTGAGCGTTGCCGAAATCATCAATGGACAGGAACGGCGTTACAAGCCGCATTCCTCTGCACCGTATGGCTTCGTAACCAGCATAAATGACAACAACCTGGAGATCACCTGGTATTTCCCAGAGACGCAAGGCACAACGCACACTTATATCCTGCGTTACCGTGTTATCGGGGGATTACGTTTCTACCCGGAGGGCGATCAGCTGTGGTGGAAAGCTATTCCCCCCGATCACAACTTCCCTATTCGCGCTTCCAGGATAACGGTGAGCTTGCCGCAGACTTTCCCGCAAGAGCAGCTCAAAGTGGCCAGCTACGGGCCGGCGGCGACGGTGCGCATCAACGAGCGTGGCCAGGTGATCTTTGAAGCGGAGAACATCCCGGCCGACCGGGAGCTGGAAGTGCGGGTGCAGTTTCCCCATGGTGTGGTGCAGGGCAATCCGCCTGCCTGGCAGGCCGCCTTCGACCGACGTCAGACGGTGGGGCCGATCTTTTCCCTCGTGTTTGGCGTCTTGGGGGCGATGATCTTGATCGGTGGTCCAGCATCCCTCTATCTCTTGTGGTACGTACGCGGGCGTGATCAACCAGTAGGATTGGTGGCCGAACAGATCAGCGAGCCCCCTAGTGACCTGCCGGCAGCGGTGGTGGGGACACTGGTTGATGAGCGAGCCGATGTGAAAGACATCATCGCCGGTATTCTCGACCTGGCTCGCCGTGGGGCCCTGCGTATGGAGGAGCAAAAGATAGAGGGTTTTCTGGGCATCGGTTCCGGGCGTGAGTTTGTATTTCACCTGCAGGATGCCACAAAAGCCATTTATCCTTACGAACAAACTCTTCTGCAAGCCCTTTTCGGTGGTCGTACTCAGATCAAGCTGTCGGAACTGCGACAGAAATTCTACAGGTTCATTCCGACGCTCCAGCGCGAGTTGTATCAGGAAGTGGTGCGTGCGGGGTTCTTCCCGGCTGATCCGCAGTCCATCCGTCGTCGTTGGATGATATTAGGTGCCCTGGGGCTTGTGGTCGCCATTTTGGGCGCCTGTGCCTTGGAGGGATTGTTTGGCGACTACACCGGGTGGGCGTTTTGTCCGGCTGCGTCGCTGGGGGTCACGGCGCTGGGGGTGATAATTCTGGGTAATTTTATGCCCCGTCGCACCGCTAAAGGGGCCGAGGAGACGGCCAAGTGGCTCGCTTTCAAACGCTATCTGCAATATCTCGAAAAGCAAAGCGACTTGGAGGCAGCCAAAGATCGTTTCGAGGAGTTTCTGCCCTACGCAACAGCCTTTGGGATCGAACGGCGGCTGATCGACAGGTTCGCTGCGGTGGAAGCACCGGCACCTTCGTGGTGGGGGCCGGTTTTTGTGCCCACGGGTGGCCCTGTTTACCGGGGTACGCTGGCAACAGGAAGCGCCCAAGCTGCAGGTCCATCCGGCGGGCCGCCGGGTACGCTCGCTGGTGAGAGAAGCGGTATTCCCTCCTTATCGGAGGCGAGCCGCGGTGTGGGCGCCTCCCTCTCTAGTATGAGCACCAGCCTGGGAGCCTTGCTGAGCTCGGCCAGCTCCGTGCTGACCAGTACACCCCCCTCTTCTTCGAGCGGTGGTGGCTGGAGCGGCGGCGGAGGCGGTGGTGGCGGCGGAGGCGGTGGCGGCTCACGTGGCTTCGGATGAGCTGCATCATGGACTTGCGCGCTTTAACTTGAGGAGAAAGTGGCATGACAACAGGACGTGTGATAGGCGTGATCCTTCTGGTTGCGGGAATCCTGCTCAGTCTGGTATGTTCACTTGTGGCTTACACCTCCACCCGCGCCGTGGAGGATCAGACCGCAGCAACGGGCGGAGCGACTTTGGGTATTGCCATCGCGATCATCCTTGCCCTACCCCTGATCGGCGCAGGTATCTATCTGTACGTGCGCGGTGGCGCCGAGGCACGTGAGATGGTCGAGATCAAACGCCAGCGCAAGATTTTGGACATGGTTAAGACGCGTGGACAGGTGAATATCAGTGACCTGGTCTTCGAGCTCAGGTCGAACAGCGAGCAGGTTCGCAATGACATCTACAAGCTGGTGGGTATGGGGCTGTTCACCGGCTATGTCAATTGGGACGATGGGGTGCTATACTCAGTGGAAGCTTCCAAACTGACCGGCAACAAATGTCCCCGATGCGGCGGGGAACAAGCTTTTGCCGGTAAGGGGGTTATCAAATGCCAGTATTGTGGCGCAGAGGTCTTTCTGTGATAAGATAAGGAGAAATGGTATGGACTTTCAACAGGATGTGCGCGGAGCACTGAGCGGGCTGGAGCGGTTGGCGAGCAAGATCCCCGGCTACCACGGTTATAAAGAGAAGGAAACCCGCCGTGAAGCAGACAAGTTGTTGCGTCAGCATCTCGTCGCGCAGCTGGATGAACAACGACGCCGCCTCATCGAGATCCAGCGTCGCATGCTCGACAGCGGAGGCTTGCGTATGCTGGATGATGTGGATCGCGCGCTGATCAAAGTGCAGAAGCTGAGCGATGTGATCCGTACTGCCAGCTATGGCTATGCTGGTCTGTTCGACGCCACCAAGGTCAAAGAGGCCCAGCTGGACGCGCTTTATCAGTTCGACAATCAAATGTTAGAGAAGGTGGAAGCAATTAAGGAAGCGGTGAGCGCATTAGCAGCTGCTCAGGACACCAATGCGGACCTTCGGCCAGCGATCGATCAGCTGATTGCAGCAGCCGAAGATGCGAGCATTCGTTGGCGCGAGCGCGAAAGCGCGATTACCACAGCACCCGGTGCAGCCGGGCAGCCGGATAGCTAACTAGAGGAGGAAATCTCACATGGCTAGAATTATTGACGTGATAGAGGCGCCCGATCAGCAACGCAATCAGATGGTGGTGCGTGTGCCAGAAGTGGGCGCCGGTGACTTCCGCCTCGGCTCGGCGATCATTGTGCGCGAGTCGCAGGCTGCAGTTTTCTATCGTGATGGCAAAGCGCTGGATGTCTTCGGACCGGGTCGTCATCAAATCACCACCGCCAACCTGCCTTTGCTCTCCAGTCTGCTGCGGCTGGCCACCGGCGGGAACGATCTGTTCACCGCCGAGGTTTACTTCGTCAATATGATCGAATTTACCGACTGGAAATGGGGCACGCAGGAGCCGGTTACGTTGCGTGATCAGGACTTTGGCGTGGTGCGCGTGCGCGCGTTCGGCAACTACTCGGTGCAGATCTCAGACCCACAGCTCTTCGTGACCAAAATTGTGGGCACCGGCAGCGGGTATCAGACCAGCCAAATCCAGGACTTTCTGCGAGGCATCATCGTCGCGCGCTTTGCCGATGTACTGGGTGAAAGCAAGGTGCCGATCCTCGACCTGCCTGCGATGCAGGATGAGATGGCGGCGGCGATGCGGAGCAAGCTGAGTGATGAATTCGATTCATTCGGGCTAGCACTCAAAACCTTCTTCCTGCAAAACATAAGTCTGCCGGAGGAAGTACAGAAAGCAATTGACCAGCGCGCAGCGATGGGCGCCATTGGCGATATGCAACGGTTTATGCAATACCAGGCAGCCCAGGCAGTCCGCGATGCCGCACAACAGGAAGGCGGCGGAGGTCTGACCGGTGCCGGGGTCGGACTGGGCGCCGGAGCCGGCTTGGGCGCCGTGCTGGGTCAGACGATGGCACAGTCAATGCAGCAAGCTCAAGCCGGACAGCAGTCCGGCACGACAGCGGTACCCGACATCATGACTCTCTCTGAAGCGGCTGCCTATATGCGCGTGGGAGAGCAGGATGTGCTCGACGCCATCAATTCCGGGCAGCTGAAGGCAAAGAAGATAGGCACCAGCTATCGCATCAGCAAACAAGCGATCGATGAATTTCTGAAAAGCTGAAATAGAATACCACTCGAGATTTGCTTGTGTTGGACAACGACATCGCTCGCATCCTTATTACCGAAGAGGAACTGCGCCGACGCACCCGCGAGTTGGGACAGCAGATCTCGCGCGACTACCAAGGCAAGGATTTGCACCTCATCTGTGTGCTTAAAGGAGGGGTAACCTTTCTGGTGGACCTAATGCGCGAGATCTGCATCCCGCATAGCATCGATTTCATGGCCACTTCGAGCTACGGGGATGCGACCGAGACCAGCGGTGTAGTGCGCATCCTAAAGGACCTTGACATCCCGATCGCCGGACGCAACGTGCTCATTGTGGACGATATTATCGACAGTGGATTGACCATCGCCTATCTGCGGCGCATCCTGTTGGAGCGTCAGCCGGCCAGCTTGCGCATCTGCACCTTGCTCAACAAAAAAGAACGTCGTGTCGTGGATGTACCGCTGGACTACATCGGTTTTGACATCCCCAACGAGTTCGTGGTCGGTTATGGCATGGACTTCCGCGAATTGTACCGCAATCTGCGCTTCGTGGGTGTGCTCAAGCCGGAGTTGTACCGTTCGTGATCCCTTTGCATAGCCCGCCGCGGCCGAGGTAGACGGCGATGCCCGAATTGCGTCAGAACATGGCCACGAAACAGTGGGTTATCATCGCCGCGGAGCGCGCCAGGCGCCCCCAACAATTCCTGGAAACCTACCGACCGTTAACAGAGGAACAGCCCGAATATGATCCGAGATGCCCCTTCTGTCCGGGAAACGAGGAGCTAGAGTATGAAGTCACGCGCGTGCCCCCGGGAGAGGAGTGGCAGGTGCGCATTCTGCTCAACAAGTATCCTGCCCTACAAAGAGAAGGGGAACGCATGCGCTCTTTTGACGGTGTGCACCGCCGCATTTCCGGTGTCGGTCATCATGAAGTAGTGGTCGAATCGCCGCGCCACAATGTGTGTCCAGCCCTTGCTGATGCCCAACACTTGTCCACGATATTGCAGACTGTCCAATCGCGCTGCTGTGAGCTGGCCCAAGATCCGCGCATCGAGCACATCATCTGTTTCCAGAATCACGGCGAGCATGCCGGCACCTCTCTGCTTCATCCCCACAGCCAGCTCATTGCTTTGCCGGTGGTGCCATACGAGGTGCGGATGCGCGCCGAGGAAGCCCGTCGTTATTTCGACGATACCGGCACGTGTGTCTTCTGCCAGATGGTGCACGACGAGTTGCGCTCGGGTGAACGCATTATTGTCGAGAATGCCTCTTTTGTCGCCTTTATTTTGTACGCGGCATCGTCGCCGTTTCACACGTGGATCGTGCCGCGCCGGCACGCGGCGTCTTTTCTACGCGCCAGCGCTGTGGAGCTGGCCGATTTGGGTGACATATTACGCCGCGTGTTGCGCAAGCTCTACCGCGGTTTGCGCGACCCTGATTATAACTACATCATCCGTACCGCGCCGCTGCGCGATCCCGGCCACGAATACCTGCACTGGTATCTCACCGTGGTGCCGCGGGTGACGCGTGTTGCCGGTTTCGAACTGGGCAGTGGCATGTTTATCAACACCATGTTGCCGGAGGAGGCTGCCGCCTTCCTGCGCTCCATAAGCGACGCGTAGAAAGTGCGATCCTCGTCATCCGCGTTTCAGTACCAGCTTTGACAGTCTCCACTGGTATGTTAAGATCAAGCCCATGGAACTTGAGAGGCGTGTACGCAAGTTAAGTCGACGCCGCTTTCTGATCGGTCTCGGTGCTGCCGCCGGTGTCTCGCTTTTGCAAAGCTGCCGCTTGAGCGAGTTTATTGCGAGTGTGCGCGAGGGCACGCCTGTGCCCACGTTTGTTTCCACCTCGATACCACCGTCACCCTCGGCCACGCGCACGCCCTCTGCTACCCCTTCACCGAGTCCGTCGCCGTCACCCGCTGTATCGCCTACACCGACGAGCACGCCGTCGCCCGTCCACA